>Ga0182018_10000003_pt1 | contig 328769 bp, 272 predicted proteins | sample 812P2MmetaG_FD_120490 | JGI IMG/M metagenome (GOLD analysis project Ga0182018, IMG submission 120490) | Permafrost microbial communities from Stordalen Mire, Sweden - 812P2M metaG | ecosystem: Environmental > Terrestrial > Soil > Wetlands > Permafrost | place: Sweden: Stordalen | collected... | reverse complement strand
TGCTCGCGTGTTTGCGGCATCGGGCCATCTGTCGCCGCAACTACCAGGATCGCGCCGTCCATCTGCGCGGCTCCAGTGATCATGTTCTTGATGTAGTCCGCGTGTCCCGGACAATCCATGTGCGCGTAGTGCCGGTTCGCGGTTTCATATTCCACGTGCGAAACCGCAATCGTAATACCGCGCTCGCGCTCTTCCGGAGCGTTGTCGATGGTGTCGAACGCGCGAAACTGTACCTTCGGATTGTGCTTCGAGAGCACCTTGGTGATCGCCGCCGTCAGCGTCGTTTTGCCGTGATCGATGTGACCGATGGTCCCAATGTTCACGTGCGGCTTATTGCGTTCAAACTTCTCCTTGGCCATTGCTTCTCGCTCCTCAGTTCAAATTCGTTCCACTGCAAACCCGTGAATTTTCCAAACAACTGCTACCGCATGTCCCGGCCCTTGTTCTTTTCAATGACTTCCTGCGCCAGCGCAGCGGGCATTTCCGCGTAATGCGAAAAGTGCATGGTGAAATTCGCGCGGCCTTGTGTGCGGCTGCGCAAATCCGTGGCGTAGCCAAACATTTGCGAAAGCGGAACTTCGGCGCGAATCACGTTTACGCCGGAGCGGTTTTCCGAGCCTTGAATCGCGGAGCGGCGTCCATTTAAATCGCCGTAGACCGCGGCCATAGATTCTTCGGGAACCACCACTTCGACTTTCATAATCGGCTCAAGCAGCACCGGCTTGGCGCGGCTGCAGGCTTCTTTGAAGGCCATGGAGCCGGCGATTTTAAACGCCATTTCGTTACTATCCACATCGTGATAGCTGCCGTCGATGAGCACCACGGCAATGTCCACCATCGTAAAACCCGCGAGGATTCCGTTGTCCAACGCTTCGCGGATACCGGCTTCGATCGGCGCAATAAACTCGCGCGGAATTGATCCGCCGATAACTTTGTCGATGAACAGGAAGCGATGTTCCTTGTCGAACTTCCACTTGTTCGCCGAACCTCCGCCCACCACTTCCTTGGCGAGCAAGTCGAGATCGTCGGTGGAAAGTTCCTTGCCCGCTCCGTTGCCCGAGGAGTGCGGCAGCGGGTGGAGTTCGATTTTGCAATGCCCGTACTGGCCTTTGCCGCCGGTCTGCTTGATGTATTTGCCTTCGGCGATGGCGTTCTTGCGCACCGTTTCACGGTAGGCGACTTGCGGGCGGCCAACGTTGGCTTCGACGCCGTATTCGCGCTTCATGCGGTCGACGAGAATTTCGAGGTGCAACTCGCCCATTCCCGAGATCAGCGTTTGGCCAGTGTCCGGTTCGGTGGAAACGCGGAACGTGGGATCTTCTTGCGCCAGGCGCTGCATGGCGACGCCGAGTTTGTCCTGGTCGGCTTTGGTCTTCGGCTCGATGGCCACGGAAATTACCGGAGCGGGAAAATCGATGGATTCGAGAATCACTTGCTTGTTTTCGTCGCACAGCGTGTCGCCGGTGTTGACGCTCTTGAGGCCGACACAGGCGCAAATGTCTCCGGCGTAGATTTCTTCAATTTCCTCGCGCTTGTTGGCGTGCATCTGCAGCAAGCGGCTGATGCGTTCGCGTGTGCGCTTTCCAGAGTTGTAGACATAGCTGCCGGACTTCAGGACGCCGGAATAGACGCGAATGTAGGTGACGTGGCCGACGAACGGATCGGTCATAATTTTAAATGCCAGCGCGGAGAAAGGCGCATCATCGGACGCGCGGCGCAATTCCGGTTCATCGGTGTCGGGGTTGACGCCTTCGAGGGGCGGAACGTCCGTGGGAGCCGGCAGGTAATCGATCACCGCGTCGAGCAGCGGCTGGATGCCCTTATTCTTGAAGGCGGAGCCCGCGAGAACCGGCACGATCTTCAGCGCCAGTGTGGACTTGCGGATCGAGCGGCGCATCTCTTCGAGAGTTAGCGGCACGCCGTTTAGATATTTGTCGATCAGATCGTCGTCATGTTCCGCGATGTACTCGACTACCTTGGCGCGGTGTTCATCGTAAAACGTCTTATCGATGGCCGAGCCTTTCAGCGCCGCCGCGACTTCCGGGCGGGAATCCACGAAGGCCTTGTCCCAAAGCTGGGTCACCGGAAACACTTCAAACTTCGCGCCCAGAGTCTCTTCCAGCCACACGACAACTTTTTCTTCGAGGAAATCGATGATGCCGAGGAAATTATCTTCGCGGCCGAGGGGAAATTGCAGGGGCACGGGGTGCGCGCCGAGCCGCTGGCGGATGGTGCGAATGACGTGGTCGAAATCCGCGCCCATGCGGTCCATCTTGTTGACAAAACAAATGCGCGGAACGCGGTACTTGTCCGCCTGACGCCACACCGTTTCGGATTGCGGCTGCACACCGGCGACGGAATCGAACACGCAGACCGCGCCGTCGAGCACGCGCAGCGAGCGCTCCACTTCCACGGTAAAGTCCACGTGCCCGGGAGTATCGATAATGTTCACGCGGTATTTCTTGTCATAGCGCGTCCAGGCCGCGGTGGTGGCCGCGCTGGTGATGGTGATGCCGCGCTCGCGCTCCTGCTCCATCCAGTCCATGGTGGCCGTGCCTTCATCCACCGAACCGATTTTGTAGGTCACACCGGTATAGAACAAAATGCGCTCCGTCGACGTGGTTTTACCCGCGTCGATGTGCGCCATAATGCCGATGTTGCGCGTGTCTTCGAGTTTGAATGCCCGGGGCATTTTTAATTTTCTTGGACCCTTTTTATTTATGCAAAAGTATTTTCAAAAACACATACTCAGAGCCGCCAAAACTACCAGCGGTAATGCGCGAACGCCTTGTTCGCTTCCGCCATGCGGTGCACGTCGTCCTTCTTCTTGATGGCCCCGCCGCGCAGATTCGAGGCGTCGATGAGCTCATCGGCGAGCTTGTCGATCATGGTCTTGCCGGCGCGCTCACGCGAATACTGCAGCAGCCAGCGAATGGCCAGCGATTGCCGCCGGAACGGATTGACTTCGACGGGAACCTGATAGTTCGCGCCGCCGACACGCCGCGTCTTTACTTCCAGCAGCGGCTTCACGTTTTCGAGCGCCTTCTTGAAAATCTTCAGGGCATCATCGTTGGTCTTTTTGGCAATCTGGTCCATGGCGCCATAAAACACGCGCTGTGCGGTGGACTTCTTGCCCTCCCACATCATCGAGCAGATGAACTTCTCGGCCAGGTCGCTGCCGTACACCGGGTCCAGAGCCTGCGACCGCCGAAAGGTGATTCCTTTGCGTGACATTGCGCTATCTCGCTCCTAAGAATACTTCTCGTCCCGTCTTGCTGCTTTCTCTTTACTTCGTTGCTTGTTTACTTCGTTGTTCGGACGTTGTTCGGAAATTTTTCTTACTTCGCGGCGGCAGCCTTGGGCCGCTTCGCGCCATATTTCGAGCGCCCCTGCTTGCGATTCTCGACGCCGGCCGCGTCCAGCGTGCCGCGCACCACGTGATAACGCACGCCGGGGAGATCCTTCACCCTGCCGCCGCGCACCAGCACGATGGAGTGCTCCTGCAAATTGTGACCAACGCCAGGAATGTACGTGGTGACTTCAATGGAATTCGTCAAACGCACGCGCGCAACCTTGCGCAATGCGGAGTTGGGCTTCTTCGGCGTTTGCGTATAGACGCGAATGCACACGCCGCGCTTTTCCGGGCAGCCGGCCAGAGCCGGCGACTTGGTCTTAACGATTACTTTTTCACGGCCCATCCGTACGAGTTGCGAAAACGTCGGCACAGTTCGTTCCTCTTTTTTAACTTTGCTTCCGGTAAATCTTTGCTTCCGGTAAATCTTTGCTTCCGGCGTATCAAAAAATTCCGGAAGGCTCGCAAGCCCTTCGCGCTGCACACACGCACAATTCCGGCAGCTCTCGCTAATCGCGCGCAAAAAAATGCGCGAGCGCGCACGCCACTGCTGAAAGGTTCACTGCGTATCCGGAGGTACTGACAAGCAAGAACTCCGCGCGCCCGCCAAGAGGCAGAAAAAAACTAAGTCCTGGCTTCGTTTCGGAGAGGCTTACTCGGCTTTGCGGGGCTGGCGCCCCATTCCGGCCGCTCTTCTGTCCCATTCCTTAGTACTTTGTTCCGGGACGGAAGATTCTTCCCTTCCAACTAAGTCAGCCGCACGACAATGCTACCCGCATTTACGCGACTGCCCCATGACAGGGTCACACAACCCCCGACAAACAACAGAGTATAAGGAACAAAACGTGCTCTGTCAAATCTTCTTCAAGAAAAACCCACGGAAATCTCTGTGGAAATCATCCCGCCGGCACAGCACTTGAAGTGTCCTATACAACTCTCTAAGTGTACACCACTTTCGATTGCGACCAATTTTCATCGAGTCTCGCAGGACAGAGGCTAGGAATGATAAGGCTCTCTGTTGCCTGCAGCGTTTGAGGCTAAATACGATCAGCCAACTGAACGGCCCACCCACCCTACAGCTTTCATAAGTGCTCATTCTAATGGAGTTAAGGTCTATTCTTTGGATACATTCTTGTAAGTATTCATTCTAAATGGGTTACTCAGATGGTGATTTGTGAGTCCTGCAGGCGAGACGTACTTCTCTACACCGGCTACACTACTAAAGTTGATATAAATTGTCAAGACAAATTTGAGTACTAGTATCCCGACTTGATGGCGGGTGATCAGGATCGGAGCGGCCCTAGGGCTTTTGGCTCCGCTGCTCAGTTTTGGGGTGCGTCGTTCGGGGCTGGCTTACCGAGGCCTTTATCGCCGAAAGGCCACAAACCAAAGGCTTTAAGCATTTCGTATTGATTTTGTTCGCGCAGCACACGAGCGGTCTTTTCTGGTGGCCAGGGCTTGGCTAGCCGTTCGGGACGGTCGGCGATCCAATAGGCGGTAAGCGCCATCACCGTGGCATCCTGGGCGAGAACTTCCGGCTTTACGGCCTCCAACGCGTCCGCAGCGGAGTGGTGGGTGTACTTGTAGTCCGGGGAATCCTGTTGCATGTTGATGCCGGGAAGTCCGGCGGCGATGAATGGGCCGGTATCCGAACCAAACTCGACCTTGTCGGTCACGTTGATGGGGCGGATATCGGCGATTTGGCGCAAGAATGGATGAAACGCGGCCACTAAGTCGTTTCGTCCCCCTAGTTGCAGTTCTTTTACCGGCCCTTGGCCCTCATCGAGGATGAGATCGCCCAAATGGTTGGGCATTTCCGCTTGATGCTGTTGAATGTAGGCGTAAGAACCCAGCAAGCCCTGCTCTTCACCGGCAAATAGGATAAATCGGAGCGTTCGCCGGGGCCTAACCCCAGCCGTCACTATAGCTTCCGCCGCTCCCAAGACACTGGCTGAGCCCATGCCGTTATCCGTGGCAGCTTCCGAGAGATCCCAGGAATCGAGGTGCGCACCTACGACAAAAACCTCTGCGGGATGCTCGCGACCGCGAATTTCGCCCACTACGTTGGCGGTTTCGACCGGCCCATTACTGAAGGTGTTTTGGATGTTGAGGCGCATGCGCACGGGCTTTCCGCTCGAGACATCGCGTTCCACTTGACCCTGATCCTCCGGGGTCATCGAGACCACGGGCAAAGAAAAATCCGCCGAAAAACCCAGAATCCCAGTGTGCGTCAGGTTCATGCCCTCGGAAGCAAAACCACCCTGGCCACCGATGATGGCGATGGCACCAGCCTTTGCCGCAGCGCGCACGAAATCGCCGAATTGAACGAAAATCATGTCGCCGCTTTTCAAGGGCGTGCCTTCGCTGACGATCAGCACAATTTTTCCGTTGAACCGCTTCATATCTTTCAGTTCGCGGTCGAAATCGAAATTATTGGCGGCCACGACGTCCGCCTCGACACCGCCAGCGGCCGTTGAGCCGGTCCAGCCCATGGCGTCGATGTGCAGCGGCCGGCGAATCGGCGCGAGCAATTCAGCTTGCGCGACGCCACGCGTCCATCCGCGCCACATGGAGAAATTTTCAGTGTGCACATTTTCTAAGCCGATGGCGCGCATTTTGGCGGCGCCCCAATCGATGGCGCGCTGCCCTGACGGCGAGCCGGTGACGCGCGGACCAACGTCATCGCTCAACTCCGTCAGATATTCGAATGCGTGAGATTCGATCATCCCCTCGCCAGCGATTTTCACCAGTGCGGGCGCAGTGCCATCTTCGTTCGGTCCCTTTGGTGCTTGCCCCGCACTGGGCGGCGCGAGTGCAACCATTCCGCTGAGCACCGTCGCCACGGCCACAACCATGATTCGACTTTTTCGCACGGTGATCACGCCCCCGATCCAGTATCGTTAGAAAAATTGCGTCGCGCCCGGTCGCCCCGCGGGCCCACCGGCAAACACACTACTTTAGCATCCAGCGATGCGCACACCAGCATGCGCCCGTCACCACTGCGCAACGTGCTACTGAAATCGCCTTTACCGTGCCCGCGCCCGAACCTACACTTCCTCCGAGGCCCCATTGCAAGCACGCCGGATCATTTTTCTCTTCCTATTGCTGTGCGCACCGCCATATTTCGCGGCGCAGACTGCCTGGGCACAAGCGAGTTCGCAGCAGGCGCCCGCCACGCCGACGCCACAAGAAAAGTCCGCAGAGGCCGCTGCGCCGCAAACACCGGCGCAGATTGAACTTCTTGAGACGCGCTATCGCTTTGAAGCGGACGGTTCCAGCCGCAAAGAAGTGCACACCGTGGTTAGAATCAACTCCGAACTGGGGGTGCGGCAGTTTGCGCGACTGAACTTTGATTTCAATCGGACGTTCGAAACGGTGGAGATTCCGCTGGTGCGGGTTACGCATTCGAGCGGCGGGACCGCGGACGTCTTGCCCAGCGCAATTACGGACAATGCTAATCCGGCGGCAGCGAGTGCGCCAGCGTACGCGGACGTGCGCGTAAAATCCGTGCGGATTCTGGGCCTCGAACCGAGCGACACGCTCGAATATCGAGTTATTACGACGACTTTGCACCAACCGCTGGCGCCGGATTTCTGGCTTTCGCATTCCTTCGACCGGAGTGGTGTGGTGAGCAAAGAGAATTTCGAAATTGACCTTCCCAGTTCTCGTCACGCCGCGGTACTCGTGAATCCCGCGACTCCCGACAAGATCGAAAAATCCGGTGAAGGCGACTCTGCCCGCGACATTTACAGGTGGCAGTGGCCGATCGCGGGCGATAGCAATCACTTGCAAGCGGCGAGCAAAGATACGGAAACCCAAGAGCCAGATATCGCGATATCGACTACGTCATGGAGAGCGCTGTCCATTCAGCTGGATGAATTGCTGACACCGGGAGCCAAGGTTTTTTCTCAGCTGCACACTCACGATGAAGAGATGGCTGAGCTGGCGCGGAAGCCGAACGTCGCGCCGGAAATAGCCGCCAAAGCCCTGGACCTTTCCAAAGCGGCGGCGAGTAAAGCGGAAAAACTTGCGGCGATCTATGATTTCGTGTCGCAAAAAATTGCGACCGTCGATTTGCCTTTGGGTGCAACAGGATTCACGCCGCGTCCGCCGGCCGAGATTCTTTCGGCGGGCTACGCGACTCCGGAAGATAAATTCGTGATCTTCGCCGCGCTGGCTTCGGCCATTGATCTTGGCGCCAAGGCGGCGCTTACGGGCTACTGCGATGCAAAAGGATCGCCCGGACTTTCGGCCTTTAACCATTTATTGATTTTGGCCAACGATGGCCAAACGAATTACTGGCTCGATCCGAGCCTGGAGGTTGCACCGTTCGGAATGGTCTCGCCGATTCCGCAGAAGTGCGTCTTTGTGCTGGACCGCGGTTTCTTCCTCACGAATTCGACCGGGCAGGAATGGCGACCGTTCGAGCGGAAGATGCCGTTTGCATCCACTCAACACGTCAACGTTGACGCCTCGCTGGCAACGGACGGAAAGCTCACCGCCAAAGTGAAGTACGTTATGCGCGGCGACAACGAACTATTGCTGCGCATCGCGTTCCACCAAAGCCCACGCGAGAAATGGAAAAATCTCGCGCAACTGCTGTCGCTTTCGGATGGGTTCCGCGGCCAAATTACCAATGTTTCGGCCTCCGAGCCGCTGGCTACGCGCGATTCATTTACTGTGGAGTATGAGATTGCGCAGCCGAAATTTGTGGATTGGTCGAAGAAGCCGGTGCGGATACCGGCGATTTTGCCGCTGGTGGGACTGCCCGACCCGCCCGCGGCGCCGAACGCGGCGATCGAATTGGGCACGCCGCTCGAAGTGGTGACGGAGGGAACGGTGAAGTTGCCGGATGGATTTACGGCGTCGGCACCGGTGGGGACAGCGGTGAACCGGGATTACGCTACGTTTTCGTCGATGTATGGCGTGGCGGCGGGGACAACGAAGACGGTGACGTTGACGGCTTCGCGGCATATTCAATTTTTGGCGCGGGAAATTCCCGGGGATCGCGGGGGGGATTATCGGGCGTTTCTGCGGGCGGTGCAGAATGATGAGGCGCAGGGGTTTGTGATTGTGGGGCCGGCCGGAGAAAAGGCGGCATCGGCCAAAGAAAAAGCGCCGGCGGCGGGCAAGGAAACCACACCGACCAAGCCTTAGAGTTGCGGGCCGGGATTACGCTCTGAAAGCGGCATCCGGGCTGCCGCACTCCAAGTTAGAACCCCATTACTTCTTTTTCTTTTTGGGCGCTGAGGTCTTCGATTTTTTTGGTTTCGGCGTGGGAAATCTTTTCGAGCTCATCTAACGCGCGTTTTTTTTCGTCTTCGCTGATTTTCTTTTCTTTTTCCAATTTTTCTATGGCTTCTTTGCTGTCGCGGCGGACGTTGCGGACCGCGGTGCGGTGATTTTCCAGCATTTTGTGAAGGAGCTTGACCATGTCTTTGCGGCGTTCTTCGGTGGGCGACGGGATGGGGACGCGGACTACCTTTCCATCGTTGGTAGGATTTAGGCCCAGGTCGGCGGTGCGAATGGCCTTGTCGATCATGGCTACGGCGCTGGCGTCCCACGGGGCGATCACCAGCATGGTGGCGTCTGGGACGGTTACGGTGCCCAGTTGATTTACCGGCATTGGCGTGCCGTGGTAGTCGACGCGCACGCTGTCCAGGAGCATGGCGTTAGCGCGGCCGGTGCGCAGGGAGCTTACGTCTTTGCGGAAATCTTCTACGGCTTTTTCCATGCGGGTTTTTGCTGCGGCTAGTGAATCTTTCGTGGTCATTTCATCCTCAGATTAGAGATTATGCTTTTCGGGCTTTTTCGCCTCGTAAAATCGCACGGACAGGATTGCCTGCGCCACTAAGCGGGCGTTACTTTTGACCCTACGCGCTCTCCCAGGACTACGCGGAGCAGGTTTCCCTTTAGGCCCATGTTGAAGACTACTATGGGCATGCCGTTGTCCATGCACAGGGAGATGGCGGTAGAGTCCATGACTTTTAGTTCCTGGTGGAGAACGTCGCGATAGGTGATGCCTTCGAATAGTTTTGCGCTGGCCACCTGCTCGGGATCGGCGTCATAGATGCCATCCACGCGCGTGGCTTTCAAAATGACGTCCGCTTTGATTTCGATGCCGCGGAGGGCTGCGGCGGTGTCCGTGGAAAAATAGGGATTGCCGGTGCCCGCAGCAAAAATTATGACGCGATCTTTTTCGAGGTGGCGAACGGCGCGCCGGCGGATAAAGGGCTCGGAGATTTGCTGCATGGAGATGGCGCTTAGAACCCTCGTGAATACGCCGGCTTTTTCGAGAGAATCCTGCAGCGCCAGGGCATTGATTACCGTGGCTAGCATGCCCATGTAGTCGCCGGTGGCGCGGTCGATCTCGAAGCCTTTTTGGCGTGCGCCGCGAAAAATATTTCCGCCGCCGACCATGATGGCGATTTCTACGCCCAGTTCGTGAACTTCTTTTACTTCGGCGGCGATTTCGCGGATGGTGTCGCCATGGATGCCGAAACCTTGCGGGCCTTGGAAGGATTCTCCCGAGAGTTTCAGAAGGATGCGCTGATAGACGGGTTTGCCCTTTTTCGCCGGATCGGATCTGCCGTTTTTGGCGGCTTTGGTCTTGCTTGTTTTCTTCACAACGTTCGTGGCTGCCATAATGCTCCGGTCGGTAAATTGCAAAAGCTTCGGAATTGTAACAAACAAAACTTGGTTGCGCCTATGGGTCAGCGCCCTGCTCGGCCAAGCGCACAAAAAAAGCGTCCCGGCCGGAAGCGGGGCGCTTTTGGTTCGAACTGAGTCGTTGTGAGGGCGGCAAAAAAGTTCTTGACCGGATACATCGTGCCAGGGCGGGGCGAGCATGCGGCGCCCCTACAAAGTCTGTCGGCGTTATGCCGCTGCTGGGGCGATGGCTGGTTCGTTGGACGACGCGTTGCTAACTTCGCCCACTTTGAAGCGGACGAAGCGGCGGATGGCGATGTTTTCGCCTAGTTTGGCGATGGCCTGGGCGATCATTTCGCCGATGGTTACGCTTTCGTCCTTGATGTAGTGCTGCTCATAGAGGCAGTTTTCTTCGTAGAACTTTTCCATTTTTCCGGCGGTAATTTTGTCCACGATGGCTTCGGGCTTGCCGGTGGCGAGGGCTTGCGCTTTGTAAATTTCGCGCTCTTTCTCGAGCATTTCGGGGGTGACTTCTTCGCGCCGCACGTAGCGCGGATCCAGCGCGGCGATATGCATGGCGATGTCGTGGGAGAGCTGGATGAAAGCGTCGGTGCGGGCGACGAAATCGGATTCGCAATTGATTTCGACGAGCACACCGATTTTTCCGCCGGCGTGGATGTAGCTTCCAACGAGACCTTCGGTGGCTTCGCGCGTGGCTTTTTTCGCGGCAGCGGCCTGGCCCTTTTTGCGCAGCACGCTGATGGCTTTCTCGATGTCGCCGTTGGCTTCAACGAGCGCCGCGCGGCAATCGGCGAAGCCCGCGTTGGTGCGCTCGCGCAGCTCTTTCACGAGTTGCGCCGGAATCTGTACCTGACTTGGTTGTGTGCTCATGCTCTGATCTCTTCTCGCTGAGTTTTAGATAAAACTGCCGGCTAAGCTTTTCGCCGGAAAGGCGCGTAGTTTACAAATCGGCCCGGCGCTGTGAAAACAACTGAGCGCCGGGCCGACGGGATGCTTGCTCCGACGCTTTTTCGCTTAGTGCGCGGCTTCGGCCGGCGGGACGGTCACAGGAGTTTCCGTTTCGCTAGTCTCGGCGGGAGGCTCGACCGGGATATCGGCCGACAATTCCACGACGGCTTCAACGAAATCGCCTTCCTGTTTTTCGTATTGCTCGTAGGCGCTGGTGTCGACGTATTCGACGCCGTCAACCAGAGCCTGGTCGGCAGCCGCTTTTTGATCCGCAACCTGCGATTGCTGATAGGTGTTGTGACCTTCGAGCACCGACTCCGAAATCTTTGAAGTGAAGAGGCGGATGGCGCGCAAGGCATCATCGTTGCCTGGAATGATCCAGTCGACGACGTCGGGATCGCAATTCGTGTCCACTACCGAGACTACCGGAACGCCCATGCGGCGCGCTTCTTTGACGGCGATTTCTTCGGCGTTGGAATCGATTACGAACATGGCGTCCGGGAGCGAAGCCATATTCTCGATGCCTTCGAGATTCTGATTCAGGTGCTTCATTTCGCGGCCAAGGCGCGCTTTTTCTTTCTTGGAAAGATCGTTGATGCGGCCGTCTTCATGCATGGCCTTCAGGAGTTTCAGGCGCTTGATGGACTTTTGCAGCGTAGACCAGTTCGTCAGCGTGCCACCCAGCCAGCGATGATTCACGAAAAATGCACCGCAGCGCTTGGCTTCTTCCGCTACCGCCTCTTGCGCTTGCCGCTTGGTGCCGACGAAAAGTACGGTCCTGCCCTGCGCGGAAAGATCGTTCACGAAGCGGCTGGCTTCGCGGAACATTTTTAAAGTTTTTTGCAGATCGATGATGTGGATGCCGTTGCGTTCGCCAAAGATGTATTCCTTCATCTTGGGGTTCCAGCGACGGGTCTGGTGGCCAAAGTGAACTCCGGCCTCCAGCAATTCTTTCATGGTGATTTCTACTGCCAAGTTTCCTCCTCTAAGGATAGCTGCTTGCATCAGGACGTTGGCGAGATTACCGAATACCGGCGGTTAACCTCGCGCGTACTGAAGAACAACCTTTTGCCGGCTCCTTGCCGGCCGTGATCTCAGCGGATTTGCTTGCGCGAATCCGCTGGAGTCCAAATGGCGTAGTCTTTGCAAAAAATGCTCAGGAACTGCGCCAAAACTTTTGCAACAAACGCTTCGCAGCAACTCCAGCAACAACCACCGGCGATTAACGCTTGGTGAATTGAAAGCGCTTGCGGGCACCCTTTTGTCCGTACTTCTTGCGCTCTTTCATACGCGAATCGCGCGTGAGAAAACCGTTGGTGCGAAGGGCGGGGCGAAGTTCGGGATTATATTTCGAGATGGCACGCGAAAGGCCCATGCGTACGGCTCCAGCCTGTCCGCCTACGCCACCACCGTGCACCGTGCACATGACATCGACCTGATCGGTCAGGCTGGTGAACTTGAGCGGCTCGATGGCGTCGTGCTTCCACGCGTGATTCGGGAAATATTGTTCCGTGGTACGGCCGTTGACGGTGAATTTGCCGCTGCCGGCGCGCAGGAATACTCGAGCTACCGATTCTTTGCGGCGGCCGGTACCCATGATCCAAACTTTTGTGCCCTGTAGGGGCGAAGCAGTGGTGCTCAACTTTCCTCCTCGAAAATCCTTGCTCAAATCGTGCGTTCCGTGGTGGTTCGCGCGTCGGAAAGTTTCTCCGAGGCAGCGAGGCCTGTGCGCCCTGTTGGCGCGCTGACACGAAACTTATGAAAGTTCCTGGGAGACTGGAATACCGCAGGTTGTAACACCCACCAGAACAACAATCCCCGCTGCTACTGCACCAAAGGCTGCTGCGTTTTCGCTGCGCGCAGACGGCCTGACCGAAAAGCTACATCGATACCGGTTGCGGCTTTTGACCCGCGTGACGGGCTAATCCCGCGGCATCGCGATAAATGCGCAATTTCTTAGCCCGACGGGCACGCAGCTTGTTCTTCGGTAGCATGCCCAGTACGGCTTCGCGAATCATCCAGTCCGCTTTGATCGGACGGAGGCGTTTGGCCGGCACTTCTTTCAATCCACCGGGGTATCCGCTGTGTGAGTAATAAATTTTTTGCTCAACTTTGTTGCCGGTCATGCGCATTTTATCGGCGTTGATGACAACCACATGATCACCGGAATCCAGGTACGGCGTGAAAGTGGCCTTATCTTTGCCCATCAGCATGCGGGCGACTTTGGTGGCCAGACGGCCCAAAACTACGTTCGTGGCATCGACCACGAACCAATCCGCGCCAACCTTCAGCGCCTCAGCTTCCGCTCCCTTGGCTACGTACGTCCTCATGCAACGGTCACACCTTTCCCTGTAGAGACAAACCGTAATCTTAAAGTAGCGGTGCGCCCTTGTCAACGCTCGTTTTGTCGCGAGCGGCGGTCCTCTTAGCCGACCGTCGAAGCTCATCATTCCGCTGCGTGCCCGCTTCGTGCACTTCGTGCCCTGATGCTCATCGCGCCATTCGCCCGCGGCGATTTAGTATCGATCACGATTTCATCCGCGGGACGGTACGACCTGTGTTCATGCGAGGCGTCCGCAACTGCGAAAAAAAACGTTGACTCGCGCGGCAAAGGCCAATATCTTATGCCCGACTCGAAGTCTGCGTGAAGGCCCGCACGCCGTCCGAGCCCCACTAAAATATTGTCCGTTCGCTTCCCTTCTTCTTCCTTTAGAGGAAAGGACAATGTCGGGCTCGATGAGGAGATCGTCATGAAGTTTACCCAGGTAATTCAAAACATGCTGAGGATTTGCTCTGTGTTTATCCTGTTGCTCTCGCTGCCCGCTTTGGGGTTGGCGAGCGACAAGAAGCCGACTACCGCTCCGGCCCAGGCCAAGCCTGCCGCAGCAGCTCCGAAGCCCGCAGCAGCTCCGGCGAAGCCCGCTACCGCGCCCAAGCCAAACGCCACGGGAGCGCGACCAGCTACCGGCGCGACCGGTACTCGCCCGGGAACAGGCGCTACGGGAGCCGGTGCCGCGAAGGGTGGAACGGGAGTGGGCGGTGCAAAGGGTGGAACCGGAGTGGGCGGTGCAAAGGGTGGAACCGGAGTGGGCGGCGCGAAGGGCGGGACCGTAGCAGGCGGTGCGAAGGGCGGTACGGGAGTGGGCGGCGCGAAGGGTGGAACCGCAACAGGCGGCGCGAAAGGCGGGACGGGAGTGAGCGCTGCGAAAGGCGGGGCATCTTCGCCGCACAGCCTGGGGGCGGGCGCCGGGAGATCGCCGGCTGTGTCGCGTTCGGTGCAAACGAAGTCCGGGAATAACGTGGGCCTCGACAAGCGCGGCAACGTCCGAACGATTCAAGGACATGGCATGACCATCAATCGCGGAGCGGGCGGAAACCGCCGGGTGGTGACCGAGCGTAACGGGCAGCGCTTCGTCAGCAATGGGCGTCGCGGCGGCTATGTCGAACGGCCTTATCGGAGTTTCGGGGGCCGCAGCTACTACCAGCGCAGTTACGTTTACGGCGGGCACAGCTACGCACGCGTCTACGGACGCTTCGGATACCGCGGCGGCTACTATTATCGCTACTATCCAACATATTACTACCATCCGGCTTATTACGGCTGGGCGTATAACCCCTGGCCCGCTCCCGTCGCGTACGGCTGGGGTTGGGGTGGGTCGCCCTGGTATGGCTACTACGGGGCGTATTTCCAGCCCTACCCCGTATACCCGTACGCCTCTTTGTGGGTCGCGGATTACCTCATAGCCGCAAATTTGCAGGCCGCATACGAAGCGAATGCCGCCGCTGCCGACGCCGGTGGCTCGACCTTCCTTTACGACCTGGGCACCAAGGCGTACGGCGGAGGCTCCGAGCCCGCAGGCGACGCCGAGGTCCAGGCGAAGCTCACTCCTGAACTCAAGCAGCAGATCTCCGAACAGGTGAAAACAGAAATCGCCGCAGAAAAAATCGCGGCAGCAGCAAGCTCCGGCACAAGCGCAACGGCCGGTGGCGGAGACGAACGTCCGTCCGCACTCGATCCAAACTACAAAATGTTCGTGGTCTTCACCGACCTCGACGTGAGCACCGATGATGGCCAGGACTGCAGCCTCAGCGCCGGCGACGTGGTTGAGCGGGTGGACGCGGACGCCGGTTCTGACAATGGCGTGCACGTGCGTGTCCGTGCGGGTAAAAAGTCCGATTGCAAGGTGGATTCTAATCCGCAGGTGGATCTGAGCGACTTGCAGGAGATGCACAACCACTTCCGCGAGCAAATCGATGCTGGATTGCAGGAGTTGGCCAAGAATTCCGGTAAGAACGGCCTGCCAGCGGCACCCGATACCACCACTACAGGTGGCGCGCCGCCGGCCCCGGACGCCAATGCCGCGGACCAACTGAAGCAGCAGCAAACGGACGCCGACCAAGCTGAAGCGGAAGCCAAGCAGGCCGCCGGCAGCGCACCTCCTAAGAACTAAGTCAGGCGGTATTTACAGATCGGCAGGAATGACGCGAAGGCTGTGGCGTGTTCTTCGCAGCCTCTCGCGTTTCCTGAGCGTGTCAGGTTTTCGCGGGGGCAGTTCACCGCGCCGTAGTAGACGGGATCAATTCCCCTCGCAAGGAGGATTTTGTCATGCGGTTGAAAGCATTCTTGATGGTTACCGGCTCGATGATAGTGACGGGTTCGTGCTCCTTGGCCTCCGCGCAGCTCGCCCCCACAGCTTCGCTGGGCGATGAACTCACCGCGCAATACAAACTGTCGAAGCTCGGCGCCGACTCCACGGGAACGGTGGTCACCGATGCCGGAACGGTGCTGATCATGCAAAAAGGCGGGGTCATGAGCTTCGCTCAGGACACCTACGGCATCATGCCGACGAAATACGAAAACGGCTCGGTGCACTCTCCCAACGCGCTGGCCATGATGATGGTGGCCAAGAAGGTGAGCACCAAGTTTCTCACCAACGGCGAAAAAGTTTACGCCACCAAGATTGACGTCAACGTGAAGTCCGAGAAAATCACGTTCTCGCTGGTGGAGTGCGACACCTGCAACAACGTGCAGACTCCTTCCGGGTACAAAGCGCAGTTGGCCTTCCAGTTCGCCAAGGGTTATCTCGAAACAGCCAGCCCCGCGCAGGTGGAAGACACCATCGGGCAAGTCCTCGCCATCGACAACAGCACCGACAGTTCTCAACAAGCCGGAGCCGCCCAAGGCGGGCAAGGCCAGCAGCAGGCCGCCGCCCCCGCGGCCGCGCCGGAACCAGCCGCGCCACCCGTGAGCATCGAAGTAGGGCAGACCACGGATCAAGTGAAAGCTGCGCTCGGGGATCCGCAAAAAATCGTCAAACTAGGCACCAAGCAAATCTACGTCTACAAAGATCTCAAGATCACCTTCACCAATGGGAAAGTGTCCGACGTTCAATAGCCGGCAGCTTTACACCAGCTTTTAGACAATTCATTGGCGCTTCGCCGCCAAACACAGCGCTGCTTTCGGTTACAATTGTTGCGTACAAGCTAATCTGCCGAGGCGCGCGTGATTCACGGCAACATTTTTCATAACGACAATTTGATCACGGTAGAAAAGGCGCGCCTGTCTCCTGGACAGGCGGGCTTCCTCTGCGGATTTGGTCTGTTCACCACCCTGCGCATCGCGCGAGGCGAAGCATTCGCCTACGAACGCCATTGGCGGCGGCTCGAAAAAGACGCGGGGACCACCCATCTGCCAATGCCCTACTCCGGCGCCAAGGTACGCGTGCATCTGCACGAAGTGATTCGGGGCAATCGCGTGACCGAGGGATGCGCGCGGATCTATCTGGTGCACAACAACGTGGGTTTCTGGCAGAGCGATGAGGCCCGCCCAGAAGTCGACCTGATCATCACCACCGCGGACATGCCGTCGTATCGCGAACCGGTGCGGCTGTCGCTCCGCGAACACGGCCGCCACGCCGCTTCCGCGCTGTGCAGTGTGAAAACGATTTCATGGCTCCACAACGTGTGGTCCGTGGCGGAAGCGACACGCGATGGTTTTGACGAGGTCGTGCTGCTGAATGAACGCGGCGAAGTCGCGGAATGCACGTCGGCAAATATTTTTGCCGTGAAAGACGGCAAGTTGTTCACGCCACCGCTGAATTCCGGCTGCCTGGAAGGCGTTACGCGCGGCATTTTGTTTGAAATCGCGCTTGAAGCAGGAATTTCAATATCTCAGCAAGCGCTGCGTCCGGACGATCTATACGCGGCAGACGAAGTGTTTATTTCTTCCACGAACCGCAACATCATCAGCGTCGGAGAAATTGCAGGTCACCGTATTGCGAATCCTTCCGGTACGGTAGCAAAGCGTCTGAACGATTTTTTCACCGCCTATGTCACCGAGTACGTGGACCGCCGCTTGACCGCCGCTCGCTGATCGCGTCGCTTAGCGTTCCGCTCCAGCGACCGGAGCAGTTGCAGCGATGGTTTGGCTTTGCGTGGAAATCAGTGTTTCAAGCAGCGCGAGGTCGGCACGAAATTCGCGCTCCGAAGTGTGCGGCGAAGTGCCTTTGCTAAGTTCCTGACGCAGCCGGATGACCAGAAGGTCGCGCGTCACGGTGGACGGTGCGGTAGACTGCAGAATGTTCTGGCGCGTCAGCCCGACAAATACCACTGCAGGTTGCGCTCCCAGAGTATCCGAAGATCCGGCCAAAGGCAGGGCCATATCATTATCCGCGGCGATCGAAAGCGCCGGGTGGCCCGCAACATCCGCAGCGAAACTGGCCCTCGCCTGCAATTCGCGCCAGGGAAGAAAATTGCGTTTCGCGGCAGCGGGGTCGGCCTGTGAATGGAGCAATTCTTCCAGTGCCTTGGCGTAGGTGCGGCGCTGCTCCTTGGTGAGCGGCCGTTCAAACGCACCGTCGGGCGAAAACATCATGGCGTTTTGCGCCGGGTTGAAGCGCCCGCTGACCACGTAAGCCACGGCGAAACTACCGCCAACGATGGGATGAAATACCAGCAGCGGAATCTCGTATTTTTTGGCCTTGAACACCGAATCCACGACCCCGTGTACCGGCGTGCTGCGCTTGATGCTGCCGGGAATCTGCGGGATGACGAACGCGGAGAACGACACATTCGGGTGGTGGTGGGCATAACTCACCACCGATTTCGCGACGTGCTTGGGTGTGGCCACATCCAGGTCGGCGAAAAAGCTGCGCGTTGCCGCTTTCGGGTAATAAAAATTCACCGCGTCCCGCACGAAGTCCGCACAATTGCTGGTGACCAGCTTGTACGCCATGTGGTTGGGGCGTGCGTTGTAGGCTGTAATGAACGCATCGTCTTGGTCCAAGGTCGTAGCGAACTGGAAGCCATATAGTGTGCGATCAAATGCCGAGCCCAGCAGTTCATACCAGTCGCCGCCAGGAACTCCCCCTTCCGGACCGTCCGGCACGATTTCTTCCAGATATTTTCGGCGATACGCGTCCCGCATGGCCGTTTCAATTTTCGCATCCGCAATAAGCGGAATATCCTCAGGGCGTTCCACCGCGTAAAGGTAAGGGAGCAGCGGGATGGCCAGCCAATCGTATCCGTCGACTCGGTGGTAGCGGCTCAGTACCACGCCGGTTTCCCCAGCTTCGCAGCGTCGTAACACCGTCGGAGACGAGGCACAGACGTTGCTGAGATATACGGCGGTATGTCCGGTGCCAGCGAGCTCCCCGTCGAGGCTGTAGGGCTCTTCGAGAAAAACGGTGAGGTCGGCTTTCGCGGGTGCAGAACTCGCCAGGGCGGCCAAGCTCAGGATGAGCAACAGCCGTAGACTCGCGCCGAGTTGTAGTCGATTCCTCATTTAAGCTTGATCTGCTTTCAGCTGGCGCCCTGCCAAACAAAGATAGGACGGAAATTGCCCGCTGTGCGGGTGGTGGGCAGAATCCGAAGGCTCCTGGCTTCTTCGACTGGAACCATTTTATCGGCCCAACATAATTGTACCAGTACTCGAAAACACGAGTACTCGCTCTTGTCGTACTTAGAACCCCATTCCGCCGCGCTTAGTTGCATCGAAATGGTAAATGACTGAGCGCACGTGAGATAGGATGCCAATCGAAGAGGAAAAGGGTGCCAGTGCTGGAGGAAAGATTTGAACACGGAAGGTGCAAGTGCGGCATTTCTGCCACAAATTCGTAGGTACTAGAACCCAATGCGATTATGTCGGATACGCTCGGAAAATCCAGCCGGGTCTGACGTCGCCCGTGCTACCGGGTTGATATGCGCCTGCTTTTTAAGCGCCTCAAACCCCAAGCCCCCGGTTACCAGGTCCCCCCGCTGGAATTCCATCTTGTCGCCTTTGCCGTTGAGCAAAATGCGCCAGTCAAACTTGTTCAGCAGCTTGCGATCCTCATTGCCGGGCACGGGATCGAAGGTATCGGCAGCCGCTCGTTCCGAGAATATGTTCGTGGTGCAGTTGCTTGAGATGGCGTTATACCACTCCGCGCCACGGTGCAGTTCATTGATCCGCCGGAGGTACGCCAGAAAGAGCAGGCGCGACCAATCCGGACCTGCGGTGGTCCGGTAGAGATAGACATCTTCGCCTTGGCGACGAGCCCCTTTGCGAAAGTTGGTGCGCAAGCGAACCAAGTCGTGCTCCGGCGCGACGGTGTATAGCAATTCATAGCCGCGGAAAAATCCGCGGATGGCGGAGTAGCGCTCGTGTTTTTCCTTGCGAATTTCGATGGAAAAGGCGACGTGATCGTTTTCTCCGATCTGAAAACTGGTGATTGGATGCGCGATCCAGTCCGAGCCCCAATACACGATGAACAGGTCGATGCCGCGAATCTCAGAAAGATGGACAGTTTTACTTTCCCAGCGGCAGACGTAATCAAATTCCGCGCGATACTCGCAGTTGCGATAGTTGTGAATGGTCACCCGGTCGCCGGCGATTTCCGCCCAGGCAGTGTGTTCCACATCGGCTGGCCAGATCCGCTCATTCGAGGGTTTTATCGTCAGCCACCACAGCAGAACCATCGCGAACGCTGCGCAACACACCAGCATGCGCGCCCAAAATGATGGAAAGGCGAAGCAAAGGACGGCCAGACCAAGCACGTAGAAAAAAATGGCCGAAATGCGAACGGCGCGTCTGCGCACATCGAAATAAAGCGCAGCCACTGCCCACAGCGTACACAGCGCGACGGCTACAGTGATGGCGACAGTAATCAATTTTGTTGATCGTACGTGGTTCAAGAGCGCAGATCAGAGGACGCCACGTCCGGCGAGCGCAACAAAACTCTCGGGCGCGGCCGCCAATGGCATGGTCACCACCACGGTAACACCGGAATCATCGGATTGAATATCGAGATTACCGCCCTGATCGCGCACGCGTTCCCGCATTCCCGCGAGGCCCACTCCCACATTCGACCCGCTTTCGCGAAATTGCCGCAGCACCTCCGCTGCAATCCCGCCGCCGTAGTCGCGCACTCGCAAGTACGCCTCACCAGGCATCCAGCGCAGCGTCACGTCCGCGCGGTTGCTTTTGGAATGGCGATGAATGTTCGTGAGACACTCCTGCAGAACCCGGAAAAGGGCCAGCTCCACGTCGTGCGCCATGCGCGGAAACTCTTCAGGTATTTCACTCCGCACCTGAATCCCGCTGCGTTGTGAAAAGCCATCAAGATACCAGCGCGCCGCGAGTCCCAGCCCCGTCTCATCCAGCAGTGGAGGATGCAGCAAATAAGAAATGGTTCGCGTCTCGGCCATGGATTGTTCGAGATGCGCGCGCGCTCCATCCAGAAGTTCATCCTCTCCGTGCTTGTGTGCCAGAGCGTCCAGGCTCATCTTCGCCGCCGCCAGATATTGTCCAAGACTGTCGTGCAACTCGCGCGAAAATTTCCGCCGCTCCTCATCCTGCAGATGCAGCAACCGCGTACTTAGCTGGCGCGCCGCCTTCTGGCTCTCCACCGCCATTGTTTCGGCCCGCTCCCGCTCCGTCAGTTCCGCTTCGAGTAGCCGATAATAGTGATAGAACAGCGCTGTCGACACCGCGAAAGCCGCGATCAATATCCACAAGATCACCACATACAGGGCGCTTGAGGCGGCGCGCCGCGACACCAGCAGCCGCTCTTCGTTGCGCAGCATTTCCTGCGTCACGGCGTCCGATTCCGTCCCGAGCTCGACGATTTGATATGAGGTCTCGGTTTGCGCGTCTTGCTCCCCGGGCCCGAGCTTTCGCCGGTCGATGGCTGCCCAATAAACGGCAAGACGGCGCAGTTCAATCGTTTTGAGACGCGCCATCGCGTCCCGTTGTTCGGGGTTGTCGGAGATGAGATGTTCCAGGCGCGCCAGCTTTTCCGGAATCGGGGCGACGGTAACGTTGAATCGTTCCAGCAGATCCTGGCCGCCCGTGGCTTCGAAACTGGCGCGCGCGCGGCCTGCGACGGTCATGCTTGCGCTGATATCCCCCAGCGCCAGTTGCACATCGTACGTGTGGGCGATCCATTTCAGGCCCGCAGTTAACCGCGAAATCGCAATGCCAGCTGCGGTAGCGGCCAGCAGCAAAAAAATCATCGCGAAAGCGAACGCTAGTTTGGCTTTTCTCCGAGGAGGCATTCTTCACCGAACAAAATTGCATTCCAGCGCTTGGCGCCCAACCCGTTGGTAATACGACTGGCGTGCGTCCCAGGAAAGACTATATATCACTCATGCTGGAGCTGAAAACGCTTCGCAAATCTGGGATAAACAGCGCAATTTCCGCCTACATGGGAATCGGCTCGCGCAGCGTGCGACGGACTTGCCAGCACGGTGCGTGCCCATCGTGTGGAAAGAGCGCGTGCACGCAGGTAACTCGCTGTTCCGGATTATCAGCATCAATTTGATACTCCGTCTTGTTGCCTTTCTCCGCGATCGCATACACTCGCGGCCCCGTCAACGTTTCATACGGATCGATCGCGGTAGCGTGGCGGGCCCGCCATCGCACCGATAGGAAATCGATTCCATATGCGAGAACCAAACCCGCGGCAGCTCCGAGCAACATGCGTTTAAGAACGGTTGCAACGGTGATTGGCATCGGCGTCAGGGTTTCACGGGAGCTGGCGGGGCCACAAACCGGTTCAGGTACTTTTCGAGTTTCGCGCGTTGAGCTTCCCAGTATCCCGCGCAATTTTTGGCGATCCCTTGAACCGCCCCGTTGAGCAACACGTGAGGCTCCAGCATGTTGGCTTCTATCAGGCTTTGGAACAGCGCCAGATCGGGGTCCGTGGCCTTCGTAGAAGCGTTGTCCGACGATTTGGTCGTCATGCTTGCCGCCACCGTCAACGCCCCCGTTTCTTCCGCGAGACTGTGACCACATCCGGGTTCCAGCGGATACGGAACCGCAATGCCTGCCAGAACCTCGCGCATGGCGACTCCTAGGAAACCGACGCTTATGTAAACACACACGGGTACGCACGCGGTAAGAAATAATCGCGAATCCGCTTCACCATGGCCGCCAACTCGTCTAACCCTCAGCAGTTTGCCAAACACACCAATTCAATACCTTGTATCTCTATCTCCGCGCGAGACATCAAATCGGCGCTGGCGACCTGAAACTCCTTTTAAGAATGCGGTATGGTAACGTCGCGGACGCGACGTTCGATCGAATGGCAAAGGTCGATCAATAAAAAAATGTTCCACGGCGAAGGCATTCACAGTGTCGAATTAGTCTTCCTGTTGCTACTGCTCTTCGTAGTGGTATTCGCCGCCCTGGCGCGCAAGCTTCAAACGCCCTATCCCATTGTGCTGGTAATCGGCGGCCTCCTGCTCGGATTCGTCCCCGCCATTCCCAAAGTCGCCCTGAATCCCGACCTCGTATTCCTGGTCGTTCTTCCCCCGCTCCTCTACTACGGCGCGTGGCAAACCAGTTGGCGCGATTTCAAGTACAACCTCGTCAGCATCCTGTTTCTCGCCTTTGGCCTCGTGGGCTTTACGGTCTTCGGCGTAGCGGAAACTTCGCGCTGGGTCTTCGCCGGCTTCGACTGGCGCCTCGGTTTTGTTTTAGGCGCGGTCGTCGCCACCACCGATGCCATCGCCGCCACTGCCATCGCCAAACGGGTCGGCCTCCCGCAACGCGTCGTGGACGTCCTCGAAGGCGAGAGCCTGGTCAACGACGCCACAGGTTTGCTCGCACTCGAATTCGGCATCGCCATGGTCTGGAGCGGCGTCACGCCCACCGTTTGGTCCGGCGTTTCCCGCCTTTGCTGGTTGATCGTCGCGGGTCTTATTTTCGGACTCGTCATCGGTCTGGTCGTCGAGTGGTTTGAGAATCGCATCGACGACGGCCCGATCGAAATCGTCGTCAGCATCCTGGTCCCCTACGCCACCTACTTAGGCGCCAACGCTGCGCACGCCTCGGGAGTCCTCGCGGTAATTGCCTGCGGCCTGTATCTCAGCCGCAAAAGTTCGCATTTCTTTTCGCCAAGTGTCCGCATCCAATCCCGCGCTGTCTGGGAATCGCTAACCTTCGTCCTCAACGGTCTGGTGTTTGTCCTCATCGGTTTGCAACTTCCCTATGTCCTGGCAGGCATTCGCGAGTACAGCCTGCGTCAGTTGATTTTTTACGGGCTATTTTTCAGTGCCGTCGTCATCGCCTTGCGCATGCTGTGGGTTTTCCCCGGTGCATTCCTCGCCTACTTCATCCGCAGGCATGTCCTGCACCAGAATGAACCGATGCCCGGCTCGCGCGATATTTTCGTAGTCGGTTGGACGGGCATGCGCGGCGTGCTCGCCCTGGCTGCGGCCATCTCTCTGCCCGAGCTGCTCGAAGACGGCAGCGCCTTTCCGCAACGCAACCTGATCATCTTCATGACGTTCTGCGTAATCCTCGTAACCTTGGTGCTGCAAGGCTTGACACTGCCGCCACTCATTCGCGCCCTAGGCCTTTCGGAAACCAGCGGCAGCAGCGAAGAGGAACAATCCGCCCGGCGTAAAATATTACAAGCCGCATTGGCCTGGCTCGAACGAGCAATGGCTAAACCTGACCAGGAGGACTTGCCGGTCTATAAAGAATTGACGCGCATGTACCGCAGACGGCTCGATAGCTTACACGAACGTGCAGACGCAGAAACCGAGGAAGCTCACCAGGCCCACACCGCATCTCGCGAACGCCGCATCGACGCGGCCCGCAATGTATTGAAGGTCGAACGCGAAACCGCTCTGAGTTTACGCAACGAAGGCAAAATCAACGACGAAGTCCTCCGCCACATCGAATACGAACTGGATTTAAGCGAGACCAGACTGGCGGCGGTGCGCTAGAGGGGAAAGCTAAAATATGAAAATTCTGACCGTGACTGCCCTGTTCTTTTTCTTGCCGTTGCGTACACCCGCAGCCGACCCACCGCCGAAGCCCGCACTCGAAGTGTTGGTCTTGGGCTCCGGCGGGCCTCGCCCATTTGGCCGCGCTGGTTCCAGTTTCATCGTAATGGTCGATGGAACTCCGCGCATTTTGGTGGACGCCGGCCCGGGCGCCTTCGTGCGCATCGGCGAAATGCAGATCGATCTGGAGAAAGTCGATACCGTTTTGCTGACCCATCTACACATCGACCACAGCGGAGACTTGGCGGCCTTCTTCAATGCGCGGGCGCTGACCAGCGACGGACCGATCACCTATCGGATTTTCGGTCCGGACGGCGCGGGGCTTTTTCCAAAAACCTCGCGGTTCGTGGATTTGCTTGTCGGGGAGGGCGGCGCGTTCGCGTATCAAAAAACCTTTGGCGCCGAAGAAACCTTTTCCGTTCACGACCTGGCGATAAATCTGGATTCCGCGCGGAGCAAAATCTTGGACGAGGCCGGCTTGGTCGTGGAAGAAATCGCCACACATCACGGCGATTGTCCTTCCGTGGCCTACCGCATCTCGTACAAAGGCGTGTCGGTGATTTTTTCAGGCGACATGGACGCCTCAGCGCTGCCGAATCTCGTGCAGCTCGCCAAGGGCGCGGACTTGCTCGTCTTCAATTGCGCCGTTCTCGACCCGCCAGGTTCTCCCGAACAGCTCTACGAACTCCACACGCCACCAATGAAAATAGGCCAAGCCGCCAGAGAGAGCGGCGTGAAAAGCCTGTTGCTGAGCCACCTTGCGCCCGACGTCGAAGGACGAAAAAACGCCGTGCGCCAATCGATTCGCGCGTCTTACGGCGGATCTATTGCCTTTGCTACCGACCGCTTGCACGTGCCGGTCGCAAAATGATGGGCGAAACACCAACGAAGGTCACGGAAATCTTGTGGGGGTTGAATGAACGCGCTTGTAAAATTTGGTGGAGCTGATGGGATTCGAACCCACGACCTCCTCGATGCCATCGAGGCGCGCTCCCAACTGCGCCACAGCCCCACCGAAACAACGTCTCTAATGCTAACATCGAGGCGCTCGGTTCGTCTATTGACGAACGAGGATTTGCTCTCACCGATTTCTTCAATAGTTTCAACGAGGTTTTTATGATTGCGATGCGATTGTGTTTTGGCGCGGTTGCGGCGGTTAGCTTGCTTGCGGCTGGGGTTGCGACGCACGCTCAGACAGTGGCCAACGCTGAATCCATAAAATTTGCCGCCGAAGTGCCCCTGCTCGATTGCGAAGGCACGCCCTGCATTGAAGCCCGCATAGGTGAGGACAAAGCCCTGAAGCTGGCCATCGACACCGGCAACTCGAATTCAGTCTTGGATAAAGCCGTAGCGGACGCGGCAGGGTTAAAACCCACCAAAGCCATGCCGGCAGGAGCGCCCGCCGGAATGTACATCACCGCCATTCCTGCGGTACATATCGGTGCCGTCACACTGCGCGAAGTCCCCACACTGAGCATGTCGCTCTCCGATATGGTCTCGCAAAAACAAATGCCCGATGTGGCAGGCACACTCGCCTATACCGCCTTCAAAGACCGCGTGCTGCAAATCGATTTTGTCGCCCATAAGGTGCGCATCTCCGAACCGCTGACCAAGCCCGGCGCGTGTCCCGCCGTCTGCGATACATTTTCGCTGATCACCTTCGGCAAAAAGGGCCCGCCCATCGTCGTGGCACAAGGATTTGAAATCAACGGCAAGCCCGTCACCGCACAGGTCGACACCATGTTTACCGGCACGATGCTCATCTATACCGCCTCGATCGACAAACTCGGACTGACCGACGCGGCGAAAACCGAAAAGACCGAAACCTTCGCCTTCACCGATGGCGGCGTGGACATGAAATCCTCGCCCGCCAACACCGAAAGCTTCCACGGCATCACGCTGGGCGTCAGCGCCCCGCTCGTCTACTTCCCCACTCCCGATGTCCACGAACCCGATGGCCTGTTCGACGCCACCGTGGGCCTCCCGCTGTTTTACGGCACGGTGCTCACGCTCGATTTTCGCGGCATGACTATTTCCGTTGCGAAACCCTAGGAATTTGTGCGCATGGGTTTCACCGCGTCGGCGCCAACGTACCCGCTCGAAGGTCGCAACCTACAGTTCGCGCAAAAAATTCGGAGGCCTTCACACATGAAACGCCGTCAGCGCGTGCTCGCTACCTTGCTGCTGGTTTTTGCGGGCGCCTTCGCGCGCGCGCAAACCCCTGATTGGGATGCTCTCGGCAAGCGCTGGTGGTCGCACGTGCAGTTTCTCGCCGACGACGCCCTCGAAGGCCGGGACACTGGCAGCCCCGGTTTCGAGAAAGCCGCTGATTACATGGCCGCACAGTTTCGCGCCGCAGGACTGCAGCCGGCCGGCGTCGATGGCTACCGCCAGCCCATGGACTTTGATGTCGTACGCATTGATGAGTCGAGCTGCTCTCTGGAGTTGCTCCGCGACGGAAAAGCAGAACCCGTAAAACTGGGCGACGACGCGACTCTCGACGTCAACTCGCACGCTGCAGAAAATGTCGAAGCCACCGCCGTCTTTGTCGGCTACGGACTCACCGTGCCCGAATTGCACTACGACGACCTGGCGGGCCTCGATGTAAAAGGCAAAATCGCGGTGTTCGTCACCGGCGGTCCGGCGGACATGTCCGGCCCCATCAAAGCGCATTACCAATCGGGCGAAGAGCGCCGCCGCGCCTTTGCCAAAGCTGGAATCATCGGCGCCATTTCCATACCCAATCCCAGGAGCGCCGAAGTTCCCTGGTCGCGCATGGCCGCGTCGCGTTTCCAGCAGCGCATGGAGCTTCGCGATCCTGGTCACGATGTCCCGCCTCCCTACCAAGTGACCATCCAATTTAATCCCGCGCGCGCCGAAATGCTTTTCTCCGGCAGTGGCCACGCATTCCAGGAGATCCTTGAGGCGCTCAACGCCGATAAACCCCTCCAGCACTTCCCACTGCCTTTGAAGATCCGCTCGCACCTGGGTATGACTCGCTCGGGAGTAAAGTCCGAAAAACGTCGCGGGTGTTTTTCCTGGCAGTGATCCAGTCCTTAAAAAGGAATATATCGTTGTCAGCGCCCACCTCGACCATCTCGGCATCGGCGAGCCCGTCAACGGCGACCGCGTCTATAATGGCGCCATGGACGACGCCTCCGGCGATGCCTCGCTGATCGAAATCGCTCGTGCACTGAAAGATTCTGCCGTGCAGCCCAAGCGCTCGATTCTTTTCCTGTCCGTCACCGGCGAAGAAAAAGGCGAGCTCGGATCGCAATATTTTGCCGCGCATCCCACCGTCAGCGGTCCTATCGTTGCCGACTTTAATATGGATATGTACCTCCCGCTCTTCCCGCTGAAATATCTGGAGGTCCAGGGTCTTGGCGAATCCACGCTGGGCGACGACGTTCGCGCCGTCGCCGAAGCCGCTGGCGTTCAAATCCAAGCGGACAAGGAGCCCGAGCACAATCGCTTCATCCGCAGCGATCAGTACAGCTTCATCAAAAAAGGCGTTCCCGCGCTGGCCTTTAAGTTCGGCTACCTTCCAGGCGCCCCAGAAGAAAAAATATTCAAAGCCTGGTATACCGACCGCTACCACGCTCCCTCCGACGATGCGAATCAGCCCGTAGACTTGGCCGCCGCCGCGCAATTCAACGCCATCCTGGAAAAATTGGCCTTGCGCGTCGCCAACGCCGATCAACGCCCAACCTGGAAGCCCGACAGCTTCTTTCGCCGCTTCCTCCAGTAGCCGTCAAAATTCCTTGATGTTGTGGTGCTGGGTCTTCAGACCCGTGCTTTTGCCTTTACTGGAGTTGTATGGCGAATTTCCACATTCGCATCTCAATCTTCCTACAGACCAACAACTCTCGGCGCCGCTGACTGGTATGCCTGCAACACTATCCGTGAGCAGTTCGCGCATCGGAAGAAACTCGCAGGTGCGCCAAAAATCCCAGGTGCGTACGAGTCAGCGAACGCCCGCGCAGCACCAACGCCGCAATCGTCCGCGTGGCGGAATCATCAGCAATACGCACGTAGCGGCAACGACCGGACTTCTCCACCGCCATTTGCGGGACAATGCTCACCCCCATCCCCGCGCCTACCATGCTCAGCAAACTGCTGAATTGCCCACTCTCAAATATGATCTGCGGATTGAGTCGCACTCGATCGCACGCCGCCACGGCCGTGTCGCGGAAGCAGTGACCGTCGCGCAGCAGCAGAAATGGTTCCGCGCGCAAATCCTTCAGCGAAAGTGCGCGGCGGCCGGCCAATGTATGTTTTGGCGGAAGCGCCACGAAAAGCCGCTCGGTCAGCAGCGGCAAAATTTCAAATTCATGCCCGCGAATTGGCAGCGCGAGAATCGCCACGTCAATGGTGCCGGCCCTAAGCCGGTCTAGCAGCACCGGAGTAATTTCTTCCACCACCGTGAGCCGCGCTTGCGGGAATTTTTTAGAGAAACTTGCAAGATATGACGGCAAAAGATACGGCGCGACCGTGGGAATCACGCCAACGGTGACGGATCCTCCAACAGAATCTTTGTGTTCGACCACCTCTCCTTTGGCGGCTTCCAATTCGCGAAGCACGCCGCGTGCACGCGGCAGAAATGCCTTCCCCAAATCGGTGAGCCGCACCGAACGGCCCAGCCGGTCAAAAAGACGCGCGCCGAGTTCATCCTCCAGTTTCATGATCTGCTGCGAGAGCGAAGGTTGCGAGACGTGCGATTGCTCCGCGGCGCGAGAGAAGGAGCCGGTTTCGGCCACTGCGCAGAAGTAGCGAAGTTGGTGGAGTTCCATGCGTGCAAAAGCGGTCTTCCCTAAGATTCCTTAACCCGCCTGCCCCCGAGTCATAGGCTACGCCTATCCATCCTATCCGAACTATATATTGGAAGTATAGGTCGTCGAAGTCTATGCTCGGTGTGCAGCCGCAATTTGCCTGCACTGAGGAGAACTTATGTCGAACGAGAATAAAAAACTGCCTGAAGAAAAAGATCTGCATATCGAGCGCCCGAAATTCATGACTACGGACTCCGGACGTCCGGTGGGCGACAACCAGAATTCACTGACGGTTGGACCGCGCGGCCCGGTGGTGTTTGAAGACTTCTTGCTGTTTGAAAAAATGGCCCACTTCAACCGCGAGCGCATTCCGGAACGCGTAGTACACGCCAAAGGGTCGGGTGCGCACGGTCATTTCGTGTGCACCAGTCCGGAGATCACCAAATTTACCACCGCAAAGTTGTTCAGCAACGTCGGCAAAAAGACCCCGACGTTCATCCGCTTCTCGACGGTCGGCGGCGAAAAAGGTTCCGCCGACACCGAACGCGACCCGCGCGGCTTCGCTCTAAAGTTTTACACCGAAGAAGGCAACTGGGACATGACCGGTAACAATACGCCGGTATTTTTCATCCGCGATCCGCTGAAATTCGGTGATTTCATTCACACGCAGAAACGCGATCCGCAAACCAATCTCAAATCCCCCACCATGATGTGGGATTTCTGGTCACTATCGCCGGAATCGCTGCACCAAGTCACCATTCTCTTTTCCGACCGCGGTACTCCCGACGGTTACCGCCACATGGATGGCTTCAGCAGCCACACCTTCAGCCTGATCAATTCCAAAAATGAACTTTTCTATTGCAAGTGGCATTTCAAAAACAAGCAAGGCATCAAAAATTTCACCGGGCAAACCGCCAGCGAAATGCGCGGTATCGATCCCGATTACGCGCAGCGCGATCTGTTTGACGCCATCGCCAAAGGCGATTTCCCCAAGTGGAAAGTCTCCGTGCAGATCATGCCGGAGAAAGATGCCGACACCTACCACATCAATTCGTTCGACCTCACCAAAGTGTGGCCGCACAAAGATTATCCGCTCCACGAAGTTGGCGAACTTGAACTAAACCGCAATCCGGAAAACTATTTTGCAGAAGTCGAACAAGCTGCATTTGAACCGCGCAACATCGTTCCCGGCATGGGCTATTCGCCCGACAAAATGCTGCAAGCCCGCCTCATTTCCTATCCCGATGCGCATCGCTATCGCCTGGGCGTCAACTACGAAGTCCTGCCGGTCAACAAACCGCAGTGTCCCTTCGCCACCTACAACCGCGACGGCGCCATGCGCTTTGATGGCAATTACGGCGCGCATCCCAACTACGAACCCAACAGCTTCGGCGGACCGAAAGAGGATCCCGCCTTTCGCGAGCGTCCCAAGCTGGTCACCGGCACGGTCGACCGCCACAATCACCGCAGCGACAGCGATTATTATTCGCAACCCGGCAATCTGTTCCGCCTCATGGATGCGGGCGCCAAGCAGCGGCTAATCGACAACATCCTTGGCAGCCTCGGCAACGGCGTCCCAAAACGCATCCAGGAACTCCAAGTCCAGCACTTCTACAAAGCTGATCCCGCCTACGGCGGAGGCGTCGCCAAAGGTCTCGGAATCAACATCGACGAGCTGGCGAAGCAAAAACAGGCCAGCGCCGCGGACTGACGCTTTATTCCGGGAGGTACCCAGGGGGCAAGCCGATAATGGCTTGCCCTTTTTGTTTTGCACGGGCCCGGTAAGGTAAGGTGGAGCGTTTACACGATGCGGCAAGTAAGGACGGTACATGGCGAAAATCACTTTTTTGGGTGCGGCCGGTTGCGTGACCGGCTCGAAATATCTGGTAGAAGCGGCGGGCAAGCGGCTGCTGCTCGACTGCGGAATTTTTCAAGGCTCACCGGAACTAAACGATCGCAATTATTCTCCGCTGTCGGTCGATCCGAAGACGATTGACTATTCGGTGCTAACGCACGCCCATCTCGATCACACCGGCTGGCTGCCGTGTCTGGTTAAAGCCGGGTTCAAAGGGCCGATCTTTGCGAACCCCGCAACCATCGATCTCACCACCATTTTGCTGAAGGATTCTGCACACATTCAAGAAGAAGACGCCTTGCATGCGCAGAAGCATGGCTACAGCCGCCACGCCAATCCGCAACCGTTGTACGTCGGCGCCGATGTGGACCCGGTATTGCGCTTGCTGAAACCCGCGCCTCGCACTGGAGCCTTCACCGTAAGCCCGGAATTCCAGTTTGTCGCCTACGACGCCGGGCACATTCTGGGCTCGACGAGCCTGGTGCTCACCATCAACGAAGGCAATAAAAAAACCGTGGTGATTTTTTCTGGCGATGTCGGGCGCTACAACCAGGTGATTCTGAAAGATCCGGTGACGCCGCCGGTCCAAGCCGACGTCCTGCTGTGCGAATCTACCTATGGCGACCGCGAGCACCAGCCCGGCGATCCCGCGGCGGAGATCGCCGCGGTCGTGAATCGCGTCTCGCAGCGCGGCGGATGCATTGTGATTCCCGCGTTTGCCATCGGGCGAACGCAAACATTTATGTATTACCTCCGGCAACTCGAAGACGCCAACAAAATTCCCCGCTTGCCGGTTTATGTGGACAGCCCCATGGCTCTTAGCGCCACGGATTTGTACCTAAAATATTCCGCGGACCACGACACCGAATTCAAGCAGCTCGAAAGCGCCAAAGGCGGCAAGGGCGATCCGCTCGACGTGCACGAATTTCACCTGACCCGTACCGTGCAGGAATCCAAGGCCATCAATCTGGTCAAAAAGCCGTGCATCATTGTGTCCGCCAGCGGGATGGCCACCGGCGGCCGCGTCCTGCATCACCTCGAACAGCGTCTCCCGGACGCGCGCAACGCGGTGCTCCTTGCCGGCTTCCAGGCCGAAGGTTCGCGCGGCCGCGCGTTACAGGAAGGCGCGAAGTCCATCCATTTCTACGGCCGCGATGTTCCCGTTCACGCCGAAATCGTCTCCATAGGTCAGCTTTCCGCCCATGCCGGTAAGAGCGAGCTGTTGCGTTGGCTCGGCGCGTTGCCCTCCGCGCCGAAACAGACGTACCTGACGCACGGCGAACCGCAAGCCGCGCAGAGCCTGCAGTCGGCAATCGCCGGATCGCTCCACTCGAAAGCGGACGTAGCGCGGTACCTGCAGACCGTGGACCTGGATTAAATTGGACCTGGACTAAATTGGAAATGGGCTAAATTATTTTGCTCCGGCCAGGAAACATTTCGCCGGATGCCTTCGTCTATACAGACAACCACTCGAGGGGGCGGCAGGCAGACAAGTCCTACAGCAACCGAGCGTCCGTCTTCTGCCCCCGTAATTCAGGAGTATTTCTTCCCGCTGTTGTTATCGTTGTTGCCGGATTCTCGCCCGAATCACACTGCTTTTGCAAGCGCGGATATCGCACTGCGCTGTGCGTACCCCGCCTGCCAAATCAAGCCGCCCGCCGCGCTGCCCGCCACCGCCCAGCTTCCTCGCTCGCGCAATTCTCCCCAGTAAACTTTCCTCGGTAATCTTATCTCGGTTATTGCAAAATACCTCCATGACTCCCACGGACTCCCCGATCACCCAGGCCGCCACCCGCATGCTCTCCGCCAAGGCCGAACAGTTCACCGAATCGGTCATTCGCGAAATGACCCGCCTCGCGCAAAAGCACAACGCCGTAAATCTATCCCAGGGTTTCCCGGATTTTGCCGCCCCCGCGGAAATCAAAGAAGCCGCCCGCCAGGCCATCGCCGACGACATCAATCAATACGCCATCACCTGGGGCGCCAAGCCGCTGCGCGACGCCATCGTCGAAAAATTCGCCAAAACGCAAAACATCCGCGTTGATCCCGAACGCGAAATCACCATCTGCTGCGGCTCCACGGAAGCCATGATGTCCGCCATGATGGCCATCATCAATCCTGGCGACGAAATCGTCGTCTTCGAACCGTTCTACGAAAATTACGGTCCCGACGCCATCCTCAGCGGAGCCACCCCTCGTTTCGTCCGCATGCACCCGCCAAAGGACGCCAATTCCGAGTGGTCCTACGATCCCAACGAACTAGCTGCCGCCTTCAACAGCAACACGAAAGCAATAATCCTAAACACTCCAAACAATCCCACTGGAAAAGTTTTCACCCGCGCTGAACTCGAATTCATCCGTGACCTCTGCATCCGCCACAACACCTTCTGCATTACCGACGAAATCTACGAACACATCCTCTACGACAATACGCACCACCTCTCCATGGCCCAAATCGACGGCATGCGCGAACGCACCATCGTCATTAACGGTCTCTCCAAAACCTACAGCGTCACCGGCTGGCGCGTAGGCTGGGCCATCGCCCCGCCCGAAGCCACGCAGTCCATCCGCAAAGTCCACGATTTCCTGACGGTAGGCGCCGCCGCCCCCCTTCAACAAGCCGGAGCCGCCGCACTAAAATTCCCGCAGTCTTATTACGACAAGCTCTCCGAAGCCTACGCGGTCAAGCGCGAGCGCCTGCTAAAGATTCTAACCGCCGCCAACTTCACCGTATACAAACCCCGCGGCGCCTACTACATCATGACCGACATCTCCCATTTCAAATTTCCCTACGACGACCCCCGCTTTGCCGCCCCCACCCGCGACGTAGCCTTCGCCAAATATCTCGTCCAGGAAATCGGCGTGGCGTGCGTCCCCGGCTCCAGCTTCTACAACAACGCCCGCGACGGCGCCGCCCAGGTCCGCTTCACCTTCTGCAAAAAGGAAGAGACCCTAGCCGCTGCAGAATCCCGCCTCGCGAAATTGCACACCTAACTTATGGCGTGCCTCTCCGGCGCTCCGCTCGCCGCGGCGACCGCTGGAGGTAACGTATTCGCCGGGGAGCTACTGTCGAGGTACAATGGCGCTCCCGAGCTTTCCTCTGCGACATCCATCAGGAGACTACGATGCCTATCAGTGAATTGCTGCTGCGCGAATTTGATGTGGAGATGCCAAACACGCGGAGGACGCTGGAGCGCGTGCCCGCCGACAAGTGGGACTGGAAGCCACACGCCAAGTCCGGAACGCTGGGGTGGCTGGCGGGCCACGTCGCAACGCTGCCGCGCTTTACCCTTACCACGCTGCAGACACCGGAATTTGAAATTGCCGGTGCGCAGTTTCCCCAACCAAAACACTTTAACGAATTGCTGGAGATGTTCGACGACCTCAGCAAGCAGGCACGGGCGGCGGTGGCGGCGGTTACCGATGTGCAGCTTGCCGACACCTGGACGCTGAAATGGAATGGCAATGTGATTTTTGCGTTGCCGCGGTATGACGTGCTGCGCGTGCACTGCTTTAACCATTTGATTCATCACCGCGCCCAGTTGACGGGATATTTTCGGGCCCTGGATGTACCGCTGCCGGCGCTGTATGGTCCGAGCGCGGACGAACAATAGCGGATGGTTGCGGGTTCCTTGATCGTGGACGGCGAGTCGCGGAAATCAGTTCTGCGGGCTCGCCGTCCAAATCTCCGATGAGGATCGCAGTGCGGAGTCGCGCTGCAACGCGGAAGCTTTCAGCTCATCGAATGTAGTAGTCGCTCTGGGAGGGAATCGTGGAAGTTCCGGTGATTCTTAGCGCGGTGCGAACGCCTGTGGGGAAATTTCAAGGCGGCTTGGCGGGATTTACCGCTCCCGAGTTGGGCGCGAAGGTGATTGCGGAGGCTGCACGGCGGGCGGGCCTCGATGGCCGGCAGATCGACGAAGCCATCATGGGCAACGTTGTGCAGGCGGGCTTGGGCCAGAATCCGGCGCGGCAGGCAGCACTGAAAGGTGGGTGTGATCCGCGCGTGGCGGCCTTGACGATTAATAAGGTGTGCGGCTCGGGGTTGAAGGCCGTGGCACTGGCCGCGCAGGCGATCCAGTTGGGCGAATCGGAGATTGTGGTGGCTGGCGGGATGGAGTCCATGTCCAACTGCCCGTATTTGTTGCCACAGGCGCGGGCGGGCTACCGCATCGGCGACGGCAAACTGGTGGATTCCATGATTCACGATGGATTGTGGGACAAGTTCGAGGATTTTCACATGGGCATGACCGGCGAACTCGTCGCGGAAAAGTACGGCATCACGCGCGACGAGCAGGACCGCTTTTCATTTGAAAGCCACCAGAAGGCGGTGCGCGCGCGCAAGTCTTGTTTCTTTGAGGCGCAGATTTTGCCGATCGAGGTGCCGCAGAAGAAGGGCGACCCGCTCATGATTCGTTATGACGAGTCGCCGCGAGAGGATACCTCGATGGAGGCGCTCGGCAAATTAAAGCCGGCGTTCAAGAAGGATGGCACAGTAACAGCCGGAAATGCTCCGGGGACCAATGATGGAGCGGCGGCGGTGATTGTCACCAGCGAGCGGCACGCTGTCGTACTGGGCAAAAAGCCGATGGCGCGCATCGTCGCGCAGGCGACCAGCGGCGTGGAGCCAAAGTGGGTGATGATGGCGCCCGTGGAGGCCGTGGAAAAACTTTTACGCAAGGCGGGCTGGGATCGCGACAAAGATGTCGATCTGATCGAACTGAACGAAGCGTTTGCGGTAGCAGCCATCGCCGTGACGCGCCAACTCAGGCTAAATCCGGAAAAGCTGAACGTGAACGGCGGCGCCGTAGCCATCGGCCATCCCATCGGAGCCTCCGGCGCCCGCATCCTGGTAACGCTTCTTTACGAGCTAGAGCGCCGCAACCTAAAGCGCGGCATCGCAGCGCTATGCCTTGGCGGAGGAAACGCCGTGGCGCTCGCAGTCGAACGATTTTGAGATTCGTTACGCCGCCAGCGGGAATGGCGGTTCGGGGCAATACGCGGAATTCGAGCTAACGATTCTGGACCCGAAGAGGAACATGGTTTTGTTGGCGGTAAGCGAAACCGTAAACCCCATTAAGTACAAATGCGATAAAGAGAGTCTCGAACGGACCCTGGCTAATGTCGTTACCGACGCAAAAAAATTGCTATTCCAGGGGACGGCAAATACCGCGAAGTAACCGCCGCTGGAGGCGCACATGGAGCAAACGATGCAGCGATGGATGATGCTGTTTGTGGTGCTGTTGTGTGCCTCGAGCGCTGTGGTGGCGCAAGCGCCCCCCGCTCCCCTTCCCGCACGGATTTTCGCGGCAAAGAAAATATTCATCTCCAATGCGTCTGGCGAAACGGTGATCGGCCCGGGAGTTTCGGAATTGACTTATAACGGATTTTACGCCGGAATGAAGGCCTGGGGACGGTACGAGCTGGAATCCGCGCCAGCGGCCGCGGATCTGATTTTTGAGGTTCGCTATGAGACCCCACTGGGACCAACAAATAGCGGTAATTCAGGGCAGTTCCCCGAGATTCGGTTGTCTATATTCGATCCGAAAACTCACGTGGTGTTGTGGGCCTTTTGTGAACCGCTGGTCTCGACCAGACACAAATCGAACCAAGAGCATCTCGATGAGACGCTGGCGAACCTCGTAAACGACGTGAAGAAGTTGGTCTCGCAGGGGCCAGTAAACACGTCCGCGGCTGCAAGATGAGCGCAGCAACTCGACGGTTTTAACTATTCGGGTCGGTTCGATTCTTGAATCGACGCCGGAAGCAACTCATCTTCCTGCCAGCGGTGTCTGCACGAATGGCAGCTCCAACCTTTTTTGGTAAGCTTTACGGGAACTGCCGCGAACAGGCCGGCGCCCACCACCTGCTTGTCCAACTCGTTGAACGTTACGTCCATCGAGCTGCGCTGCGGACATTTCGGCTGCTCGTATTCGCCGACACCTTCAACATCAACTTCTCGGGTGTGCTTTGGTCCAGCAATTTGTTGGCGCCTTCCACGTCTTCGTGGCGAACCAGAAGCTTGATGCCGCCAACCAGATTCGAATAGAGCCAATACATGCGGATTAGATTGTCGTCCGTCAGAAAGCATTCGACTCCCGCAGAACCAAGGATGCTCTTCGCGACCATCGCTTCAGGAAGATCGCGGTAACGCCGCAGAACATCGGGCTCCGGTAATTCCGATTGTTGTTTGCGCGCCAGCCGCGAGTGTCGCCAATTGGGACGAGACTTGCAACCCCCTCTTTGCCATCTCGTCTCGCAGAGCTTCTCGTGCTACCTCATTGAGGGAGTCAAAGTCTGCGGCGATCTTGTTCAGTTCGCCGTTTTCCATTTTGGCGTATAGGACGGTAAGTCGCTGCCGTTCTTTTTCCCAGTCGACTTTGCCCATGATTGGGAAATCATACTCGCCCCGCGCGAAAGTCACCAACGCGCTATTGCGCGGGCGAGATTTCGCCGCTTGGCGCGGGCGCTGCGGCACTGCCGCGCGACAAGGTATTGCCACAGTTGGGGCAAAACTTGTCGGCCTCGGCGACTTCCTGCCTGCAGTGTGGGCAGGAAGGATTCAAGTTATTGTCGCAATTCGGGCAGTAGTTAAAGCGGGCGCCGACGGTTGTTCCGCATTGCGGGCAACCGTACGGCAGCGGCTCTCGAAGGAAGAAGTACAACAGAAAGCCGATAGCCAGATACGCCGGCGACAGAATCAGGATCAGCAGTAGCCACAGACCCGCCTGCATGCCGCGGCGCTTGGCATCGCGATAGACGTAGCCGAGCAGCAGCAAGAATCCCGCGAGCGGAATGGCGATGGCGGTTATCGTCCCCGCGAGAATCAACGACGCGATTACCGGCTCGTTGCGAAATTCCCACGGCCAGATTTGATGGTGAAATTGCGTATCGCCCTGGTTTGGGCTGCTGTAGATCACGAAACTATGTCCCAGATTCACGAGCGTGCCGATGGCGATAGCCAGCACAAAAAGCAGCACCACGGCGACCCGCAGCCATCTGGGGATGACGCGCAATTCGTCGCTAAAGTTTGTCTTCTCACGCTTACGGCGAAAACGATTTAGGCGCATCCGTTCACTGAACATATTTTCCTCGATTCGAGCTGCTGCAAAACTGCGTCCGATGAAACTAACGACCGGTCCAGCCGCTGCTAACTTTCTGACGCGGGCCTTCCATAAGCAAAATCGCGCCAGCGATTAACGCGGGAATCAGCCACCACAAACCGAAACCCAGTTCCCAAACCAGCTTCGGAATGTGGAGACGCTCGCCCATCCAGGCGAACAACTGCCACACGTACGGAGCGGTGGCAATGCCTAGCGCCCAGGAGACACCTGCGATGGCCCATACCGCGAGGCTGCGCGGCTCGCGCTCTTGCAATTGCTGCGCGCGGAGGTGTACACGAAATTGCGTGCGGCTGGCGAGACCGGAGGGAAATGGGATGGAAACGGTTCGCAATGTGCGCAACGCGGTTTCCGTGGATCGCGCTTTGCCGGAACAATCCGCGCAATTTTGTAAGTGCGCGTCGAGCCACTCACGGTCTTGCGGCGCTAGGCCTTCGACGTGATGCTGGTCGATGAGTTGCTGAGCACGAGCGTGAATGTCCCCGGAACTCTGAGGTTTGTTTGGGTATTTCATACGGTATCTCCCGGTAGCACCGCGCGCATGGCATCGAGACCGCGATAGAGCCGAGTTTTTACGGTGGAAACTGGGAGGTGCATGACTGCGGCGATTTCATCGATTTGCAGTTCTTCGTGGAAGCGCAGGACCACCACTTCGCGATAGATCAGTGCAATTTTTTCGAGCGAAGCGCGCACCGTGGAGTCTTGTTCATCGCTGATCGCGGCGTGCAACGGCGACGGATTGCGCGTATCCGCAATCTGCAGCGGCTGCTCCTGCGCCGGATCCGTCAGCGTGTCGAGGCTTTGCATTTTTTTTTGGCGCTGCCAATCGATCACCAGATTGCGCGCGATGGTGAAGAGCCACGCCTCGAATTTGGACTTGCCATCGTACTGATGGCCGCGCTCGAGCACCCGAATCCACGTCTCCTGAAAAAAATCCTCCGCGCGCTCGCGGTGCGAGGTGAGATACAGGAGGTAGCGAAAAAGCCGGTACTGATATTGCTCGATGAGCTGGTCGAGCAGCGCCGGGTCGCGGCGCTTTAAGCCCTCGGCCAAGGCCCGAGTGTCGGTAGTGTCAGTGGTCATCAGGGCGGAAAATGAGGACGCCGAGCCGCGGAAGAGTCCCGGTAGCAGGCTGAATTGCGCGGAGGGAAATGTGCATGTTGTGCTCATTCTACTGAAATATACGACTGAGCCCGGCGAAAAGACTCAAGTTCCCAGGCCAAGGGCAAGTTGTTCATCCTTAATGACTTAGGGCGACCCCGATATAAATATAGTAGAGTTAGCGATCATGATTTGCCCACAATGCCGCGCCGAATATCGCCAGGGTTTCACGCGCTGCGCGGACTGTGACGTAGAGTTGCTATCCTCGCTCCGCGGAACTGCCGCGCAGCGAGGCGACGACAATCCGGAAAGCGACAATACCTCCACAGCGGCGTCGGATGAAGATGATCCCTATTGCATTTTTTGGGAGGGTGAAGACACGCGAGTATTCGCAGAGGTTTGCGGCGTGCTGGACGAGGAGGGAATTGCCTACCGCGCTTTGCGGCACGACTCGCAGATCTTCCGGATAAACCCCAACAGCAAAATGAGAATCGGCGTGCCGTTTTCGCTGTTTGACAGGGCCGAACTTGCAGTCGTTGATGCCTTCGGCGGAGCGACAGAAGCGCGAAAGCTGCCTTGGCCCACCGAAGACGACAAGCGGTAAATTCGCCGAACGCCTTGGCTGGTGTAGACTGAACACGCGACGGTGCCTTGCCCACACCGGCGTACGCGATTGACGTTTCCTCCGAACTCGTGAGCGAGAGGCACGCGGAATTCCAATCGAAATGAGGCATCGATGTCTGAGATAGCTCCTGACGGTTCCTTTGTAACGCTGTGGGCGGGCGAAGACAATTCGCTACACATGGAATTGCTCGAAAGCCTGGGAGGCGCGGGTATTCCCTTCAGCGATAAATCGCTAGGCGATGACGAAGTCGCTCCGACCGCCGATCCCTTGCCGATTGATTGGAAGCCGCGTTTTGGCTTTGAAGTGGCGGTGCTGTCCACCGACTTGGAGCCGGCGAAGGAAATACTGGAAACCCTGCTGGACCGCGAACCCGTCAACATGGAAATTCCGGCGGAGCCGCTCGGAGCTGGGCCATTAGCGGGTATGCCGGCGGTCAGTGAAGGGCCGGCAACACTGTCGATTTGGTCCGGCAGCGATGAAAAGCTGGCGGAGTTCTTGATGAGCGCGCTGCACGAAAACCAAATTCCGGCGCATTACGATACTTCCAAACTGCAATTTGCCATTCTGGTGGCGCCGGGCAACGTGGCGCGGGCCCGCGAGATCGTGCGCGAAGTTACCGAGGCCACGCCGCCTGCGTGAGTCGACCTGCACGTCATCTCTCGCCGACAAGGACCGCATGACTCTCGAAAACATCAAGACCGTAGCGGTGTTAGGCGCGGGAACGATGGGCAATGGCATCGCGCACGTGTTTGCGCGCGCGGGCTACAGCGTGATTTTGCGCGACGTGGAGCAGCGCTATTTGGAACGCGGGCTGGAAACCGTCGCGAAGAATCTTGATCGCGAAATTAAGAAAGGCAAGCTAGCGGATACGGAGCGCGCGGGAGTGCTGGGACGGATTTCGCTGGTTACCGACATGGCGGCGATCGCGGGAGCGGATTTTGTCGTTGAGGCCGTGCCGGAAAAAATTGAAATTAAGCGCGCGGTGCTGACGGAGGCCGACGGCTTTCTCGGCAACGACGCCATCATCGCCAGCAATACTTCGTCGATTGCCATGACTACTTTGGCGGCCATGACCAAGCGGGCCGATCGCTTTGTGGGCATGCATTTCATGAACCCCGTGCCGATGATGGCGCTGGTGGAAGTGATTCGCGCACTGCAGACATCCGACGCGACCTTTAATACCACCATGGCGCTCGCCGAAAAACTTGGTAAAAAACCTGTCGCGGTGAACGATGCCCCGGGTTTTGTCTCCAATCGCGTGTTGATGCCGTTGATCAACGAGGCCGCGTACTGCGTGCTGGAAGGCGTGGCCACCGCGGAAGCGGTCGATGCGGTGATGAAGACCGGCATGAATCATCCGATGGGCCCGCTGGAGCTGGCTGATTTTATCGGCCTGGATGTTTGCGTCGATATCATGAACGTGCTGCAAGAAGGCCTGGGCGATCCGAAATATCGCGCCTGTCCGCTGCTGAAGAAATATGTAGCGGCCGGCTGGTTGGGAAGAAAATCTAGCCGCGGATTCTACAATTATCAACAGTAGAGTCTCAAACCGCTGATTCAAATGCGCGGAGCGGTAAAAACTTCGGCGTCGGTCGTAGCACTGATTCTGGTCATTGCGTTCGCGCTGTGGTGTCCCTTCCCGGCCGGGAGCGTGCCAGAATGGAGCCTCCGCGTTGTCGACCAAAGCGCGCACGCGCTCGTCGGGGCGCAAGACAGGGCTCTGTCTGCCCGTATGACGGGAATCTGAGGGCGAATCTTAAGCGAAAATAGTATTTGCTTTTTATTCGCCAGTCTGCTACTTTCACCCTCGCGGTTTTCAACAGGTGCTTTGTGCATGATTTTCCCATCCGTGGCTTAAGCTGTCTGGAACGTGAGAGACTCGCTGATGAACTTGGCGAGGCCCGCGCACGCGGCCGCAACCTGTCCCGGTTGCGGAGGCTTACGGTTCCCGAGCGCACGGCTCTCGAGCAGCGAGAGAGCCTGGCGCAGGCGCGGCTGGGGCAGCATGAAACGGAGCATGGTTGCCAACCGTGAAGTAAGACGGCGCGCTCGATTTGGTTGGCGTTCTGGTAGACTGAATGGTAAGCTACCCGGCCAGTAATGCCCCCAGAAGAGGCGCAGCGCTTTCCCGGCGTTGATGCCGCCTTCACAAGTTGCAGGTTTTACGGTTGCCGAAGCCGCGGAGGCCCGGAGCCGACTTTCTCTACCGAGGTGTGAAATGGCTGAAGACCGAGCAAAACTGCTTGAAGCAGCGATATCCCAGATTGAAAAGTCTTACGGTAAAGGATCCATCATGCGGCTGGGCAGCCGAGACGTGCTGGTGCCGGTCAGCGTGATTCCCAGCGGGTGCCTCTCGATTGACGCCGCGCTGGGCGTGGGCGGCTTTCCGCGCGGGCGCGTGATTGAGATTTATGGGCCGGAATCGGGTGGCAAAACCACCATGACGCTTCACGTCATCGCTGAAGCGCAGAAGCTTGGCGGGCAGGCGGCGTTCATCGACGCGGAACACGCGCTCGATCCGATCTATGCGCGCAAATTGGGCGTGGACGTGGACAATCTGCTCGTCTCGCAGCCGGATCACGGCGAACAAGCGCTGGAGATTGCGGAGGCGCTCATTCGTTCTGGCGGCGTGGACGTGGTCGTGGTGGACTCCGTGGCGGCGCTGGTGCCCAAGGCGGAACTCGAAGGCGATATGGGCGATCCGCAGATGGGTTTGCAGGCGCGGCTGATGTCGCAGGCGCTGCGCAAATTGACCGCCATTGTGTCGAAGTCCAACACCTGCTTGATTTTCATCAACCAGATTCGCGAAAAGATTGGCGTGATGTTCGGCAATCCGGAAACCACCACCGGCGGACGTGCGCTGAAATTTTATGCGTCGATGCGCGTGGATATTCGGCGCATTCAGGCCATCAAGGAAGGCGACAAAGTTGTGGGTTCGCGCACACGAGCAAAAATCGTCAAGAACAAGGTGGCCGCGCCGTTCCGCGAGGCGGAGTTCGACATTATTTATGGCGAAGGCATTTCGCGCGAGGGCGACCTCATCGATCTGGGTGTCGATAAGGGCATTCTGGAGAAGAGCGGCACGTGGATCAGCTATGGCGGAGAACGGCTGGGCCAGGGCCGCGAAAACGCACGCGTGTTCCTCAAAGAAAACAAAGACATCCGCAACAAACTTGAAACCGCGCTGCGGAAAAAGCTGGAACTGGCAACGCCGAACAATTCGGATGGTACGTCCTCGGCACCTGCGAATGGCCACAGTGATAAGGCCACCGCAGCCGCGGCCGGAGCGCTGAGCGGCGGCCCGGGCGCCAATGCCGCGAAGCCCAGACCACTTCCAGCGCGTTAGCTCAAGCGCAAGTATTCATAAAGCGCGCACCACAGACGGCAGATGCCTCTCGAGGCTTCCGCCGTTCTGTTTCGCGATGGTCGTTTCCGAGGCAACGAGTGGCGATGAAGGACGCCAGACGGAACACATGCCGGTCACAATTCACCGCTATTCGTCTAAATCAGCCGATTTTGCCTTCGTCGGCACTCGGTCCATAAATGGATGGCACCGGCACGTCCAGCAACCGCAGGTGACGCACGCCTTCCGCGGCCGCGATCGCCTTCCGGCAAGCTCGCGTACGGGAGTACAATTCGCTCATGGCACACGAATTGACGACTTCCTACGTGAAAGACTCTATTTCGCTGTTCCTCTATTACAAAAAATTGGGGGAAGGGGCGCTCGTGCAGTGCCCGGATGCGGGACTGTTCGCCACACTAGACAAGGAAACAAATTCTATAGCCATCATCGTGAAACACATTTCCGGGAACATGCGTTCGCGTTGGGGCAATTTTCTAACCAGCGACGGCGAAAAACCGGATCGCAATCGCGACAGCGAGTTTGAGGAGCCGCCGAAAACGCGCGCGGAACTTTTTACTTTGTGGGATGCCGGGTGGAAGATTTTCTTGGACGCTCTCGATGGCTTGAGCGACGCGGATATAAGCAAGACGGTGATGATTCGCGCGGAACCGCATTCGGTGATGCAGGCGATTAACCGGCAGTTGGCGCACTATCCGCTGCACATCGGGCAGATTGTTTTTTTGGCCAAGCATTTTGCCAGCGACGACTGGAAAACACTGTCGGTGCCGCGCAAAGGATCGTCACAATTTACCGCGGACGTGGCCGCGGGGCTGAAATCGCAACGCTGACTGAAATTGTAGCCAGTAGTCACCGATTTTTAGAATCTTTCAAGACTTCGACGGTCAGGAAAACCAAAAAAACGGGTCTGAAGACCCGCCACTACACTATGAGCGCGACCTTATTTGAGATGGCGCCGCTGCCGGACAGCGGGCTGAAATTGAATGAAGCGCAGCGGCGCGCCATCACGCATGCGCACGGGCCGCTGCTGGTCATTGCCGGGGCTGGGACGGGGAAGACGCGCGTTATTACCGAGCGGATCAAGCATCTGCTGGCTTCGGACGATTCCCTGCTGGGCGAAAATATTTTGGCTTTGACGTTTACGAACAAAGCCGCGGGCGAGATGCGTTCGCGTGTGATGAAAAGCACTGGCGAACGCGGCCAAGGCGTGACCATCGAGACGTTCCACTCGTTTTGCCAGGGATTGTTGAAAGAAATTGCGCCAGACCGCAAGGTGCTGGAAAAAGTGGATCACTGGATTCTGCTGCGGCGCAACATGCGGCGGCTGCGGCTGGAAAAATATCGCAAGCTGGCGGAGCCAGGACAATTTCTGAACGACTTTCTGCAGTTTTTTTCCCGCTGCCAGGACGAATTGGTCAGCAGCGCGGACTACGCACACTTTGCGGAAGGCGAAGCGCAAAAACTTGAAGCCGAACGCGCACTGCTCGATGAAGACACCTATAGCGAGCGCCTCGAAGAAGTTGCCAAGCAAAAAGAGATTGCGCGGGCGTATCAGGCCAGCGACGACTTGCTGCGCGAGAAAAATGCCGTGGCGATCAACGGACTGATCACCGACGCTGTGGCGCTGCTCGAAAACGACGCGGCGAAGCGCGCGGCGCTGCGGGAGCGTTACAAACACATCCTGGTGGATGAATTTCAGGACACCAATATCGCGCAACTGCGGCTGCTGGATCTGCTGTGCGCGGAGCCGCGCAACATCGTGGTGGTCGGCGACAATGATCAGGCCATTTACCGGTTTCGCGGTGCGTCCTTCGGCAGTTTTAAGATGTTTCTAGAGCGTTTTGCGGGGTGGCAGGCGGGGCGGGATTCCGGACCGTTTCGTGTGGCACTGACGGAAAATTATCGCTCGACGCCGAATATCCTGCGAGTGGCGCAGCAGGTGATTGGGCAGAACGAAGTCAGCGCGGATTTCCCCAATAAAATTCTTTCGTCGAATAAAGTCGAAGGCCGGCGCATCCGCATCGTGGAAACGGCGGACAAGGAAAGCGAAGCGCGCTGGGTGGCCGGAGAATTGGAGCGCATTCATGGAGCGGGCCGACGCTGGGCCGATTTGGCGGTTCTGTATCGCCAGCATGCGCATCGCGATGAACTGGTCGAAGAGTTGTCGCGGCGCAAGATTCCCTTTGTCATCACCAAGCTGTCGATTCTGGTGCATCCGCTGGTGCGCGATGTGCTGGCTTATTTGCGGCTGATCGCCAAGCCTTTCGATGATGTCGCGTGTGCGCGAATCCTCGCCATGCCGGCCTGGCACTTGCAGCCGGAAGATTTGCTGCGGCTCGCAGAGCGCGCGAAAAGGGAACGAAAACCGATTTACGATATCTTGCAATCGCCGCAGGGCGAATTGGCGTTTGACGTATCGCATGGCAGCACAGACGAATTGCTGAAGTTCTTGTTGGCGCAGCGCAAGATCCTGAAACGCCGTAGCGCGAGAGAAATTCTGGCGGAATTGATGGAATGGCTGGAGATTCCGCAGCGAGCCGGTGAACACGACAGAAAAACGGTTGCACGCTTGGCCGAATTCGCAAAGGAGTGGGAACCGAAGAGCGAACGCTGCGACCTTTCGGAGTTTTTGGAGTATCTCGATTATTACGAGCAAGCCGGCGAGAAAATCTGCCTGGAAGACGATACGCCCGGTGATGCCGTGCAACTCATGACCGTGCACGGCGCGAAAGGGTTGGAGTTTCCGCATGTCTTTCTCTTGCGCGTGAACAGCCGGGCGTTTCCGCCAAGCAATCGTGCACCGCTGTTTGAATTTCCTACAGCGCTGATGAAAGAAGAATTGCCGGACGGAGATTTTCATATTCAGGAAGAGCGGCGGCTGTTTTATGTGGCGCTGACGCGTGCGGAAGAGCGCTTGACGATCACCACGATCAGGGAGAAAAAAGACAAGGTACCGGTCTTTATCGAAGACATCGTCATGGAGCCGGCCATCAAGCGGCGCGATGTACAGCAGATAGCGCCAAAGTCGGCGCCCGCGAAACACGATGGTGGTGATGCTCCGAGCGCCGCTGGCGCGGGCGAACTATTCCCCGTTTCCGCGTCTCCGGCGAAGATTTTCTCGCGAATTGGAGAGTGGGCGGAAAGTTACCGCGCCATGATTCCGGAGCCGCTGAAACTTAGCCCGTCGGCGATCGATTGTTACCGTAAATGCCCGGCGCAATATCTATTTGAAAAGTTGTGGTCGCTGGACGGCGCGCCAAAGGCGACGCTGACGTTTGGACGCGTGATGCACAACACCATCAAGCGCTTTGTGCACGAGCTGCGCAAAGGCAACCGCATCGGATTCGACGAGCTGCAGAGGCTGTTCGACACCGAATGGTCGGAGCGCGGTTTTGAAGACGAATATCAGCAGGAAGAATACCGCAAAGATGGGCTCGAGCAATTACGCGCATTCCACACCGCCATGCTTGCGGCTCCGCCGGAAATTCTAGAGCAGGAGAAGGCGTTTGAATTGCCGATGGCCAACAATGTGATCGTTAGCGGGCGTTTCGACCAGATCAATTCGCTGGGCGGGCCGCGCGGCAAGGACGTGGAGATCATCGATTACAAGACCGGACGGCCGCGCACGGATGAGGCGGCGCGGAAGGATTTGCAATTGAGCATCTATGCGCTGGCGGCAACGGAGATTTTTGACTGGAATCCGGTTCGGCTGGCTTTTTATTATTTGCAGAATAATCAGCTACAAGTCACCACGCGAGAAAAAAAACAGCTCGATGAAGCCGAAAAAGTGGTTCAGGAGACCGCTGCGGATATTCGCGCAGGGTCATTCGCGGCGAAGAGTGGTTTCGTGTGCCGCAGCTGTGCCTACAGAATGATTTGTCCTGAGCACGAAGCTCACATCTGAGCTAGGTTCGCGAGCGCCCTGGTAAACAGCAGGCGGCCGCTACTGTTGCAAGCCGCTGGTGTAGTAACCTTCGCGGGCGGTGACGTTGAGGCCTTCGCGTTCGATGCGCACTTCGATGGTGTGATAGTCGGCGGCGCGATCGGTCCCGAAAGGCGTGTAGTACAACGTGTATTGATGGCGCGCTTCCTCGGTGACCCGGGAATAAAGCTCTTCCATCGCGCCGCGTTTGAGGGCGTAATAAGTATCGCCGCCACTCGCGTGCGCGTACTCGACCAGACGGTTGAACTTGCGGTCAAAATACGCGCTACCGACAGCCACGCTGAATACCGAAATATTATCGCGCAGCAGTTCTTTGACGACCGTATTAAAGTCGTTGGTATTAAACTTTGCGCCGTTTTCGCCATCGGAAATCAGCAGAATAATTTTGCGGCGGTCGCGTCCGCGGTCCTCAAGCAATTTTCCAGCAGCATAGATCGCGTCATCCAGCGCCTTGGTGTGCTGGCCCTTTATGATTTGCGTCGATCCGTAGGCGTCCGGCTGATTGACACCGGGCGCCGCCTGGCCGTTGATCGATGGGGGGCCAAACGGGCCGCTTGGAGGAGCCGTGTTGGGGCGACTGTCGTCGATCGGCAAGCGCTTTAGCTGCGTCAGCAGTTTGTCCTGATTGGCGGTGAAGCCCGGGCCTTCGTGGAAATATTGATCGAAACGGCAGATGGAAGCTTCATCGGAAGGGCTCATGCCCGCGACGACGGCTTTAATACTACCGTCGACTTGCTCGGCAACCTTGGCTTTCAAGTCGTTGTCGATCAGCACGACCATGGAGAGCGGAAACGCCGCGTCGCTGAAGGTGGAGATTTTCTGTTCGACGTTGTCCTCAAAAATGCGAAATTCATCCCGGTGCAGGTCTGGAACCAGCCTGCCCTGGCGATCTTTTACCGTCACGGGAACAATCACCGCGGCCGTGGTGACAACAATGGCGGCCTGACGACCTGGCTTTGGGGGCGTCTGGGGAGGGGTTTGCGCGGGCGGTGGAGGCGCGGCTGGCTTAGCGTCTTGCGTGCCGCCGGCGGCATTGCCAGACCCAGACGTGCCAGTGACGGCGCCATCCGAAGCGGGCGCGGGATTCTGTGGAGCCGTTGCTGCCGGAGCTTGGGCGCGCGGTCGTGCTGCGCCACAGATTGGGAGCGCGGCGCAGGTTAGCACCAATATTCCCTGAAACGTGGCGAATTTTCGTAGACTTTTCATAAGCCTCGGGTAACACTTCTTGTCGAGTTTTGGGGCGTTGGGCGATCGCGCCACGCAACAATTGCTACGCATCCCGCGCGGCCTGTGGCAGCATCCTAGGTGCCGAAGCAACCAGAGCCCAAATAACGAGTGCCAACGAACCAGCGGCAAATTGACCAGTTCCAAAACAACCCCGCGATAACTTTCAGCCGGGCATCTATCGTCTAGGAAAGTATACATGCGTTCTGCGAAAAACCTTTTGATGCAGTTGGCGGTGGCAGCGGTTGCAGTCGCGCTTGGCGATGCCACGGCGATGCCCGCGCTGGCGCAGGATCCTGCCGGACAGACTCCGGAGCAGGCCGGCACGATCAGATCGCAGGTCAACCTGGTGAACGTTTTTGCCACGGTGCGCGACAAGAACAAAAAGATCATCACGGATCTGAAGCAGGAAGATTTCAAGATCGCGGAAGACAATCAGGACCAGAAAATCGCTTTTTTTACGAAGGAATCGACGCTTCCGATTACTTTGGCGATGCTGCTGGATACCTCCGGCAGCGAACAATTCATGCTCGGCGGAATTCAAGAGGCGGGCAGCAGCTTCCTGGCGCGCGTGCTGCGCAAGGGCGATGAAGCGATGGTGATGTCTTTCGATACCGACGTCGACTTGCTCTCCGATTTCACCGACGATCGCGCACAACTGGATCGCGCGGTGCGGCGGACGCGCATCAACACTCCCGGCGGCGGCATGATCGCGGGGAATCCCGGGCCGGTGGGCACGCAGCACGTGACCGGAACGGCGCTGTACGACGCCATCTACCTGGCATGCAGCGAAAAACTGAATACCGAAGCGGGGCGCAAGGCCATCGTGATTGTTACCGACGCGCAGGATGAAGGCAGCCGCGTAAAAATTGAGGAAGCGATTGAATCGGCGCAGCGGACGGATACCGTGATTCACGTTTTGCTGGTGGCCGATCCGCATTATGGCGCCAACGTGGGTGCCGCACGGAAGTTAAGTGACGAAACGGGTGGGCGAGTCATTTCCGTCTCTTCGGAGAAAAAATTGGCGCAGGCCTTCGATGAAATTTCCGAAGAACTGCGCAGCCAGTACATGCTGGGGTACTACCCGACGAACAGCGCGCGGGACGGCAAGTTCCGGAAAATCAAAGTGGACACCACCAATCACGACCTGAAGGTGCTGGCGCGGAAGGGTTATTACGCTCCGAAGGAATAGGACGGATACCGGGCGCGCATTTCGCCGGCGATTTTTTGTTTCCGATATCGGAATGAAGTAGACGGTCGGCTGGACACCCCCTCTAGGTTTTTTCGTAAGTGTTCATCCTCAAGAGAGTTAAAGCTGTTTATCTTGATGCACTTTTGCAAGTATCAGTCCTGAACGGGTTGGCGTCGGTGTTTCGCGGCGCTCAAGTGCAAACGCGCCCGGCACGCAAATCTGTTCAGAAATGTGCGGGGATTGATTGACCGCATTTGGGCTTGCGATTAACATCGTGGTCTAAAGAAAACCTGTGATCAACGAGACCATCGGCCACTACAAGGTTTTGGGCAAAATTGGCGGCGGCGGCATGGGCGTGGTGTACGAAGCCGAAGATGCGAAACTCGGCCGGCGCGTGGCGCTGAAATTTCTCTCCGAGGAAACGAATCGCGATGCGCAAGCGCTGGAGCGTTTTCTGCGCGAAGCGCGCTCGGCTTCGGCGCTGAATCATCCAGGGATATGCACCATTTATTCCATCGAAGAACATAAAGGCGTGACGTTTATCGCCATGGAGTTGCTCGAAGGCCAATCGCTGGACAAAGCGCTGGCGACGGGAGAATGCCCGATTGCGCGAACCGTGGAGGTCGGCGTGCAACTGGCGGATGCGCTGGACGCGGCGCACAAAAAAGGCATCGTGCACCGCGACATCAAGCCGGGAAATATATTTCTCACCGAGCGCGGCACCGTAAAAATTCTGGACTTTGGCTTGGCCAAGTTGATTGTGGACCGGGATGATTCACTGCAGGGTGAAACTTTGACTGACCCTGGGCGGCAATTGCTGACGAGCCCGGGCACGGCGGTTGGCACCATCGCGTACATGTCGCCGGAGCAGGCGCGTGGAATGGAACTCGACGGGCGCACGGATCTTTTTTCCCTTGGGGGCGTGCTGTACCAGATGGTGACGGGTCGTCACCCGTTCCCGGGATCGACGAGCGCGGTGGTGTTTGACAATATCCTGCACCACGCGCCGACGGCGCCAATTACGTTGCGGCCGGGTGTGCCGCCGGAGCTTGAACGCATCCTGAATAAGGCGCTGGAGAAAGATCCGGAGCTACGCTACCAAGTGGCGGCGGAATTGCGTGCGGACCTGAAACGGCTACAACGCGAACTGGAGCCTGGTCGACCGCCATCCGGCGCGTCACAGGCGGTGACAGTTGCGGCGTCCGGGCAGGTGCAAGTACATCCAAGTGGAAGTGCGGCATCGCAAGCGGCGGCGGGGTCGGGCAGCTCCGCGTTGTTGCGCGCTGCGAGCGAAAACAAGTTCGGCAGCGGGCTATTCCTGGCGATTGCCCTGTTGGTGCTGCTGGCGGCGGGATTCGGCGTTTACACGCTGCTGCAATGGACGCACCACGTGCCCTTCGAAAAGATTTCCATCGAGAATCTTACGAACAACGGAAAAGTCTCGCGTGCGGCGCTCTCTCCGGACGGCAAGTACCTGTTGCACGTGATGCAAGAGAACGGCTCGCAATCGCTGTGGCTGCGCCACATTCCCACGGGGAGTAATACCCAGGTCGTGCCGCCGATCGCGGCGCGCTATACGGGGCTGACGTTTTCGCCGGACGGAAACTACATTTATTTCGTGCGCCGCGATGAATCGCAGGAGGAGATCGACTCGGTATACAGTTCGCCGGTTCTGGGCGGCACACCGCGGCTGGTGCTGAACGACATTGATAGTCCCGTGGCGTTCGCTCCGGACGGGCAAAAATTTGCGTACCTGCACGAACATGGGAATTCGCTGGGCTTGGATCTGTTTGTGGTACACAGTGACGGTTCGCCGGACCACGCCATTTTCGAGCATCGCCCGGTGCGCACGGACAGCTATACGCTGGCGTGGTCGCCGGATGGGAAGACGATAGTGCTCCCGGTGGTGCAACCAACGGAGAAGGAGTTATCGGGGTACCTGGCCATCGATGTGGCGAGTGGCAAGACCAGCTTGTTCGGAGCGTCTCCAGACCGCTTGGTGTACGAACCGTCGTGGTTTCCGGACGGCAGCGCGATACTGACCAGCGTCGCTTCCGCTGAAACGGGTTTTCTTCGCCGGCAGATCGGGATGATTTCGTTTCCGGGCGGAAAGTTTCGGCAGCTAACCAACGATACGAACTATTACTTGCACCCCTCGCTCGCAGCCGATGGAAAAAGCATTGTGGCTATTCAATCCACTCCGCACTACCAGGTACAGATCGCTCCGCTGGCCAATCCCGACGCGGTGCGCACGGTGAATTTCTCTTCGAACGTTTCCTATTGGGGATGGAACTGGACGGATGGAGGGCGGCTGCTGGTAGCGCAAGGGCCGGATGTTCGCGAGGTGGACCCGAACGGCGGGGAAAGGGTGTTGCTGTCCGACGCCAAACATCCCGCGGATCGCGTGGTTTCCTGCGCGGATGGGCGCTACATCATTTTTCGTCCGATTGGGCGGGCGGCTGCGACCGCCGTCAATCTGTGGCGTGCGGACGCGACCGGAGCGAACCAGAAGCAACTCACGTTTGGCTCCAACCAGAACAGCCCGATTTGTTCGCGCGACGGAAAATGGGTGTATTACGTGGATCTGGGCGAAAAGGCGGGAGTCATTAAGCGCGTGCCAATCGACGGCGGTGAACCTGAAACGATTCTGGACGAGGGGAATTCGTTGTTTGACCTATCGCCCGACGGCAAAACGCTGCTGACGCTGGAGGTTCGCAACGCGGATCACAAGACGCTGGTGGTGCTGAATTCCCTGGAGGATAAAACGAAGCGGAAGTTCGACGCGGATCCGCGGGCGCTCTCCGACCAGCAGTTTCTACCAGACGGCAAGGGCATTGCTTATCTCGTGCGGGAAAAAGGCGTGGATAACCTGTGGGTGCAGCCGCTGAATGGTTCCGCGAGCCGGCAGATAACGCATTTTACTTCGGAACTTATATCGTCGTTCGCGTTTTCGCTGGACGGCACTAAAGTGGCTTTCGATCGCGGGCATTCGGAGTCCGATGCGATCTTGTTACGGGATACCTCACGCTGAGGGCTCCGCAGGTCCACACCACTTTCCACGATCAATTCGTTGCAGGCTTGGCGGCGGGTTTTGGCTGCGCGGTGTTGTCGGGCGAAAATGCTGGATTGGCGCGCGCGAAATAACCCTGGCGGGCACGCACCTGGTAACCTTTGTGCTCGGGAACCTCGATGCGAATTTTGTGATAGCGGCCGTCGAGTATGGAATTTGTGGGCTGATAGGCGACGGAATACTGGTTGCGGAGCTCGTCGCCGATGTCCTGAAATGACTGATCGAGATCATCGACGCGATAGGGAAAAAACGCGCGGCCGCCGGTTTCGTCGGCCAGGCTCTGCAGGATTTTGTCGTTGTCGGTCAGATGATATTTGAGCGCGCCGCCTGTGGCGGCATCTTTCTGCGTGGTGGAGACCCATTGCGTGTTGGTGCTGATCGTATAGATCACCACGTCGGTGATCTGCGCCATTTGAATGGCTTCGGACCGGGTGCGAATGGATAAATTATCGTCGCCATCGCTGATGAGAATCATGACGCGGCGCACGACGTCCGGCTGGTCTCCCGGCGGCCGCGGGGGATGGCTGAGTTCCTTCAAGCAGGCGGTGTAAATGGCGTCGTAGATAGCGGTACCGCCGCCGGCGCGGGTCTGGACGATTTGGTCGCGCAGTAAACCGGTGTCGCCCGTGAACGCCTGCAGGATCTGTGGTTCATCATCAAAGGTCATTACAAACGCTTCGTCTTTGTTGCGCCGGAGGACGTTGTAAAGAAAGCTGACGGAAGCGTCCTGTTCGAAGCGGAGACGATCGCGAATGCTGTTGGAAGTGTCCAGCAGCATGCCGATGCGCAACGGCAGATCCGTTTGCTTGCTGAAATAGCGAATCTGCTGCAAGACGTTGTCGTCAAACACTTGGAAGTCCGGTTTGTCCAGCTCGGGTACGAGCTTGTTGCGACGGTTGAGCACCGTGAACAGGACGTCCACCAAATTTACGGAAACTTTCAGCCCCTGGCCGGTGCCTGGCGCAACGCTGGGGTTTTGTGGCGCGGGAGGCAGCGGCCCTGGCGAACTTGCAGGCGGCGGAGGCTGCTGTGCCCGAAGCGCACCGGGAACGAAGAGAAAAATCAGAATGGCCAACGAGGAAATCAGCTTGCGTCGCATGAGCTTCGATTATAGGTAGGGGGCGAGAGCAGCGTCAATTGCGGCGGGGCCTTCTCCCGAGACGGCGCACAGTTTATGTAAAAATTCGTGCAGAGTTTGCGGCAGCGGGGCGCGGACTTCGAGCCATGCGCCGGAACGGGGCTGGCGAAAGGCGAGTTTGGCGGCGTGAAGAAAATTGCGGCCGAGCGGCGCTAACGTTATGTCTCCCACGTGCAGGCGGCCGCTGGCGCCGTACAGGGTGTCGCCCACCACGGGATGCTTAACCGCGGCAAAATGCACGCGGATCTGGTGCGTGCGGCCGGTGTGCAATTGCACTTCCAGCAATGTGGTTTCCGCGACGCGGGCGAGGGCCCGCCAGTCCGTGCGGGCTTCGCGGGCGTTCTGGAGGATGGCACTGCGCCGCGTGGTCATGCGCGTGCGGCGCAGTGGGTCGCGGCTGATGGCCAGCTCGATACGGCCTTTTTCTTCGCCCAGCGAACCTTGCACCAACGCAAGGTAGGTTTTCTTCACCACGCGCTGGCGAAAATCTTCGGCGACTTTGGCGTGCGCGAAATCGTTTTTGGCGACCAGGATGGCGCCGGAAGTGTCTTTGTCCAAGCGGTGGACGATGCCGGGCCGCAGCAAATCCGAGGATTGTGAAAGGCCCTGGCCGCGGCCCAGTAAGGCATTCACCAATGTGCCGGTGGGATTTCCCGCCCCGGCGTGCACCGTCATTCCCGCGGGTTTGTTGATGACGATCACGTCGTCATCCTCGTACAACACGTCCAGTGGAATTTTCTCGGCCTGCGCCGTCAGCGGGGGACGCGGCTGCTCTTCGACGCTAATGCGCTGGCCGTCGCGCACGCGCGACGCACCTTTTGCCGTGTGGCCTTCGACCAGCACCAGGCCGGCTTCGATCAATTCTTGTGCGCGGGTGCGGCTGAGTTCGGGACAGTGCGCGGCCACGACGCGATCCAGGCGCTCGCCGGCGTCTTCCGATGCTGCGGTGAACAGAGTTGTACGCATGGGAGTTCCGCCAGGAAAAGGGCTGTTCGCCGGCGCGTCGCCAGCATGCACTACGTCAAATCTCCGCTCGCCGCCAGCTTCGCGTACCATCTGCCGGAGTCTTTGATGGTGCGCTTCTGCGAACGAAAGTCCACATAAACAAGGCCGAAGCGCTGCGTGTAGCCCTGCTCCCATTCGAAATTGTCCAGCAAACTCCAGGCATGAAAGCCTCGGACGTTTGCGCCGTCTTTCATGGCACGCGCCAGCGCGCTGAGATATCCGCGATAAAAATCGATCTTGCGCCCGTCGGGGACTGCGCCATTGGCATCGGGGGCGTCGGTGTACGAGCAGCCGTTCTCGGTGATTTCGATGACCGGCTTGCCGTATTCGCGGGTAATTTGCATCACCAGGCGATAAAAACCGTCCGGCCAAACTTCCCAGCCATTGTCCGTCAGCGGACCCTGGGTAGCCGAGGCGCGCTCGAATCCCAGGGGCGCGCTCGCCGAATGCCCGGGGCGCGAAAACAATCCGCGCGTGTAATAGTTGATGCCCAGAAAATCGAGCGGCGCGCGCACCAATTCCATGTCGCCAGGGCGCACTCCCAACATCTCCGGGGTGGGCGGAAATGCAGGGGGATATTGTCCTTTCAAGGCGGTGTGCAGAAAAATCAAATTGAAAAACGCGTGTCCGCGTTCGGCCGCTTCGCGATCTTCGGGAGCGTCGGTCGCCGGTTCCGCGGAGGTCATGCTGAACGCCGTGCCCACCTGGAATTTCGGACTTACCGCCTTGATGGCACGAAACGCCTTCCCCTGGGCGATGTTGACGACGTGGATCGCGTGCAGCAGTTCGCCCTGATCCGTGTGTCCGGGGGCATGGGTTCCCAGCCGGTATCCAAGGGTGGTGAATACCCACGGCTCGTTGAAAATGCACCAATGGTTGACGCGATCGCCCAGAGCGCGGGTCATGATCTCGCAATATTCGACGAAGCGGTCGGCGGTGTCGCGATTCGGCCAGCCGCCGTTGTCTTGCAACGCTTGTGGAAGGTCCCAGTGATAGAGCGTCGCCAGCGGACGGATTTTCGCTTCGAGCAGCGCATCCACCAGCCGCTTGTAGTAGTCGATGCCTCTTTGATTGGGAGCGCCGCTGCCGTTGGCTTGAATGCGCGGCCAGGAAATTGAAAAACGGTAGCTCTGCAAATTTAATCGTTTCGCCAGCTCAACGTCTTCCTTGTAACGGTGATAAGAGTCGCAGGCCACGTCTCCGGTGTCTCCGCCGCGGATTTTACCGAGGGTGTGTGAGAAGCGGTCCCAGATCGATTCGCCTTTGCCGTCTTCGTTCCAGGCGCCTTCCACCTGGTAGGAAGCGGTGGCTGCGCCCCACAGGAAATCTTTGGGAAATTTCGCCGCGGTAACTTCGGAAGCGCTAAGCGGCGCCGAGATTTCTGCTTCGCCAGCCAACAAACCAAACCTCCGGTCACCGGTTGGCAGCGTAGTGGCGGCGGCCGCACCCAGCGCTACGGATAGAAAATCGCGACGATTGAAGTTATTCGGAACACTCATAGGCTGCTTCTCCTGATAAACCGCCTCAGATGCTTTTGCGAGAGGGAACTGTGGCTGCTCGCGAGCCAAAGAGCACATCCAGAATGAGGAGCGCGGCGCCGACGGCAATCGCGGAGTCCGCGACATTAAACGCCGGCCAGCGATAGCTGCCAAGCCACACTTCAAAAAAATCGGTGACCGCGCCATGGACGATGCGGTCGGTTACGTTTCCCGTGGCGCCGCCGAGAAGCAGCGCCAGTCCCACGGCGCCGACCGCGCCGCCGCTCTGGCTGGCCACCAGCATCCACGCCAGAATGGCGATGACCACCACGGACCCGCCGACCAGCGCTGCACGCGTGAACAGCGACGCGGAATCCGCCAGAACACCGAATGCGATACCAGGATTGCGACTGTGCACTAGATAAATAAAATTCGGCACCAGCACGTGGCGCCAGCCCTCGACGGTTTGCGTTTCGAACCAAGCTTTGGTGGCGCGATCGGCGATGACCACCGCCAACGTCAGCCAGAGCCAGCGCACACGAGCAGGCACCTTCATGCGCAGCCACCCGCGCGGCTCGAAAATAACAGAGTGCATTGCCGCGTCACGCGTTTACGGGAACGGCTGTGGCCGCGCCGCCCTCGATTCCATTCAGCGCCTCGGTGCAGCGTTCGCAGACGGTTGGGTAGCGCGCGTTCTCGCCTACGTGCGTCGAATAGTTCCAACAGCGCTCGCACTTCTGGCCGTCGGCCTTTTGGATCGTCACTTCGAGCGAGGGCACCAGCTCCGAGCGATAACTTCCCGCGCCGGCGCTGAGAAAATCCACCTGCGACACGATGAACAGGCTGGGCAACTGGGATAGATACGCCTTCAACTTGGCCTTCAATTGAATCTCGGCGTTCAGCAGTACCTTCGCCTCCAAACCGGAATTAATGACTTTTTCGTTGCGCGCTACTTCCAGTGCTTTCAAAACTTCCGCGCGTACTTTGGCCAGCAATTCCCAATTGGAAATTTTGTCTGCGGCCAGCCCGGTGCGCAATTCCGCCTCGTCCGAAAATAGGGCCATGTGCACGCTCTCCGGATCGTTCGCCGTTTTCGGCAAATATTTCCAGATTTCCTCTGCGGTGAACGTGAGAATCGGCGCGGCCAGCCGCACCAACGCGCTGGTGATTTCGAGCACCGCGGTCTGCGCCGAGCGACGCGATTTGTTCGCCGGCGCTTTGGTGTACAAACGGTCCTTCAGCATGTCGAAATAGAACGCGCTGAGGTCCACGACGCAATAATCGTGAATGGTGTGATACACACGGTGAAACTCATAAGCGGTATACCACTCGCGGCACTTTTTCACCAGGTCGGCGGTGCGCTCGAGCATCCAACGGTCGATCTCTTCCATATCTCCGTGCGCCAACGCATCGCGCGAAGGATCAAATCCCGAGAGATTGCTTAGCGCGAAGCGAAACGTGTTGCGAATCTTGCGATACGCCTCGCTGAGCTGCGTCATTACTCGCTCGCTCATCTTTACGTCCGCCTGATACTCCTGCGAGGCGACCCACAACCGCAACAAATCCGCTCCCCACTTTTCGCAAATGTCTGACGGCAGCACCACGTTGCCGAGCGACTTGGACATCGGCCGCCCCTGCTCGTCCAGCGTCCAGCCGTGCGTGACCACGCCCTTGAACGGCGCATGCCCGCGCACCCCGGTAGCCACCAGCAGCGAGCTTTGAAACCATCCGCGATACTGATCCGGACCTTCGAGATACACATCCGCGGGCCACTCCGCGCCTTTCAATACCGCCAAATTCGACGACCCGGAATCGAACCATACATCCAAAATGTCGTTTTCCTTCCGCCACTTGCCAGCGCCGCACGAACATTTGGTTCCCGCGGGCAACAACTCTTCCGCGGAGTGCTCATACCAGGCGTCCGCGCCCTCTTTTTCAAACCATTTCAAAACATTTTTCAGCGCCGAGAAATCCTCGAGCCGCTTCCCGCATCCGTCGCAGTAAAAAACGATAATCGGCACGCCCCAGAAGCGTTGCCGCGAGACGCACCAATCCGGCCGCCCCTGCACCATTTCATAAATGCGCTCTTCGCCCCAAGCCGGGAACCATTTCACGCCGTGCACTTCATCCATAGCCAATTGGCGCAGACTGGTCGTGCCGCCGTGCGCGGTGCGGTCCAGATCGATAAACCACTGCTCGGTAGCACGAAAAATCACCGGATTGTGGCAGCGCCAGCAATGCGGATAAGTGTGTTTGTAATTCGCGTGGCCCAACAGCGCCCCGCGATCGCTGAGCAACTTCACGATGATGGGATTCGCGGTAAAAACATCCTTGCCCTTATATTCCGGCAGCCCTTCGAGGTACACGCCGCGGTCATCGATGGGCGCAGCCGTTTCCAGTCCATATTTCTGCCCGGTATAAAAATCGTCCGTGCCATGACCCGGCGCCGTATGGACGATGCCACTGCCCTGATCGAGCGTCACATACTCCGCCAGCAAGCCCGGCACCTGCATCGGCAAAAAGGGATGTTGAAATTTCAACCCTTCAAATTCGCGCCCTTTAAAAGTAGCTACCACGCGCGCCTCTTTAATCCCGCATTCCGCCTGCAACGCCGCGACGCGTTCCGCGGCCAGTAGCAGCCGCCCTTTTTCCGTCTCCACCACGGCATACTCAAAGTCCGGATGAAATGCCAAGCCGCGATTGTGCGGCAACGTCCAAGGCGTGGTGGTCCAAATTACCGCGCTGGTTCCAGCACCCAATTTCGCCTGCGCGGATTCCGCACCTTCGCCCGCGGCCTTAAACGTCACCCATACGGACGGGCTGACATGATCCTCATACTCCACTTCCGCTTCCGCCAGCGCAGTGCTGTCATAAATGCACCAATACACCGGTTTCCGCCCGCGATAGACGTAGCCCTTCTCCATGAAATCGAGGAAGGCTCCGGCAATGGTCGCCTCATACGAAAAATTCATCGTCAAATAAGGATCATTCCACCGCCCAAAAACCCCCAGCCGCTTAAAATCGCGCCGGTGCTGATCCACGTACCGCGTGGCAAACGCCCGGCACAATTTACGAAACTCCGCCGGCGCCACTTTCCCTTTGCCACCGAGTTCTTTCTCAACTTGCGTTTCAATCGGCAAGCCGTGGCAATCCCACCCCGGAACATACGGCGCGTAATGCCCGGCCATGCTCTTGGACTTGACCACCAAATCCTTCAAAATCTTATTCAGCCCGGTCCCCAGGTGAATCGTTCCCGTCGGATACGGCGGCCCATCATGCAGCACAAACAGCGGCTTCCCCTCGCGCGCCGCCAGGATGCGCTCATAAAGCTTGCTCTCATCCCACGCCGCCAATTGCTTCGGCTCGTTTTGCGGCAACCTGGCCTTCATCGGGAAGTCCGTCTTCGGCAGGTTCAGTGTTTTCTTCAGTTCAAGAGGTTCAGGCATAAATTGAGCGTTTGGAAAATTCTCCCAGGTACTTCTGTGCACCGCGTTGCTGTGTACCGCCCTGTGGAACAGGTATGCGGCGAGAAACATCGGAAAGCCGTCGAATCACGTATGTTACAATGAATGGAAGTTGGTGTCAGCCGCGTGGCTCGCGCACAACCTTTGCGGGTCTGCGAGAATCATACCCGCTTGGGACACCGAACGCAGCCCGACTGCGTCTATAATTCGAGGGGATACGGTGCCGGGTCCAATTATCGAACTTTTGCCTCCTGAATTCACCAAGCCGGGCGCGGGCAGCGGACCTGCCGTTCCTGTTCCAGCTTCGGCCTTGCCGCAATTCGGCACGCCTAAATACGTCGTCTCCGACGGCTTTTTATCAAATCTCAAACAGTTTCTTACCGAACGCCCGGTCAAACTAAATGGCGCCGTGAATTCCCCCTTGATGCCGCCTTCCTACGGCGGGGGCTTTACCGAGAATCTCAAAGAATTCTTCAGTTCGCGTCCGGTCCCCAAGGGGCCTGTCAACAGCCGTCTGGCCGTTTCGTGGGGCGCCAATTTTGGCGGCTTCGGCTACCGCTTGAAGGAATTTTTCGCGCCCACCAAGCAGGCGCCGCTACAAGTTACCAGCAAGCCCATCAAAGTCAAAGACATCTGGTCCAAAGACGAAAATTTTGGCTGGACGCAAGTGCTTTCCATCGGCCTGCACGTCGGCATCATGGCCCTGCTGATCCTTCCGTTTTTCGCGAGATTTGCCTCCACTACTGAAGCCAAGAATCCCGGGGTTGATGTGACGCCGCTGGATATTTCGGACTACGTCTCCAAACTCCCTGCGGGCGCGAATAAAGCCGGCGGCGGCGGCGGCGGCGGGGACCGCGAAGTTTTGCCTGCCAGCAAGGGCCGTGCGCCAAAATTCAAGTGGACGCAATTTACACCACCCGAAGCCCATCCGAATCCGGCGCCTAAACTTCCGATGGATGCCTCGCTATTGGGGCCGCCGGACTTGAAGGTTCCGAACCCGAACCTGAACAATATGGGTGATCCGCTGGCGGCCGCTCCCAACCTTTCTGGCGGACCCGGCGGGGGTGGCGGCTTTGGCACCGGCGAGGCCGGTGGCGTTGGCAGCGGGACGGGCGGCGGTCTCGGCCCCGGAACAGGCGGTGGTACCGGCGGGGCAATGTTCCACGCGGGCACCGATGGCGTAGGCCAACCGCAGTGCATTTACTGCCCGATTCCGGATTATTCGGACGAGGCCCGCAAGGCGAGATATCAAGGCACCGTCGTACTGGAAGTCACCATCACCGCCGATGGCCGCGTTATCGATCCCGTCGTCGTCAGTAGCCCGGGCCTGGGGCTGGACGAAAAGGCCATAGAACGCGTTCTCCAATGGAAGATGCGCGCCGCTCCCGGACCCAACGGCAAGCCGGTAGCTTGTCGCGCGCCCATCGAAGTAAAATTCCGTCTGTACTAAATCCCCGGACACTGTTCGCTACCACGCATCTCTGCCCTCTGCAGCCAACAATTCAGGCAACAATTTAGGCAACAAAGGGATTGCTGGTGCTCCCGAAGCCATTGCAATCTGCTACGATTCCCGCATGAGAAAAACGAATGTCCCCCTGCTCTCGGCCTTGCTTTGTCTGGCCTTCTTCGGCCCCCCCGCCCGCGCGCAATCGGAAAAGGGCGGCATTGAGCTCACCGCCCGCATTACGCCAAGCGCGGCGCGTCCCGAACCCGTTCGCCAGTTCACCTTCTACATTCTTACCCGTAGTTATGACGATGTTGTTACGGACGTCGGGGCCAACAACATACTTCCCTCTCGCGACGAATTTATCGACACCCTGAAAGTCTCGAAGGAACTAAAGGTCTGGCTGAAGGCCCATGACATTCTCGATCTCACCATGCCCAACCTCGACAAAGCCGTTACTGCGGACGACATCATCACCGTACCCGAGTTTCTCCTCGCCTATCAGCATTCGAATAGCGGCGGCGTCACCAACGGTATTCCCAAACCCAGATACAAGGATGCCGACAAAGTCGATCACCCCGACAAATATAAGAAGGAGTACCAGGAATATCTGGACGCTCTGAAAAAATTCATTAAAGCCAATCCCGCAAGCGTCAGCGGCATCGAATTGGAACTTACCGCCATCAATCCGCAAAGCAAGTGGGCCAAACTCGGGAGTGACCAGCGTAGGACCATTCAACGCCTGGCCCCCGACGTGGCGCAGACCAAATATCTGGTCGGCAAGGTGGACACGGATCTGGATGGCCACGCCGCTCTGGCCGGTTTGCCTCCCGGAAATTACTGGATCAGTTCGCTTAATCTCGACGCCGACGCCGGAGACGCCCGCCTGCGCTGGAACGTGCCGGTCGCCATCGCGGCTGGCCGCACCACGCGCATCGAACTGACCAACCTCAACGCCACGGACGCCCACTCGGTTTCCACTCCGTAGGCATCCGCCGCGCCGCCATGGGGACGCCGCTTCGCTGGATCGCCTTCAACGCCTTTATTCTTTTCGCGGTCTTCCTGGACCTGCGCGTTTTTCAGCACAAACCCCATAAAATCGGGCTTCGTGAAGCCACCCTCTGGAGCGCCGGCTGGATCGCCATCTCCCTCCTATTCGGCATCGGCGTGCATTACTATCTGGGCGCTCCTGCGGCGCTCGAATATTTCACCGGCTACCTGATTGAGAAAGCTCTCAGCGTCGACAACCTCTTTTTGTTCCTCGTGATCTTCCACGCCTTCTCCGTCGATGAGCGCTGGCAACACCGGCTGCTGCAATGGGGGGTTCTGGGTGCGCTGGTCATGCGCGGAGCGATGATTGCGGCGGGCGCCGCGCTCATCTCGCGCTTTTCCTGGGTGCTGTATCTTTTGGGAGCTTTTCTTGTTTACGCCGGAATCCACATGCTCTTCGCCAAAAGAGAAAAAATTCATCCGGAACAGAACGCCATCTTCCGCTTCACCAATAAACATCTGCGCGTCACCCACGAGTATCAGGGCGAACACTTCTTTGTTCGCCACGCCGGAAAACTCTTTGCCACACCGCTGTTCGTGGTTCTCTTGGTCGTCGAAATCACCGACATCACTCTGGCTATCGACTCCATCCCGGCGGTCTTCGGCATCACTCGGGATCCCTTTATCGTTTACACCTCGAACATCTTCGCCATCCTCGGCCTCCGCGCGCTCTATTTTCTCCTCGCGGGCGTACTTGGGCGCATGCGCTACCTGACCGTAGGTCTCTCGTTCGTGCTGGTTTTCATCGGTGGGAAAATGATCGCCGAACCCTGGCGGCACCTTTCGGTACAACTGTCGCTCAGCGTAGTCGGCGGCATCCTGCTGATTTCCGTCGTCGCGTCCCTGCTAACGCCCTCTAATATCCGCGTGGATTCTCGCTCGAAATCCAGCTGATCTTCCCTCGCCGGCGAAGATGCTCAAGGCAATCCGGCGATCCTCCGTGGGGTACCTCGGCCCAGTCGGCGAGGCGGCCATTTTTTCTCGCCACTTGCCACTAATCACTCGCCACTCTCTTTCAGCGAAGCCAATCCTCAAATCGTGGCAAAGGATAACCCTGATGTCCAAGATTTCTCTTGACAACGGAGTCCAGATGTCCTATACTTTTTTCGTTTAGAACTGCCTCCAAACCCTAACAAATTCACTGCCGCAACCCCATCTTTGGCCCCATTAGCGCTCAGTTCCAATACCGATAACCATGTAGTTACTAATTTTAAGTTCTAAAAGCTTTAGAATGAATACTTGTGAAAGGTTATCAAAACAAAGCAACTTTAAGTCCCTTTATAATCACAACCTTTCGCGAATGCCCCCCCGTCACCCGGCCTCTAAGGGCGGAGGAGGGCGCCGCTTCCCCGGCTACACCACTTAATCCGCAATCAGCTCATCGATGTAGCACCACTCCCAGTTCTCGCCAGGCTCTATCGACCGGATCACCGGGTGTTGCGTGGCGTGAAAATGTTTGGTGGCATGCTTGTTCTTGGAATCGTCGCAGCACCCCACATTGCCGCACGTCAGACACAGCCGTAAATGCACCCAGTCATCCCCCAGTTTCAGGCACTCTTCGCAGCCCTTGCTGTTCGGCTTCACGTTGTGAGCCTTTTTCAAATGCACGCACACATCGGACATGAACGATCTCCTGAATTATTCAACCGCGCCTTTAATTGGTATGCGAACTTGAAAGCGCGTATCCCCCGGCGCGGACTTCACGCTGATCTGCCCGTGCATTTTCTTTATGATGCGATGCACCACATCCAGCCCCAGTCCGGTCCCTTCGCCAACACCCTTGGTGGTAAAAAACGGCTCGAAAATTCGCGACTGCACTTCTGCGGGGATGCCTGGCCCGCTGTCGCCGATTTCCACCAGCATGTAATCATTTTCCGGCTTGGCGCGCACCAGTAATTTGCCTTTGCCGCGCATGGCATCGGCGGCATTGTCGATCAGATTCGTCCACACCTGGTTTAATTCACTGCCGTAGGCCATGAGCTTCGGCAGGTCCTTGGCGTAATCCCGCGTTACGGTAATCCCGTGCTTCAGTTTGTGGTTCATGATCGTCAAGGTCGTTTCCAGGCTCTGTTTCAAGTCCACTTCTTGCGAGGGCGCCTGATCCATGTACGAATATTCCTTGATCGCCTTGATCAGATCCGAGATCCGCTCCGTGCTGTGGTCCAGTTCGGTCGCGATGCGGTCCATCTCCAAGAGCGTCGCAAAACGCATCAACTCCGGTGCCAGCGAGCTCCCCGCCACCACCGCAAAGCTTTCCAGCTGTCCATCGAGCAAGTTCGCCTCGGCCAGCAGCGGCGCCAGTTTCCACGCATCGGCAACCTTATGCCGCTCCAGCCACCCTTGAATCGCCTCTTCGCGTTCCACGCGCGCAAATTCGTCCTGATGCTCGACGGGCCGTAGCGCGCTGCGAATCTCTTCCTCGTGCTGCGCCAGGAGCCCGCAATCCTCGGAACTCAGATTGGAGTCGTGCGACGATTCGCGCAACCGTTTCAGGCATTCCCGTAACGCTCCCGCCGAGCGGCGCGCCGCCGCGGAGGGATTATTCAGCTCATGCGCCAGTCCGGCGGACAATTTCCCCAGCGCCGCGAGTTTTTCATTCTGTTGCTCGATGCGCGTAAAATCCCGCACGCGATCCGTCAACAGTCCGATTAATTTTTGCGCCAGGCCGGGCAGCCGTTGAATCAACTCCGGAAAATTTTTCGTGTGAAAGCCCAGCCCCAGTATCGGCGTGAGCGCGCGCCCGGTCACCGTGTAGTGCGTCATACGCGAAAACGGCAAGATGCCCGTGACGTCCCCGGCGCGCGACGTAAACACCACGCTGTCCGTGCCGCCGGATTCCCTCCGCGCGCGCATCTCGCCCTCCAGGATCACCCACATGTGCGTCGCGGGATCGCCCTCGCGAACCACAAATTCTCCAGGTTGTAGACGAAACACTTCCGCTTTTGACAGAAACCACTCCAGGTCCTGCGGAGACAAGTCGGAAAACGCTTTGACCGTCGTCCGCAGTTTCTCGGCAAGCCCGGCTATCCCGTACGATTCGGCGCTGCCACCGACTGGCGCTTCGCTCACGAGCTCTCCCAGGTGCTGCGATTTTTCGCTGTGTGACTTCCTAGACCTTGGCCAAATATTGATGGATGAACTGTACCACCACCGCGCCTTCGCCCACGCCCGACGCCACGCGCTTCACCGAACCATGCCGCACATCGCCGACCACGAAAATCCCCGGCACGCTCGTCTCCAGCAAACCGGGCTCGCGCTCCAGCGTCCACGATTTCGGCTTCTTCCCATCCACCACCAAATCCGGCCCGGACAGCACAAAGCCCAGCTTGTCCCGCATCACCACGCCATCCAGCCATTCCGTCCGCGGCTGCGCGCCAATAAAAATAAACAAACTTGCGGCCGGCAACTGCTCCGTAGCCCCGGTATCCGAGTGCAACACGGAAATACATTCGAGCCGCGACTCGCCGTAAACGCCTTCCACGCACGTCTGCCTCCACACTTCGATATTCGCAGTCTTCTCGATCTGCTCGATCAAGTAATAAGACATCGTCGCTGCCAGCGAGGCCCCGCGAATCAGCATCACCACCTTCGCCGCAAATTTCGAAAAATGCATCGCCGCCTGCCCCGCCGAATTTGCTCCTCCCACGATGTACACCGTCTCGCCCTTGCAGGACAACGCTTCGGACGTCCCGCCGCCGTAATAAACACCGGCTCCCTGCAGACGATCCATGCCCGGCACATCCAGCGAACGCCACTGCACACCCATCGCCAGCAGCAAAGCGTTGCAGGATATTTCCTTTCCATCGGCCAGTTTCAGATACCGGTACGGCCCTTCCACACGCACACCGGTGACCTCCTGCGGCGTGAGTATCTCCACGCCAAATCGCGTCGCCTGCTGCACCGCGCGCCGCGCCAGATCGCCGCCCGTAAGCCCCAAAGGAAATCCCAAATAATTTTCGATTCGCGAACTAAGCCCCGCCTGCCCGCCCGGCGCTTCCCGCTCGATCATCACCGTGCACAAACCTTCGCTGGCCCCATACACCGCCGCGGCGAGTCCCGCCGGCCCGCCGCCGACGATCGCCAAATCATAAAAATTTGCCCGCGCGTGCGTCTTCAGACCGATCTTCTCCGCCACTGCAGGCAACATCGGCTCCGCCAGCCGCGCCCCATCCGGAAACAGCATCACCGGCAAATGATGCGTTTCATCCCCCAGCGATTCCACCAGGCCCCTCACTTCTGGATCCGTCTGCGCCAACTCAATATCGATCCACTGGTACGGCACCTGATTGCGCGCCAAAAAGTTCCGCAACTCATACGAGCGATTCGAGTATCGCGTGCCTAGCACGCGGATCCCCTCATACGGAGGATGGAACGACGAACTCCAATCGTTCAGCAAATCATCCAGTGCCGGATAAAGTTTCTCCTCCGGCGGATCCCACGGCTTCGTCAGGTAGTAGTGCACTCGCGCCGCATTAATCGCTTCAATCGCCGCGCTAGTATCGGCATACGCTGTCAGCAGCGCACGCTTCGCCAGCGGATGCATGATCATCGCCTCCGCCAGCAAACCCACACCATCCATCTGCGGCATGCGCTGGTCCACCAGCAGCAGCGCCACCGGATTATTCCGCGCCTTCAACTCCTTTAGCGTATCCAGCGCCGCGCCCGGAGAATTCGCGCGCATCACGCGGTAATGCTCCGAATAGTGGCTGCGCAAATCCCGCTCAATGGCCCGCAGCACTTCGGGATCGTCATCCACCGTTAGTAAAACTGGTTTCGGCATGTCCTTCAGATGTTCCCAGCAATGCTTAAGTTACCCGATTTTCCCGCTAGCCCGCGGCGTCGGCCGCAAAATCTAGCCGCAACTTCTCGCCACGGCAACCCCTGCGCTACAATCAACCCGCCAATGCCCGCCATTTCAGCGCAGCTAGTAGATGCACTCTCTTCTACCGACGATTCAGTACGCGCGGACGCAGCAGCACAAATCTACAACGCGGGTACTGCTACAGCATTAGTCATCGCCAAAAAATGGCAACAAGACGCCGAATTGGCCGATCTGCTAGCCACGCCAGACCTTCACGTAACAGCGGGCCTGGCCGTATTCCCCGCCACCTTCGCAAAAATCCGCGCCGCCGCCAACGATCCCGCTCTAGCTGAAGTCCCGCCGGACCAGGACGCCCAGGAATTCGGGCTCCATTTTGAAAATAATATTTCGCTAGATATTCTCACCACAAAAGATCCGGCCGGCCCAGGCGCCATCGCTCGTTACCTGAATAAATTCGGCCAAGGCATCCAACAAGTAGAATTCCGCTGCAAAAACGTGGATGCCGCCACGCAAATCCTGAGAACGAATTTCACTTTAAGCCCGGTCTACCCCGCCACCCGCCCTGGCGCCAGCCACACCCGCATCAATTTCTTCTTAATCGCGACTGAAAGTGAAAAGATACTCATCGAACTGTACGAACTGTAGCGGCGACCCTCCGAGGCGGGCGCTTTTCGCCACATCACCAGCCTCTTCCCGGGAGCCAGCGCAACTAATTCCGCAGCGGCTTCCCCGTCTTCAGCGTGAACGCAATCCGCTCCAGCGTTTTCTTCTCTCCCAGCAACGACACAAACGCCTCTCGCTCCAAATCCAAAACATACTGCTCGCTAACCATCTGCGGCGCACTTAACACCCCACCCGCCAAAATATTCGCCAATTTCCGCCCCACATGCGCATCGTAATCCGACGCATACCCGCCGCGCTGCAACATATGAATCGCCAATTTCGCCGCCGCCAAAAACGACTCCCCCAAAACCTTAATCTGCGTCGTTTGCGCCCCCTCCTGCCAAGAAGCCGCCAAGGGCTTCCACCCGCCTCGCATGAGCGCCAACGCCGCCTCTTTCGCGTCCCCCACCAGCCGCGCCCCATTCATCGACACGCCATCTTCCCGCCGCAAAAAACCCAACTCTCGATTCTCCTCGGCGCTGGTGCCCACTTTAGCCATCGCAATCGTCTCGAAAATCGGCTTCAGCGCATGAAATAAATCCAAATCCTCTCCGCCCGCCGCGTGCTCATTCGCGCGAATCATCATCTCCTTGGTTCCGCCGCCGCCAGGAATCAACCCCACACCGGCCTCCACTAAACCCATATACGATTCCGCCGCCGCCTGAATCCGCGCTCCATGCAAGGCAACTTCGCATCCCCCGCCCAGCGCCATCCCCTGCGGCGCCACCACCACCGGTTTCCGCGCATACTTGATCGCCAGATTCGCATTTTGAAACTGCTTCACCGCCATATGCAGTTCATCCCACTCCTGCTCCTGCGCGCCCACCAACACCAGCATCAAATTCGCGCCCACGGAAAAATTCACCGCCTGGTTCGCGATCACCATGGCGTCGAAATCGGTCTCCAACCGCTTCAATCCCTTGTGAATCATGCTAATCAAATCCGCGCCAATGGCGTTCATCTTGGCGTGAAATTCGCAACACACCACGCCATCGCCCAAATCAATCAAGCTGGCGCCCGAATTCCGCTCCACTTCGCGGCCCGCTTCCTTCAGCGACTTCAAGATGATCACACCGCTCGGCTCGGTAACCGTCCGTGGCTTCCCGCTGATATCAAAAACCGTCGTCACACCCTCGACGCTCTCGTAAAATCCGGCGCGCCCTCCAGCCTGCACCCGCTCGATCAAGAGCGGCACCGGTCGACCCTCCTTCTCCACCTGCGCGGCAAACTCCTTCACCCCAATCGCGTCCACCATTTCGAACGGCCCCAGCTCCCAGCCAAATCCCCAGCGCATCGCGCGGTCCACTTCCGCAACGCTGTCGGCAATCTCCGGCACGCGCCGCGCCGCGTACAAACAAGTCTCCGATAGCGCCCGCCACAAAAATTGCTGCGCCTTGTCGCCCTTTTGCCCCTGCAAAATCGGCCCGACCAGAGCGCGCAAACGCTCCTTGGTATCTTCAATTCCCTTTCCAGCATCGAGCGAAGCAAATTTGGCCTTCTGCTTCGACCGGTACTCCATGGTTTTCAGATCCAGGGTCAAAATCTCTCGCGGGCCTTCCTTGGTCTTTTTGTAAAATCCCTGCCCGGTCTTATCGCCCAGCCAACCGCGCTTGGCCATCTCCTCCAAAAGCGCCGGTACCTTATAACGCTCCCGGGATTCGTCATTCGGCGCGGTCTCATAAATGTTTTTCACCACGTGCGTCAGCACATCGAGCCCCACCAAATCCGCGGTGCGAAAGGTCGCCGATCTCGGCCAGCCCACCGCCGGCCCCGTGCACGCGTCCACCTCTTCCACCGTCATGTCCAGTTCGCCCATCAACCGGAGGGCATTCAGCATCGAGAACGTCCCGATGCGATTGGCAATAAAATTTGGCGTGTCCTTGGCCTCCACCACGCCTTTTCCCAAACGCCGGTCGCAAAATTCCCGCAACGTCTCGAGCACATCGCCAGATGTCTTCGGCCCCGGAATCACCTCCACCAATTTCAAATATCGCGGCGGATTAAAAAAATGCGTCCCGCACCAATGCTCCTGAAACTCCTCGCTCATCCCCTCGGCAATCAAATGCACCGGCAACCCGGAAGTATTGGTGGTAACAATCGTCCCAGGTTTGCGAAACGCCGCCACACGCTCCAGCAACTTCCGCTTGATCTCCAGATTCTCCGCCACCACTTCAATAATCCAGTCGGCCTCCGCCACCCGCGCTAAATCATCCTCAAAATTCCCAATGGCCACTTTCTCCGCCAGCGCCGCGGTAAAAAATGCCGCAGGCTTGGCCTTCTTCGCCGCTTCGAGCCCCGCCCGCACAATCTTGTTACGCTCCGCCGACCCCGCCGCCGACCCCACTGGGGCAATATCCAGCAATAGGCACGGCAACCCCGCATTCGCAAAATGCGCCGCGATACGCGCACCCATCGTTCCAGCCCCCAGCACCACCGCTTTTTCGATGCGACGTTTCATGGCCAGCCTTTTTGTTTGGATTTGTACCGCAGGACAGGTTACAAAACCGGCATGCGGCGGTCAAACCAACTGACTTCCCGCGGCATTCGCCTTACACTCGTTAGCAGATGTCCGACCCAACCTCCAGCCCGGGATGGTTAAGCGTCGCCGCCCACAAGCTCCGCACCTTCGCTTACGGCGGCGAAAATCCCGACGCGCCAAGGCCTCGCGTTGGCCTCGCTCTCTCCGGCGGGTTCGCCCGCGGCATCGCGCACATCGGCGTCATCCGCACCCTTCTGGCTGCGGGTATTCCCATCGACCTCATCTCCGGCACCAGCGTCGGCGCGCTCATTGGCGCCGCCTACTGCGCCGGCACACCGCTCGACGAGATGCAGCGCATCGGAAGCGCCACCACCTTCGCCGACTTCGGCCGCTGGACCCCCTCATGGATCGGCCTGGCCACCAACCAGCGCCTCGAAAAATACTTGGCCCGCTTCACCCCAATCACGCACTTTGAGCAACTCAAAACTCCGCTTTCCATCGCTACCACCGACCTCAACGCCGGTATCACGGTGTACTACGCGCACGGCCCCATCGTGCCTCCGCTGCGCGCCTCATGCTCCTACCCCGGCCTGTTCGTACCGATCCAATTCGACGAGCGCACGCTGGTCGACGGCTTCCTGACCGCTCCCGTTCCCGTCGAAGGCTGTTTCCTGCAAGGCGCCGACATCGTAATCGCCGTCCACCTTGATCCCGGCAATCTCGAACAACCCCGCACCTTCACCGACGTATTAAGCACTTCTTTCAACATCATCCAGCGCCACGCCGACGTAGCCTGGCGTCAGCAGGCCGACATCATCATCGAGCCCGACGTCCAAAATTTCGTCTGGGATGATTTCTCCAAAACTCCGCAAATGGTAGCCGCCGGCGAAGCCGCCACCCTAGCCGCCATGCCCCAAATCCGCGCCGCCCTGGCCCGCCACGCCGAACAATCACCCAACGATCCCGCATCTCACAGCTGGAATCCTTTGTAGGGCATCCCGCAGCGCTGGACTGCGCTCCAGCTTGCCGAGGCGTAGTGTATTCCGCCGTGTTCCGCCAAGCGTCGAAAAATTATTCCTGCGTAACGGTAACGCGAATGGCTTCGCCCTCGCCCTTCCCCCGCTGCGTCAACCACGCCCCCAACCCCTCGGCGAATCTCTCCGCCGTCAACCGAAAACTAGCCTCCACGCGCCCATCCCCAACCGGCAGAGTGTCATCGAAGTCCGCGCTATTCGTGAAATTCCGCATGCAAAAGGCATCCAGCCACTCCAGCGGACACTTCCGCCGCCTCCCTCGAATCTCCACTTCCACGCGAAATTTCTGCGCGTACACGGCTCCTCTATCTCCTCTACTTCTATTTGTACTTCCCGTACTTCCCTTACTTCCCTTACTTCCCTTACTTCCCTTACTTCATTCCTTGGCCTTTATCTCATCAATCCTGACCGCCACCTGCGTCCCAATGCGAATAAATCCGATATACGTAAACTTCACTTTCCGTTCTTCCACAAACTCCATCCAAGCTTTGTACTCGTGCCAAAGCCAATCCGGATAATTATAAAATTCATCGAACACAATCACCGTGCCCGCGCGAAACCACGGCCCCAAATATTCAAACATCTCCTTTGTAGCGCTATACAAATCGCAGTCCACATGCACAAACGCGACGGCCCCGGTTTTATTTTCCGCCGTAAATTTCGGCAGCGTGGCCGAATAAAATCCTTTGACCAGCGACACATTCTTCCGCACCGCCGGCAATTTCCCGCCCACATCAAACGCCCCCTTCTTGGACTCAATCGTCCACATCTCGGGCAACCCTTCAAACGAATCAAATCCCAAAAACGCGCGTTCCGGAGCCAATTTCGCCAGCATATTGATCGAATCGCCCTTATACACTCCAAACTCCATGTGCAATCCGCCCGCCACGCGCTTCGACTCCTCCAGACAAGCCGCAAACAAATCCCGCCGCGACTTATAAATCGCGCAATTCCGTAAATGCTCCGACTCAAAATCCGAAGAGGTAATCGCCGCACGCACCGCCGGCACCAAATCCGTCCCTTGCAGCACAATCTCCAGCCCCTTCTCGATATACCTCCGCGCCAGCCTGCGAAAAAATGCATTCACGCTGGCAGTCGCCTCGCGCAGCCAAATCACGATATTTTCACCTGTAAATGTTGAATGTACGCACAGATTCGCGTCCACACGCCGAGCCCACGTGTCAAAAAGTTGCGGTCAGAGTGTACCTCAAGCCGGAACTGGTGGGGCGCACCGATGTTTTGCCGCTGGCAGTTCAGTGTTGCGGATAGTTTAAATTCTGTAACTCGCGCTTTTTGCCCGGCCAAAGCAGTGTGCGCCACGGCTTCACCGCGACAGCCCACAACAGGGTCCTTTAGGCCCTGAAGGCGACCTGCCCTTCAGTTCGAATCCCCCTGCGCCCCGTGTCTGTTCTGCAAATGCATCCTCGTCAAAAGTGAATGCGGCCCGCTCGGAAAAAACTCCAACGCCACATTACCCCCCGCATACGCCAGCAAGCTATAATTTCCCTGCCGAAACGCATCCATGGCGTCATACCGCGCCGGATACCACGCGTACACCGCTACCATCTCTCCCACATACGGCGCCACCAGCGAGGGCACCGAGAATACCCGGTGACCATCTTCCCCACGCCGCCCGGTAAAGGTCGAGATTAATGCGTGGCTCAATCGCGGGAAAAATCCCGTGCATTGGCAGCGGTAGTACAGCGTGTCTTCCCGCAGCATCTCGGCCATCCCGTATCGCGTGGTGGTGGTAATCGCACCAATTCCGAAATTAGAGCCCCACCGCCTGCCATAACCCCCTATGCCTCCGCCCCACTCCTTGACAGATCCATCCGCCTGATTGATCCCGGCCACCAGCGCCGATCCCACAATTGGAAACGGCCCATACGCATCAAACAAATAGTTCACTAACTTGATTTTTTCGGTCGGCCGCTCGTACCCTTTGACCTTCGTAGTTTTCGCCTGCGGCGCATTTGGCAAGCCCGCATCTTCCGCAGCGGGATGGCCCTCGCCCACATCTGCAGAGGGAGTACTCGGGGCTTCAGCCTCGCTATGGCCTGCCGGTGTAAGTCCCGCTGAGGAACTGTCTTGCGGTCTAGGCGCAACTGCTCCCGCCTCTTCGCCACCTCTAACACTCTGCGCCGCACCCACTCCCGCCAGCCCCATTGCCAAAAGCGTTGCCGCTGCAAATCGCGTTGCCATCATTCCACGCACCCCATTCCGAATTTTGTTACGACCCTTCTCGTCTGATGCCAGTCCCGTCACCTTAGCTCGGAGTTTCCCGCTTCTGCGGCACGACATCCCGCAGGATTGCATCATCCTTAGCCATAGGCATAACCGTAGGCGAGCCACAGGCATAGGCTACCACGCGCGCGAACTTCGCCTCCTCCATCAATCGCTGTAGGAGGTAGGAGGAAGACTCTCTCAGTCTCTCGCGCGTTGGCCCCGGCTGTTCTGAGCCATTTCCTCCTTAGACACTGGATCCCGGTCTCTCCACACCCCATACCGCGACGACCGCCATCGCTCAATCCAGCTGTTTGATCACACCCGGCGGGTGAGTCCTCATTTTTCCCCCTAACACCGCCATCCCAAATCCTTTACAATGCCTTGCATCTGTCTCAAATTGGGACTACCGCCATGAACACTATCCACATCCTCGACGCAATGTGGGTCGGCCGTCCGCACACCATCGCCACCGCACTGCTCTCTTCCCAAGGCCATCACGCGGTAATCGACCCCGGCCCAGGCTCCACGCTGGAAACTCTTCGCCTGCAACTCCAGCAGCTTGGCCTTGCCGTGAAAGATCTGGACGCCATCCTGCTCACCCACATTCACCTGGATCACGCTGGAGTCACCGGCGCCCTAGTGCGCGAAAATCCCGGCCTCGCCGTCTACGTTCACTCCCGCGGCGGGCGACACATGCAGGATCCAGCAAAACTGATCGAGAGCGCCAAACGCCTGTGGGGAGCCGAACTGCCACGCCTCTTCGGCGAAACCTTGCCAGTGCCCGCGGAAAATCTCCGCATCCTCGAAGGCGGCGAAACCTTGCAGTTCGGCAACCACAAGCTGGCCGTCGAATACACCCCCGGCCACGCTTCGCACCACGTCAGCTTTTTTGACGAGCAAGAAGGCATCGCTTTCGTGGGAGATACTGCCGGAGTCCGCATCCAGAACGGTTCGTTCATCCTGCCCGCCACCCCGCCGCCAGATATCAACCTGGAGCTATGGGACAACTCGTTCGCTGCCATCCTGGCCCATCGTCCCAAACGCCTCTTCCTAACCCACTTCGGCTATTCCGAAAATCCCCCAGCCCATCTTGCCGATTTTCGCGAACGCCTGCACCGTTGGGCGGAAACCGTGGCGCACACCCTGCGCCACAGTTCCAACGAAATCGCCGCAAGTCAGGAATTTGTCAGCATCGCCCGCGCCGAATTAGCCGGCGCGCTCCCCGAGAGCGAAGTCGATCACTACAACATGACCGCTGGCCTGGACCTCTCGTTTCTCGGCTTGGCCCGCTACCTGCGCAAACGCGCCGATGCAGCGTCTCCGAGCGCCACGTCCCATACCAAGCCGAATGTCAAAACCTGAACGGCGCGCCCGCTCCGACGGTTTGTCATTCCGAGCAAAACGAGGTGCTCCCCGGCATGGCGCGGTTTTAGCTCGATGAATCAGTTTTTCTTTTGTTTTACGACTTTGTGTTTTTCGTTTACGAAGAGGTTTGCGAGGAGGAAATTTCGGGGGCATCCACGTCGGTATCGGATACGCTGGACACCTCGGCGGCCGCAGGCTCATCGACTGCAGGAGGCACTTCAGCGGCAGTTTCAGGCGCAGCGGACTCTTCGACGACAGCGAGGGCTTCGGAAGTTGTTTCGGGCGCTGCGGGTTCGTTAGCCACAATCGCGGGCACAATCGCGGGCTCAGGGTGTGCCACGGCGGCAGCGGAATTTTCGGCTACAGACGGCGCCGGTGCGGGAGGAGCATCATCCTGCGAGGCGAGCCGCGCACTCAGTACATCGACCAGCAGGTCCACCAATTTTTTCGCGCCGCTGCCATCCGGATCTTTGTCGGGATTGTATTGCGCGATATCCAGCGCCAGCAGATTCTTGTGCTGCACAATTTCCTGCAGAATCGCTCGCGCATCGTCGAAACGCAAACCGCCGGTGCCCGGAACATTCACGCTCGGCAACTCTCCGGCATCGAGCACGTCCGTATCGAGATGCACGACAAATTCGCGCGTGTCCGCATGCAATTGCGTCAACGCCTGCTGCGCCGCTTTGCTCGCGCCTTTGAACTGAATGTCCGCCAAATAAATATGGCGCATCGGCGAACTGGCGAGAAATTCCTGCTCGCCCGGATCCACGCGTTCCAGGCCAAACAGTAAAACATCCGGCTCGCGCACAATCGCTCCGTCGCCCCAGAAGCGCACCATCTCCGGGGCGCCCTTGCCGATAATATTCGCCACCACCATGCCGTCGATGCGTCCCGAAGGGGTGGTCGCAGGGGTATTCAAATCCGCGTCGCGATCGAACCACAGCAAATTAATATTTTTGTAATAGCGCCGCGCGCCCGTCAGCAATCCGATGACTTGCGCGCAATCCCCGCCCAGCACCAACACCAGCGCGCCGCTCTTGATGGCCACTTCCGCGCGCAATTTCAGATCGCCCAATCCCGCAACGATGGCCGGAAGATTGCGGGCGCGGCGATGCTCTTCATCGTCGGCAAAAAGACGCGGGGCGCAATCGCCGTGGTCGATCACTTCAAATCCGGCGTTCTGCAATTTTCCCACCAGCCCCGCCGCACGCAACGCCGCCGGCGCCTTCTCGCTGCCGGCCAGAAACGCCGCGGCGCTCGAGGGCGCTCCAATCAGGGCAATCTTCTTCGGCTGACGGACGATTTTGACCGCCAAATAGCGCTCCTTATGTTTTGTTTCCCAACCGCCTGGATAAACTGAAAAGCTAACGGCGCGGCGCGGGCGCGATGGTAGCCAGCTCCGCAGGCAGCGTGAACCGCACGTCCTCGCGAATCAGATCCAAATCGCGCTGGTCCGTGTAGCCTAAGGCTGCCAGCCGCTCGCTCACTTGTTCGACCAAAACCTCCGGCGCCGAAGCCCCGGCCGTCAAGCCCACGCGCGCAACGCCTTCCAGCCAACTGGCATCGATATCCGTGGCCGCATCGATCAACTTCGACGCCACACCGCGCCGCTTGGCCACTTCCACCAGGCGATTCGAGTTCGAGCTGTTCTGCGAACCCACCACCAAAATTAAATCGACGTCCTGCGCAACCTGCTCGACCGCTTCCTGGCGATTTTGCGTGGCGTAGCAAATGTCGTCGCTCTTCGGTCCCACGATGCGAGGAAATTTCTGCCGCAGCCGCGCGACAATTTCCTGGGTATCGTACAAACTGAGCGTCGTCTGGGTCAGAAACGCCAGCCGGTCCGGATCGTCCACCTCCAGCGCATCCACGGCCGCGATGGAATCCACCACGATGGTGCGGTCAGGAGCCTCGCCCGAAGTTCCCACAATTTCCTGATGATCTTTGTGACCGATCAAAATGATCGTGCGCCCTTCACGGGCAAATTTCAGAGCTTCCAGATGCACTTTGGTCACCAGAGGGCAGGTTGCATCAATCACCTTCAAAGAACGCGCCTTGGCTTCATCGCGGACCGTCGGGGGCACGCCATGCGCGCTAAACACCAGTACCGCGCCGTGGGGCACGTCCTCAATGGATTCTACAAAAATTGCCCCGCGCCGGCGCAATTGCTCCACAACATACGTGTTATGAACGATTTCGTGGTGCACGTAGACCGGCGCACCATAAGCCTCCAGCGCCAATTCCACGATGTCCACAGCGCGCACCACACCGGCGCAGAAGCCCCGCGGCCGCACCCTTAACAGCACTTTTTCCATTGTCGCCGTCGCCATCTCTATCCTATGTCACTGAATTCAAACCACTCTATCATACCCTACCCGCCTCCGCAGCCGCGCAAGGTTTCGCGTTGGAAACAGCTCCGGGAAAACCCGGAAAAGCAGCCCGCTGGTGCGATAAAGTGGGGGAGCAATTCAGACTTGCTATGCCTTCCTCGGGCCCGTCTCTCCCAGCCGGTGAGGCTAGTTTTGTGGTGTCGCGAAATTCTCGGAGTGCCCTCTCTGAGTTTTGCGAATCGCTGCGCCTCTCACGCGCAAACGGAGACCCAACGTGCAGTCACCCGATTCAAATCCCGCGAACCGCCGCCGCAGCGAACGCGTTATGCTGCAGGTTCCCGTTACGGTCTTGACGGAAACCCGCGATCGCGAGCAAGTCCAGGAAAAGACCCAGACCCTGGTGGTAAATGCCCACGGCGGCTTGCTAAAGCTCAAAATGGAGGTTCTTGCCGGGCAGCCGCTGGTGTTGATCAACAGCAACGGTGACCAAGAACAATGCCACGTGGTGCGCATTGACCAGCCCAGCCCCGATTACTGCGCGGTCGCCTTTCAATTCGACGCACCGGCACCCACCTTCTGGCCGGTTTCCTTTCCTCCGGCCGATTGGGGCGCCAACCGGCCATGAGCGCGCACTCGGCGGGGCAGAAAGAAACGCAGCGGACATGCGACGTGGCGCAACCTTTTTTCGCCGCGCAACTATCCAACAAGAATGGGGTTTATTCGTAAGCGGAATGCGCAGCTGCGCTATTTGGGGCAGCGAAAACGCGGGAGGAAAGTTTCATGCACGCTAGAAGGTTTGCTGTGCGAAGTTTGCCGCTGATTGCGGCGGCCATAGTTCTCTGCGGATTATTTATCGCCGGATGTGACGACGAACGCGTCACCACTTTTCGCGATCGCAGCGTTCCGATTTCCAAACATGCCTCGTGGGCGTGGCGTCCCATGCCCGCACCCCCGCCAAATGCGCAGGCCAACACCGGTAGTGGCGATAATCGCCCCGTGACTTCGCGCGACGTGATGGTTCCGCGCGAGAACGTGGTGCATCAACCGGATCCGGAGCAGGAAGCGATCCGCCAGCGCGTGCGCACGGCGATCGAGCAGCAACTGACGCAGAAAGGCTTTACTCAAGTAAGCGATCCCGCAGTCGCGGATTTTCTGGTGGATTATCATTTCGCTGAACGCGGTCACAATGTGGAAGTTGCGCGCGGCTATGGCGGATATCCCGGTCTCGTTTGCGGACCATTCGGCTGCTGGAATTCCTGGGGCTGGGGCCCGCCGGAGATTCACTATGAAGATGTGCACTTCCGCGAAGGCATGTTTGTTTTCGACTTCGTGAAGCGCAATTCCGGTGTGCGTGCCTATCGCGCCATCGGCCAGGAGCCGGCGCACAAGAATTCGTTTACGCAGAGCGACATCAATGAGTCGATCCATCGCTTGCTCGGCGGTCTAAAGGGTCACTGAGCCGGTAATTTGAAAAATGGAGTGCGAAAGCCTTCCGGCGCGAGTTGGAAGGCTTTTTGATTTCCAGGTCATTCTCAACGTACTGATGACCTCATTCTCCGCGATGGTCGCCGGAACCGTTTAGAATTGCACTTTGCGCATCCGTAGCGCGCCGAACATCTGCTATTCTCCGTGGTCCATGACTTTTCCAACAGCCGCCAACCAAATGGGGTTCGAACGAGCTAATGACGGCGAGCGGCCTTCGTTACTCGTTCCTGCGATTGTCGCCGGGATTTATTTCCTGGCGCTGATATTAACGTCCACGCGTTATGGATATTTTCGCGATGCGCTGTACTACCTCGCATGTTCCGAACATCTCGCTTGGGGCTACGTCGATCAACCGCCGCTCATCGCGCTGATCGCTTGGATTGCGCGGCACACTTTCGGTACTTCCTTGCCCGCGCTTATGCTTTGGCCGGCGCTGGCTGGGGCTGGGCGGATTGTCTTGACTGGGGCGTTTGCGCGGGAACTTGGCGCTAAGAAATTTGGCGTGGCATTCGCGGCGGTTCTGGCGGCTACGCCTGGCGTTTGGTACGTGATCGATCACCAGTTTGCGATGAATGCGCTGGAGCCGCTGTTTTGGACGGGTTGTGCGTTCGTGATTTTGCGTATGATCCGCACGGACAATCCGAAACTGTGGATTTGGTTTGGCGTGGTCGCGGGTTTGGGGCTGGAAAACAAATATTCTGTCGCCGTGTTCGCCTTTGCGCTTTTATTGGGCTTACTGCTGACGTCACAACGGAAATTTCTTTTCGATCCCTGGCTCTTTGCGGGTGGCGCTGTTGCGCTTTTAATTTTTCTGCCTAATTTGATTTGGAATATTCAGCATCACTGGCCGTTTCTGGAATTGATGCGCAATATTCGCGCGTCCGGGCGGGACATCGTGCTTTCGCCGGGGCAGTTTATCGCGCAGCAGATTTTGCTTTTGAATCCGGTGAGCGCGGCTTTTTGGATTAGAGGCGTACTGTTTTATTTTTTCGCGCGCGTGGCGCGCGCTTATCGCGTGTTTGGCTGGACGTTCGTGATTACTTTTGCGTTTTTCCTTTTGGCCCATGGGAAAAATTATTATTCGGCGCCGATGTATCCGATGGCGTTTGCGGCTGGGGCCTGGGCGGTGGAGCGTTTTCTGGATGGGATGCGTTTTGCCGGGCGCGCCGGATTGCGCATGGCGCTGAAAACTGCCGTGGTAGTGCTCGCGATTCTGGGGATTATTCCCGCACTGCCCGTCGTGCTGCCGATTTTGCCGGTGGAGACCTATCTGCGGTATCAGGCGCATTTGCCGTTTGCCGTGCCGCGCAGCGAACGTGGGCATGTAGGCGCGGCGCTGCCGCAGCATTATGCCGATGAGTTTGAATGGGATGAGATGGCCGCGGCTACCTCGATTGTGTTTCATTCCTTGACAACGGAAGAGCAGGCGAAGACGGCGATTTTTGCGAACAATTATGGGGAGGCTGGGGCCATCGATTTTTTTGGACCGCGTTATGGTTTGCCAAAGGCCATTAGCGGGCATCAAACCTATTTTTATTGGGGCCCACGAGATTACACCGGGGAGATTGTGATTGTTCTTGGAAGCTCGAATCCGGATAACGACCGGAGATTTTTTCAGAGCGTGGAAGTGGTGGGCGAATTGACGAATCCATATGCGGTGCCCTCGGAACGGCGGCCGATTTTGCTGTGCCGCGGATTGAAGGAGAATTTGCAGGCCTTTTGGCCAAACGTGAAACATTGGGATTAGCGCTGCGTTCTGGCCAAAAAAAAGAGGCCGCGGGACTCGTACAAAGTTCAATGCATGCCCACCACACGCGGGTGGCTAGCAGCCGTCGACGAATAGGCGGGCTATGCTACTGGGATGTTGCGGAAGCTGGTAGAATCACGCGATTACGCTGCTGCGCCACCATCCATAATTTGGCGTTGCCCATGATCACCCACCGCTCATGATTGGCCAGACCATTGCCCATTACCGCATCACCGACAAGCTGGGCGCCGGTGGAATGGGCGTGGTGTATAAAGCGACGGACCTGAAGCTGGAACGGACCGTGGCATTAAAATTCCTGCCGCACGACAGCACCATCAACGAAACGGAAAAAGAGAGATTGCGGAGAGAGGCGCGCGCGGCGTCGTCGCTGGATCACGCGAATATCGGCGTGATTTACGGGCTGGAAGAGAGCGACGACGGGCAGGTCTTTATTGTGATGGGCTATTACGAGGGCGAGACGCTGGCGCAGAAAATCGCTCGCGGGCTGCTGCCGGTAAGCGAGTCCGTGAATATTGCGATGCAGATTGCCGGAGGGCTGGCGTCGGCGCACGCGCGGAATATCGTGCACCGCGATATCAAACCGTCAAACGTCATGGTTACGAATGACGGCGTGGTGAAGATTGTGGATTTTGGATTGGCGCGCATGGCGTCCACGGTCAGCGCCACGCAGAGCATTACCACCACCGGCACTTTGCCGTACATGGCGCCCGAGCAGATTTTAGGCGAATCGATCGATCAGCGCTCGGATGTGTGGGCCCTGGGCGTGATTCTGGTGCAGATGCTGACGGGGAGCCATCCATTTTTGCGGCCGAACACTGGAGCCATGACGTTTGCCATTTTGAATCAGCCGCCGGCTGCGGTGGACGCGGTGATTCCGCTGCTGCAGCCCATTGTTTTGCGCGCGCTGTCCAAGGAGCCGGCGCATCGTTACGCGGGCGGCCGCGAGATTCTTGGCGACCTGGAGGCGGCGCGCGCGCAATTATCCGGAGCGGCTACGCTGGTGGATCCGCCGACGGCCACGCGGGCGGTAGATGCCCGGGAGTTACAGGGATATTTGGCCCACGCGACCACGCCGCGCTGGACCGGACCACCGACGCCGGCCTCTCCAACCGGGCCGGGGCTGACGGAAAGCGGCCGCTTGAGTTCGGGAAGCGTGGGCTCGGGAGTTCAGGGGCGCGGATGGATGTACGGCGGAATTGGGGCGCTGAGTTTCGCCCTACTGGCCGCGGCTGCGCTGTTTTTTTTCCCGGCGCTGCGGCAGCGTTCCACAGATTTTTTTTCGCGTGGCGGAGAAAAACACATTGCCGTGCTGCCGATCGACAACTACGGCGAGGATCCCGCAAACGCCGCGGTGGCCGACGGCTTGATGGATTCGTTGACCGACAAGCTCTCCAACCTCGACGAGACGCAGCATTCCTTGTGGGTCGTGCCCGCCAGCGTGGTGCGCAAACAAAAGGTCACCGAACCCAGCGCGGCGTTTCGTGATCTGGGCGCAACGATCGTGGTGAAGGGCACACTGCGGCGCAGCGGAAACGCCATTCAGCTCACCGTGGATTTAATCGACGCCAAAGGCCTGCGGCAAATCGGCTCGGCCACGCTGGAAGATAGCACCGGGGATCTGGCCGCGGTGCAAAACGATGCGGTGACGCGCCTCGCGCGCATGATGAACATCCGTGTGGGCACGGAGAAATTGCGGACCTCCGAAGGCGCGGCGGCGCCGACGGCGTACGAGGGATATCTAAAGGCGCTGGGATATTTGCAGCGTTACGACAAGCCAGGAAACCTGGATATGGCGGTCGCGGCGCTGGAAAACGCCGTGGAAGCGGACCCGCGGTTTGCGCTGGGATATGCGGAATTGGGCGAAGCCTACAGGCTGAAGAATCAGGTGGACCCGAATCCGAAATGGATTGAGAAGGCTTCGGCGAATCTGGACCGAGCGAGCCGGTTGGATGACAAACTGCCGATCACCTACGTGGCGCTGGGGCGCATGCATTCGAGTCTGCAAAAAAACGAGCTGGCGCTGCAGGAGTTTCAGAAAGCGCTGGAGCTTAATCCGCGGGACGCCGATGCGCTCATCGGAATGGCCAACGTTTACGAGCACATGGGCCGTTTAAAGGATGCGGAAGATAACTTCAAGCGCGCGGCGTCGCTGCGGCCGGACTATTGGGATGGCTACAACAGCCTGGGCTCGTTTTACGACCGGCAGAAAAGATACGCGGACGCGGTGGCACAGTTCCGGCGCGTGATTGAGTTGACACCCGACAACGCGGCGGGGTACAGCAACCTTGGAGTCGAATACATGAATCTGGAGGACGCCAATTCACCGAAGGAGGCGGAAGCAGCGTTTAAAAAATCGCTTGAACTGACGCCGACGTACGCGGCGTATACCAATTTGGGTTCGCTGTATTTCCGCGAGAAGCGCTACCAAGAGTCGGTGGAAATGACGAGGAAGGCGCTGGAAACGAATGACAAAGACTGGCGAGTATGGGATAACCTCCTGCAGTCGTACCTGTGGATGGGGCAGCCGGACCAGGCATCCAAAGCGCGGGAGACGACCACCAAACTGCTGCAGCAGTACGTGGCGCAGCACCCGCAAGACGCGAGCGCCCTGGCGCGCCTGGCTAGTTTTTATGCCGCGGACAAATTGCGCGAAAAGGCGCTGGCGGAATTGAACGGGGCCTTGGCGCTGGCGCCGCAGGATGATGACGTGCTTGCCTATGCCGCGGAAGTTTACGAAAATTTGGGAGATCGTAAGCGCGCCATGGAATATGCGCGGGAGAGCCTGAAGGATGGCGGGACGATCGCCGACCTGCAGAATGACTATTATCTGCGCGGGCTGGTGAACGATACGAATTTCCAGGGCCCAGGGAAGTAAAAATTTCTGCAAGGAGAAGGTCATGGCAAATACAAAAAAGAAAAAGAAAAAGAAGGCGAGCCCCGCGCGCAAAGCGGCGGCTGGGAAAAAGCACAAGATGCAGCCAGACATGGCCAACATTACGGTGTCAGGCGGAGTAGGCGTCCCAGACCCATGCACGGTGTACCCGGGAGAACTGATTCATTTTATGAACGACGATAATCAGGATTATCTGATCGAGTTGTTCGTCGATGAAAATCATCCCGTGGTGGACGTTTTGCTGCCGGCGCTCGGGGATTGTCGCCTGATGGCGGAACCAAATGCCAAGGACGGGGACAAATGCGCTTACAACCTCGTTCCAACAGTGTTGAAGAAGGCCACCCCGGCAGGGGGCGGAAGCCACACGATTATCATTTCGTCCGGAACCAAGGCCGCGGCAAAAGCGGCAGCTGGCTAGCTAGAGCAGGGGCCCAGCGGAGTGGCTTCGCACACACACGTTGTAGGTGTGCCTAAAAGACCGGGAGATGGCGATTCCGGACATACCCCCAGTGCTTTTGCCAGTTCAGCGCGAATCGTTTTTGTAAACGACGCCGGCCTTCATCACGAATTTCACTCGCTGCAATTCCGTAATGTCTTTCAACGGATCGCCAGAGACGGCGACCAGGTCGGCCCACTTCCCTGCTTCGATAGTGCCGGCGCGGTCGCCCCAACTCAGCAATTCGGCGGCTACTTTGGTACCGCTGCGAATGGACTGCATGGGCGTCATGCCGTATTGCACGTAGTATTCAAATTCCTTGGCTTGATTCAAATCTTTCCAATCGAACCCGCCCGCGTCAGTGCCCAGCGCAATCTTCACCCCTTTTTTCATGGCTTTCGGGAAATTGTCGCGCTCGAGCTGCACCATTTTTGGCCAGTTGCCGGCGCGGCCGGTAGAAACATAGATGCCTACCGCGATGGTGGGCACCCAGTACACGCCTTTCCGGACCATCTCATCCATAAGCGGCTCGGTTAATCCGTCGCCGTGTTCGATGGTGTCCACGCCCGCTTTCAGCGCCGCCGCAATCCCATCGCTGCCGATCGCATGCGCCGCCACTTTTTTCCCCAGCCGATGCGCCTCGTCAACGATCGCCCGCGCCTCTTCGTCGGTAAAATTCACCATGCTGTGCAGCACGCCGTCGGCTTCGAAATGATATTTGCGGTCGGAGTAATACTTGATCCAGTCCGCCCCGTACATCACCTGCTCACGCACTGCTTTCCGCGCTCCATCAACGCCGTCCACATATTGCACGCCGGTCGGCATTTTCAGTTCCCACGAATAGCCCAGCAGCGGATACATCCCCGTGGGCGTCATCGAGCGGGTCGCCACTTGCATGCGCGGTCCCGGAACTTCGCCGTTGGCGATCGCCGTCTTCACGTCCACATCGGCGTACATCGCGCCTTCTGTTTCCAAATCGCGAATCGCCGTAAATCCATGCTCCAGCGCTATCCGGGCATTGCGCGCGCCGAGAATAGCGCGATACGGGATGGACTCCTTGAGCAGCTGCGCATCATAGTCCGCAGCGGTAACGTCACCATTCAGCAGCACGTGCGTGTGCGTGTCGATAAACCCAGGCAAGACCGTCGATTGCGAAAGATCGATGACTTCAACGCCGGCGGGTGGCGCACCTCCCGCGGTCACGGAAACAATTTTGTCGCCTTCGATCAGGATCAGCGCATTGAGGATCGCAACATCACTCTGGCCATCGATCAATCGCCCAGCGCGAATGGCGATTTTTTGAGGGGGCGCAACGCCCTTTTCCTGGGCGCTCGCGCAAAAGCAGACTAGCGCCAGCCCCAACCAACCGGCAAAAACGCGTCGAAAGCAAGAGTGCTGGGTGAACATAAACTCCCTCTCGTTAGCGCCGAAAGGGTAACACAGGTGTCTGCCGTGCTCGGCAGGCGATTCGGAAGCTCGCACCCGGCCCGAAAGCCGCACGCATCACGCCGAAACCCCAAAATTGCCCGCACAAAAAAGAACCGACCGTTCTCTGGACGGTCGGTTCGGTGCTGCACAGTTCCTGGCGGACCGGGCGCCTCCCCAAGGAGATAAGGATTGCCCGGTACTGCGTCCCAGTAAACGCCTGGGACGTCAGGAAAACTTATAGAACGTTATACCGGACGGGCCGCAGCCGATCCTGGACGCCGCAGTGGACGGCGAGCCAAATCCTCCACCGCCGAGACTGCTCGGCGCGCAAACAGGACAACCGGATGAGCGCTCTCAGCAAGCCGCGCCACGGCCACTTCCCAGCTCTTCTGCAACATATACAGCCCGGCGATCAGCCCCGCAATGGCCGCAAAGGCCAGCGCGAAGAGCGCAAAAGCCGCAAGCAGCTCGCGCACAAAATACAGCTGCAAAGCCACCACAATTCCCAAAAACCACCACATCCACTTACGGCTTTTGTCTTTATTTTCCATAATTTATCCTGGTCCTTCGCGGTCCTAACCCCAGCTTCTCCAGCCGCTGCCCTTACGAGCCACCTTGCTGCCACCCCTATTGCCACCTGACCTTCGGGACATTGGATGCTCCGGCCTGTCCCTAGGGTCGGGCTTTCTACCTGCCCCATTTGACACTACCCGCGGCCAGGAAGCGATGGTACAGAAGTCACATTTTCAGTCCTAAACGACTCTCCTAGTACCCCGCGACGAGATGAAAATATCTTGTAAAGCGCTGATACTAAATATATTAGCAGCATATTGACTTTCGCCCACACTTTCGCCCCTTTTTCCCTGTACTCTCTGTGGAAAACCTGTCCGACCGGACAGGCGCTTACGAGGCATAGGTTAGTGACGCTGGAGCCCCAAGCGTTGCACCCTGTGGCGCAGACTTAGCGCCGGCTCATCTGTCGTCGCGAGCGAGTATCGCCAAACGTCGCTCGAACACCATCCGGTTGCGAGGTGAGGGGAATGGTGAAGGGAATTCTGCAGCTATGGGGGGAGAAACTAGGTGTTGCCCTTGAAGGCGTAACCCACGTCGAACGGCAGTTTGCCATCCACGCGCAGCACCTTCACCGAACTGTTGATGGAATACACATCGACCAGCCCGATGGCGCCGGGCGTCGAGGACACCGCCTGCATGACGCTGTCGTCCGTGTCCACGATCTTCACTACCTGCCGCGTTTCGTTCAATTTCGCGATCAGAGTCTTGAATTCCCCCGGCGTTGTCCCAAAGAGTTTCTGGATGGCAATCCGCGTTTCCGGATTGTCGGGGTCTTTAATGACCAGCGTGAACTCCCTGCCGTCCGGCCACGTCTTCTGCGTGCCTTTGCAGAGTTTGGCCAGGTCGGCGAGGGTAATGTCGTTGAGCTTGTTGCCGGCGGCGGTGACAATGGCGGCATTTTTGATCGCGGGGATGCCGGGAGCGGCGAACACCAGCAATAGGAACACCGCGGCCGCGACGCGCAACCGCAGGTTTGACACAGTACCTTCCCACATACCCACGCTCGCTTTCCGGCAGGTACCACGAAGTATTGTCACGTCACGCCCACGCAGCAAGCGCAACTTTGCCATGCTGTGCTCAACGGGTACGGAGGGTTGCTGCACAGGACACATCCGCCGGGACGCTCCCGTGTGATTATCCTTTTGCACAGGTGGCCATTGGGACAGTATCCACGCACCACGGAGCCGGGTAGCGTGGAAGGCCTAGGCTTAGGAATAGCGTGGTGGAAGTTGCCAAACCGGCGGCTTGGAGCGTAGCGTCATGCAACGAATCGTGAAAACGGTAATGCTTGCGGTTATTTTGCTGGGTTGGGCGCGGTCGGGAGCGGCGCAGAGCAAGCCAGCCCGCCTCGAAGAAGCACGCTCCGTCACCAAGGACGCCGCCGAGCGTCCCGCGGCGCCCGCGGCACAACTCCTCTTCGGCGCGCTGCCGCTTTCCACCCCCTCACTCGAAGCGCGCACCCTGATCGAGAAGTCTCTCGCGGACTACGAAAATGTCATGCTCGATGAGTCCATCGCCGAAGCTAAGAAAGCCACGGAAATAGACCCGCAATTCGCGTTGGCATATGGATTATGGTCCTTCGCGGCGCGCCGTGATGAACCGGCCAGCAGCGCTCTCGCCAAAGCCACCGCGCTCGCCGCCAACGCCCCTCCGGACGAACAACTGCTCGTCCGCTGGATGGTGGCCACGCAATCTTCCGACCTGCTTCCCGCGATCTCCCTCATGAACGATCTGCTCAAACGCTTGCCCAACAACGAACACGTCCTGTACCTTGCGGGCGAGTGGCTGTATTTTCAGCAGGACTATGAGCGTTCGCGAAAACTCTTCGAGAAGGCGCTGCAGCTCAATCCCAGGTTCGCGCCTTCCCTGAATATGCTGGGCTACGCCTACATTGAAACCGGCGATCCGGATCCCGCCAAAGCCAAGGCCGCGCTGCTGCGTTACGCCGAGCTTTTGCCAAACCAGCCGAATCCTTACGATTCGCTGGGTGAAGTCTTGCGCTATACCGGCGACGACGTGGGCTCGCTCGAGGAATACCGTAAAGCGCTGAACATCTCCCCTAAATATTACACTTCGCAGCTCGGCATCGGCGAAACCTTGACGCTGATGGGCAAATATGATGAAGCCCGCGCGGAAATCGATAAAGCGATGGCCATGGCGCCTTCCGGCCGCGAGCGGCTCCATATCGAGTTTCAAAAAGTGCTCATTCGCTTCTGGGAAGGCAAGCCCGATCTGGGTCGCACGGAACTCGCGGCCCTCGAACAAAAAGCCCGTGAACAAAATGACGGCTACGCGCAATACGATATTGGCCTGGGACGCGCGTTTCTCGCCGCCAACACCGACGAAGAATTGACCCAGCTCTCGCGAATTGAGAGCATTTTTTCCAATCCGTTCAGCAATATGACGGAAGAGGACCGGCACACCGCCCTGGCCGCGATCCTTCGCGAGGAAGTGCGCATCCTGTGCCAGTTGGGCAAAGTGGAAAGCGCCTCTGATGAGATTCACGAACTGGAAGATTTGGCGCGCGACACGCGCGACACCATCATCGAAGACTGCTATGAATCCGCGCGCGGCTACGTCTTCTACGCCAACGGAGAATATTCCAGCGCCGCCGATGAACTGTCCAGCGATCCGCAAAATCCGGTGGTCGTCCGGCAGATCGTCCTGGCCTACGAGAAACTCGGCGACAAAGCCACCGCGGAAGTAAATCGCAACCGCTTGAAGTATCTGCGGACCGACACGCCGCAATGGTTACTGGCGTCGCGCACGGCCGCAAACTAAAAAAAGCGCGCCGCGGAGGAAGTCTACCGCGGCTCTCTTGCCTCCTGGGAAAGCGGTCTGGAGCAAAACCGCACCTAACATTTCTCCCATGCATCCAGTTCCGCGGCAATCTCTACCCTGGCCTGTGGGGCTGCAGCGCCGCCGCGCTGGATGCCCCACAAAGTACGCGGGTGCGTTTGCCGGCCATCAAGGTTGCACGCGGAGTTGCGCGTACAGCTCCGCCGGGCAATAGAGCGCGCCATTTTTTACCACCACGACGGTTTTGCGCACGTCACTAATGTTCTGAGATGGATTTCCCTCGACCAGGACCACATCGGCGATTTTCCCGGGAGTCACGGAGCCGAGTTCCCCTACAAAAAGTTTGCACCTGCTTTGTGTATAATGCCGCGATATTACGACATTCGAGGAGAACAGATGACTTCTGGAATTCACAGCAGGGAAATGTGGCGGGCGGCCCGCCTGGTGATTATCCTTTGCGCGCTGGCATGCGTCGTTTGTTGCGTCGGATGCGCGAAAGCACCGGTAGAAAAAGATGCGGCGGTGCAGGCCGCGGCGCAAGTGGTGGCGCGAACGGCGCCGCGCGCAACCATTGTATTTATGACCGATTTTGGCACGGCCAATGATGCGGTGGCGGTTTGTAAGGCGGTGATGCTGGGGATCGCGCCGGATGTGCGGATTATGGATATCACTCATCAGGTCACGCCGTTTTCGATTGAAGAGGCTTCGCGAAATCTGGAATCGGTGACGGAATATTATCCGGCAGGGACCGTGTTCGTGGCGGTAATCGATCCCGGAGTAGGAACTTCGCGGAAGGCGGTGATTGTGAAGTCCAAGAAGGGCCAATATTTTGTGTTGCCGGACAATGGCTTAATCACTCCGGTGATCGATCGCGATGGGCTGGAACACGCGTACGAGATTACCAATACGAATTGGATGATTCAGTCGGCGATATCCTCCACCTTTCATGGGCGGGATATTTTTTCTCCGGCGGGCGCGCACTTGGCGATGGGTTGGGATTACACCCAGGCGGGGCCGGAAGTGGCGCAACTGGTGCGCCTGACGCGGAAGACGGCCACGGTCACCGATAAAGGCGTTGCCGGGGATGTGATTGGGCTGGACGATCCGTTTGGTTCGCTGGTCACGGATGTGCCGGGCGATGTGATGAAGACGTTGGGTTACAACTTTGGGGACAAAATCGCCTTTCAGCTCGATAAAAAATGGTTGACGCTGCCGTTTGGAAAAACATTTATGGATGTGGCGGTGGGCGATTCGCTTTTATATGTGGATTCGCGGGGAAGATTGGGGTTGGCGGTGAATCAAGGGAATTATTCCAAGAAATTTAATTTCACACCGCCTGGTGAGATCTTTGTCCCGCGGAAGGGTGCGCCGATTAAGGGCAAATAACTTCCTGTTTGTGGGACGGCGAAACGAGATTCTTTGTACGCCGCGAATGACGGTGAAGCGGTGTAGTCGATCCCGGGTAATCTTGCTTTTTCGCCGTTACGAGCATCCAATAGCATGGACCATTGGCGAGTGGCGTGAACGTTCGCAGTGCATTCCTACGAGGTTATTTATGTTGGAAGCGGTGATTGTTTCTGCGGTGCGTACTGCGGTGGGTCGCGGTTATAAAGGCACATTGCGTATTACGCGCCCGGATGATTTGGCGGCGCTGGTGATTCGCGAGGCGCTGGCCCGCGTGCCAGGACTGGACGCCAAGGATGTTGACGATGTGATTTTGGGTTGCGCCATGCCGGAAGGCGAACAGGGCATGAACGTGGCGCGCATTGCGGCGCTGCGCGCGGGGTTGCCGGTGGAAACTTCGGCGATGACCATCAACCGCTTTTGTTCTTCGGGGTTGCAGGCCATTGCTCTCGCGGCGGAGCGCATTCGCTCTGGAGGCGCGGAAATTATTGTGGCCGGCGGCACGGAGTCGATGTCCATGGTGCCCATGGGCGGGAATAAAATTTCGCCGAATCCGTGGCTCATCGACAATTATCCGGACTCGTACATAAACATGGGACTGGGGACGGAGAATATCGCGAAGAAATTTGGCATTGGGCGCGAGCAGGCGGACCAGTTTGCCGCGGAATCGCATCGCAAAGCGCTCGCGGCGATCGCCGAAGGGAAATTTAAGGATGAGATCGTGCCGGTGGAAGTAAAAATCACCACGCTCGCGAATGCGGTTTCGGCAAGCGGCAAAAACGGCAGCAAGCCGGCGAAAGCAACGACGCAGACGCTCACGTTCGATACCGATGAGTTGCCGCGCGCGGAAACCTCGTTTGAGGTGCTGTCAAAGCTGAAGCCCGCGTTTCATGCGCAGGGCACGGTGACGGCGGGGAACAGTTCGCCGATGAGCGATGGCGCGGCTGCCACCGTGGTGATGAGCGAAGCGCGCGCGAACGCGCTGGGGCTGAAACCGCTGGCGCGATTTGTGGCATACGCAACCGCGGGATGCAAACCGGAGGAGTTTGGGATTGGCCCGGTGTTTGCCATTCCCAAGGCGCTGAAACAGGCCGGATTATCGCTCGCGGATATCGATGTGATCGAATTGAATGAAGCGTTTGCGGCGCAGTCACTGGCGGTGATCCAGCAGGCTGGTCTCGATGCGGCGCGGGTGAATCCGAACGGCGGAGCGATTGCTCTCGGGCATCCGCTGGGTTGCACCGGCGCGAAATTGACGGCGACGATCATTCGCGAATTGCAGCGGAAGAATGGACGTTTCGGCATGGTGACCATGTGCATCGGCGGAGGCATGGGCGCGGCAGGAATTTTTGAGCGGTTGGCGTGACGAGATGAAGCCCGCTTTATTTCTCTTCCTTTCCTTGCTTGCGTTTTCGCTGCGCGCGCAGGCACCGGCTCCGGCAGTGGTGGAAATTTTCGCCGAGCCACATCATCATCTGGCGGTGGAAAATTCTTACGTGAGAGCGTGGCGATTCAATTTGCCTGCTGGCGAGAGCACGCTGTTGCACGCGCACAACGTGCCGTACGTCACGGTCAGCCTCGGCGCGGCGGAATTTGCCAATGATGTCGCGGGCAAGCCGGAGGTGCGCGGCAAAACGGTCGATGGCCAAATAAATTATTCACGCGGCGGATTCGCGCACCTGGTGCGGGCGGATGCGGGCGTGCCCTTTAATAATGTGACGATGGAACTGCTGCATCCGCAAGGCGAACCACACAATATTTGTGAAAAAATCGTGGACGGGCCGTTGAAAGACTGTTCATCCGACTTCAGCAAACTGCCCCCGGGATCTCAGTCAAGGACTGCGGCAGCAGCAATGCAGCAAAAGAGGTTGTTTGAGACTGACGATGTTCTTGTGACGTCGTTTTCGTTCGCCCTGAAACAAAGCTATAGCGAGTCTGGTCCGCAACGCGCACGACTCTTGATCGTTGGAAACGACGCAGAGTTGCAAGTGGAGATGCCCGGTGAGGCTACTAAATCTCTTCACGGCGGCGAAGTGTTGTGGATTGACGCGGGCAAGAACCTGACGATCGTCACACCCGGCGAGCACGAGGTCACTCATTTCTTCGTGTTGAGTTTCAAGACCGCGGGTGAGGCTGCCAAGCCCTAGCGACTGGCGGTTCCGCTACTTCTTCGTGGCTTCGACGGTCAGCAGCAACCTTTCCGGCGCGCCATTGGCCGCGAGGTACTCAGAACTGGAGATTTTTCCCGGAGCCACCAACTTTGTCGTGTTGCGAATGGCGAATTTCATAGCGCCTATGGAAAATTCCGCGCGGTAGACCAGCGTGTCGCCTTCAAATTGCCCGGTTTCCACAACGCAGCCGGGGAAATCATTTCCAAAAAGATAGCCTTTGTAAGCCTTTTCTTTCGGATCCCAAGTCATGACGATGAGACCTTCGAAGTCGCCCATCGGACCTTGCGAATGAAAATGCTGTACCAGCGAATTGCCGCCGGGTCCCGGGGTGCTGCTGTACACGCCGGTGTTTTTTCCTCCCGAAGGATAGGACGGACTTTTTTCGTAGTTCTCGGTGTAGTCCCATTCGCCGATATAAAATTTGAGCCGATCCATTTCAGGAGCGGATTTTACCGTTTCCGTCGCGGGCGCCGCAGTGGCGGTGTCTTTTTGCGGATGGCCCGCTCGGATGGACACCGCGGCCGCGAATATGGCGATCAGCAGAGCTGCGAACATAAAGCCGCGATTCATCTTCGACATAACTTTCCTCCCCGCAACAAATTGCGGACTGCGAGACTACCTTACCCGTCCTCGAAGAACAATTATTGCCAAACGAAGTGGCTGCCGCCCAGAGTTAAATGCTTCGCGCGAACCTGGCCCACGAAGTACACTGGCGGCTGTGCACACGAGGCTCCCGGCGGCGGAAATGCGGGCGTGCTGCGCTACGATTTACGGAGGGAGCGTTGACGATGTTGACGACCCTGACAACCCTGGAAATTACAGCGCTGATTGGATTTGGGTCGCTTCTGGCAGGCTTTTTGGGCGCGCTGACGGGGCTGGGCGGCGGCGTGGTGATTGTGCCGATGTTGACGCTGCTGTTCGGCGTGGACATACGGTATGCGATAGGGGCGGCGCTGGTGTCGGTGATCGCGACGTCTTCGGGGGCGGCCGCGGCGTACGTGCGCGATGGGTACTCGAACATTCGCGTGGGGATGTTTCTGGAGATTGCGACGACCATCGGTGCATTGACCGGAGCGGCATTGGCGTTGTATTTGCGGGTTTCGGTGATTGCGGTGATTTTCGGGGTGGTGCTGCTGTATTCGGCGTATGCGTCGTTCCGGCAGGAGCCGCACGTCAACAAGGACGAGGGTCCGGATCGCCTGGCTGAGTGGCTGCACATGGACAGCTCTTTTCCCACAGCGAACGGACTGGAAACCTATCATGTGCGGCGGGTGCCGCTGGGATTTTTGATTATGTTTGTGGCCGGCACTTTGTCCGGGCTGCTGGGGATTGGTTCTGGAGCGGTGAAGGTGCTGGCGATGGATCAGGCGATGAAACTGCCGTTCAAGGTGTCGACGACGACGAGCAATTTTATGATTGGGGTTACGGCCGCGGCCAGCGCGGGGATTTATCTTGGGCGCGGTTACATTGATCCAGCGCTGGCAATGCCGGTGATGCTGGGCGTGCTGGCGGGGTCGCTGCTGGGGGCGCGCGTGCTGGCGGGCGCCAAGGTGCGGACACTGCGGGTGGTTTTCAGCGCGGTAATTGGGGTGCTGGCGGTGGAAATGATTTATAACGGAATCGCGGGGAAATTCTGAGATGAGCGAACCGATGGCGCGACAAGCAGGACCACGAGGCGCACTCGAGGGCACTACGCTCACGAAGCTGCAGGAGGACAAGCGCATTGACGAGATCATGGGCATGGTATTGCGCACGGGTGTGTCGCTGGCCGCGACGATAGTGTTGATCGGAGGCATTGTTTTTCTGGTGAGGCATCGCGTGCCGGTGACGAACTACCACGTGTTTCAGGGCGAACCTGCCGAATTGCGGACGCTGCGCGGAATATTTCGTGAAGCGGGTGCGTGGCAGGGCCGCGGACTGATTCAATTGGGGTTATTGCTGCTGATCGCCACACCGGTAGCGCGGGTGGCGTTTTCGGTTGGGGCGTTTTTGTACGAGCGCGACTGGACCTATGTGGCGGTGAGTCTCCTGGTGCTGGGACTGTTATTTTACAGCCTTTTTAGCGGCCACGGATGACGCCGGAACACAGCGGCGAGACCGGCATTTTGGCGCGGCTCCGGCCGAGCATGGAGGGGGGGATACGCGAAAGGTTGTGATTATAAAGGTAGTTAAAGTACATTTGTTTTCACAACCTTTCGCAAGTGTTGATTCTAGAGGGGTTAGGCGCTGAAAAACATACATAAGTAGTAACTAGGTGCGGAAGACTCTTTGGTCGAATTTTGGTCGGCCCATGGCCATGGAATCGGTGGAAATGGGGCCATCCACAACGGGGAAAGAACAGTTGGTTTGGGGACTGCATTCTTTCGGGATTGAGCGCTGAGCGCAGTTCTTTACGTCCAATAGATTACCAAAGTGGTAGGTGGCTTGTCAAGGCGTATCGGATCATTCCTTTGCCCCGCTTCGCAAGTTGGCTCGGTTGTTTGGCTTCGTTAAAAACGAGTGGTGAGTGGCTAGTGGCGAGTGGCGAGAGAAAGCGTCGGCTTCCCTTCCAAGGTCAGGGTCGGGATTGGACGGTTGCTGGGGCGGTATCGTTTGCCCTAGGCTTGGGGCGGAGGTAGAATTGGGCTTCGCGCTGCAACCTATCCTAACAGACATCAAACTTCGCTTGAAGGAGTAATTCCATGGCTACGGCAACTGTAAATAAGTCCGCCGCGAAGGGCGGGAGTTTTCTGCTGGAGTCGGCGCAGCCAGAGGATGTGTTTACTCCGGCGGATTTAAATGACGATCAGCGGCTGATTGGGCAGACGGCGGAAGAGTTTGTGGTCAAGGAAGTGTTTCCGCATATCAAGGATTTGGAGAACAAAAAGCCGGGGCTGATGGCGACGCTGGTGAAGAAGGCCGGCGAACTGGGATTGATGAGCGGCGGGACGCCGGAAGAGTATGGCGGGGCGGGACTGGACAAAATCTCCGGCATGGTGCTAACCGAGAAGCTGTCGCTTTACGGTGGATTTGCGGTAACGCACGGGGCGCACGCGGGGATCGGGACATTGCCGATCGTTTATTTCGGGACGGAGGCGCAGAAGAAAAAGTACCTGCCGAAGCTGGCGACCGGGGAATTTATCGGGGCGTATTGTCTTTCCGAGCCGCAGGCGGGGTCGGACGCGCAAAATTCGCTGACGCGCGCGGAATTGAACGCGGAAGGCACGCACTACATTTTGAACGGGCAGAAAATGTGGATTACCAATGGCGGGTTCGCGGATCTGTTTATCGTGTTCGCGAAAGTGAACGGGGAGAAGTTCACGGCGTTCATCGTGGAACGAGCGTATGAGGGCTGCAAGCCGGGGAATGAAGAGCACAAGATGGGGATTCACGGAAGCTCGACGACGCCGGTGTTCCTGGAGAACTGCAAGGTGCCGAAAGAAAACGTGCTGCATGAGATCGGGCGTGGGCACATCGTGGCGTTCAATATTCTGAATGCGGGGCGGTTTACGCTGGGGGCGTCGGGCGTAGGGGCGTCGAAGTACGTGCTGGCGACGGCGTCGAAATATGCCAAGGAACGCAAGGCGTTCGGGAAGCAGATTGGCGAGTTTGGGTTGATGAAGGAAAAGCTGGCGGAGATGGCGATTCAGCTGTATGCGGTGGAGTCGATGGTGTATCGCTCGGCGGGGAACATGGAGATGGCCATGGCCGCGGCGGCGGGTTCCGGCGACAAGGCGAAGAACACCATGGCGGTGCTGGACGAATACGCGATTGAGAGTTCGATTTCGAAAGTGTACGGCAGCGAGATGCTGGACTATGTGGTGGACGAAGCGGTGCAGATTTTCGGCGGATATGGATTTCACGAGGATTATCCAGTGTGCCGAGCGTATCGCGATTCGCGGATCAACCGGATTTTCGAGGGCACGAACGAGATCAACCGCATGCTGATCATTCAGATGCTGATGAAGCGGGCCATGAGCGGGCAACTGGCTTTGCTGCCGGCGGCGATGAAACTGGCGGATGAGATTCTGGCTGGGCCGTCGTTTGAAGAGGCGCCCGAGGGCGTTTTGGCGGAGGAAGGGCGCGTGGTGGCCAACGCCAAGAAGATGTTTCTGCAGGCGGCGGGCGGTGCGGTGCAGAAATTCCGCGAGAAGCTGGCGGAAGTGCAAGAGCTGATCGGGGCGCTGGCCAACATGGTGATGGAAATTTACGGCATGGAATCGAGCCTGCTGCGGGCACAAAAAGCGGCGGCGGCGAAGGGCGAGACGGCCACGCAAGTGATGATCGATGCGGCGCGAGTGTTCATTCACGACGCGATGGAACGGGTAGAGCATGAAGCCAAGCGGGCGCTTGCCGCAGTGCACGAAGGCGATATGCTGACGACGCAGATGGCGGTGCTAAAGCGGTTTGGCAAGCGCGGGCCGGTGGATACGATTGCGCTGCGACGGAATGTGGCGGCGGCAGTGCAGGCGCAGGACCGCTATCCGTTTGAGGGGCGCTAGCCAGGCTGAAGCCCTACAGCAGTTCAGGGACCAGTCCTAAAAGACGAATTTTCCCGCGGCGCATAAAGATCCACACGCGAAAAGGCCGACGTGCGACGGCCTGCCCGACAATAAAAGGCGCATTCCAGAAGCGCGATTCGATTGTTAGAGAAACCGATACTTGCGGCCAAAGGGCCGGTCACCACCTCTACACACCTCCGCAGCAAGCCTGTTTTGCACGCTCACAAATTTGCATACACTGGAGATTCGACAGAATTCTGGGATTTTTAGAGGAATATCGATGCCCCGTCGGCTATTGGTGCTCTCTTGCGTGGTAGTGGCCCTGCATATAGGGATGGCTACGATTTTCAAGACCTCACCATACACACCGCTGGTTTCCAATGGTTTGCAGATCCTGGCGAGTTTTTTGGCTGCGGGAGCTTGTTTTGCCGCGCGGCAAAGAGGCCGGGGGCTTAGCCGCCCTTTCTGGCTGCTGGTGGGATGCGGATTTGTCACCTGGGGCGCTTCTAATTTTCTCTGGGGCTACTACGAAGTGGTCCTGCACATGGAACCGCCGACGGGATCGTTCGTGCGGTTTTTGTTCGGCGTGCAGGGGGCTTTCTACGCGATGGCCGTGCTGCTGGAAGAGCACGAAGAATCAAGGTATTCGATTCTGGAATCGATTGCCGATTTTACGCAGTTGGTCGTCGTGTTTACGCTGATTTATATCGGGTTGTATTACATCCCGTCGCTGCAACTGGACTCGCATAAGGCCTTGCAGCTGGAAATCCAGATGGAGTTTGGCGAGAACTGCGCGCTGATCGCGCTGGCACTGTTTCAACGGGTACGAAGTTCCGTGAAGCAAACACGCTCGTTGTTCGGGGGCCTGGCCATGTACCTGACGGTGTACACCATCGGGGCGGCCATAGCGGAGTTTCATGAAAATACGCAGGAATCGCCGACGGGTAATCTGTACGACCTGTGCTGGACGGTTCCGCTATTGCTGGGAGCCCTGTGGGCGGCGCAATGGCAACCTTTGGAGGAGGCCACGCCGGCGGCGGCCGGGAAGTCCCCGAGGTTGTCACAGTTCATGATGAACAACGCCACCTATGCGCTGGCGCCGCTGGTGGTGCTGGTGGAGGTGGCGGGTTTGCCGATCGAATGGCGAGTATTGCGCTATTCGCTTTTGGCCGTCTCCATCGTTTGTTATGTGGTGCGATTGTGCGTAAGCCAATTTCGCGAGTCACAGAGCGGTGAGATGGCGCGGAGACACGCGTTGGCGATGGAGTCGGCGGTAGACGGCATGGGGATGATGAGCGAGGCGGGCTCGTATATTTATGTGAACTCGGCATTTGCGAGAATGGTGGGCGATAGAGAACCGCCGGCGATGCTCGGAAAGACCTGGCAGGAGACCGTGCGTTGCGGGAAAGCGGCGAAGGTCGAACAGGAGATACGGGCGAGTTTGCGGAAGCAGGGAAAATGGTTCGGTGCATTATCCATACAGCGGGGGGATGGAAAGGAACTTCCGATCGAAATGGGCGTGACGCAGTTGCCCGGTGGCGGAACGGTGTGGGTGAGCCGGGATGTTTCCGACCGGCGCAGCGCGGAACTGGCGCGCATACAGGCGGAGTTCAAGTATCAGACGCTGGTGGAGCAGGTGGCGGCGATCAGTTACATCGCGGAGGTGGGAGTGGAGGGCCAGTGGCTGTATATCAGTCCTCAGGTGGAAAATATTTTAGGTTATTCGGTGGAGGAGTGGCTGGCGGGATCGAAGAACTGGATTCGTCATGTTCCCGTGGAAGACCATGCAGTGATCTGCGCGGCGGAAGAAGCCAGCAAACAAGGCGCGCCGTTTCACGTGGAGTACCGGGTGGTACGGAAGGACGGCAAGACGGTATGGGTGAGCGACACGGCCGTGGTGGTGCACAGCTACGGGCAGCAACCGATGATGGAGGGGATCATCGTCGATATAACGGAGCGGAAGCAGCATGAGAATCAATCGCAGCAATCGCGGCGGATGGAAGCGGTGGGACGGCTGGCGGGCGGGATTGCGCACGATTTCAACAACCTGCTGACGATCATCAACGGTTACGCGGAATTGGCGTTGAACCGGGCGGGGTTGCCGGCAGGAGCTGCCGCGGACGTGCAGCAGATTTCCGCGGGCGCAGAACGAGCGGCGGCGCTGGTGCGGCAATTACTGGCGTTCAGCCGACGGCAGGTCTTGCAGCCGAAAGCGATCGACGTGAACAGCATCGTGGTGGGGCTGGACAAACTGCTGCGGCGGCTGATGGATGAAAGCATCGAGATGCGTACGGTGTGCGCAGAAAAGCTGGGGACGGTGAAAGCGGATCCGGCGCAGATCGAGCAAGTGGTGATGAATCTGGTGGTGAATGCGCGAGATGCGATGCCGCACGGCGGAAGGCTGACGGTGGAGACCACCAACGTGACGCTGGACGCCGGGTATGCGATGGATCATGCGCCGGTGAAGGCCGGCAAGTATGTGATGCTGGCAGTTTCCGATACGGGCATCGGTATGGATGGCGAAGCGCAGACGCATATTTTTGAACCGTTTTACACGACAAAAGCCGCGGGGCGCGGCACGGGACTGGGGCTTTCCACGGTGTACGGCATCGTGAAACAGAGTGAAGGATATATTTGGGTGTATAGCGAAGTGAATCGCGGGACGACGTTCAAGCTGTATTTGCCGTGCGTGGAAGGAAGCGCCGCGCCGGAGATCGGAGCGACGAAAGACAACGTCGTGTCGCAGGGAAGCGAAACGATTCTGCTGGCAGAGGATGAAGAAGCCGTACGCGAATTGGCGCGCACGGTGCTGGCGTCATACGGATACGCGGTGATCGAAGCGACGAGCGCGGAACAGGCGGAAGAATTGTTCGGCGAACACAACGGGAAGATTGACCTGCTGCTGACCGACGTGGTGATGCCGGGGATGAGCGGGCGAGAGCTAGCACGCCGGTTGAGTTTGCGAGCACCACAGATGCGGGTGCTGTTTATGTCCGGGTATACCGATAATCTGATCGCGCAGGGCGGGGTGCTGGAGGCCGGCGTGTCATTTCTGCAGAAACCTTTCAGTCCTCGGAGGCTGGCGGCTAAAGTACGCGACGTGCTGGATCAACCGCTGGTCGCCAATTGAACGGAACTTTCCCGCGGTAACATTTCGGAGCATCACTTGACTGCCGAGAATTGCTGGCCGAGACCTTGGCGTGGAACGTCGTACGTTCCGAGACGGCCGCTGGCGGCGTCACGAATGACAAATCTGAGGTGGTCGGTTTTGGGCGGAAGCGGGACGTTGACGGTAAAGAGTACGCGGTGATTGGGCGAATTATCAAACTTTTCCTTGGACACGACAATTTCCATTTCTTTCACTTTGTAGCCGAGAACCGCGGATTTGCCGGACATTTCCGCAGTGACGATGGTGATTTCGGTGCGCTGGTCGCCGTTGGGTTGCGGATCCCAGGAGATGGTGTCGCGGTCGATGCTGACGGAAAATCGCGCGGCGGGAGGCTGGGTGAGAAGCACTTTGCCTACGGCGTCAAACTGCACGCTGGCAAATGGCAGCGGACTGGTTACCGCGCGAGATAAAGCAAAATCCAGCTCGCTCTTTGAGGCTCCAAAGCCTTCATCGAAGGCGTAGTAGCCCTGCTGGGCGGTGGCGGTGAGGTTTGGCCGGTCCACGACCTGGACTTGAATTCTGCGGAATTTGCCGTCGAAATCGCTATTTTGCGGGTAGTAGGCCAAGGTGTAGTAGGTCGCGCCGTTCGCAGCGGCGTTGGCCAGGGCGATATCAATGTCATTACGATTGCGATAGATTTTACCGCCGGTGGCCGGGGCCAGGGATTCGAAAATCAGCTCTCCGGTGGTTGCGCCGAAGTCTTGGCCAACGAATGTGGAACCAATATTCCCTGAAAGGTAGTCCGTCTCGCCCACCGGCAAGCCCTTGGGATCGATGGTGTACAGAGTGGTGCGGGTTTCTTGCAGCCAATTTGCAGTGTAGCGCACGTAGCCGAGGAAACGGTCACGGTCGACGAGGTCCACGCTGTAGGAAGAGAGGGTTGGAAACCCAGTTCCAATCCAGATGACATTCTTTCGGGTTTGGCGGTCGGCGCTGGACAAGGCAATCTCATCGAGAGCCAAAAGCGACGTGAGCATCAGGTCGGCTGCGCCTTGCAGGCCGTTTTCTGAGGAATGCGAAGGAAGCTCGAGTTCGATTTTTCGCGCTTTGTCGATCAGGAGAGCGGTGTTTTGCGTTGGATCAGCGACTTTGGTCAGGCGGTGCTTGGTTAAAACCATGATGGCGGTGGGCTCTTCGAGCGTCGCGGGCTGCTTGCGCAAATATTTGATGAGCATCTGCCAGCCGAAAGATGCGTCGACGGATGCGGTGTTCAATTCGTCGAGCACTAGAATGGTTTCGGGACGGCTGGCGGCAGCAAAATGCGCTGCCGCCTTCTTACTCTCGGTGGAACCGGGGCCCGCCGCGGCATCGGAATTGGCGTTGAGATGCATTTCAGGTGTTTCAAAGTTGGCGATCACCTGAGGTTCGCCGTCTTCCAAAACTTGGAAGTCATCTTTGGTGAGGCCGGTGAACGGATTTCCCGCGCGGTCCGTGACTACGACATCCAACATGACCAGCCGGGAATTGCTGCGGATTACGGATTGGCTCTGGGTGGTGGCGGAATGTGTGGATTCCTGCGATTGCGCGCGGATGGGTAGGATCGAGAAGAGAAAAACCAAAATCGCGAAGAGATAGGAAGGCAGTGGGGATTTCTGGTGGTTGTGCAGCACGAAGCTCACCTTGATCTCTAGTCTGACGAGAATGCCAGAGTTGTACAAGACTGCGACTTTGCGCATGCAGCGTCGCGTTGCGATCCTTTTTCCCGGAATGTCCGCACAAGAATTGTGACGAGTCGTGACTTGGTTGAGGGTACATAAATTGCTGGCGCGCCCGATCAATTCTGCTGGCTAGGCGGCTTGGCGGGCGCAGGATCCGACTCTTTCGGCTTGCCGACGGTGGAGAGAGTTTCAACGTTGAATTTTTTGTAATCGGAATAGCGCGTCACTTCGTTGACCTTGAAGCCTTTTACGAGCAGGACGCGCACGCCGACATGGACCTCATCGTAGGTGGGAAGCCAGACTTCGTTGTTTACGAACTCCTGCTCCTGGACGAAACTGGTGCCCTTCTGGAGGTTGGCAATCAGGCCGCCGGCGAACTTCATGTCTCCGACGAAATAGGCTTCGACGCGAGCCACATCGTGGGCCTTTTCGTCGATCCAGATGACGCCTGCGAGTTTCTGCACGACTTTTTCTTCCAGGTTGCGGGCTTTGAAATCGGGGTTCGGTTCGAAATCGAATACCAGGACGTCCTGACCGCGAAATCGTTCGCGGCGGGGATTTACGAATTGCGAAACGCGCAAGAATACTTCGATGCCAGGGTCGCCGGCGTCGGAATCTTTGCCTTCTTGCTTATCTTTTTCCTCTTTGGCGTCTTTCTTGGATTGCCTTTTCTGTACCTCTTGAATTTCCTTTTGCGTTTTCTCGTTCTCTTTCCGCTGCTCGTCGTCGCCCAGCGGCTGGCCGTCTTTCTTGACTAGCGTGGAAATCTCGTCCCCATCGAGGTAGAAGAAGGTGTATTCCTTCACCTCGCGTTTTTTCACACGACCGTCGCTTTCAAATTCGGTTTCGTCGTCGACGCGCGTTCCCGCGTAGTTTTCCTTGATTTTGTCGATGGCTTTTTGATTGTCGTCAATTTCTTTGAACAGCGCTTTTAGATCGGGCAGCTGCACTTGGGATTTTTTTGGAAAATCGAAGACACGTTCGCCGACCGCGCCGTTGACGGCGGCACGAGTCATGATGATGTTGTAGATGGCGTTGCCGCGATGCAATTCGAGGGCATGCGGGAGTTGTACGCCGCCTTCCATGCGGTAATCGGAATAGATGAGTTCTTCGTTTGAGCCGCCAATTTGGGCTGCTTCTTTCACCAACAGGTGAGACTGCGGATCGAAATACAGCTCGCGTTTCAGGCCGCTAACGCTGGTCAATTCGACTTGCAATACATCTTTGCCGCGTACCTGGGCATGACCCACAAAAGCCACCGCGATTTTTGCTTTCTTTAGATCGAGGAGATGCGAGTTGTAATACTGCGAGGCGGATTCGAGTTCGGCGTTCGCAGCGCCAAGCATCGTGGAGGGATCGCCAGCAGAATTTTGCCGCCACGCGGATTTGCCGTTGTAGGCCTGGATGGAGGGCTGGTTATCGACGATGAGTTCGGAGTAGTAGCGATTCGGGGATTTCAGGTAGAACGTAAATGTTCCCGGGCTACCTTCGGCACCGGGAAAAGTGCCTTCGAGTGCCAGCGTCTGGATTTTGCCGAGCGCCTTACGGCCGCCCTCCGCCTTGAGGCATTGGCCGATGATTTTGTCCGCTTCCTGCGCTTGCGCTGCCACACCAACCAGCATGGTCAGAGCCAGTAAAGAGAGGGTCGCGCGAGCGAGGAGGAGCCGTGTGCGCATGGGCGTTAACTTAGTAACGCGCGGCACCGAAAAAAGTTTCAGCTATTTCGCGACCTGGACATCGAAATCTAATTCGACTTCGGGCGATTGTTATATTTCTCGTAGAGGCGCAGTTGCTTGTTGTCCATGGAAGTGAGCTGCCCCCGAATGAAAAGATAGCGGACGTCGGTGGTTAATTCCAGCGGATCGCCATTGGTGACAATCAGATTCGCAACTTTGCCGTTTTCCAGCGTGCCCAGCTGATCGGAAAGGCCAAATATTTGCGCGGGGTATAACGTGACCGCTTTCAGAGCATCCTCGTAGGAGAGTCCATGAGCGACGGCGTTGGCGGCGTTCTGGCCGAGCCTTCTGGAGAAGGAATTGTCGAAGCTGGCGAAAGCAAACTTGACGCCCGCCGCGGTTAGCTCCGCGGGTTGCGAAAGCAGACGATCGTAGGGATCATCCCGTTCGCCAAGCTCGCTAAGCACGGGGCGCAAAATCACAGGAACATTTTTGGAGCGCAGCAGATCCTTGACTTTGTAAGCTTCCGAGCCACCGGCGAGAATCATTTTGAGCTTTTGCTTGTCGCAGAATTCCACGGCGTTGCGAATGTCGCGGGCCTGATCGGCGAAGACGAGCACGGGCAACTGGCCGCGCACGACCGGGGCCAGGGATTCCAGGCGCACATCGTGATTGAAATCGGCGGGACCGGCGTGGCCCATGGCTTGCGCGTAATGGCGAGCGCGCTCGAGCCAATCGGCAAGTTCGTCGACTTTTTTGTCGTATTCCTGTTTGGCATCGCTGAAAGGCTTCTCTTTGATGGAAAATGTGGTGAAATCGAAAGAACGGGTTTCAATGGAAGGCCAGTTGATGACCATGGCGGCGCTCTTTTTGATGAGCATATCGTTGATGGTCCAGCCGGCCATGTGAATGGCCGAAGCCTGGCCGCCGACGACGCCTGCGGAGCCGAAGGAGTCCATGCCGCCGCTGGCAGGCACGGCGAGAACCTCGGTGATGCCTGCGGCACGAGTGACGGTGATGTGCTCGCTGGAGGGCAAAACCGCGGTTGCGGCAACGACATCTGGATTAAAGTCGCCGGTTTCGGTTTCGTCCGCGGTGGCACTCACAGCGCCGATTTCGCGGAGGCCCATCTGCGTGATGGAATCGAACAATCCCGGATAGATTTGCAGGCCTTTGCCATCGATAACTTGCGCTCCCGAAGGAATCTCGACATTAGCGCCGACGGCGGCAATTTTTCCACTGCTGATGACGACCGTGCCGTCTTCGATGGGTGCTCCGGCCAACGTAAATATTTTGGCGTGGGTGATGGCATAAGAGACCGGCGGCTGCGACGATTGCGCCGCAGCCAGCAGCGGCACACTCAAAAACAATGCAAATAGAATCGCTGCGCGAGTAATGCATCGAGCGCGATTCACAGGCCACCCCCGGTAACGGCGTCCGCTTGCGGCGGGTTAGGTTTCTCCGGAGAAGGCTGATCCGGTTTCTTATCATCGGGCTTGGCAGTATCGGGTTTGGCGGCATCAGGTTTAGCCGCGGGTTTCTTGCCGATTTCGACGGTGGCGTCCGGCTTTTTCTCGCCAGCTTTCTTTTCCTTGTCCATTAGCGCTTTTTTTTCTTTTTCGCGTGCGGGGCGTTCGGCGATATCGCGCTGGCGGTCGAAGTACACGCGGCCATCGATGAGGGTTTTCTGGACGACGGCATAGGCACTGAGCGGATCGTGGTTATAAATCACCAGATCCGCGTCCTTGCCGGTATCAATCGAGCCAACGCGCTGATCGATGCCGAGCTGAATAGCGGGATTTAGCGTGACGAGCTTGAGCGCTTCGTCATGAGAAAGCCCACCAAACTTGATGGATTTGGCGGCCTCCTGATTGAGGTGGGTAGCCTCGCCAGCGTCATCGGAGTTGACGGAGACGATCACGCCACGGCGAGTCATCAACGCGGCGTTGTACGGGATGGCCTCGTAGGCCTCCACCTTATAGGACCACCAATCGGAAAATGTCGAAGCGCCCGCGCCGGAGGCAGTAATTTCATCGGCGACTTTGTAGCCTTCGAGGACATGCTGCAGCGTACGCACCTTGAAGCCAAACTCCTTGGCCACACGCAGGAGCATCAGAATTTCATCCTCGCGATAGCAGTGCGCGTGCACGTACCTCTTTCCTTCCAGCACTTCGACGAGCGGATCGAGGCGCAAATCGCGGCGAGGCGGAATGATATTTTTCTCGCCGGCGGCAACGCGTTTGTTGTACTCCGCCCAACCGCGCTGATAATCGCGCGCTTCCGTGAACGCGCCGCGAATGGTTTCTTCCACACCCATGCGCGTGGCGGGATAGCGCTTGGCTTGTCCAGGAATGCTGAAATTGGAGCGCTTGGGATTTTCGCCGAGAGCAAATTTTATCCCCGGCAACGCGCCCTCGAACGGCAACCTGGAGGCAGGCTGTCCCCAACGCAGCTTGATGACCTGCGTCTGGCCCCCGATGGAATTAGCGGAGCCGTGGAGCACGTTGGCAGTGGTCACGCCGCCGGCGAGATCGCGATAAATGCTGATGTCATCCGGATTCAAGACTTCCGCGATATTCGCGATGGACGAAACGGATATGCTGCCCTCGTTCACGCTGCCATCCACCGCAATGTGCGAATGACAATCGACGATTCCCGGCATGACGAATTGCCCCGCGCCATCGATGACCTGGGCATCTTTCGGAGCATGAACCGACTGCCCAACTTCGGCAATTTTTCCGTTTACGATCAGTATCGAACCGTGCTCGATGGTGCCGTGAGAAACCGTCAAAATAGTGGCGTTCTGAATGACAATTGCAGCTGGCGCCGGTGGAACAGCAGCGTCCGGCGGAGTCGCTGCGCGCACAGCCAGCGCGGAAACCAGCGCGATGAAAGTCGCAGCGGCAATTATGCGAAGACGGTTCATCGGAGGTCTCCTTGAATTTGCCGCGTCGATGCGGATCGCGCGCCGGGTTTCGTGCCGGTGAAGTCTGTTGAGAAACCAAGTCCGCTCACGCTGAGCGAACCTTTCAGCGCGGTTCCATCGAATGTTCCGGAAAAAATGACGTCGACCGGGTTGCCTTGCACAGGAAGGTTGATGGTGAAGCTGAATTTGTCGACGCTCAGGTAGCCGCTAATGATGGTGGCGGTTCCGCGCGGGTTCGCGACCGAGCCGGTAATGGTTCCGTCTGCCGACATAGTGATGTCGGCGGTGGACTCTTCCGCGCCCTCGGGTGTGGTGTAGGCCAGCTTCCACTTTCCGCTGATGTCGCCTTTGGGAGGATCCTTTGGGCGGTCGGGTTCGCGGGGCTCAAATTTATGGCCGTCCACGAAGATGATCTTGATCTTGGTTTTTTCTTCGAAAATGTCGCCGTCGGTCACCACCAGGTCGGCGATTTTCCCTTTGTCGATCGAGCCCAGCCGATCGGAAACTCCAAAAATCTCCGCCGGCGAAAGTGTCATGGCGCGCAGCGCAGCATCCGGCGCCAAACCTGCATCAATCGATTTCTTGGCCGCCTTCACGATGTCCTTGGGAGCGGAAATCCCGCCGGAATAAAATGCGAACTTGACGCCAGCCTTGGCCAGCGCGGCAGGCGAAGATGGCGCCCGATCGCGAAAGCGCAGCGTTTCTAGCGAAGGTATGTCGTCCGGATCGGTGTCTTTTTCCGATTCCGGCCACTTGAGATTCACGAGCACGGGCAGTTTTTTGGCGGCGATTTCCGGCGCGAATTCATATGACATTTGCGCGCCATAGATCACCGCAGCAGGAATATTCCAGCGATCGACAAGCAGCAACGCGCGGCGCAGTTGCACGGAGTTGTTCGCGGGAATTAAGACCAGCGCGTGATCCGCAAGGGCGTCCGCGAGGGCTACGGAATTTCGGTCGTAGCGCGGGCGCTCGATGCCACGTGGATTCTTGTCATAGGCGGCTTCCGCTTTTGTGAACCAATCCGTATCGATCCAGAGCTGATGTACGTAGCCCAGAACGCCCATGAGGGAATCCGGAAAGCCGCTGCCAAAGCCGCCACTGGGCTGCAAATTCAAAGGAATAGCTACGGGCGATTTCACCACGAGATCGCCGGCACGCTCGCCCGCGAGATCCAGCACCGCAGCTTGTCCGGGGACAAATCCTCCCTTTGGCGCGGAGACCACCGTCGTAAAGCCCGCACCGCGCCAGGATTCAATGCGCTTGTCAGACAGGCTTACTTCGTCTGCGGCGTTGCGCCATGCTGTCGAGCTGGGGCGATCCTCAGGGCCCATGGCGCGTTCGCTTTGCGGAGGCCGGCGCGGGCCAGAACCTTCACTGGCGCTAGGCGCTGCAGCACCCGCCGCGATACCCACATCGGTGAATGCATCAAAAAGCCCGGGATAGACGATTAAACCTTTACCATCGATGATCCATGCTTCATCGGGAATGGTGAGGTCTTTGCCGACGGCGGATATCACTCCGCGGGAGATCAGGATGGTGGCATTCTCGATGGGCGGGCCGGATACCGGGACGACTTTGGCGCCGCGAATGGCGAAGTCGCGTGGCTCTCCGCCTTGCGCATGCAGAACTGTCGGCAGGCATACAAAAAGGATAAGAGCGAAACACACGAATGCAAGGGTATGCCAACGGTTCACGGCGGAACGCATGCGGAACTCCTTATTCAACAAATCTGCAGAGATAAAGCTCCCGGGTGTTATCGGTGTAGACGCGCCGCACAGATGAGAAGTTTCACCCCGCTGCAGACGATCCGAATATAAAATTCGAGGTCCGCGATCCGCGCCAAGTCTCCACGCCAACCCCACGAAATTCAATTTCCCGGTTGAGCGCGCAAATAATATCACACCGGAACCTGTGAATAGCGCTTCCCCAAAGAGTCAGTGGGCGCTCCAGGACGACTGCAGGACGGGGTGCCTTTCGCCACCAGGAGGTATAAAATCGCAGGTAAAAGCGGATCAGCCATCCGTGTTCCAGGAGGTATCTATGCCACATTCACGCCGAGGATTCCTGTCGCGCCTCCGCTCAGCGGCCGTGGTGAGCGGTCTTGTGGCGGTATTCGCCGCGTCGCCCGCGCTTTTTTCCGCAGCGCAGAAAGTTCCGCAGCCCATACCCTCTCCAAACGCGCCTGATCCAAACTTTCCTTCCGGAATGAATGGCCCCGGTATCAAGGATCCCGACGTGAAAACGCTGGATCGGCAAAATCAGGCCCAGGTAAAGGCCGAGGTCGAAAAACTGTATGCATTGGTTTTTGAACTCCGCGAGCAGTTGAAACAGACGGACGCCAACTCCACGTTGTCCTTGGCGGTCGTCAAAAAAGCGCAGCAGATTGAAAAGCTGGCCAAAGAAATCAAGGACCGCGCCAAAAGCTAATGGCCTCCTTTAAATGGTAGTTCCCAGCGAAGCGCTCAGAGCTTCCGATCCTGCCGCAAAGACACTGCTTTTTCGCACCATCGGTAGCACGAAAACAATCAAGGCATTAACCGCACCATCATCACGCCGTGGGCGGGGACGGTGGCGCTGAAGTTTCCGGTGAACTTTCCTAAGTCCTTCTTCATCCATAGATCACGCACGGAGGCTTGCACGTGTCCGGGATAGCCGACTTCTTCCCAACTGACGGAAACGTCCGCCTGGCTGGAGCCGCGATTGAATAACACCACCGTACGGCTGCCATCCTTCATCTGCTTGGCCCAGATCTCCGTGGAGGCATCTCTACGCACGCGCCGGCCTTGCATGCCCAGCGGATCCTGATCAACGGCGAGCACTTCTTTGTTCATCAAAATCTCTTGGATATCCGCCGGCATGTTTCGAATATCGTTTCCCGCGATCAAGGGAGCCGCCAGGAGGCACCACAAACTGAAATGAGCGCGGTACTCCGTGATGCTCATTCCTCCGTTGCCCACTTCCAGCATGTCCGGATCGTTCCAGTGCCCGGGTCCGGCGTAGGTCTCGAGGCCATCCTGCAAATCAAGGATGCGAACGAAGCCCACGGAAGAGTCGGTCTTACAATCCCAGCAATCGGTAATGTCACCGGTGGTGCGCCAGAGATTTCCCACATCCTTGGCCCACAACCAGGGCTTGCTGGTACCCCATTCGCACATACTAAAGACAATCGGCCGCCCTGACGCATGCAGGGCCGCGCGCATGAGGCCATACGCGGCTTGCGCATTCTCCGTGCCCGTTTTGCACCAATCGTATTTGAGGTAATCCACACCCCAGGCCGCGTATTGCGCGGCATCCTGATACTCATGACCGAGGCTGCCGGGACGTCCTCCGCACGTTTCCGTGCCGGCATCCGAATAAATGCCAAATTTCAAGGCTTGGCCGTGAATATAGTCGGCGAGAGCTTTCATGCCGGAGGGAAAGCGCTTGGCGTCCGCGAGGATATTGCCCTGCGCGTCGCGGCTCACTTGCCAGCAATCGTCGATCACCACGTACTTGTATCCGGCGTCGCGCATGCCGCTGCTGACCATCGCGTCAGCCATGGATTTCACCAACGTCTCACTGACATCACAGCCAAATTTATTCCAACTGTTCCATCCCATGGGCGGCGTCAACGCAAGTTCGCCACCGGCGGCGCGGCTAGGAAGCGGCGCAAGCATCACAAGAAAAATGGCAGCACCGAAAACCGAAACAAATTTGCTCATTTCAACTCCTGATCTGGTTTGCTAGCCCATGGTAAATCCATCTTTCAGATGAATCGCATCATTTATGGCTGAGGCACTTTGTTAGGCCGAATGCGGTCCGGCGCAACAATGCCCTGCCCTTCCAGTACCGCATAAAACTGATCGACAGCCATCCCGGGTAAATTCTCAATCTTTCCAGATGGCCAGCGAATCTCCACGCTATCAATTTTTTGCGCCGCTCCCAGGCCGAAATGCACGCGCAGATCATTTTGCGAGAGGTAGCTCCCACCGCTGTGAATCTCTTCCGTCTGCGTCATGCTCCCCGCGACAATTTTAATTCGCGCATTCAGCGCCAAGCGGTTGCTCTTTGTTCCCGCAAGTTCAAAACTGACCCAGTGGTTCCCAGGAATTCCGTGATTGCGAAGAATCATCGGCGCACCGTCGATGTCACCAATCACCACGTCCATCTGGCCGTCGTTGAACAGATCTCCCACAGCCAAGCCCCGCGACACGCGCTTTTCCATCAGCGCCGGCCCCGCCTGCGCGCTGGCGTCGCAAAACGTTCCGTTGCGTTGATTCAGTTGCAGCAATTTCGGTTCGCGGTATCCGGCGCCCGACGGCAACGTATCCACCTGCGGGTAAACGTGCCCGCTGACCGCGATGAGATCGAGCCAGCCATCATTGTCCGCATCGAAAAAAGCCGTGCCCCACTTTACCCACGGCAACGAAGGCAAAGCCACGCCGGATGGATAAGAAACATCGGTGAAATTCCAGTTGCCATCATTGCGAAAGAGCAAATCGTATTCGTCGGAAAAATTCGTAACGTACAACGACGGCCTTCCGGTGTGCATATAATCGCCCGTGGCAATGCCCATGGAAGCCTGCTCCGAGCCATCTTCGCTAACCGCCGTTCCGGATTCGAGCCCGATCTCTTTGAATTTTCCGTCGCCCAAATTCTTATAAAGAAATTTTGGCGTCGAATCGTTGGCCACATAAATATCCGGCCGTCCCGAATTATTAAAATCCGCCCACACCACGCTCATTCCATAATAACCGTTCGGATCGCTGACGCCGGCGCTCTTCGACACATCCGAGAAGGTCCCATCGCCATTGTTGTGAAACAGAGAATCACCGGCACCACGCAACCCGCGCGGCCCGCACTGCACATCAATACCGCGATATTTGCAATTGGGAGACTTGCCAAATCCCGGCAAATCGTTCAAATGAAAATCGACGTAGTTGGTCACCATCAAATCCACAAATCCGTCGCCGTCATAATCGCCAAACGCCGCGCCAGTCGACCACCGCCCATCCGCCACGCCCGCCTTGGCCGTCACATCCGTGAACGTTCCATCCCCATTATTGTGATACAGCACGTTCCCGCCGAGACAAGTCAGGTATAGATCCGGCCAGCCATCATTGTCATAATCCCCTACGGCCCCGCCCATGGCGAAACACGGCGAGTCCAGTTTCGATTTCGCCGTCACATCCGTAAAGGTTCCGTCGTGATTGTTGTGATACAGCGCCCCGCGACTTTTCTCGCCCTTGACCGCCATCTCCACCGTGGGCGCGTTCGTAAAATAAATATCCGGCCAGCCGTCGCGATCGTAGTCAATCAGAATCACGCCGCCGCTCATCGACTCCACAATATATTTCTTCGAAGGATCCGCCGTGTGCCGGAACGTGACCCCGCTCTTCGCTGTAATGTCCTCCAACTGCGGCACCGGCCGCCCAGCGCATTTTGCACTCTTGGCCCCCGGCGGCGGTGGCGGAGGCTCCGGATGCCCACCCTGCGCCCACGCAAGGGTGGCTTCCAAGAACATCAATGTAAGCGCCATCGTGAAACGTGCACCCCAGGAAATCTTCAATGGTTCCTTTCGAAATGAGCTCACGGACTTTGCACGATTGGAATAGCGTCGCGATCGCGGGCTCGCTGTTTGGCTTTCAGTTCTTTATAGATATCGAGTTCGCGATCCGCGTCGGCAATCCGCGACTCCTTACGATAGGCGATCTGCAGTTGGTAATGCATGTAATCCGTCTGTGGGCTGAGGCGCGCCGCCATCTCGAGGTGTTCAATCGCCTCGGTCATCTTCCCCCGATCTAACAGAATCTTTCCGATTTGATACTGAGAGTTTGCGTGCTCCGGATGGTCGGCGATAACCTGCTCGAAGAGTCCAGCGGCTTCGTCGACTTTCGATTGTTGCAGGTACGTGAAACCCAGGCCGTACTTCGCGTCGGGGTCGTCTGGAACGAGCGCCAACTCCGCCTGGAATTCGGCGGCCGCCTCGGTCCAATGCGCCCAGCGGGTATACGCTTGACCAGCGAAATAATGCGCTTTCGGTAGCGCTGGGTCAGCTTGCAAAGCGCTGTTCAACGCCTGCACCGAGCGGGCATAATCGCCTATTTCAATCCAGAGTTGGCCGACCAGCAGGAGGATGCCGCTGGACCGATTGCTCTTTTCGAACTCCGTGAGTACTTCGCCAGCTTCACCAGGCTCATTGATACGCGCCAGCGAACTAGCCCAGGCATAACCCACCGTAGAGTCGCGCATCCCATCGGCGCCCAATGGCGAAAACGTCCTCGCGGCATCCGCGAATCTCTCCGCGCCGTAATAAGCCATGCCCAGATTGGCCCGCACCGGTCTGTCCGCAGGTTTCGCGTCCAACGCCTGTGTCAGTCCGCGGATGGCTTCGGGGTAGTTTTGGGCGCGGAATGCCGCCAGCCCAAGATTCCGAGCCAGGCCTGGAACGTGAGCATCCCAGTGCTCCGCCTCCTGATAGTGTCCGAGCGCCGCAAGATACTCGCCACCAACCGCCTCGGATGTAGCCAAATCATTAAATCCCAGGCCTAGGACCGAACGAAGCCGGTTCTCTTGAGCATCCGCTATGGCACGCTGCTCCTTCGTTAAACCTGAGCGAGCAATGACGGAAGCATCGATGCGCGCGAAGGGGTCCGAATTCGCCGGAAAGAGCACGGCTGCTTCGACGTCCTTCTGCGGCTCAAGCGGCACCACCGCGGCGCCCATCGCGCCGCCACCCTCGGTCATCACCGAGGCCACGTGTTGCTGTGTCAGCTCCATCGTCTTTTTCTGCAAATCGCGCGCCTTGGCGAGAAACACTTCGCTCTCTTCCGCGCGGCCGGAGTTCACCAGGATGCGGCCTAAATCCACATACGCCCTGCGAATCTGGTAGTTCGAGCGCGCTTCGTCCTGGCCTGTCAGGACCACCGCCTTCCGTAGATACTCCTCCGCCCGTTTCATATCGCTCTGCGCATACGCGTTGAGCCCCAAATACAGCCACGGTTCAGGCCCGGCAGGATTCACTTCGGCGGCAATTTTCAGATAGCCGTCGGAGACGGCATAATTGCGGTCGCCCGAGTCCAGGAACCCCATCAAGTAGTTCGCCAAATAGTCTTTCGGATAGTATTCCAATTCCTTGGCAAATTCGGCGCGCACTTCGGGAGTGGCCTTCCATTCATTCACCGCCAACCGCGCCAGCCCGAGGAAGTAGTGCGCGTGCGGGGTTCGCGTGTCCAACGCAATGGCACGCTCGAATTCGCGAACAGCGGCCGGCATGTCATCGGCGTCCCGGTAGGCTCTGCCGAAAAGGACGTGCAGCGAACCGCTGTCTCCCTCTGCCCGCACCATCCGCTCGAAAACCGCCGCCGCCTTTTTCTTGTCGTCGGGATCTTTCGTCTGCAGCAGACACATTCCCAAGGAATACAGGGTCTCGACATCGGATTCGTAGCCTGGATCGAGTTGCAACGAACGAGCGAGCGCTTCGGCGCCTTTTGCATATTCCTGCTTTTTTATCCACAGCCTGCCGCGGACCGTGTACGCCCGCGCGTTGCTGGAATCGCCAGCCAAAGCCTTGTCAGTCTCCGCCAGGGCTTCGTCATCACGATTCGCCTGCAGCTCGGTAATCGCCAGATCGACATGCGTATCCGGCAGGTCCTCAAAATCCAGCGACCGCTTGTACAGTTCAATCGCTTGTGGAAGAGCCGTTTCGAGCAGCCGCAACTGCCCCATCTCCCGCAACGTCAGCGCGATCAACCGCTCGTTTGCTCGCGCGGCAGCGGCAGCATCGCCGCTGCGTTGCGCGGCCTGGGCGGCCTCCAGTCGCTTACGAAGCTCCAGTTCCGCCGGGTTGGCTGATTGATCCTTCGACTTCGCTGCCGTTGACCGGGAGGCCGACTGCGAGGCCGCGAAAGGCGCGGGCGCAATAGACTCTTCGAAAAAGAAAAAACTGACGGCTAAGGCGAAGAAAACAAAAGGCCTTGCGTTCTGGAGGGAGGATAGCAACTTCACGATCTCGGGATTCGCAGAAGAAAGATACAAAACACTCCATTGGAAAGATAAACGGCGGGGCTGGAATTATCAAGCCCCGCCGCTTTTGGTTGATATAGTTTCCGTGTTGGTTCGCCTAGAACGTAAACTTGAGCGAGTACTGAATTTCACGCCCAGGCTGTACGGCATTGGCTTGTCCAAACCCGCTGCTCTCCGCGTTCGCGCTTGTACTGTAAGCCGAGATCACGTTATTGGTCGGGGTGCAAATCTGGCCGGCACCGCACAATACGCCGGTGGCGTTGAAGTTTGCCGTCTCAAGGTTGCCGGCGTTGAAATTCGCGTGGTTAAACAAGTTGAAGAAGTCCAGGCTGAATTTCAGGCGGAAGCGCTCCTTGATGGTCCAGTTTTTGGCGAGTTGCATATCGATGTTCCGGAAATTGGGACCGAAACAGTATCCACGGGGCGCGTCGCCGACCGTGCCGATCGCATACCCAATCAAGGTGAATGCAGCTGGGTTCAGAATCTGCCGGCCGTTTTCGTCCGAATTGCAGCCAACGCCGGGTACTGTGTCAGGTCGGTTGTTGGAGTTGAAGCCCGACCCTTGTAGTGAGTTGAGGGAACCGGTCACGCCGTTGACCGTCGCGCTGCTGGCTCCGTTTGAGAAAACGGTCAATGAAGAACCACTTGATACGTTAACGATGCTGTTGAGCTCCCATCCTCCGACAGTGTTCTGGACGAGTGCACCGTGATTCGCGAACTTGGGCAGGTAGAATACTTCGTTGGCCACAAAAATGTTTGGCCGGTTGATGTTGGTGTTCCCCTTGTCGAGCCCTGGATCCGATTGATCGGTGGTCGCCTGGGAGTTAACGCTGCCAGAAGAATTGTCCAGTTGCACGTCACCAATCGAGTGCGAATACGTGTAGGACGCCTGGAAGCTTGAGTAATTGCTTAGACGAGACCGGAACAACACCTGCAGAGAGTGGTAGTCCGCTTTCCCGTTATGCCCGAACTGCGCGATTTGGCCGAAGTTATCAGCGGGACGGAGTGCGTTTTGAGCTCCCCCGCTCAAGAATGCGGATTCCGTCCAATCAGCGAGGGGAACAGCATTCATATCAATCCCGGAAGTCAAGTGGATGCCGCTGTTACCCACGTAGCCGATTTGCAGCGCCGTGTTCCGAGCGAGCTCCCTCTCAACGGATAGATTCCATTGCCAACTGTTCGGTATCACAGCTCTTGGATTCTCCGCTCCGCTCGGCGACACCGCGGGACTAACGAGCGGCGTGGCTGTCCCGAGCGTCCGCACGTCCGTGGCGGAGATTTCAAATGGCGCAGTGAACGCCAATTGCTCCAACAAGCCCACCGGCTCGCGCTGGAAAAACTGCCCTACTCCAACGCGCACGGCGGTCTTGCCGTCTCCCCTGACGTCCCAGGCAACACCTAGGCGTGGCGCAATGGAATGGTTATTGTTGTTGACCAGGGCCCTGTTCGGGCCCGGTGTACCGTTGGAAAGCGGCAGGCTAATGCCGAGCGCTGAAAGCGCTGCTGCGGCCGCCGCGCACGGTGAGGTTCCAGGTACAATAATGACGCCGTTACACGCGTCGGAAGGATTTGCCGCAGCTTCCGTCGGGCTCCAATCGGCTAGGCTGAAATTGGCCCAATTGTTGTCTCCGGAGTAAGGCTCGCGCAAAAAGGACCAGCGGAAACCGTAGTTGATTGTCACATTCCGCCGAATCTTCCACGTGTCACCGACATACCACTCAAAATCATGCCAGTGGACTAAAGCCGTCGCGTTGATGTTCTTCTCCGAGGTCACGTACTCCTGCCCAGGCAAAAGCAGGTTCGCCAGTTGATTTCCCAACCCCACACCCACCGGCTGGCCATTGTTGGTCGTGCAGCCAGGATTCGTTCCCGGACATAGGTTCAAGCCACCGTTCGAGTAGTTAAACGCTGGCTGGTCTGACCCACCCGCGCCGTCCTCAATTTTAGCGTTCGTGCTGTAATAGGCACCCGCCTTGAATAAATGGTCACCGTGAACCTTCGAAATGTTGTCCTGCAACGCATAGAGATCCTCGTGGTTGCCGTAGGGCGCGATATTCCACATCGTCTGTCCGCTGCCGTAAGGCGACAACCCTCCCCAAACCGCACCACCGTTGCCAAAAGCGTCTGGTTGCTTTAACGACGCCGGCCACGCTGTCGGGACCGCCGCGTTAATCATGGGCACGACGCTGGCTTCCGTGCCCGAAAGCGTGGTGATAATCGCGTTGTGGCCGTAGCCGAACTCGAAGTCATTCACCATCGTGTTACTTAATTGTGTGGTTAACTTCGCCATAACGCTCTTGGATGGCTGGCTCCAGTCTGAATTGATGGTCGGGAATTGCGAAACACCCCAGAAGGAAGTATTGTCCGGACCGGGGCTCACCCATGAATCGTTGGTCCAACGGAAGGTGATACGGTTCTTCTTCGTCACGTCGAAGTCAGTGCGGATATTCCACTCGCTCCACTTCGGCGCGAGGTTCTCGGAAGCCGACCAGTTGTCGCCGTTTCTGAGCGTTTCGTTCGGCAACGGATAGAACTTTTCAATCAGTAATCCCGCCGGATCCGGGCTGGCGATCGCGAAGGGATTCCCTGCTACTTGCTGCCCTACCGGTATTAGTGACTGGTACGTCGCACTGCCAACGGGTCCCACCCATTGAGCCGGTTGCGTCGCGCCGCACTGATCCGTAGCGATCGTTCCTGAGGGATTGGCTACCGTAGGTGCCGCGGCGCCTGCAAAACCGGTGCTGAAGTCACCGCCTAGCTCGGCTGCAGTGGGCTCGCACGCCGCTACCGATTGTCCGCGAATCTCGCGGTTCCACTCTTGGTTGAAGAAGAAGAACAACTTGTCTTTCAAAATCGGACCGGCAATGTGGTAGCCCCAGTCGTTGCGCCGCAGTTCCGCCTTGCCCGTTCCATTGAAATTGGAGAACCAATCGTTGGCGTCCAGTTTATCGTTGCGGCCCGCGTAGAAGAAGCCGCCGTGAAATTGGTTTTCGCCTGAGCGCGTAGTGATGCTGATGATCGCGCCGGCGGCCTGGCCATATTCCGGACCGTAAGAGTTGCGGATCATCTTGAATTCGGCGATCGCATCCACCGAGGGATAAACCAGGATGGTTCGTCCCGAACCGACGTCATTGTTGTTGACACCGTCAATCAGGAAGAGATTGTAATTGTAAGGATTGCCGTTCACGGAGAAGTCCGCGCCACCCGTCAGCCCTTTGTCGCGGGCGTCAAAGCTATTCGCTGTGGAGACGCCAGGAGACAACGTGACCAAGCCCATGAAGTTTTCGCCGTTCAGCGGCAATTCGCGTACCTGCGTTCCGGAAATAACTTCTCCAACCGCCGCGGTTGTCGTCTGCACTTGCACGTCGCTGGCTTCCACGGTCATGGTCTCCGTGACCGCACCGACGGTCAGCTGGGCGTTCACCTCGGTGATCGTGGACGTATGCACTTCCACGTTCTTCGAGAGGAACTCCTTAAAGCCCGCTTGCTTGATTAGTACGTTGTACACACCTACCGGCACTTGCGCGAAGGTAAAACTACCCGACTCGGTCGTCGTCGTCGTATCGGAAGCATTCGTGCCAATATTGGTGAAAGTCACCGACGCGCCGGCGATCGCCGCGCCGCCCGGATCCGTCACCGAACCGGTGATGGTTCCAGAATACTGCTGCGCGTGCGCGGCGAAAGGGATCGCCACCGCCAGCAGCAAAACACAGAATAGTGCACGAGCAAAAGACTGTACGCTTTGAATGTTCATCCGCCCACCTCGATAAATTTTTGAATCCGGTTGTGCGTAAATTTCAATGGACGCGACCGGACCTCCGTCACTAGCAAAACATCCAAAATCAATTTTTTGTTGCTCGGAATTGGAAAGACAACTACCCCTTTGACTCTCGACCCTCGACCTAATGCATTTCAATTAGAACCTATATAAAGGCCCAATTCGGGAATGTCAAGCAGAAATAATGATATTTTATGGAAAAATATGGTTATTTCTAAATTCGGACCAAAACTCGCCCTCTCCACCCAATTTCTTCAAGTCTCGTTAAACCCCCTTCCCGGACCACCTCCCCCAACCCAAGGACCCCACGTTCCCCCCTCAACCCTCGATGGCTCAATGGTTTCTCCGGGGTGACTGAGACGGCCCTCGAAGCCCCGGTCGTCGCGCGATTCCCCCAGCATTTCTCGAATCGACCGGAATCATTTCTTGCATCCATAGGGGTGAGAGTCCGACCCTGGAACCTCCTGGGCTCCCCTCTGGGGCATGGTGTAAGTACTTATCGAAGCCCCGGCCTTGAGTCCGCCCTCGTCTCTCGCGGCTTCCAACCGTGTCTCGCAAAAGCTCAAGAACTCTGCGACACCGCCGCTCCCGTTTGCGCTAAACTCTCGCAGGAGAATGGAATCGCCGTGACTCCCAAAAAACATTTCGGCCATCCGCGCGAAGCCAAGGTCACCCTCAAGACCATCGCCGAACGCCTCGGTCTCACCCCAGGCACTGTCTCGGCTGCACTCAACAACTCCGCGGCGGCGCGTTCCATTTCGGAGCGAACCAAGCAGCGCATCTTTCTAGCTGCCAAGGAACTCAACTACCGGCCCAATTACTTTGCCCGCTCCCTACGTTTACAGCGCACCTACACGATTGGTGTCATCGCCGAAGAGATCGGTGACGCTTACGGCGCCATGGTCATCAGCGGCGTGGAAGAATATCTGCGTAAGAACAACTATTTTTTTCTCACCGTGATCCACCGCCACGATCCACAACTGTTGCAGGCTTACTCGCAACTTCTTTTGGAACGCGGCGTGGAAGGCTTCATCACCACCGATACGTCCATCAAAGAAAAACCGCCTCTACCTACCGCCGCGGTAGCCGGCCATGAACGCGTGGAAGGCGTGACCAATATCACGCTGGACCATAAACTAGCGGCGCGACTGGCTCTCAAACACCTTGGGGAACTCGGCCACGAAGAAATTGCGTTTCTAAAGGGTCATCCGGCCAGTTCTGATTCCGCTGCGCGTTGGACGGCGATTTGCGAAATCGCCGCGGAACTCGGCATTCGCATCCGTCCGGAATTGACGGTGCAGATCGACAGCACGGAATCCTCGCCGCAACTCGGTTACCCATATGCCAAGCAACTGCTGGAGCGGCGGCAGCCGTTTACCGCGCTGTTTGCCTACAACGACGTCTCGGCCATTGGCGCAACCTGGGCCTTTCGCGAAGCGGGCCTGCGCATTCCCGAGGATGTTTCGATCGTAGGCTTCGACGATATTCCCGGCGCCGCCTTCGCCAATCCCGGGCTCACTACGGTGCGGCAACCGCTCCAGCGCATGGGACAAATTGCCGCGCAGTGCGTGATCGAACAGATCGAGGGCATATCCGAGTACGTCCCCGAAATCGCTATTGAGCCGGAATTGGTGGTGCGCGCTTCAAGCGGTCCGGCGCCCGCGCTCTTCGGCCGCGGCAAACTGCACAGCCTCGATCGCATCTCTCAGGCATAGCGGTGCGTGAGTCCCCAGGAATTGCCGCGCGTAGCTGGTCAGAACCAGACGCGCGTCGTTCGCAAAGAGTTTTCATTATTTGTCGGATGCCCACGACACTTCGTTTTGTACTGACCTTGCTTTTTCTCGTGTTTTTTTTCTACTACCCGCCGGATGCGATAGCACAGCTTTCCACCGATGACCACTTGGCCGAGCCCGGCTTCTGGCCCCGGCAAGGCGCCGCATCGCGCAGCGACTACGCGGGAGCGCCGGCTTGCGCGTCCTGCCACGCGGCCATCGCCGCCACGCAAAAAACCATACCGATGGCCAACGCAGCTTTTTACGCCAGCGAATCGATTTTGCGCGAGCACCCGAAACTGAATTTCGCGTTTTCGCATTACAAATACGAACTGAAGACCGATGCGCAACAGACCATCTATTCACTCACGGATGGCGAAACCACGTTGCGTTATCCGCTATTGTGGGCGTTCGGCGTGGGACGTGTTGGACAATCCTATTTGTTCAAGAAAGAGGATGGAAATTTCTACGAAGCGCGGGTTACGTATTTTGCATCGCTAAAGACGCTGGAATTTACGCCCTCGCGAGCGCTAACTTCGGCGAAGAGCGCGGAAGAAGCGATGTATCGCCCGGTAGGCGCCGCGGAAGTGACGCGATGTTTTTCATGCCACACCACAGCGTCGACGATCGGCGAAGAGTTCGACGAAAAACATTTAATTCCGGGCGTGAGCTGCGAAGCATGTCACAGTCCCGGCGCGAAACACGTCTCGACGATGCAAGCCGCGAAACTGGCGGGGATCGCAGCGGACAGTAAGAGCATGATATTTAATTCCGCGGCATTGAAGCCCGCCGATTCGGTGGATTTTTGCGGCGCCTGTCACGGAACGTTTTGGGATGTGAAGCTCTCGGGAGTGACCGGCCCGTCCACCGCGCGTTCACAGCCCTACCGCTTGGAACAGAGCAAATGTTGGGGCCAAGGCGACGCGCGGCTGACCTGCATCGCTTGCCACAATCCGCATAAACAGCTTGAAACGGAAACGGCCGCGTACGATGGCGCGTGTTTGAGCTGCCACGTCAACGGTGCCGGCAGCAAGAAAACTGCGGACCATGCCGGGCCGGCGTGCCCGGTCAGCAGGGAGAATTGCGCGTCGTGCCACATGCCGAAGGTTTATGTGCCGGAGATGCATGACAACTTCACGGATCACCGCATTCGCATCGCGCGTCCCGGTGCGGTGTATCCGGAATAATTTGTAAGTGCTGATTCGCCCGCTGACGGGAATTTCGATCGGTCACTACCGCCGCAACCCGTAGATCGGTCTCGGCTCTGCGAATCTCTACGAATCTCCGTGATCTCTGTGTCTCTGCGTTATCTTGCTTGTGCGCAGTTGCAAAGTAGCGCTGCCCCGCCAGCAATCCCCGAGTCCGCGCCATAAAATGCCGGCACCAGCGGAACCTCCATGTACCGCGAGTTGACGCAGTGCCGCTCCATACGTTTGCGAATCTCATCAAAAAACGGACGCAGCAACGCCGCAGCTCCCCCGCCAATGATGATCACGTCCGGATCAAGCAGGTCCACGGTGTTGCCCAGCCACACCGCCAGCAGTTCCGCAGTTTCAACCAGAATTTCCGTCGCCAGCGGATCGCCCGCAGCGTTAGCCCGCCCAACCATTTCACCGGTCACCGTTTCAATCTTGCCCCCCGCCAGTTCGCGCAGCGCCGAGCCGCACTGCGGTTCTACCGCAAGCTTCTCGCGCGCACGCCGCGCAATCGCCGTCCCCGAAGCAAGTACTTCAATGCACCCCCGCTTCCCACAGCCACACACCGGGCCGTGACAATCGATGCTGACGTGCCCGCCCTCGCCGGCAGCCCCGGTTCGTCCGTGGTAGATGCATCCATCAAAAATAATTCCCGTGCCGATACCCGTCCCAATCGTCGCGTAGAAAACATACTTGTAACCGCGTCCAGCGCCCCACAGCACCTCTGCGAGCGCCGCCGCGTTGGCGTCGTTGTCGACCTTTACCCGCACGCCGTACCGCTGCGAAATTTCTGTCGCAAGCGGAAAATTTCTCCAGCATTTTAGATTTGGGGGATTTATCACCACGCCGGTGTTGGGATCGAGCGGTCCTGGCGCGCAAACTCCGATCCCGCGGATGGTTTCGCGAACTTCTGGATTGCTGGCGAACAATGCATCGATGGCGTCAGTGACGGACGCGAGCCCGGCAGCGGCATCCGCATCGGCAACCATGGGCTTGCGTAAATTGGCGACAATTTGGCCCTGTGGATTGACCAGGCCTGCGGCTACTTTCGTGCCGCCGACATCCACTCCCACGAATAAATTTTTAGCGGCGTCTGGAATGGCCATTTTCTTCACGCCCAGCAGAAGAGACTTACGCCGCCGCGGGTATCACCGGGCGCGAGCCTCTGAACGCGTAATAGGCGATGTAAATGTAGCAGAGCACCGGCAGGAAAAACGCATGATGGATTCCCAGGTGATCCGCGAAAAAGCCCTGCGCTACGGGCAGAATCGCGCCGCCAACGATGGCCATGATCAGCATGCCGGAGCCGTCGCCGGTGAGCGGACCAAGCTCGGCAATGCCGAGGGTGAAAATGCTGGGAAACATTATGGAGTTAAAAAATCCCACAAGAATGATGCTCCACATGGCGACTTGTCCAAAGGTGAGCATGGACGTGCAGACCAGAAGCGCAGCCGCGATTGCCGCGATGCCGAGCAGTCCGCCGGTGCGAACTCTTTGCAGAATTGCCGAGCCGATGAATCGGCCAATCATCGCTCCGCCCCAATAGTAGGAAACATATTTTGCGGCTACGACTTCGGACAAGTTGCCGATATTGGGTTGCGCGAAATAGTTGATCAAAAAACTGCCGATGGAAACTTCCGCTCCGACGTAGACGAAGATGCCAATCACACCCAGAACCAGGTGGCGATATTTCCATAGGCTGACTTTCGGACCGGTGCCTGCGTGGTGCTCCGCGCCGGGCATGGCGGGAAGTTTGAACAAGCCGATAATGACTGCGAAGAGGAGGAGCGCCGCGCCGATGATCAAATACGGCAGCTTCACGGACGAAGCTTCCTGCACACGATAGGCTTGCAGTACTTGCGCGGACATTTCACTGTTCGCCGGTATCTCCGTGGACCGCGCATGCAACACCAGGAGGCCACCGACCCACGGACCAATCGTCGTTCCTAAGGAGTTGAACGCCTGCGTAAGATTCAGTCGGCTGGAAGCGGTTTGCGGCTTGCCAAGAACTGCCACGTAGGGATTCGCAGCAACCTGTAAAAGCGTGATTCCAGCGGCCAGCACCATCAACGCCCCGAGGAACAAAGGGTACGAGGGGACACTAGCTGCTGGATAAAAGAGAAATGCGCCGACGCCCATGGTGACCAAGCCGGTAACCATGGTTCTCTTGTAGCCGATGGCGTCAATGATCTTGGCGGCGGGGATCGAGAAGATGAAATAAGCGGAGAAAAAGGCGAACTGGATAAGCATGACCTTCGTATAGCTGAGGTCGAAGATATTTTTTAGGTGCGGTACCAGGATGTCGTTGAGGACGGTGACGAAGCCCCAGAAGAAGAACAGCGTGGTGACCATGGCCAATGCGCCGGTGTAGTCCTTGCCGTCGGATTGGCCGGTGACATTCACTGGAGCAATGTTTGAAGGAGTAGGCATTCGGAGTAGCGCTCACCCTGTTCGATTATTTGCGTGCAACCGGTGCGTGCATCGCGCCGCCGTGTAGTGTGAGGCGTTTTTCAGCAGAGTCAATACCCAAACTTTGCCATTTTGTTAAGCCACTCAGACGCGGCACGGAAGATGATGCCACAGCGGGGTGCGCAGCAATAACGATTTTGTACTTGCCTGTATCGCGTGGCCGGGTGGTATAAGAGCACGTTAGCATATTGCGGCAAAGTCAGAGAGAGGTTTTTGGCGATGAGCAAAAGTTTGTGGTCGAAGGTTTTTTTCGCGGCGCTACTGTTGCCAATATTCGCGACGTGCGCGGTTCCAGCTGTGGCGCAGGATTTTTCCGGCGCTGTCATTTTCTATGAGACAGGGTTTCCCGCGGCGGATTCCGCGGCTGCGTCGCACGAACAATTTTCCGCGGCCCTTCCGGGGGCGCATTTTGCGTCAGCGGACGAACTGGGTGCGGCACTCAACGCGCCAGCCACACATCTCCTGGTTCTGCCGTACGGCTCCGCTTTTCCGGAGCAGGATTGGCCGGCCATTTTTTCCTTTTTGCAACGCGGCGGGAATTTGATGGTGCTCGGCGGCGAACCATTTACGCGCGCGGGGTATCGGGATGGCCCTTCATGGAAATTGCGGGAATACAGCGTGCGCTTCGCTCGGCAACTGCTGATCGACCAGTACCAGGATACATCCGGTTCGGTCGGCCTGGAGTTCGAGACCAACCCCGAACTCACCTTTCAGCCGCCGCGTTTCACCTGGAAGCGCGCGTTCAGTCCGGTGATTCGTTTGAGCGCCGTGGATCTTTATAACCGCGGTGGCTCGGCCGGCTCCATTGACGCGCGGCTGGATGCGCTGGCGTGGGGCGTAAAAGGCGGGCGCAAACTGGCCGCGCCGATGATCGAAATCGATCATCAACAAAATGGGTTTGACGGCGGGCGGTGGATTTTTGTCGACGCCGAGTTGAACGCGGATTTCTATTCGCCGAGTGGAAATTTAGTTCGGGGAGTGGCAGAGCGCGCGATGCACGGCAGTCTAGACTTTACGGTGCGGCCGACACTGCCGCTATATTTGGCGGGCGAGCCGGTGGAATTGGATATGCATTGGCAGGCGGCTATCGCTGCGCCGGCATCCGCGGTCGTGAAGGTCACGATTTTTTCCGAAAGCCAAACTTCCGGTCGGATGTCGCAAACGGCGGCGCTGGCCGGCTTGCAGACTTTGTCCATGGCCGCTCCGACGACTAAGGGTTTTCATATTGTGGAGGCGAAAGTTCTCGACGGTGATAAGACCCTGGCGATTTACCACTCCGGATTTTGGATACGCGACGAAGAATATTTACGCTCCGGTCCGCGCTTCACCGTAAATCAGGATTATCTGGAGATCGATGGTCATCCGCTGGCGGTTGCGGGGACTACGTACTTGTCCAGCGACGTACAGCGGCTTTATTTCGAGCATCCGAACGTTTACGTCTGGGACCGTGACCTGGCGCAAATTCATTCCGCCGGATTGAACATGCTGCGCGCCGGTTGGTGGACCGGCTGGGATAAATTCTGCGACGAAAATGGCCAGCCTTACGAACGCACGCTGCGCACTGTGGAAGCGTATTTGATGACCGCGCGGAAATACAATTTGCCGGTGCAATTTAATTTTTTCGCGTTTTTGCCGGATGTGCTGGCGGGCGCCAATCCCTATCTCGATCCGCAGGCGGTGCGCAAGCAGCAGGCGCTAGTGGGCGCAGTGGTGGGGCGCTTTCACGATGTGCCATTTCTGGCGTGGGACCTGATCAACGAGCCCAGTTTTTCCAAACATCTGTGGACGCTGCTGCCGAATGAGGATGCAGTGGAAGCAGCGCGATGGAACGAATGGCTGGCGAAACGCTACCCGGACCGCAACGCGCTAGCCGCGGCTTGGAACGTGCTCCCCGGCTCCGTGCAAGGAACGATTCCATTGCCGCAGCCGATGGAATTTTCCTCGCGCGGGATGTACATCGGACATAATTCGCTGAAGGTTTATGACTTCACGCTTTTTTCGCAGGAGTGTTTCGCGCAGTGGGTTGCGGGCATGCGCGAGAAAATCCGCGGCACGGGTTCGCAGCAATTGATTACCGTAGGACAGGACGAAGGCGGTTACGTAAATCGTCTCTCGCCCGCATTCTTCGGCTCGTCCGTGGACTTCACCACCAATCATTCCTGGTGGCAGAACGATTCCATTCTGTGGGATTCGCTGGTGGCCAAGCAGCCCGGCAAAGCCATGCTGATCCAGGAGACGGGATTACAACGCGAACTGAATCTCGACGAAGTGGCGCGCCGCGATATGCAAAACGAAGCGGCGCTATTTGAAAGAAAATTCGCAGCGTCCTTCGTGCAGGGCTCCGGAGCGATCGAATGGCAGTGGAACACCAACTCCTATATGACCGAAGGCAACGAGACGCCAATCGGCGCGGTCCGCACCGACGGCACGGAAAAACCGGAAGCGACAGTGATGCGTGATTTCGGCACATTTACGGCCTCGCTTAAGGGCCACCTCCACAATCCACAACAACCGGACGTCGCAATCCTGACGTCGCAAGCCGCGCAATTTTCCGCCATCGCCGATTTGCAAATCGCTGCGCAACGCAATGCGGTCCGCGCCATGGCCTATGGCGCGCGACTGGCGCCCTACGTCATCGCGGAAAATCAAATCGCAAAGCTTGGCTCACCCAAACTCGCCGTACTTCCCTCTCCGCAAGCGCTTACGGATACTTCCTGGCAGGCGCTGCTCAAGTATGTAGACGACGGCGGCAACTTATTAATTTCCGGTCCCATCGATCGCAATGAACACTGGCAAATCGAGCCTCGCCAAGCATCGATCATTGCGGATGCCGTCACCGAGCCACTCACTTTTCATCAAGCAGCGCTGCGATTGAACGACCACACCATTTCACTCAGCTTCGATCAAGACAAACAGAATTGGCTGGACGCGCTGCGTTTCAAGGACGGGTCAACACTGAAAGAACTTCCCCACGGCAAGGGTCGCATCTTCTGGGCCGCATATCCCGTGGAGTTGGCGGATAGCTTGACGCCGAGCATCGAGCTGTACACTTATGTGGCGGGGCGCGTCGGCCTTTCGCCCGCCTTCGATCTGCAATCCCCGCTGCCCAACGGCGTGCTGGTTTACTCGACGGCGTTGCAGGATTCCGTGCTGTACATCATGATTTCCGACAGCGCCGACGATTCGCAAATCGCTCTCCGCGACAAGCTCACCGGAGCGCAACTGCGACTCCAATTACCCGGTCAGCACGCTGCACTCGCGCTGATCGACCGCCAATCGAAAGTGGTAATCGCTAAATACGGCTTTTAAGGTGCGCTCCATTTGCCCGAGCCTTCTATAATCGTCACGTAGCGATCGATCGGCAAATCGGTGAAGCGTTCGACGGCAGCGCTCGGCATAGGCCAGCGCACTTCCACCCAATCGAGTTTGTTGCGTTTGCCGATCCCGAGGATTAGGCGCGGGTCGTGGGCGGAGAGGAAGCTGCCGCCCCCTACCTTCATACGGTGACGCGTTAGGTCTCCGGACTGATACGTTACGCGAGCGCCGATGGCATCAGGGTTGCATTTCTTGCCCACGAGCTTTACGCCCAGCCAGTGATTTTGTTTGCCGATATTGTTGCGCAGCAGGAGCGGGGCTGCATCATTGTTGGAAATCAGTACGTCCACCGCGCCGTCGTTGTTGAAGTCGCCGACGGCCAGGCCGCGGGCGGGAAAATTCTGCGAAAAAACCGGGCCGCTTTGCGCGCTTACATTTTTGTAGAGCGCGCCTTGTTTCTGAAAAAGGAGCAACGGCTCCTTGTAGCTTACTTCGTGAGAGTATTCTTCGACCAAATCGTCGGGGAATCCGTTGGCTACCATCAAATCCAGATTGCCATCGTTGTCATAGTCAACAAATTTCAATCCCCAGCCGGACATCCAGCGGGTGGCCATTCCGATACCCGCTTGCATGGCGATATCGTCGAACGTTTCGTCGTGGTTATTTTGGTACAGTGAGAAAATTTCCTGATCGATGTTGGCGACGAAGAGGTCCATGAAGCCGTCTTCGTTGAAGTCGGCGGAATCGACGCCCATCCCGGAGCGCGCGCGACCGTCGGCGCTGTAGGCGATGTCGGCGGCGAGGCCGGTTTCTTCGAAATGCGCGCCGCGATTTACGAAGAGAAAATTGGCCACCGTGTCGTTGGCGACGAAGAGATCCATGCGGCCATCATTATTTATGTCCGTGGCTACCGCGCCCCAGGCTTTTCCAGAATGGGCGGCGATGCCGGTTTCTTTGCTGACGTCGGTGAAGGTGCCGTCGCCGTTGTTGTGGAAGAGCCAGCTGGGACGCGGTTTGAAGATGCGCGGGATGCAGTAATGATGCGTGCCATCGGCGTCGACACCGCAGGGGAGGGATTTATCGAACTCGGCGAACTGGCAGACGAAAAGATCCAGACGTCCATCGTTGTCGTAGTCGAACCAGACGGCGCTGGAACTCCAGCCTGGCGCGGCTACGCCGGCCTTTTCTGTGACGTCGGTGAAGGTGCCGTCGCCGTTGTTGCGATAGAGAATGCTGCGGCCGTACTGCGTGACGTAAAGATCGGGAAAACCATCGGAGTTGTAATCGCCGATGGCCACCCCCATGCCGTAGCCGTTGCCGGGGACGCCGGCTCTTTGCGTGACGTCGGTGAAGGTGCCGTCGCGATTGTTGCGGTAGAGAGCGTTGCTAAGCGGACGCGCCGGCTGATAGAAATCGCTGGGGCCGCTGTTGACCAGATAAATGTCCATCCACCCGTCGTTGTCGTAATCGAGGAAGGCGCAGCCGGCGCCGCTGGTCTCCGGCAGATATTTCATGGGAGACTTTCCCGCGGTGTGGACCCAAGAGATACCGCTTTTCGCGGCGGGAATTTGTTCGAAGGCTGGCAGCGGCGTAGGAAAAGCGTTCAGCAGAGCGAGGCGGCTGGCCGAAGAAATTCCGGCGACCATCGGGAGGCTTTGCAGAAAAGCGCGGCGCGAAAGCTGAAAAGCGTGTCGCGATTGGCGGGCGCGCGCGATGGGATCGTTCATGTGCGGACGATATCATGCCATGAAAAATGTTAGGCTCGGAGTCTGCGAACGCCGGTTTGCGGTGATGCCATGCTGAAGTTCGGACGAACAATTTTCCATCGACTAGTAACGCTGGTTTTGTTGCTTTGTGCGACGGCGCCGTTCGCGCGCGCTCAGACCGCGGCTGACGGAACTGGCGATACTCCATTCAAGACCTATGTGCGATCGGCGAATGCGGCGCGCGATGCGGGGAACATTGATGCGGCGCTGCAAAACTATCGCGAAGCTTTGAAAATGGATGCGACCTGGCAGGAGGGGTGGTGGAATCTCGGCACGCTCTTGTATGAACGCGATCGGTATGCCGACGCGATTCCGGCATTTCAAACGCTGGCGGGGCTTGCGCCGCAGGCCAGTCCGGCCTGGACATTTCTAGGGCTTTGTGAATTTGAGACGAAGGATTACGCGAACGCGCTGGAGCATCTGTTCAAAGGCGAAGCCCTTGGTGGTGTCGAAGATGCGGAAATCGCGCGCGTCGCAAAATACCATTTGGGGCTGCTGCTGATTCGCGCGGGTGAATTTGATCGCGCCCACGCGGTGCTAGCCGGTTTGGCAAGTGCGGGGCAGAGTTCGCCGCAAATCACATTTGCACTGGGGTTGGGTTTGTTGCGTGTGCCGCTGCTGCCGGAGGAGGTGGACCCCTCGAGGGAAGCGCTGGTGCTGGATACCGGTGGCGTGGCGGCGCAGGTGGCGGCGGGCGATGGGCCTGGGGCGTTGACGGCGTTTCAAACGGCCATCGCGAAGTATCCCGACGCACCGTATCTGCATTATGCCTATGGCGAGGCGCTGGCAGCCGACGGAAAGTTGGAGGATGCGCTGGGAGAATTTCGGCGAGAGCTGGGAATTTCGCCGCAGAGCGCCTTGCCGCAGGTGGAAATTGCGCGCGTGGAACTGGGGTTGAAGCGCGCGAACGAGGCGTTGCTCGCGGCGCAGGAAGCGGTGCGGCGGGCTCCTGATTCGCACGCCGCGCATGAAGTGCTTGCGCAATGTTTTGCGGCTACGGGAGCGCGGCGGGAGGCGGCAAAGGAACTGATGGCCGCGGAAACACTTGGCGGGGAAAAACCGTCGATGGAAGAGCGAATCGTCGAGCGGTATAGAACGAATGTTGCGGAGCGCGGCACGAGCCGGCAGGGTGTGGCCGGCGGCGATGACTTGTTCGATGCTGCGATGCGGGACTATTCCGCGAAGCAATATTCCGAGGCAATTGCGGGGCTGAAGATTTGGCTGCAACAAAATGCGAATTCCGGAACGGGTTGGGCGGTGCTGGGTTTGAGCGAGTTTGCGCTGCACGATTATGATAACGCTCTGATTCACTTGCAGCGCGGACAGCAATTGGGATTGACCGGCAGTCCGGACAGCGTGGGGCTGGCGAAGTACCGGTTGGGGATTTTGCTTAATCACAGCGGTCAATTCAACGCTGCGGAACAGCTGCTGATGTCTGCGACAGTTTCGGAACCTCTGACAAGCGAAGCTAGATTCGCGCTTGGGATGGCCTTGCTGCACTTGAGCGAGTTTCCGGATCAAGTGCCGAGTTCGCGGCATGATCTTGTCGAAGCAGCCGGAGAGATTGCCGAACGGTTGAAGGAGAGCAAATACGATTTGGCGTTTTCGCGACTCGACGATTTGCTCAGAAAATATCCATCTGCGCCTTTTCTGCATTACACGTACGGAACAGCGCTGACTTCCCTTTCGCAGTACGATGAAGCAGCCGAGCAATTTCGTGCGGAAATACTTTTGTCGCCGTCAAGCGAGCTACCTTATTTGGGAATTGCGTCACTCGAACTGAAACGGCATCGGCCCGCCAATGCTCTCGGGCCCGCGCTGCACGCCGTGCACCTTGCGCCGCGCGACGCTACCGCGCATTACCTCGTGGGACGAAGTTACCTCGAAACCGGAAAGCCGGCTGAAGCGATTGGTGAATTGCAGGAAGCCAGTACCATGACTCCGGGAAGTCCGGAAGTGCATTTCAGCCTGGCCAAGGCGTACGCCAAAACCAATCAATCGGAAAAGGCTGAGGAAGAGCGCACGATTTTCGCGCAACTAAATGCTCTGGCAGAGCAACAGCGCAGCCAGCACGGCGATCAGTCTTACGGATCGCACGACGCGCCGAACGCGGCGATCTCCAACATGGATCACGCTGCCATTGAGAATTCCAAACCACAATAGCAACCGGTCTTCGGCTTGGGAGTTGGGCTACCCCCATAGGCTTAGTTCCGTGGCTCCGTATTGACATGCTTGATAAACGCGCGCATTGGGACTGAAACTATCGTCATGTGGGACAGGACGGGCCGCGCGATTCAGGAAACTTCCCTGACGATCGAGCCAGCGGGATGTCTCTGAGCGATACAATGGCGTTTAGGAGGCCTTTGTGGCAACGGACAAAAAGCAGTTCCTGGCAAAGGTGAACCGCGCTCACGCTGCCCGGATAAAGGCGGAGGAGTTTGTCGCCGCCGGTGGAGATTTGAAGTCGAACCAAGCCGTGCCACTTAGCATCGAAATGATCGACGCATGGAACGACCTCTTGACCGAATTTCGTTCCCCGATCTCGACGGAAACCAAAGCGATTCCGCCGAAGTAGCGTTGAATCCGTCCGCAATCGAAAGAAACGATCATTTTCCCCTACGAATTATTGCAATCTCACACCTTCGCACGCGACACGTTTTGCGCCACGCATCCTATCGCTCCGACGACTCCGAATATCATTGAGAATGGCACCGCGACGTCTTGGACTCTTCCAAAATTTTTACTCCCAAGACCGGCGGCATAACCGAGACCGAGACCTAAGGCCATGCAACCCAGGATGATGACCATGTTGAGCAATTTCCATGTCACCCCTTGAGCCCCCACGATGGCGAACGCCGAGCCTAGAATCAACGCCGCTAACCAGAGTGTGATCATGATTTCCTCCAACACCGAACAAGACGCAAACAGAACATTTATACAGCTTTGCGCAAAGACGGCAACTCCGAACGGAGGGTTTTCGAAAATGGGCCAGTTGGACCGACTGTCTATCCTGAAAAATAGATAAGAAGATAGAGATGCGCTGGTTGAATTAAGCCAAAGAACACCACGAACAAAGAGTGCTAGGCAATTTCTTGGCAACTATTTTGCGGCACGCCTGTACGCCGCACCGCATCCCCGGCAAGCAGTCCCGCGCTTGCCCTGCCAGACGCGGTTTGTGCCGCACGAAGCACATGTGAAATCTCTGTTCAAGCAGGCTCCGCACTGTTTGCACGAATGTTTGCGTCTTCCGCCAGACGCTGTTCTCTCAATAGCGCTTGCCGCAGACCGGACAAACGAATATCAGTCAAAACAGGAGACGAACCACAGGTCGCTTCCGTCATTTAACCTTCTTGGCGTGAATTTCCTGACCGTCTACTCGGCGGTAGGTGTAGCCAGTCACCTGGCCCTCAGCGTCACGGGAAAACGTAACGCTTCCGAGATCACCCTCCTTGATGAAGAACGTATCGCCGCCTGCAGGGAAATACTCATCCACATCCTTATCCATCTGCGACCATAGTTTCCCGTCCTTCACAGAAACGGAATCTGTCGTCCCGAGACGCCACTGATATTGTCCGACATAGTCTTTATAGGTTTTATGATCAACATCAACTGGCCTGCGAAAATTTACCGGAATATTGTTCACCTGAATGGCGATGAGGAGCCAAGAACCGCTGTCTTGCTTGAGCCAGGTTTCTGTTCGGCGCTGTTCACTGATTATGTCGGTGTCACCGAACAGTTCGTGCGCGGTGGTTCGAAAATTGATTACTGCGGTATGGCCGTGCAAGCGAACGACGAATTCTCGTGGATTCGTGGAGTGGTCGAACTCGATGGGCAACTTCCTCATCGCCTCCAAATATTGCGCCTTCGTTCCCACGACCCCGTCATCATCGCTGAATAGGCAATCCTCCGCGATATAACCCGCCAGAGCCGCCATATCTCGTCTGTTTGAAGCGTCCCGCCGAGCTAAGCTAGCATTGAGCACTTCCTGTTCGGTGGCCGAGAGATTCGGCGGTCGTGTGGCAGAGTCGGCATTTGCAAAAATGAAGAATGCAAACAGCATGCAATTGAAGCGAAGCATTGTTTGGCCTCACTGAATGAGCCGGGAGACTCATTCATCAGGGCGGAATTCTGTACATGTTCGGCTCCTTCCTCCCGAGCCTTGGTCGTCAACCAAAGTCTACTCGGGTCGAGGGGGCCGACATGGTTATGCAATCAAGTCCTTACCCTAAAATCCACTTTTCCGGTAACGCGACCTACCAGGCGCTGACATGGTTCGCACATGGGTTTCTGTAAAGAATCACTGCAACTTCGCGTACTCCGCCTTGGCTTGCTTGAGGATGGGGATGTCCGGGTCTGCTTCTTTCCACGTAGCGAAAAAATCCTCGTAGGCTTTACGGCTTTTCTCACGATCCCCTCCCGCGGCATAGGCACGCGCAAGATCGAGTTTCGCCAGTGGAGCAAACATTTCCCGGTTTTGCCATCCGCGATGACCCAGCAGTTTCTCAAGCTCGGCGGCAGCCTTATCGTTTTCTCCCGCGGCCAAGTAGGCTTTCGCGCGATGATATGGTATCTGCCAACAGTTTTCTTCGTATTGGGAGAGTGGCGCGAGCAACTCCACCGCTTTGGCGGGATCGCCTTGCGTGCGTTTGATGATGGAACGTAGGAGCGGCAAATTCACCTTCTGATTCAAGGTGTCCTCAGGCCGCAGCCGCTCGTTTCTCTCTGCCAGCGCTTCGGCCTGTGTCACGTCGCCGGCATGCGCTAGTGCCAAGGCACAGGGGGCGAGCCAATCGCTGTCTTGACTCACCTCCGCTGCCTGGCGACAGAGCTTGCCGACCAGGGCCCTGTTTCCGGCATAGGACTCAAACCAGGCATGCCAGGCAAGCTCAGAGGCGGCGTTGTCCATCCGTTTCGCCTCGCTCTGTTGTTTCACCAAGGTTTCGCTGAGCGAACGGAGTTTGCCGAAATCTCCCCGATAGAATGCGAACTGCTTCTGTGACTCAAGCCACATCGCATCGTTCGCTGGGGTTTCGCGGGCGAGCCGTTCCATTGTGGAAGTATCGTTTTCGATAAAGGCGATCCGGTAGCGTACCCGTACTTGTAGTGAGGTCGGGGATCCTTTCTGGCGCCATTGCTCGAATAATTTTTTGGCCTCGTCGAAACGGCCCAGGATCATGAGCGCCTGGCTTGCGTTGCCGTAGAGGGAGGCAGAGGCTACCGGCGAATCGTCCATTGCCCAATAGAACTCTTGCAGAGCTTCTTCGATTCTCCCCTGCAGCGCGTAATCTCTTCCCAACAGGTTGTGCGCAAGCGCACTGCGGGGATACGTCTGCTTATACAAAACCAGTACAGTAGTTTCCTTATCCAAGTTGCCAGTTATAGCCGAATGATAAAAGGCGGTAGTCTGAAAATTCTCTTCTTGCGTGACCCGGCCATCCTTGAGCTCGAAGGCAGTCGCAAAATTTTTCCTCGAAGCTTGGCCATCCCCTATGGCGTGGTAGGCACTGCCGAGCATGCTGTAAGCGGAACAGAACTGTGGATCCAGTTCGACGGCCCTTTCAAAAAACGGAATGGCTTCCGGGCGCTTTCCGGAGCGGTAGAGGATAAGCCCGGAGCTGTAGGCTTGTAAAGCCTCGAGCGAACTGGTAGTGGCAAGGTCCAGGGGCGCGTCAAATTTCTGGAGAGAGCTTAAACCTTCGCCAAGGCGTTTCCGCAACTGCGAGCCTGCTTTGCCCAGGGCAGCGATCACTTGATCCTTGTTGTTTGCCTGGACTTGCTGCCGCGCAATAACTTTTTGGCTGTGCGCATCAATCGCATCCAAGGTGATGACATAAGCGCTGCCGATCGCGGCAATTTCCGGCACGACCAGGCCCTTCAGCCCACGGCGTTTGCAGATTTCGACGCCCAGATCTTGAGTCACGCGCTCGTCGGGATTGCGGCGCATCATCCGCATGGTAGAGGCGACGTCAGCTTCTGAAAGAAGGCTAAGGAACGGGGATTCGGTAAGCTTGACTTCGAGAGGTTTATCGAGGGAGTTGTCAAAGATGGGGTCGCCGGTCTTGTTGACAAAACTCGCCAGGAGAATGACATCGCTCCCGGTCAGCGCGGGCCGAGCGAAGAAGCCGCGCCAGGTAAAGATGGCGGTGACAATGAGGAAGGCAGCGAAACCAGCGGCGACGGCAATGCGGCGCTTGTTCCGAAGTTCAGGCGTCGGCCCGGAAGGAAGAACTGGCTCGCGCTGTTTTTCAACGGCGGGAGATGCTGGCGGGGCGCCGCTTTCGACTACGGCAATGAAGCGGTAGCCGCGGCGGGGCAGAGTCTCGATGTAGCGGGGTTCCTCGGCTGAATCGCCCAGCACGTCCCGCAGTTTCTTGATGGCGCTGTTCAGTCCGGTATCGAAGTCAACAAAAGTGTCGGCACGCCAGAGCTTCTGGCGGAGTTCCTCCCGCGTGACTATATCACCTGCATGCTCCAGCAAAAGTGCAAGGACCTTGGAGGGTTGGTCCTGAAGCTTCAGGCGGATGCCGTGCTTGTATACCTCGCCCGAACGCAAATCCACATCAAAGGCGCCAAAACGTTTCCTGTGGGCTCGGGCACTGGATTCCATAGTAGGCCTGGCCTCTCAAGTATGGCGGAGTCTACCACCTGTTTGCTTGATTTGTACCGGAGCAATGCGCGCTCCGTACAAGTCCCCTGAATTCAGAAAGCTGCACGATCAGATGGAAAACAGACACAGAGCAGACACCCACCATTGCGCCTCAAGCGAGTTCGGGCCAAGGTCGCGGAACGCAGACCTAGCATTTTGGCACAACCCTAGAAGAGCATGACGGAGGTGGCAATGCAAAGTTCACGGACCCTCGAGCGATTCAATTCATTCATGAACTCGGGATTTCATCGGGTCGCCATGGCGCTGGCTATAGCAGCGGCATTCGGACTTTGGGGATGCGGCGGAAGTTCAACCTCTTCGCCTGCTCCTACTGCTCCTTCGCTCATAAGCGTGACAGTCACACCCAATTCCGTCACCGTGTTACGGGATGCGACACAAGCCTTTACGGTCAAGGTTACCGGAACCACCAACACCGCGGTCACGTGGAGCGTGGCAAGCTCTGGCGGTACGATCGACAGTGCGGGCCTGTACACGCCTCCACAAAATGGGGCTGGCACCTTTAAGGTCATAGCGACGAGCCAGGCCAATCCGGCCGCCTCTGGCGCAGCCGCAGTGACCGTTCCGATGCCCCAAATAACGATCAATCCTGCGGCGGTTACACTGCCTCCTGATGGGACGCGGACGTTCGCGGCAACTCTCTCAGGACTGACCAATACGGCTGTAAATTTCACAATTCAGGAGCACGCTGGGGGGCTGATAAACAGCGCCGGACTCTACACCGCGCCGACCGCCGCGGGTTTCTATCATGTCGTCGCCACCAGTATCGAGGAAACGACGGTCACCGCGAGTTCAACCGTTACCGTGACGACCTCTTCCAGTGGATTTACGGCTACCGGGAGTCTCAACGAGGCACGGGGTCTGCATACTGCCACCTTGCTACCGGATAACAAGGTGCTCGTGGCGTATGGCTCAAACAGTAGCTCATACACCGATGCAACCGGCTACGTGGGCCTCTCCTCGATAGAAGTATACGACCCTGGCACGGGCACTTTCACTGAGATCGTTGGAGATAGTGGCACAGGGATATACGGCCACACCGCGACACTATTGCCGAACGGAACGGTTTTGCTAGCCGGGGGCTTTGTAAACTCTGTTTGGGACTACGCAGGTATTAGTACCTCAGACGACGGGGCAAGCCTCTACGACTCGGCCACCGGCGTATTCAGCGGGACGGGCAACATGACGGCCAACCGCGGGGATCATACAGCGACTTTGCTGGCCAACGGCAAAGTCCTGATCGCAGGAGGGGCCGATCAAGATCCAACTGGAACGGGCTTGGCCAGCGCCGAGCTCTACGATCCAAGCACAGGCACTTTCACACAAACGGCAAGCATGGCCGTGGGGCGCTTCCTGCAAACCGCTACGCTGCTGCAAAACGGGAAGGTACTGATTGTGGGTGGTGTCCTAACCTCTGCATCAGAACCGGTTGCCACGGCGGAAGTCTACGACCCGGCCACTGGCATCTTCACTATGACCGGCGCAATGGCAACGGCCCGCGAACAACATACGGCAACGCTTCTCGCCGACGGTAGGGTGCTGATCGTCGGCGGCACAACCTCGACGGGCACGACTGCAACTGTGGAAGTTTACGACCCATCGACTGGATCGTTTTCGGTTACCGGATCAATGGCCGAAGCCCGAGCTTTCCATACAGCGACGCTGTTACCGAACGGGAAGGTGCTGGTAGCGGGCGGTGGCGACGAAAATTCCACCGCCGAGATCTACGATCCCGCAGTTGGCTCTTTCAGCATTACGGGTGGGATGGAAATCGGGCGCTCGGGGCATACCGCAACGCTGCTCCCGAATGGGAGCGTGTTGGTTGCGGGCGGCGGTATTTTTGCCGGTCTGGCTTCCGCGGAGTTGTATCAATGAGCATTATTCGTCTTTCGTATCGATATCAATAAAAAAAGGAGACTTCAAATGCAAAAAAAATTAGCATTGGTAACACTCTTTAGCGTCGCAATCGTGCTCACAGCGCTGCATCACGCTCGAAGGGTCCATGCCATGCCGAGTCAAGGGCATGAACACGGCTGTAGCGTTGCCAGCCTCAAAGGGACCTATGCCTTCCGCAGGACGGGCGTGAACAATGTCGTGGGCGGCCCCATCGCCGAAATTGGCATCGCCTTCTACGGCGGAGACGGGACGCGCGGCCTCGTTCGCAACACCAGAAGCAGCAACGGTGTAATCCGACCCTGGACCGATGAACCCGCACCGATCGGAAGCTACACGGTCGATCCGGATTGTACCGGGTCGTTCTTCGATGCGGACGGCACACACAGCAACAACGTCGTCGTCCTTGACGGAGGCAAGAGATTCTTCGTGCTCAGCGAGGCGCCGGGCACGACTACCACGGAAGAGGGGGACAGAATCGAGGCGGAGGACTAACCGTCGTGTTGTGCGACTCATAACTCATAGTTGGATAATCCTACCAGCGTGGAGCGGCTGACTCCTGAGTAACGCCGTTACCGAACAAATGGAATTCGTGTCCTCAACAGGACGCGCAACTACTACAGTTTTGCTACATTCTGGCTTTTGGGCCATCTCAATTCCTGCACCTAAATTTCCCAATTCATTATAAAATCAGCGGGTTATCGCTGATGGGGCTGTAGCTCAGCTGGATAGAGCGAAGGTTTCCTAAACCTTAGGTCGGCGGTTCGAACCCGCCCAGCCCCACCATAATTTCCGGTCCCACAATATACCGACGATACGCTCGACGATCCTGGAGCTCCGTGTAGATTGGGCCGCCATCCTAAATGCAACAGCGTGTCCAAGCGAGGCTTGGGGATACACCCCGGCCATGGCTATGGTGACACTTCTGCCTTGATTGCACTTTTCACTTGCTCGGTTGTCACGTATGATGACTCCCAGTCCTATGCTCGCGGGGCCGCCATGCCACGATTTTCGGTGCGGCGTACCGGTCTCTTTCCTGGGCACAAGTTGTTCGACGTCCTGACCTAGCGGTTCCCCCTTGGTACTCGCCGGGACGGCGTGCAAAGAACTACCAGCTGGATTCGGGGCGTGACTGCCAACCGAAGCACCGTAGGAGTTCGTCCTAGCGGCGCGATACGACGCGACTTGGCGCACACACGCGTGCACCGATCGCGATGACACAAGCGAACCGGTCTGCGCGGATCGCTGAGGGAGAGAATTCCTATGAAGATCCTGCTCTACAATCCGGACAATGGCGTAACGCGGAATTTTATGCCGCACCTGTGGATGTTTCTGCTGCAGGCGTTGACGCCGCCGGGTCACGAAGTGGTGCTGATCGACGGCAACGCGCAGCCGCTGGATGAACAGGGTCTCGCCAACTTTGTCCGCGCGAACAATATTGGGTTAGTAGGCATTGGCGCGATGACGCGGATGATTGCGAAGGCCTATCGCATGGCGGATGCGGTGCGCGCGGTGGGCGTGCCGGTGGTTATGGGCGGCCCGCACGTGACGGAGATGGCGGATGAAGCACTGGGACGCAGCGGCGGCCTGCGTCATGCCGACGCGGTAGCGCTCGGCGAAGCGGATGAGACGTGGCCGAAAATCGTGGCGGATGCGGCCTGCGGAAAGCTCAAAGATGTCTACTCCCCTGTGGATGACTTCGGACAGGAGCGCAAGCCCAGTCTGCAACAGTATCCGATTATTCCGTGGGACAAAATCGATCTGAAACAATTTAATTTAGTCCCCAAGATGATGGCTCCGCTGCTGAGCAAACTGGCAGGAGGCTGGGGAACGTTTCGCATTATTCCCGTGGAATCGGGCCGAGGCTGCCCGTATGGCTGTGAATTCTGCACCGTAACCGGTTTCTTTGGCGACTCGATTCGGTTTCGCACCAACGAAAGCGTGGTCAATGAACTGCTGATGCTGAAAGCACGCGCGAAAGTGGAAGGCGGGCAGATCGCGGTATTTTTTATCGACGACAATTTCGCCATCAATATCAAGCGCACCAAATCGCTGCTGCGGGATATTATCGCCGCCAACGCACAAGTGTATTGGGTGGCGCAGATCAGCGCGAACCTGTTGCGTGACGAAGAACTGGTGGATTTGATTGCCGCGGCGGGCGGTCAGTGGGTGTTCATCGGCATGGAATCGATTGACCCGCTGAACTTAAAAGACGTCAACAAGGGCTTCAATAAACCGGGGGAGTATGCCGCGGTTTTGCAGCGGCTGGCGGACCGCAACGTGTTCGCCATCACCTCGTTTATTTTCGGGATGGATAACGACACCGTGGGCGTGGCGGAGCGCACGCTGAAAGAGATTCGCACCTGGCCGCCCGGTCTGCCGATTTTTGGATTGTTGACGCCGCTGCCGGCGACGCCTTTGTATAAGCGGCTGGCGGCCGCCGGGCGATTGACGCGCCCGGAGCACTGGCGCGAATTTATTCCGTTTGCCATGGCGCATACGCCTTTGAAGATGAGCATTGCCGAAGCGCACGCGGAGGTTAAGGACGGGTGGGCGCGTTCGTATAGTCCGCAGGCGATTTTTGACGCGGTGACGGCGCTGGAGTACAAGCCGCTGGCTTATCGCATCAATATTTTGATCGCTCGACTGTGCTTCCGCGGCATTTATTTTCCGTCGATGGGGCGGTTTGCCTGGATGCGGGTGGTATCGCAAAATAGGCGGGTGATTATGAAGCTCATTAAAGAGGGTTTCGCGAAATGGCGCGGGGTAGCGGCCAAGACGGCTCCGCATATTTCGCCCACGACGTCGGCGCCTTCGGCCAGTGCTCGGTGACACGCTCAGTCAACTGGCTTGACACTGGCCATTAAGCCAAAAAATCCTTCGGCTAGCGTGGGATGGATGTACACGGCGCCTTTTAGCAGGGTGTAGGGCTGCTTCGCCAACATTAGTGTGCTGAGGATTTGTACCAACTCGCCGCCTTCGGAGCCGAGGATCGATGCACCCAAAATCATATCGGTTGCGTCATCGACGACCAGCTTCATGAGCCCGGCGGTTTCGTCGCGTTCGATGGCGCGAGCTACGGAAGTCATCGGGTGTTTGCCGATTTTCAATTTAAGGCCTTTTTCGCTCGCTTCTTTTTCCGTCAGGCCTACGCCGCCGAGTTGTGGGTCGGTAAAGACGCAGTACGGAACCAGGCGATGGTCGATGGAAAGATTTTTTCCTTCCACCAGGTTGCCATACACAATTTGAAAATCGTTGTAGGAAATGTGCGTGAAGGCTGGTCCGCCCTTTACATCGCCCAGCGCCCAGATGCCCGGCACATTCGTTTCGAGGCGTCCATTGACCTTAATAAAGCCTTGTTTATCGCGGTGGACGCCGGCGTTGTCTAATCCAAGTTCATCGGTGTTGGGAACACGTCCGGCAGCGACCAGTAGATGCGAACCGGAGATTTGTTTCGAGCCCCCGCCGCTTTCCACAGTAAGCGATAACGCCTCAGCTTTACCCGGAGCACCTGAGACACGTGTCACCCGTCCCGTGCGTGCTTGGAGATGGAACGCAATTCCTTCCGCTTCCAGCGCCTTCTGCATCTCGGCGGCAATTTCCGGATCTTCGCGGGCTATGATTTGCGCGCCGGTGTGAATAATCGTCACCTCGCTGCCAAAGCGGCGAAACATCTGGCCGAACTCCAGGCCAATGTAGCCTCCGCCGAGTATCAGCAGATGTTCCGGGACGGAAGTGAGCTGCATGGCGGTTTCGTTGGTCAGGTAGGGCACCTCGCTAAGACCAGCAATTTTAGGAATCAACGGCCGCCCGCCAGTGTCGATGAAAATCTTCTCGCTCTCCAGCAGTTCCTCTCCCACTTTCAGCTGATGCGGAGACGCAAAATGCGCGTGACCGCGATACAAGCGAATCTTGGGGCGTTTGGCGACCTGCTTTTCCTGGCCGCCGCGCATGCTGAGGACGACTTTATCTTTCTGCGCCACGATTTTTGGCAGATCCACGGAAACATCGGAAGCGTTGATACCCCAGCGGGCGGCGTTTCGCGCGTAGTAAGCGATCTGTGCGCGGTGCACCATCGTTTTGGTGGGCGTGCATCCGGTATTGATGCACGTGCCGCCGAGATATTTTTCTTCGATGAGCGCAACGCTCCAGCCTTGGTCGGCCAGGTTGTGCGCCAGCGGATTCCCGGCTTGGCCGGAGCCGATAACGATGGCGTCGAATTTCATGGGCGGACTCCCTTTGTGAGAACCTTTGCGAGAACGAAGTTGCGTCGATCCTGGCGGGCGGAATACCCGCCCATTGGATGCCGAAGCATGCGGAAAGAATCTTATAACGTTGGGATGGCCATCCCGCGTCAGGATCCACGTTGCACCACTGTAGGGTGCCTGCCGGTGGGTGCCCGGCAGCAACGTATCCAGTGCGCCACACTAGTACTCCCGTAGCGTTGACCTGCCGAAAATAGGATTAGTACTGTCCAAAGTGGAGGTCTGGGTGTCGATGGCGGCTGGCCCGCACCGAACGCTCTCAAGTGAACCGCAAACCATGACCACCGCAGTAAAAGCTGGGCGCTACGAAATCGTTGGTGAAGTGGGCCGCGGAGCCATGGGTGTGGTCTATAAGGCCATGGATCCGGTGATTGGCCGCACCGTCGCGGTAAAAACCATTCGGCTGAGCGAAGCTGGCACCGGGTTGACCCGTCCAGAGCTGCTGACGCGCTTCCAGACCGAAGCGCGCGCCGCAGGACTGCTAACCCATCCCAACATCGTGGTGGTCTACGATGCCGGAGAGGAAGACGGGCTCTACTACATCACCATGGAATTGGTGGAAGGCAAGAGCGTACAGGCGCTACTCGACGAAGGACAGAGATTCTCGTTGCCGCGCGTTCTGCGCATCATGGAACAGACCTGCAGCGCGCTGCAATTTGCACACGAACGCCATGTGGTGCATCGCGACATCAAGCCTGCCAATTTGATGCTCACCGCCGACGACACCGTCAAGGTCACGGACTTTGGCACGGCGAAAATTCTGCAGTTTGGGACGGTGCAGCAAACTACACATGTGATGGGCACGCCCAGTTACATGTCGCCGGAACAGGTGAAAGGCCGTCCCGTCGATGGGCGCAGCGATATTTTTTCACTGGGGGTAATGCTGTACGAAATGGTCACCGGCGAAAAACCATTTCCGGGCCAAAGCATCACCACCGTCATTTACAAAATCGTGAATGAAGATCCCGTTCCGCCGCAACAGTTGGACCCCGCGATCCACGCGGGAATCAGCGCGGTGATCATGAAAGCGCTGGTGAAGGAACCCGAGGATCGCTATCAGAGTTGCCGGGAAATGCTGGAAGATTTGCGGAATTACCGGACGATTGGCAACCAGATGGGCGGCGGCTTGGCGGGGGGCAATCCGCAATCGACGACGGCATTTACCTCCGGAAATTCGCCATCGGCTACCGTGGCGCTGGGGTCCAGCGGCAGGGATACGGGCCATCTGTACGACGGGCCAGTGGCGGCGACTACGCGCTCGCTGGCTTCGCGGGCCACGCATCCAGGGCAGACGCCAGTGGTCCGGCGGACCGGCGTCATCGCGCCCGTTGTCGAGCCGCCAAAAAAGAAAAGCCTCTTGGCGACTGTCCTGCTCGCTATGGTGTTGCTCGGGTTGATCGCCTGGGGTGCGAATAAGCTCACGCCTGTATTTCTTGCGGCGAAAGAGTTTCATGAAGCGGATGGCGCGCAAAAAGGCGGGGAGAATCGTGCTGCGACAGCTTCTGAACCCACGCCAACTGGCGTGGTTCCGGCCTCGACGCCGAGCGCCTCGGCACCGGTTAAAGATGCGAGTTCGAGTACCGCATCAACATCAAATCGGGAATCGGAGAATGTCCCCGGCGCGGTTCCTGCACCTGAAAAAAAAGCTGAAGCGAAAACCGAGGAGATTGCACCGGAAAAATCGGTGGCCAAACCTCCAGCGACGGTCAAGGCAGACGCGGGCCTCAGCGCCAAAGCCGCGCAGTATAAAAAAACGATCGACGCGGTCATGGCGGAGCGTGGGTTGACGGGACGCGCGAAGGTGCAGGGTGTCGGCAACACCCTGACGCTCGCCGGAAAACTGCGCCCGGCGGAGCACGGCGCACTGTTAAAATTTCTGCGCGATGCGCCTGCCGATGTGCGCGTCATCGATCACATCGAATATGACGACACGCCGCTGGCCGAGTCGACAGGCTTGGACGAGGGGTCGCATCCTGTCCCGGCAGCGGGCCGCGGTGCGATCCACATCGTCACCGATGTTCTTGGAGCAACGGCAACCCTGTTCGGAACGGCTGGCAAGCAGTTGCGCCAGTGCCAAACGCCTTGCAGTTTCAACGGTTTGCAAGCCAATGGCTACAGCCTGGAAGTGAAAAAGGATGGCTACCGGACGGTGCAGACTGCCTTGCAGGTACAGACCGGCGAAGTGGTTGATCAAAAACTTAAGCTGGAATCTCTCGCAGCGGGACTATTAGTTGTCAGCGACCCGCCGGGTGCGGATGTATTTATCAATGGAGCCAAACAATCCGGGCAGACCCCCGTGGTGCTTCCGCTGGCGGCCGGTCAGTACAATTTGGTTCTTCGGCTCTCTGGATATGCGGGATATTCGGGTGTGGCGCAAGTCAAAGACAACATACAGACCGAAGCCAACGTGCAGATGCACGCAAAGGACGTCTCAAAAATGGCGTGGGCTGATGTGAACAGCACTCCGCCGGGCGCCGAAATCGTCGTGGACGGTACTACAACATCGCAATTCACACCGGCGCGGGTGCAAATCACGGCCGGCACGCACACCATTACGCTGAAAATGAAGGGTTTTCTGCCCACCCGGAGAACCGTGCAAGTGAGCGAAGGCGGAAGCGTTCCCGTGGAAGCAGCGCTGAAGGCCAGATAGACACTCGATTAGACTTTCCCAATTCGTAACAAATTGAACCGTAGGTAGGAATATAGTCCTAGGACTATCCGAAATTAGCATTGAAAACAATGGACTTACTGCATTTATGACTGGGTAAGTCCCGTGCATGCTTCTTCCCTAGTGAGTCCTCGCCTTCCATGGAAACCAAGCCGAGATTTCAGGCGGACCCTCTTTAGGCCTTTCTCGCAAGTCACACGGGGAATACGGAGATAGCATTGGTTCTCAGGGCTTCACTTACGGTAGATCAACTATTCGACGCCAAGCAGCGAGGCGCCGCCCAACCCGCTACGCGCGTAGCGCCGCGTCCGCTAAGCACTACCTCGGTATCTGCCGACCCGTCAGGCCAAATCGATGTTCCAAAAGCGTTACGCAGTCTTCATCTCCTTTTGCGCTGCGAGCGGCTTTACGACCAGAATCATCCACACCGGCTGGACAGCTTGGACGCTGCTTACGATGCGCTACGAGTCGCGGCTGCACATCTGAGCGGCCTCGAATTGCGCATCGAGCGCGGAGGCATCGTCGCACCAAAGATCTCTGAGGCGCATCTGCCCGACGTACGCGGTGAAATGCATGCGCTGGCGGCAGATCTGCAGCATGCGGGAATTCAGACGCTGGCGTTTTCGCGCAAGTTTCATGTAGGCGAACTGGACACTTTGGCGCACTTGACGAAGGCTTCGTTGCTAAAATCGACGGTACCGGCGCGCGGGGGCAAGAACAGCTGGTGGCCCGCAAAACTATTGGAGAACCACGTGGAAGGCATCTCGGTAAACTCGCGGACGGATCGGCGTGTGGACACCGTACTCGCGAGCCTTATTGCCGCACTGGTCGCCTATGGAGGCAACTCTCCACGCGAAAGTAGCGAAGCGCCCATTACGGCGCCCGATTTCGATGATCTGGTGGCAGCGCTGCAACTGCTGTCACGGCTCACTCCGCCGCTGGAAAGCGCGCGCGGCCTTTCCCCGGAAGAAGCGGCGCGAGCGATTCACGGAGCCATGGATAACGCCAGTCGGGACACCGTGCGAATGCTGCTGACGACCGTTTCCCAGTATGGGCCTAATGGCGGCGAACGCCCGCAGCCGTACCTCCTGCGGCTCTCGGAAAGCTTAATTTTTGAATTTCTTGCCGCGGAATTTTCCACCGGCGCGCTTACCCCGGTTGTCGTTCGCCCCACGTTTCAACGCATGGCGCAAGCGATTGAAGAATCCGGCCGATACGCGGGACCGCACGCTTCGCAACATCTCTCTGCGTTCGCCACCACCTGGTCGCAGGAAACGCATCGCGAGCAACTGGTGGAGAAATTCTGGATCGAGCTGCCGCCGCGAGAAAAGTCGGCGGTGATGCGCGGGGCCGATGTGTGGTGCGTTCCGGTTAACGTTCTGCGACAGATACTCGGACAGCTTGCACACACGGGCGCGGATGCGCAACGCCGCGAAGCCCGCGGCATCCTCTTGAATTATGCGCGGCGCCTCACGCTGAGCGACGCGGCAGCCCGGCGCACGGTGGCCGCGGGATTGAACGAACTTACCGTCATCATTGAGTCCTTGTGGCCCAATCAATTGCCGGAAGATCTCAGTCTCGGCGCCCTGAACGCCCTCGAGGGTGAAACGATTCCGGAGACTGGAGCACTGCTGGGGGCGTTCGTCGAAACTCTGGCCCGCGTTGCGGTGAATCGCGCGGATTATGCCGGATTTGAGGCCATTTTGACCGGCCTCGAGCGCCCGCCAAGAGGTGGCGAACACGATCACCTGATGGCCGCTTTGTCGCAACGCTTGGTGGCCCAGGATCGCTGGTTGTTGCTCGTGGATGCTGCGCTGGCCAATCGCGCCCTAGATCCCGTTTTGCCCCGCCTGCTTCAGCGCGACCCGGAAAGATTGCTCGATCGCCTGACGTTGCTGCTCACCGAACCGCGCGGCGCGGAAATGATTCCGGCCATGGCGCGCCTGCTGCGCACGATCGGCATACCGGTGTTGAGTCTGCTCGAAACCCGCTTGTACGAAGCCCGACGGCAACGCGTCTCGGCAGCGATCAAATTGCTTTCCGCCGCTGACCCCGAGCGCTTGCTGCGCGGAATCGCTAGAGCGCTTGGCAGTTGGGAGTGGAACCTGCAGGATTTGGCGATCAGCGAACTCTCGCGGCCTTCCAATGCGGCCTGCGCGCAAAGCGCCGCTTTTGTCTTTTCGGCGATTATCGCCGACGCCCACCCGCTGGTCGTGCCGATGATGATCGATCAAATCGGCCTGGCACAGGAGACCACCGCCGTCCCGCAACTAATGGAAATTGCCGCCGGCGAACACGATGTGCTGCGCGATCAATTTGTGCGCATTAAGGCCATCGAAGCGTTAGGCCGCATGCGCGCCAGTGAAGCTGCGGATTTGTTACGGCAATTGGCGGAAGGGCGCGAAGGCCTGGCCTATGCCGAGCCAGCCGGTTTGCGCTCCGCCGCGGAGGAAGCGCTTTCGCTGATCGAGAATCGTCCTTCGTCAAACCGCACGCGCGCCACGTTTGAGGCCGCCGCGCAAGCCAGCGCCAGCTACGTCATTCCTCGCCGCTACTTGCGGATTCCACTCGAATCGCCGCTCCGTGCGCACATTGATGGCGGTCAGGCTGGGCTGGCCCGCGTGAAAACCATCAGCCTCGGCGGAGCCTATCTGGCCTCTCCGAAGAAACTTAGCGTGGGCGATTCGATTCGCCTCGAGGTCCGCTCCGGTCTGCGCAAAATCAATTTCACCGCAGTCGTGCGCAATCTTGGACCCGATGGCGGTGGCGTCGAGTTCGTGCACATGAAGGACGAAGACCGCGAAAAACTTTTCAAACTGGTGCAGCGGCACTTGCCAGGTAGTTCAAAATAACTCTTTCCTCTGCCGGAACTCGGCACTCACGCGGAGACTTGATCGATACCCACCTCCGGCAGCCCCCTCGGCATGTCCTGATTCGAACCACGATTTGAAAAACAAATAGATTCCAGTTGAATTGTGGTCATCGTTGCCGTAAAACCCGTGTATCCGATTTAATAGCTTCAGGTGCAGCTGTCGCTCGCGGCTACTCGGGGGTCGCTGCGAGGTAAATGGTCCAAATCTGAGGAGGTTCCATGCAGGGCATAGGCAATAAGGGTGTGTGGGCGATGTTGTGCATGGTCGTGCTCTGTTGCGCTTCGTTCACCAGCGCACAAGTAAACACCGCGACGATTTCTGGAACAGTTCTCGATCAGCAAGGCTCCGCCGTGCCTCACGCCAAAGTCACCATGACCAACCCCCTGACTGCGGTGGAACGCACCACCACCGCGGATGACAACGGACGCTACAATTTCGTCGCCCTGGTCCCGGAAAAATACACCATGCATGTCGATGGCGGAGCGAGCTTTGCCGCCTTTGAAGACGCCTCGCTGGTACTCACGGTGGGCGAAAACGCCACGTTCGATCCCCATCTGCAACTCGCCGGCGTGCAACAGACCGTAACCGTTTCCAGCGAGACTGCGGCCGTCGAGACCACCAAAACCGACGTCTCGCAGACCATCGAGCAACGGAGCATCGACAACCTGCCCATCAACGGCCGCAACTACATCAATTTCACCCTGACCGATTCGCAAGTCACGCGCGACAACGCACCCAATACCGGAGCCGCACCGACCTCCGGCCTGAACATCAGCGGTCAGAACGCGCGCTCCAATATCGTCAACGTGGACGGCGCGGACGCTACCGACAACGCCACCAATGGCGTGCGCTCCACGGTTTCTCAGGAAGCCGTGCAGGAATTCCAAATCGTTACCAATAGTTATGCGGCTGAGTATGGCCGCGCCTCTGGCGGCGTAGTCAATATCATCACTCGCTCCGGCACCAACGGGTTTCACGGCGACGTGTTCGGTTATCTGCGCAACCGCGACTTCCAGGCCGTCAACCCCTTCAGCACCGTTCCCGACCCGGCGTACACCCGCGTGCAAGCGGGAATCGCTTTCGGCGGACCCATCAAGAAGGACAAGACTTTTTACTATTTCTCCTACGAAGTCACCCGCCGTCATGAAACGGGATTCTCGTCCATTGGCCAGGGTAACTTCGGCCTAACGCCGTTTGACACCACGCAAGTCGGTCTACCGTTCGGTACCCTCCAATTAACGCCTCAACAGATCGGCTTTCTCACCAGTCCCACCACTCTAGCGACCGAGGCAGCTAGTTCCGCGTTTGCCACCGCCGTCGGACAGTACGCATTTCTGGCGGGTGCTTCTTCCGGCATGGCCGTGAATGGAGTTTGGCCTACCGGCCTCACCGGTTTGCCCGGCATCAGCGGCTTTCCCACCTCGTGCCAAGCCCCTCCTTGTTTCGTTCCCGCCTCGTACCAGACCCTGGCGTCACAAACCGGCAACTTCCCCGTGTTCGAGGGCACCAGCCTTTGGTCCTTGCGCATCGATCATAAAATTAATTCGAGCAATCAATTGATGCTCGAAGCCCGCGTCAGCCCCAGCACCGTCACCGGCATCGAAGTTGCCGGCCAAGACCAGCCTTACGGTCAGAACGCCTACTCCCGCACTTCCCAGCAAAGCTATCGCGACGTCACTGGTGTCGCGGAATGGGTCAGCATTCTCGGCCCCAATAAGATTAACGATTTCCTCTTCCAGTACGCCCGGCGCGGCCTCGACTACAACTTCTCCAGCGGTCCGGGCGGCGACGATCCCGCCGTCAACATTCCCGGCTATGCCTATTTCGGTCGCGAACCCTACTCCTATATTCAGCGAACGGAAACCCGTTATCAGTTCACCGACAACTTCTCCTGGACCTTTGGTCCCCACGCTACCAAGTTCGGCGTCGATTTTGACTACATCCCCACCACCGCCATCTTCACCGTGAACTACGGCGGCGTTTATGACTTCGGCTCGTTCAGCGCCGCTGACCTCGGATTTCCTTCCACCTTCCCCTCCCTGTCTCCAGTGCAAGCGTACGGCGCAGGCCTGCCGGCCGACTTCATTCAGGGCATCGGCAGCCCCAAAGACTCCTTTCCCAACAAGCCCCTGGGCGCGTACTGGCAGGACTCTTGGAAGATTCGTCCGAACTTAATGCTGAACTACGGCCTGCGCTACGACATCGAGTTTCCGCCGAAGTTTGCTGCTCCCGATGCTGAGGCGCAAGCCGGCTATAACCTTCTTGGCTTGGAAAAAGGCATTCAGACCGACTCCAACAACATACAGCCGCGCATCGGCCTCGCCTGGGATCCCGGGGGCAACGGCAAAACGGTGGTCCGCGCTGCCTTTGGGATGTATTACGACCATCCGCTCCTCGGCCTCTATTTCCTCGGTGACGCTTCCGACGGTTCCAAGAGCGTCCAATTGGCGTTTGGCGGCACAGCCACTTGCACCGTCGCCGGCGATCCCGGCAACCTGAATGCCATCCCCATCTTTCAGGGCACACTCATCAATCCCGCCACCCCGCAGTGCGCGCCAACCACTTCCGCCGCACTCAATGCCTCGCTGGGCTATCTGCCCAATCAGCAGCAATTCCAGGCGCTCAATTTCCCCAATTCGTTGTTCGTCAACCAAAATTACGTCGCCGCCGGATTCCCGCTAGGCTTTCAACCCTTCGGCTATCCGCAAGGCAAAGGCTTCGTCTATGCCTACTCCGAGCAGGCGAATTTGAGCCTCGAAAGGGATCTCGGCAACGGATTTACTTTGAGCTTGGCCTACAACCTCAACGAAGGACACCATATCAACCGCCCCATCAATGCCAACGCCATTCGCGGCGATCTCATGCTGACCAATCTCATCAACGCCACCGCCGGTGGCGCTCCTGCCGCCAGTCCCTTCACGGTCACCGGTTGCGGTGTCGGCCCGAACGGACCCTACGTTCCCGCCGCATTAGTGAATTTCTTCCGGCCCTCCGGTCTGAATCCCTCGGTCGCCGAAGCTTATCTCTCCACCGGCGCCGCGGGCGCCGCCTGCATCGGTCTGGCGAATCAAGTGCTCGCGTCCGACGGTCTAAACGCCAGTTGCAACCCCACGAACGGCCTTGCCAATTGCGTGCCCTTCAGCGACATGGACGCGAACTACTCCAACGGCAACTCCATCTACAACGCCTTCAGCGCCAATCTCCGCAAGCGCTTCAATAACCACTATCAATTCCTGGCGTCCTACACGCTTTCCCACGCCATCGACGATGCTACGGACCTGGAGGCCACGCTTACACCCCAAGACAGCTACTATCCGAACTTGGATCGCTCGACTTCCACATTCGACCAGCGCCACCGCTTCGTCTTCAGCGGCGTCTACGAAAGCGGCAAATTAGCCGGCGACGGCTTCGTCAGCAAGTTTTTCAGCAATTGGACCCTCGCTCCGCTGGTCGAGTTCGCCTCCGGCCGGCCCTTCAACATCATCACCGGCGATGACGACAACCTTCAGTTATCGGCGCTGACCGGACGCCCCAACACGATTGTTAACCCCAACTGCGGCTCCAGCTATCCTTCCGTGACCTCCGCGTACTCGCCCACCGGTGTGTTCCAGGAAGTGTGTCCCGCGGATTTCAACGGCACCTTGCTGTCTCTCGACGGCAATCTGGGCCGCAATACCGGCCGCACTCCCTGGGTGGCCTTCGCGGACATGCGCGTCGCGAAACGCCTGTACTTCGGCGAGCGCTACAGCCTCGAACTGATCACCGACATTTTCAATATCCCCAACCGCTTCAACGTCTCCGCCGTCAACGTGCTCTACACCAACGCCGGCCAACCCACCGCCTCCTACGATCCGCGCCAATTCCAGTTCGCCATGAAATTCTACTGGTAGCCCTGTGGTAGCCCTCTGGAGTGCGGCAGCCCTGCTGCCGCTTTTACAACTGCAGCCAGCTCGACACGCGCAAAGGGAGAGCCGGGCTCCCGCACTCCAACGCCCGAACGCACTCACCGAGGGCGCTCTAGCTCCGCGGCAACTCAACGAGTAACTGTCCGGAATGGAAAGCCGGTCACAAGGAAAACTCACAATCGTACGGTAAAGAGACCGCGGCGCATTTTGTTGAAACCACCCCGCCGAGCACCAAGGATAATCCTCAGCATGAGCCACTAATCCATGCTTAACCGCACTGGAATGAACATAGTTGAGCCGCGCAGCGATCGCCTTCGGATACGTCAACTGCGTATCCCAATACTGAAACCACACCGTCCGCCCAACCGTCCCATCCAGCCGATTCACAAACTTCGCCGACACCGAATGGAAGTATTGCACCAGCCGCTTGAGCGTGGCCGGCTCCTGAGAATCGCCCACAAAATGATAGTGATTCGCGAAAATAGCCCAGGCATGTAATCGCCAGCCATACTGCGCTGCCAAATCGCCCAGCGCCGTAGCCAAATAATTCAACCGTTCCGCGCTATGGAACAGCGCCACCTTCTGATACGTCCCCGCCGTGACCATGTAGGTCCCCCGCTCCAGAAACCGGTGCACCGGCGCGTGCGGCCAGTCGGAACCCAGTCTTTGCGGAGTATCCACAGCGCCGCATGTTTACCATAGATTATAGACATACACAAGCTAATCTGGAGTGCGGGAGCCCGGCTCCCGCTTTTGCGCGTGTCGAGCTGGCTGCGGCTGTAAAAAGCGGGAGCCCGGCTCCCGCACTCCACAAACATCAAACCCGCGCGTTACAATGCTGCCAGACCCTCAAGATGCCCCCAAAACTCCCCAACATCCAAGCCTGCGTTTTCGACGCCTACGGCACCCTCTTCAACGTAAACAGCGCCGCGCAAAACGCCCAAGACGCCCTGGGGAAAAACTCGCAGCCACTAGCCGAACTCTGGCGCGCCAAACAATTGCAATACACCTGGCTCCGCAGCCTGCAAGGCAACTACGCAGATTTCTGGCAAGTCACCGCCGACGCCCTGGACTTCGCCCTGGCGACGCTGCACCTCGAAGATCCAGCCTTACGCGCACGGCTAATGAATCTGTACTTGACGCTGAGCGCCTACCCGGAAGTCTCGGAAACGCTGCAGCGACTGAAAGCCACCGGCATAAAACTCGCCATTTTATCCAACGGCTCTCCCGCCATGCTAGCGGCCGCCGCCGCGAACGCCGGCATTGCCGATCTTCTCGATGCAATTTTGTCGGTGGACGAATTGCAAATCTATAAGCCGCATCCGTCCGTCTACGCCCTGGCCTGCCAGCGCCTCAACCTCCCCGCCGCCAACATCTGCTTCCTCTCCTCCAACGGCTGGGATGCCTACTCCGCCAAATCCTTCGGCTTCCGCGTCCTCTGGTGCAACCGCACCAATCAAGCCCCCGAGCGAATCCCGGAAACGCCCGACGCACAAATCGCCACACTCGCCGAGCTGCCCGATATCGTCCTGGGCTGACTCCCGCCAGTCCTTCTCACGTTTTAAGAAACCGCCGAGGAAGAGTAAAGTAAGAGCACCGTTTCCCGTAGGAGCATGGGAGCAAGCATGAGTGCAGTCTTGATCGCCGTAGCCATTTTCGTCGCCGCCGTAGTCGTCTGGCTGGCGCTGCAAACCTCGCAAAGCCAGAAACGCAGCACGCAACTCGAATCGCACTTGACGGAACTGCGCCGCGAACTGCAATCCGTCGCCACCAATCAGGCGCAAAGTTCCGGCCAGGTAAAAGCCATTGCCGACAGCGTTTCCCTCCGCCTCGAAAGCGTCAACGCCGCGGTGCAGGAAGGCATGAAGGGCGCCGCGCAGGTAACCGGCCAAATCACCTCGCAAGCGCAATCCGTGATGGCCGAAGAATTAAAAAACACCCGCGCGCAAATCGGCGAGATCCAAAAACAACTCGGCGAAGTGCAACAAGCCGGAAAGCAAATGTCGCAAACCGCGCAAACCCTCGAAGGCATTTTGGGCGGCGCGAAATCGCGCGGCTCCTTTGGCGAGGTAACCCTCGAACGCCTCCTCGAAGACGCCCTGCCGCCGTCGCAATATTCCATGCAATACCGCTTCACCAGCGGAGAAGCCGCGGACGCGGTCATTCACTTGCGCGACAAAAAGATCATGGCCATCGATTCCAAGTTCCCGCTCGATGCCTTCCGCCGCATCGCCACCGAGGGCGACGACGCCCGCCGCACCTTTGCCAGCGCCGTCAAAGGCCACGCCGACGCCATCGCCAGAAAATACATCGTCCCGCAGGAATGCACCCTCGATGTCGCGCTGATGTTCGTCCCCTCCGAAACTGTCTACTACGAACTCCTCGTAACCGCCGACGGCAAAGGCCTGCCCCTCGACGCCTACTGCCGCCAACAAAATGTCCTCCCCGTCTCCCCCAACACCCTGCACGCCCATCTCTGCGTCATCGCCATGGGCCTCCGCGGCATGCGCATCGAAGAAAACGCCAAGCAACTCTCCGCCGGACTCGACGGTATGAACGTCCTGATGACCAAGTTCTACGACAATTTCGAAAAACTAGGCACCCATCTCAAGAACGCCCAGCAAAGCTACGGCGAAGCCGATAAGAAATTCGAAAAAGCCCAATTCGCCCTCGAGAATCTAGTAGCCTCCGCCACACCCCCAGAAGCCCTGCCTGGCGAGGCGCTGGACGCCCCACTGCCAAATCCCCAAGGCCTCCTCACCCTAACCCCGGAAATCACCGCCAAGAAAACCACCTAGAGAAGAAAAGCCTTTGTAGCGGCCGGGCTTTAGTCCCGGCACTTTCAACAGCGGCTAGTCATCACCCTCTTCGATCGTAGAACGACGAAACGAACCAAGCGCCAAAGTACTCAAAATACTAGAGATACTAAGATATCTATTGACACCAAAACAATCTTCTGCTAGCATCTTCCTGTACAGAACTGTCGCTATACCCCGAGCCCTCCTCTCACAAACACTAGTTTTGACATCGCCGGAGGTTACCGAGCGTGGCCCCAATTCGCTCGTTCGCCAGACCGTAACCAAGTAGTACCTAAATCTCGCGTCTAAGCTCACTAGAATGAATACTTGCAAAGGCAATAATATACTTGACAAATCAGAGCGTCCGGGGTATTCTTTTGCCAGTGAGGGACGCCATGAGCACCGTACCAAAGACTCTCCAGCAAGCAATCGTACACTTCGCGGACGCCGATAACTGCCTCGCGTTTTTGGTCAAGTTGCGCTGGCCGGATGGTGTCGTGGTATGCCCCACCTGTGGCCGTGCGGACGCCGTGTTCCTCAAGAATCAACGGAAGTGGCAATGCAAGAGCGTTCACGCGAAGCGCCAGTTCTCCGTCAAGGTAGGCACCATTTTCGAGGACTCCGCGCTCCCGCTCGACAAGTGGCTCATCGCCATTTGGATGATTGCCAACTGCAAGAACGGCGTCTCGTCCTACGAGATTCACCGCGCTCTTGGCGTCACTCAGAAGTCCGCATGGTTCATGCTGCACCGCATCCGGCTCGCAATGCAGAATCGCTCGTTCGTCAAGATGGGCGGCTCTGGTAGCGAAGTGGAAGTGGACGAAACTTTCGTCGGCGGGGCCGCACGCTTCATGCACGCTGACAAACGCAAGCGACGAATTACTGAGACTGGCACCAAGGATAAAATCGCCGTCATGGGGATGCTGGAGCGTGGTGGAGAAGTTCGCGCTGCGGTCGTGGGCAACCGGAAAAAGCACGCGCTGCAATCGCAGATTCGCACTCACGTCCACGAAAACAGCGCGGTCTACACGGACGCGCTCATGTCCTACATGGGGCTTGAGGACCACGGTTTCAAGCACCAAGTTATCGACCACGCCGAACGCTACGTCAACGGGCAGGTGCACACTAACGGGATGGAAAACTTCTGGAGCTTGCTCAAGCGTCAACTCAAGGGCACCTACATTTCGGTCGAACCATTCCACCTGTTTCGGTATCTGGACGAACAGGTGTTCCGGTATAACTTCCGCACTCTTGAGCATGATGGACTTCGTTTCGAGCACGTCGCCTCTCACATCCTAGGAAAGCGCCTCACCTATGCCGAGGTCACTGGCAAGGTGGGTGCGACGCCTAGCCTGCCCAACTAGACTGCCTCGCGGGAAGCGAAAGATTTCTTAGATTTCTTTCGCTTTTTCGCGGCTTTTTCTGCGTCCAATTTCGCCTTAATATCAGCGTGGGGAACCGCCAGTAAATCCCCGACCAACTGCTCAAATTTTTTGTATTCCTTGCTGTTCTTCACTCTTGTAACCTCGCGCATAAAGATTCTACAAATTCCAGAGTGTGCGACAGGATTTTTAGAGCCTCATCATCGCTGTAACTGTCTGGTCCGTGCGCTACGTGATTTCTCCATGCGTTCTTTACGAAGAACAAGTGCGAGGTCGCAGCGCCATAAAATGTCTCGTCGTCGTTCTTCTGCTGTGACTTCGCCAGTTGCTTGCCGTATTCGCGTACGGAACGTTCGATCCCTTCAATGATGACGTTCCAATTTTCGTGGGCAGTGGAAATGTTGAATGGCTTCGCAAGCGCAATTAGTGCAGGCTCCATTGCTCGCATACAATGAAACACGGAAGCGGTTGATTGGCCCAAGGAATAACATGCACCGGCGCGGTCAAGTTCCTTGAAGGCTGTCGGAAACTTGGTTTGAATGGAAGATGATTCTAGCCATTTTGCGTTGCTGTACTTCGCCCGCTCGCGGGGTATTGCCCTAAATAGAACGGCGCCGAGTTCAGCTTTAAGAGATTTGTGAATAGTTTCCAGATGATGGCATACCCTCGCATCATCGTATTTAATATCCCCTGTAAACTCCAAGGACGTGCCATTCCAACTTGCCTTGCCAGGATTTTGCTCCATAACCTCCGCGAACCATCCTGACAAGAGTTCAAACGTAACTGGCAAGCCCAATGCGGAGACGTCAGCCATCAACCGCGTGAAGCAGTCGTTGAAACTAATCTGGCTGGGTTCGGTCTTACCCCATTTTCCGAGCATCAACCCAAATTGGTACGATAGCTCGACATATTGCGCAGCAGAAAATTCAAGCATAACTAACAGGGACACCACCCCACGAGAGGCGGTCTCCCAAGGGGGAGATGCTACCCCTCTATCACTTTCTTGAAACACTTGTACAAGAGCCATAATCTACTTTTCCTTTTGATTCGGCAAGTATATTATTGCCCTTGCAAAAGGTTGTGAAAACAAAGGAACTTTAACTCCCTTTATAATCACAACCTTTCGCGAATCGGAGGCCCCGACGGCGCCTTTCACCGTCAGGCGCAGGCCACGATGCCCGGCGGGCACCAGCGGCGAGAACTCCGCCTCCGACGCCAATTCCACGAAGATCATCGCGAAAGGCGCAGCGGAATCAGTTCTTACGAAGTAGGCCGCGCGCTCCGCATCACCCAAATGTAGGCATTCTTCATGATGCATCGCGTCCACCGCGCGCTCCACGGTCCCAAAGACATCGTGCAGCTCGGCGGTCGTGGCGTCCAAGTGGAACTCGATGAGACCTTAAGATCGGTGGTGCCGCGCGCTTCATGCACGCCAGCAAGCACCGTGTGAGAACTAACGGAGCGAAGGACAAGATACTGTGCATACGACGGTTGACCATGCGGAGCGATACGTTGATGGGCAAATCCACATCAACGGACTCGAAAACTTCTGGAGCCTGCTCACGCGCGGACTGAAGGGCACAGTACATCGCGGTCGAGCCGCTCCACCTGTTCCGATACCTTGACGAACAAATGTTTAGGTACAATAATCGCGTCGATATGAACGACGGGGACCGATTTGTAGCTGCCATGAATCATATCGCTGGTCGTCGAATCACCTATCAAGCATTGACCGGGAAAGGCACAGACTCCGTACACCACGGCCCGGCAGGGACGCGGCCAGAGCGTAAGGCGGCCTGAACCTTGCCTTTTTTCTTGGAGTCAACCTTTGGACCGCGAAAAAGACTCTTCATCGTCTCCTCGAAAGCCTTCTTTGCTTCGGGACCTTCTCGGTAATCTATATTGTCGCTTCGTCTTTTGCACTTTCGTTTTGGTCAAAATTCAAGCCTCCAGTCGAGCAGCCCATCAGCGAAGATAACACCGATCAATACGGCGACCGTTGCCAGAAGGAACCCGCCAAGCCCGCGCGGGTTGTTGTAGAGTCCCTTGCACCAAAAGAGCACGAAGCTAGAGAGGAACGCAAAGAGTGGATCGGATGGGGGAGCCTCGCGGTTCAAACTCTGACCCTCGCGGCGGTAATCGTCTACGCCTGCATAACTTATAACCAATGGGTCGAGATGCATCGGCAACTGGACGATTCCGAAGCTGTACAACGGGCACAGCTCACATTGGAGGATTTTCAGGCAACAATCGTGCCGGGCAAAGATTTCGTTACTGATGTTTCTATCACGGTGAAAAATGGCGGCGGCAACACCGTCGCCAATAATATTTTGTTCACTGCGCGATGGGGTTCTGATAGTCCGGGTCATTTCCGGGTGAATCGCACTAGTTCCAGCGGAGGCAGCAGTCTGGGGCACGACAAAAGCCGCACCTACAAGTTCACAGTTGGCCGCGCTGACGATTCCACATGGGATGGGTCGCTGCTTAACGGAGCGAATTCCTTGCTCAATCCATTGATCGTCGGGAATTCCGCCGATGATACGGTAAGCACTAGCGATATAATGCAGGGCAAGAAACTCTTTTTCATCTATCCCACTGTTCACTACAGGGACATATTTAGTCACGAGCAAGTTGCCTCGGATTGTTTTGCCTATAGCATTGAGACCCGCTCTTGGGTTTCCTGCCCCCCCTTGAATGAGTAAAAACTACACCGTCCCCTCGGATCATCCTGGGCGACCGCCTTTATGGGACCGCCGCCGCCGGATGAAAATTGTTCGCCACCAAACGGATCGAAATCAGGAAACTTCCCTTCCGCTTTCCCACCACCTCAAATTTCGCGGCGTTCTCCGCGCCGCCGCTGCTGAGTTGTTTCGCGGGATTCCCGCCCGCCAGTTCCGCGATATCGGGCGCAAGATTGCGCGCCTCCAGCAGCAATTTCGCAGCGCTTCCTTTCACCGTCACGCGCAGGGGACGATGCTCCGCGTGCGCCAGCGGCGAGGAGTCCGCCTCCAGCGCCAATTCCACGAAGGTCATTGCGAAGGGCGCGGCGGAATGCTTCGCGCAGGATATGGCCACGTTCGCTGGCCCCGCATCGGCATCGGGCGGCGGCAGCACCACCAGCGCCATTGCCGAGGAGGCCAGCACCAGCGCTTGCTGCCCGCCGATGGTTACCTGGTTGGCGTCGGCATCGCCGCAGAAACCCTGGCCGGTAACATCAAATCGGTCCGTGATGGACACCACGCGCGGCACGCTCGTCACTTCGAGTTTCGTGGTATCCGCCTGCGCCGCCGCCAGTACCGTGGAAGTCACCCGCCCGGCGCGCCCTTCGATGGATCCGAAAATCACCCCCGGTGTGAGCGGCGCCACGAACAGGGCTCGGCCCGTGGCATCCGTCTTCAAGCGGTCGCCATTTGAAAACGTCACCGCAACTCCGGGCGTCAGCCGGCCGTTCATATCCAGTACCGCCAGGGTGGCGCGCTCGCCGGCAACCAGTTGCCGCGGCAACAGCAGTATCCTTGCGCCGCTCGCTGCCGGAGCAGGCATCGCCTGCGCCGTCGCGGCCACTGTGCCCGCTGGCGAAGCCGCCGCCGGACCCGGAGCCTGCGCGGTAATCGCAGCCCTGTAGCGCAGGGCGGAGTCCGCGGAGCCCTGCGGTCTTTGCCCGATCCACGACGGCAGCCTTGCCGAAAATTGCCAAAAAGCCGCGGGGCTCAACAACATCGCCAGCAAAGAAAGACGCAACACAGTCATAACCACGATTGTAGATGAGTGCGGAAGTGCCGCGTCTAAAAAAAGCTTCCGTCGCCATGTGTTCGGCCGGCGGCCGCGGGGCTCCGCCCTGCGCTGCCGCTGCGGCCGTACTCCCGTCCCTGCAGTGTTAACGATGTAGCCAAAATGCCCTTATTAAGTAGGGTTCACAGCCTTCCGCAGCAGCCCGGGGTCTGCTAGCGTAAAAATAGTGAATACCACCTGGCTTGGGGTGTCCTCCGGCCATGCAGGAGTACGTGTGCGAATCAAAAGTGGCGGCATGAGCGACGTGGGTCGCGTGCGCTCCAACAACGAAGACTGCTATCGCATCGTCTCCAGCATGGGACTCTTCGTGCTTTCCGATGGCATGGGTGGCGAAGCGCACGGCGAAATTGCCAGCGCTCTGGCGGTGGAAACCGTCATTAAGCATTGCCTCGAGGGCGAAAACAATCCCGCGCTGCCGGTTTTTGGCGAAACCCAGGCGGGTTGGAACGCGCGCACCAAGCGCCTTTCCAGCGCCGTTCATCTGGCCAACAGAAAAATTTTTGAGTCCGCCGCCAAACATCCCGAGCAGAGCGGCATGGGCGCCACGCTGACCGCGGTGTGGGTCGCCGAAAATAGTCTAAGCATCGCCCATGTTGGCGACAGCCGGGCATACGTCTTGCGCACTGGCTCCTTGCAGCAACTGACCAACGATCATTCTCTGGTTGCCGAACAGGTGCGCCGCGGCATTCTCACCGCCTCGCAAGCCGAAGAAAGTGACATGCAAAGCGTGTTACTCCGCGCTCTCGGCGCCAATCCTGACGTCGAGGTGGACGCCGAAGAGCAGCCGCTCTTTCCGCGAGACGTCTTGCTGCTCTGCTCCGACGGCTTGACCCGCATGGTTATGGAGCCGGAAATCGCCGGCACGCTCCAATCCGAACCCGATTCCGCCAAGGCCGCCGAAAAATTAGTGGAGCTCGCCAACGAGCGCGGCGGAGCGGACAACATCACGGTCATTGTCGTCCGCACGGGCGCCGAATCGAAAGCATGGTTTTCCTGGTTGCGCTTCGGTGCGCGCAAGTCCACAAACGGCAACGGTCACGCAGGAGGAAAGTAATATGGCGAAACTCAGTCTGATGTTCGAGCAGAGACTGGTAAAGGAAGTTCCGGTCGGCAGCCGCGCGATCAGCATCGGCCGCTCCCCGGACAACGATCTGCCGGTGGACAATCTGGCCGTCTCCAACTACCATGCGCGCGTGTACTTCGAAGCTGGCCGCCTCGTGGTCGAAGATCTCGACAGCCTCAACGGCACGTTCGTCAACGACATGCGCATCGAGCGCGCCACCCTGCACGACGGCGACTCCATCTGGGTCGGCAAGCACCACATCAAGGTCGACGCCACCGGCGACGCCCCGGTACCCTGGGACTCCGGCCGCAAAGCCAACGCGCCACGCATCAACGAAACCATGGTCCTCGACACCAAGGTCCGCCGCGACATGCTCCAGCAAGCCGCCGCCATGGGCGAACGCACGCAATTCGCCGCCGGCCGCCTCAAAGTTCCCACCATCGTCGTCCTCAGCGGCAAGACCGACCAGAAAGAATATGCGCTGACCAACAAGCTTACTGTCATTGGCAAATCCCATCTCGCCACCGTGCGCCTGAAAGGTTGGTTCAAGCCCGCTATGGCCGCCCAGATCAATCAACGCGATGATGGCTACCACATCGTCGCCGGTGACAAAATTCCCACCGTCAACGGCGCGCCCATCAGCGGCCCCGTCCGCCTCAACGACGGCGATTTAGTTGAAATCTGCGGCGTCCGCTTAAATTTCATCTTTCGCGACTAGCGCGCCGTCGCAATGGCCGCCCCTTCAGAAAAAAATCGGCTCGCGCGCCTCGCACTTCCTTTCTTCGAAATCTTCGAATCGTGGTGGCAGCACCGCGTCTCTTTTTTGATCAGCCTGATCATCACGCTTCTGGCTCTCACGCTGTACTACTTCACATTCTTCGGCGAACGTGCTACTCCGATCTTCGCCTTCCTGCAGCGCTTCGAGTACGATTCGCTCGACACCCGTTTCCGCTACCGCTCGCCGGCCGCCACGCCCATTGATCCCGCCATCGTTATTGTCGACATCGACCAGCATTCTCAGGAAGTCCTCGGCCGCTGGCCCTTCTCCCGCTCCAATTTCGCCACGCTACTCGATACCCTGCGCTCCGACGGCGCCGCCGTAGCGGCCTTCGACATCACCTTCAGCAAACCCGAAGTCAGTGCCGCGCCCATTCAAGCCTTCGAAAAAGCCCTGCAAGCCAGAAAGAAAAAAATCGAGCGCGTCGACCCGCAATTCGCGGCCGAATTGCAAAATCTCGCGGCCGAATCCAGCGCCGACCAGCAGTTCGCCGCCGCCATCCAAAAATTCGGCCCCGTCGTCCTCGGCAACTATTTCCTCTACACCGAATCCGACCTCCGCGACATCGACGCTGCCGTCCTCGACGCCTACGCCAAGCAACTCAGTTTCTTCTCTTTCCCGCAAGTCCAATCCATCAAAAGCCGTGCCGCCTTCGGCAAGCAGGATTTCGCCAACCTCATCGCCAAATACCAGCTTACCCGTCCGCTCCCGCAAGGCGCCGAGGCCAACCTCGATCTCTTCACCAACTCGCTAGGCGGTAGCTCTTCCGGCACCGGCTTTTTCAACGCGCCATCCGACACCGACGGCATCGTTCGTACCGCCACCATGGTCCTTCCCTACGGCCGCTCGAAGGACTTGCGCGAGTGGGATCTCTACGGCTCTCTCGATGTAATGACCGTCCGCGCCTTTCTCGGCGTCGGCGACGATTTAGTCCTCACCTACGGCCAAAACGGTATCGTCGACATCCAGTTCGGCACGCAGCGCCGTGTCGTACCCAACGACATCGGCGAAGCCCTCATCAACTACCACGGCCCCGCCTACACCTATCCCCACTATTCCATGGCCGATGTAGTTCAAGGAAAATTAGCCGCCGAAAAATTCCGCGGCAAAATCGTGCTCATCGGCGCCACCGCCACCGGCATTGGCGACATCAAATCCACTCCCTACAGCGGCACCGACTATCCCGGCGTGGAAATTCACGCCAACGTCATCGACAATCTCCTCCACGGAAATTTTGTGCGGCGCGGCGCAAAGCAGCAACTGCTCGACGCCGAAGTCATTTTATTTCTTGGCATCCCGCTCGGTATTTTCATGGCGTTGGCCCCGCCGCGCTTCATGTGGTTCGGCCTGAGTCTCCTCGCCCCGCTCCTCTGGCTCGACTACCACGCCTTCCTCGACGGCTGGTGGCTGAATTTCACCGTCCCCGCCATCACCATCGCCTCCAACGTCCTCCTCGTCTCCCTGTATCGCGCCCTCGTCGAAGAAAAAGAAAAGCGCCGCGTGCGCACCGCCTTTGGCCAATACCTCAGCCCCGAAGTAGTCCGCCGCCTGCTCCTCAACCCGCAACTCGTCGAACCCCGAAAAACCGAAATCAGCGTAATGTTCAGCGACATTCGCGGCTTCACCACCATCTCCGAACAACTCGATGCCCAGCAGTTGGCCCTCTTCCTGAACGAATATCTATCCGACATGACTGGCATCGTCTTCGAGCATTCCGGCACCCTCGACAAATACATCGGCGACGCGGTCATGGCCTTCTGGGGTGCGCCCATCGAAGTCGAAGCCCACGCGCAACAAGCCTGCGAAAGCGCCCTGAAAATGATGGTCCGCGTCCATCAGATGCAGCAAAAATGGGAAGCCGAGGGCCGGCCGCACCTCGACATCGGCATTGGCATCAACACCGGCGGCGCCAGCGTTGGCAACATGGGTTCCGCCCTGCGCTACGGCTACACCGCCCTCGGCGACACCGTAAATCTCTCCTCCCGCCTCGAAGGTCTAAACAAAGACTACGGCACGCACATCATCGTCAACGAAACCACCTACGCCGCCCTGCAAAATTCCGCGTACGTTTTTCGTGAACTCGACCTCATCCGCGTAAAGGGCAAGTTGCAGCCGGTCACCATCTACGAACTGATCGGCCGCCAGGGCGAAACCACCGACTACGGCTCCCCCGAAGACCTGCAAAAACGTCTCCAACAATTCCGCAATGCCCGCGAACTCTATTCCCAGCGCCAGTGGGAGCAAGCCCAAAATTCCTTTGAAACCATCCTCGCCGAATGGGACGGCGACGGCCCCTCCCGCACCTACTGGAAGCGCTGCCAGGAATACCTCTTCGACGAGCCTCCCTCCGGCTGGGACGGCGTCTTCACCATGACCCACAAATGAGTCAGTCGCCGGTCCATTCGATAAGTTGAAAATAGCTCCCATTCGCGATCGCTCACGCGTCAAACATAACGAGTGAAACGTACCAAGCGAAACGGAATAGGCGAAACGTAACAACTGCTGACATGTTGGCATCAAAGAACGGCACGCCACGATTTTGATCCGCTCAGCCGCGAAGCGTGTTGTTATAAACAATAGACTTAGCTCCACAATGGCACGACCGTTTTATTGACACGAAGTTTGCGATTTTAGGGTGCGACGGATGAAGCTTCGGGTTTTCCTGCCGCCGGTCCGGCGCTTCCAAGGGACAGCGTACCCAATCGGTCGTACCAACGAATCTAAGAATGAGCACTCATCGGACTAGGTCAAGGTGTCTCCGGTGAGCTAAAAGACGGCGAGCAGCCAGGCGCCTCCAAGCTGAGACCAAGGAAGATAAGAATTTAAATGTGGATCGTTCGATTAGCGCTTTCCCGTCCCTACACTTTCATCGTAATGGCGCTCGTCATCATCCTTCTGACTCCGGTCGTCCTCCTGCGTACCCCCACCGACATTTTCCCGGACATCAACATCCCGGTCATCAGCCTCGTCTGGAACTACACCGGTCTCGAGCCGCAAGAGATGGAGCAGCGCATCACCTCCAACTCCGAGCGCGCCGTCACCACCCTGGTCAATGACGTCGAGCATATCGAATCCCAGTCGCTCAACGGCATCGCCGTCGTAAAAATCTATTTCCAGCCCAAAGCCAACATTCAAACCGCCCTCGCGCAGACCACCGCCATCGTGCAAACCATCCTGCGCCAGTTGCCTCCGGGCACCACCCCGCCGCTGGTAGCCATCTATTCGGCCTCAACGGTTCCTGTTATCCAGATTGGCTTGACCAGCGACAACCTCAGCGAACAGGCGCTCTTTGACTTCGGTAACAACTTTATCCGTACGCAACTGGCTACCGTACAGGGTGCCGCTCTGCCATTCCCCTACGGCGGCAAGCAGCGCCAGATTTCCGTGGACCTCGATTCCCAAGCTCTGCAGGCCAAGGGCCTTACTGCGGTCGACATCGTGAACGCCGTCAATGCCCAGAATCTTTTGCTTCCGACCGGCACCGTCAAGATGGGCACTCTCGAATATGTCGTCGAACTCAACGGCGCTCCGCAGACCATTCAAGAACTGAACGACCTGCCGGTGAAAACCGTGAATGGCGCCGCCATCTACATGCGTGAAGTGGCCCACATTCGCGACGGTTTTTCCCCGCAAACCAACGTCGTTCGCGCCAACGGCCAGCGCGGCGTGCTCATGAGCGTCTATAAAACCGGTTCCGCTTCCACTCTCGACATCGTCAGCCGCGTAAAACAGACGCTCGACAACTATGCCTCGGCGCTCCCGCAAGGCTTAAAGGTCAGCACGTTTTTTGACCAATCGCTCTTCGTGCGCGCCTCCATCAAGGGCGTTCTGCGGGAAGCCTTAATCGCTGCCGTGCTCACCGCCTTGATGATTTTGGTGTTCCTCGGCAACTGGAAGAGCACCATCATTATTGCCATTTCGATTCCGCTCTCCATCCTCGTCAGCATCCTGCTCCTCAGCGCGCTGGGCGAAACCATCAACATCATGACCCTCGGCGGCTTGGCTCTCGCCGTCGGCATCCTCGTCGACGACGCCACCGTGGAAATCGAAAACATCAACCGCAACCTCGCCATGGGCAAGGAAACCGTCCAGGCCATTCTCGATGGCGCGCAACAGATCGCCACGCCTGCCTTCGTCTCGACGCTGTGTATCTGCATCGTGTTCATCCCCATGTTCTTTCTTTCCGGCGTCGCCAAGTACCTCTTCGTGCCGCTCGCCGAAGCCGTCATCTTCGCCATGCTGGCCTCTTACATGTGGTCCCGCACCATCGTTCCCACCATGGCCATGTATCTTCTAAGTGCCGCGGACGAGTACCACCCGGAAGAACATAAAGGCGAAAAGCAGGGTTTCTTCCGCAAGCTGCAGCAGTTTTTTGAACATGGCTTCGAACGGTTTCGCGAGGGTTACCGCAGCGCGCTGAATACCGCGCTCGCCAGTTCCCTGCTCTTCACCGCCTGCTTCCTGATTTTCTGCATCCTTAGCGCCGGCTTGATCTTCGTCCTGGGCCGCGATTTCTTTCCCAAAGTCGACGCCGGACAGATCCGCCTGCACTTCCGCGCTCGCACTGGCTTGCGCATTGAAGAAACTTCGCGTCTCGCCGACCAGGTCGATGGCCTCATTCGCAGCACCATTCCCCCGGACGAACTCGAGACCATTCTCGACAACATCGGCCTGCCTTACAGCGGTATCAATCTTAGCTACAGCAACGCGGGAACTTTCGGCACTTCGGATGCCGAAATCCTCGTGCAATTAAAGGAAGATCGCAAGAACCCGACCAGCACTTACGTCAGAGATCTGCGCGAAAAACTTCCACAGAAATTTCCCGGTGTGCAGTTCTTCTTCCAGCCCGCGGACATCGTCACGCAGATTCTGAATTTTGGCGTGCCCGCGCCCATCGATGTGGAAGTTACCGGCGCAAATCAGCAAGGCAATTACCTGGTCGCCGAGAAACTGGCCAACCAGATCCGCCATATTCCCGGCGCCGTGGACGTTCACGTTCAGCAAGCCTTTGACAGTCCCACGGTGCGCATGAACATCGATCGCACCCGCGCGCAATCCGTGGGTCTCCAGGCCCGCGACGTGGCGCAGAACGTTCTCGTCTCTCTGAGTTCCAGCTTCCAGACCTCACCGGCCTTCTGGCTCGATCCCAAGAACGGCGTGAGCTACAGCGTCTCCGTGCAATCTCCGCAATACCGCGTTGACAGCGTTCAGAGCCTGCAAAATATTCCCATCGGCGGCGCCGTACCCGGCACGCCGCCGCAAATCCTGGGCAACCTGGTGGACACCGTTTCCATCGCGCGCCCCGCGGAAATTTCCCATTACAACGTCCAGCCCATGATCAACGTCTACGCCTCCGTGGACGGCCGCGATCTTGGCGGCGTTTCCGACGAAGTGGCCAAACGCGTAAAAGACATTGAACCGCAGCTCCCCAAAGGCAGCCACATAATTGTTCGCGGGCAAGTTTTAACCATGAAGAGTTCGTTCACCGGCTTGGCCGTCGGCCTCATCGGCGCGATTGTGCTGGTGTACTTGCTCATCGTCGTAAATTTTCAGTCCTGGCTGGATCCTTTCATTATTATCACCGCGCTGCCCGGTGCGCTTGCCGGCATCTGCTGGATCCTGCTGATCACCCACACCACTTTGAACGTGCCCTCGCTCACGGGCGCCATCATGGCCGTTGGCGTGGCCACCTCGAACAGCATTCTGATGGTCTCCTTTGCTCGCGAACAGCTCGACGAAGGCAAAAATGCCCACGACGCCGCTCTCGAAGCCGGCTTTGTGCGCGTCCGCCCCGTCGTTATGACCGCGCTGGCCATGATCATCGGCATGGTTCCCATGGCCATCGGTCTTGGCGAGGGCGGCGAGCAAAACGCTCCGCTCGGCCGCGCCGTTATTGGCGGCTTACTGTTCGCTACGTTTGCCACACTGTTTTTCGTTCCATGTGTTTTTTCTATGATTCACGGCCGTCGCCAACGCTCGGAAGAGGACGCCAAGCACTCGGATGGCAACTCCGGTGATGGCGGCCATCGGGCTCCATCGCCTTCGCCGGCGTAGAGGGTTTGACGCGGAACGATGCGGCAGAAGCAATGGCATCGCAAGTACAATCAGGAAACGGAGTGAAGTCTGATGAGTGAACGCGAAAACTACGACGCATCTTCCCGCGAACGTGATAGTGGCCAAAGCCAGGGGCCCCAGGGCCATCAAGGTGAAAAGAAAAGCCACCTCTTTCTCATCCTGATTATTCTCGCTGTCGTGCTCGTGGTCTTCGGCGGTATCACCCTGCTGCAACGGCGCTCGCAATTCAAGGCCCTGGCCAGCAACACGGAAACCATGTCTATTCCGACCGTTGCCGTCACGCATCCCACCGTCGAGGAATCTCAGGAAGACCTGGTCCTTCCCGGCGCCATGCAGGCGTATATCGAAACGCCCATCTACGCCCGCACCAACGGTTATCTGAAAAAATGGTATTTCGATATTGGCAGCAGGGTTCCCAAGGGGGCGTTGCTCGCGGAAATTGACACTCCCGAAGTCGATCAACAGCTCTCGCAAGCCAAAGCCGAGCTCGGCACCGCGCGAGCCAACACGGATCTCGCGCAAACCACCAACACTCGCTATTCGGACCTGCTGAAAACCGATTCCGTTTCCAAACAGGAAGTCGATAACACCAACGGTGACCTGGCGGCCAAGCAAGCCACGCAAAACTCCTCGGAAGCCAACGTCCGCCGCCTGCAGGATCTGGAATCCTTTACGCGCGTCTACGCGCCCTTCAGCGGCGTCATCACTCGCCGTAACGTGGACATTGGCAATCTCATCAACGCCGGGAATGGCGGCGCTGCCCAACAATTGTTTTATCTCGCGCAGATCGATCCCATCCGCGTTTACGTCAACGTTCCGGAACTCTACGCCCCTTCCATTCGTACCGGCCTCGGCGCCTATCTTGAACTGACACAATTCCCCGGCCGCCGCTTCGAAGGCAAAGTGGTGCGTACCGCCAACGCCATCGATCAGGCGTCTCGCACACTCTTGACGGAAGTGGATGTCCCTAATAAAACGGGTGAACTCCTTCCGGGCGGTTATTCCGAAGTGCATCTCGAATTAAAGGTGAGCGGTTCGCGCTTACAGGTTCCCGTAAACGCTTTGCTCTTCCGCGCCGAAGGCTTGCGGGCCGTCTCCGTCGACGCCGATCACAAAACGCATTTAAGGCCGCTGCAAATTGGCCGTGACTATGGCACGACTCTCGAAGTCCTGCAGGGCCTCAACGCCGACGATTGGATCGTGGTCAACCCCGCCGATTCTCTCGACGATGGACAGCAGGTCAACGTGAAAGAGCTGCCGCAAAATACGCAGCCGGTCCCGGCCGGCTCGCCCTCGGTGAACTCCAATACTCCACAGCCCAGCGGCGGCAACAACGCTGGCAACAACGGCGCCGGCAACTCCAACAATGGTGCGAACAATGGCGGCAACAGCGGCAAATCAAAAAAGGGCGCGCCTCCGAAACAGAAATGAACTCCCGGAATCCAAAGCGCTTTTTGCCGCCAGCTGCTTTTTTCGCTGCTGCCCCGTTGCTGGCCCTTTTGCTGCTGGCTGGCTGCACCGTCGGCCCAAACTATCATCGGCCCAGCGCCGAAGTTCCCGCCAAGTGGGACACCACCGCTCCCTGGCGCGAAGGCACGCCCATGGATGCCTTGTCGAAGGGCGCCTGGTGGACCGTCTACCACGACGATGAATTGAGTACGCTCGAGCAACAGTCCATCGACGCCAACCAAACGTTGAAGATTTCCATCGCGCGCCTTGAACAAGCCCGCGCCACCGCCGCTATCCAAATCTCCACGTTATTCCCCACCGTCGGTCTCGTGCCCAACACCAATCAGCCCAGCGCGGAGCGTGTGCGCGCGAGTGGCGGCCGGGTGTTGAGTTCGTCAGTCCCCAGCAGCACTGCGTATACGTCAAATTCCTACGCCATCCCTTTTGCCGTGAACTACGAAGTCGACTTGTTCGGCCAGCGCCGCCGCAGCATCGAATCCGCACAGGCCAACTATCAAGCCAGCGCGGCGGACCTCGAAAACGTCCGCCTGGTAATCACCGCCGAACTCGCGGGTGACTTCTTCACCCTCCGCCAGCAGGACACGGAAATCGGCATTCTCAATCGCACCGTGGACGCTCTGGAAAAAGGTTTGCAGTTGGTGCAGTCCCGCCACGACGGCGGCATCGCCTCCGGTCTCGATGTCGCTCAGGAAGAAACTTTTCTCAACACCGCGCGCACCCAAGCTACCCTGCTGCAGCAGCAGCGCAAACAATCCGAAGATGCCATCGCTGTCCTCATCGGCAAGCCCGCTCCAGATTTCCATCTCGCGGTAAAGGAACTGGAATCCGAGCCTCCGGGACTGGACCTCGGCCTCCCTTCTGATCTACTCGAGCGCCGCCCGGACGTTGCGGAAGCCGAACGTCAAATGGCCGCCACAAATGCGCAAATCGGCGTGGCCCAAGCCGCTTACTATCCATCGCTTAATCTGTTCGGGGCCGCCGGTTGGCAAACTTCTTCCATAGGAAGTCTGCTCAGCAGCGCCAGTATTTTTTGGGGTTTGGGAGCGAATGTCGCGGAACAAATATTCACCGGCGGCGCGCGCCGGGCTCAGGTGCAATACGCCCGCGCTGGATACGACGCCGATGTCGCCAACTATCGCGCCACGGTCCTCAACGCATTTCGCGAAGTACAGGATAGCGTCACCGGATTGACGGTGTTGCAGCAGGCCGAACAATCGCAACAAGACGCGGTAAACTCCGCCCGCCACACTCTGGACATTTCCACCGATCGCTACAAAGGCGGCCTGGTCAGCTATCTCGACGTGGTCACCGCGCAGCAAACGCTGCTCAGCAGCGAGCAGCAACTAGCCACCATCCGCGGTCAGCGCCTGGTAACCAGCGTCCTGCTGGTAAAAGCTCTGGGCGGTGGATGGGATTCCGCAAGCCTCTCCGCCGTCGCCGTAAAAGCAAAACTCCGAGACATCGTAGCGCCCTGATCGATTTTCAGCCGGCAGTGTTTATCGACGCCCAACGCACAACCTATCGCCAAAAAAAATCGGCGCCCGCAGTTGGCGCGGACGCCGGTAAAACTTTTCAGAATATAACCGCTCGGCTACCTGCCGAGGCGGCGCTTCGCTTTCTTCACCGCTTTCTTGGTTACTTTCTTGGCCTTTCTCGTAACTTTTTTGGCTTTCTTGGCGGTCTTTCCGGCAGCCTTTTTGGCTTTTTTCGCGCCCGCGGAAACTTTCTTGGCGCTCGCGGAAACCTTCTTCGCCACTTTGCGCGTAATGGCTTTGGCGCTGCGTTGCACGGCCTTCGCTTGCTTTACCACTTTTGCCTGCGTCGCCGGACTCGGCGTAAGAGCTTCTTTCGCGGCATTCGCTCTCGCGGCGATGCTTCCCAGCGTCGAGCCAATCGATTCCGCAACGCTGGTTAAAACTTCCTCGAACTGTTCGGTCTTGTCTGTATCGGAAGGCGTCATGCTCAGCTCCTTGTCGTACGATTCGTCATGCCATTGTCCGTGCGATTGTTTATGCCAAATGGCATCTCAATGTGGCATCCCAAAGTACTCTCACGCCCGTTGTAGCGCAAGCGCCCCTGGCCTTTCCATGACCCCTACCGTAACCAAAGCGGACGAAAACCGCATGGAACTAGGGTCGGCGAAGCGTTTGCATCCACCGCAAATAGCTAATTGCGCGCAAATGGCTAATTGCGCGAACCGACCGCAATCAGCACGATTCCGCCCACCAACGCCAAACCGCCCACAATCGGCGGCAGTGGCACGGTGTGCTGCCGATCCTCGGTGGCGTGAATCGGTCCGAGATCCACAATTTTGTCGCGCTTGGTGTACGTAAAACCCTGATACGCCAGCGCAAAAATCCCCAGAACCACCAGGACAATTCCAATTAGCGTTGCTGATTTCATGGCGCGCGGCTCCTTCCAGCCGCAATGTGACGCAGTCCTTGTCTACCTGCTATACCGGCGCTAAATCGCTCGGCGCCCCTGAATCACGCGGATCAGAATCACCACGATGGCCACCACCAGCAGAATGTGAATAAATCCGCCGAGGGTGTACGAGGTCACCAAGCCCAGCAGCCACAAAATCAGTAGAATCACCGCCAGCGTCCAAAGTAAATCCATGTACGGCTCCTTAAGTAGAGAGGTCGGCAGGAGGAAGCGCCCCGCTTTTTCTGCGACCTTTGAGAACGTAAGGAAACTAACGTCTCGCCGGACAATTGCCCATCAGGGGAACCGTGTAGTCCACAGCGCGATTCGCCGTAGGCGTCGCAAGCACCGGGATAAAGGACCGCTACGGCAATCGCTCGGATCAGTCCAAATCGCCGGTCATGATGAACAGCGGCTTGCCATCAAAACTTTCAAATTTGGGACACAAACGCTCGGTATTGTAATGCTCCGCCACGTTGACGATTTTCTTGGTGGCGGTAATCGTTTCGATCGGCACGTTTCCGTAGCGCCCATTTTTCAGCACCACCAGCCGTCCGGACACATTTTTCAACAACAAATCCAGCGCCATATTTCCGTAAGCCATCGGCGCGATCGAATCGATCGCATCCGGATCGCCGCAACGCACAAAATAGCCGAGCTTCTGATTCACCACGTCAATCTTTTTACCTTTGTTAAATTTCGCGGACAATTCCTTTACTTTTTCCGAAACCAAATCGCCGATGCCACCCAATTTTTTGTGACCAAAGGCATCCGCAGCCTCGCCTTCATACACCATGTCCCCGCCTTCAAACATGGCGCCTTCGGAAACGAGCACGGTGGAATAGCGGCTGGGATTATTTTGGCGGTCTTCCACCAGCAATTCCGTCAACTGCTCGATATTAAATTTATATTCCGGAATTACGCAGCGGTTCGCCGCGCCCGCCATGGTGGGCAACATTGCCGTAAATCCGGCATACCGCCCAAACACCTCCAGCACCATAAACCGTTCATGCGAGCCCGCCGAAGTCCGCAAATTATTGACGAGTTCGATGGTGCGATTGACGCAGGTGCTGAAGCCGATGCAGTAGTCCGTCCCCGGAACATCGTTATCCATGGTCTTGGGAATCGCCACCACCTTAAATCCCTCTTTGTGCAAGCGGACGCCGTAACTGAGGGTGTCGTCGCCACCAATGGGAATCAGATAATCAATTCCGAGCCAGGCTAAATTCTTGATCACTTCCTGGGTCAAATCATTTTTCTCGGCGTGGTACGCCGATTGATGATGCTGAGGGACGCTCGCCTTGCCCACGCGACTGGGGTTGGTCCGCGACGAGTGCAAAAACGTGCCGCCCGTACGGCCGGCGCGGTCCACCACCTCTTTGGTCAAGATCTGGAAATTGTCCGAATTGTCGTAATCCTTCTCCCGCACCGTCTCCAGAATCCCAGCCCAGCCGCGCCGCAAGCCAATCACCTGATAGCCCTGGTGCAGCGCGCGCCGCGTAACCCCGCGGATCGCCGGATTTAGGCCCGGGACGTCGCCCCCGCCGGTCAGAATCCCGATGACGCCCTTTTTGGTATTGATATTCGCCATGAACCTATTCGCCTCGCCGAAAGCCGCCTCGCTGAGTTAACCGCAACCCGCAATTATCCACGGGGAGCGCGAGTTTAGGAAGCGATTCGCCAGTCGGGTAGTGGGCCAGTTTCAATTCAAGCGGCTTTTGCCGCATCCTTCCGAATCAATTCAACAACTTCGCGGAGTTCCCAAACATGATCGCTGATTCCAGCAGCCATAGCCGGGGTAACTCGCAAGGTCTGGTGTATCCGGCAGAAGTTATAAAACATGAAGTAGAGAGCAAGCGCATGCTCATGGTTCTCGACTTTTTTGGAGAATCCGTTGGTCAGGCGAGTGAAGCGCCGCAGGTGCATCCGCATGGAGAGATTCTGCCGCTCGACGTAACTGGTCGAGATATGGTTCCTGTCGGGGTTGCCAATGATGGGAGTTGCCATCGCTCCGATGCACTGCGCTGGACTGTAGCGCGTTTCATTCTCACGGGCCTCGTTACCGTACATTTTGACGAGCATCGCGTAGTCAATTTCGGAGCCGAAGGCATTTTCAACGGCATCAAGATAAACACGGTGTCCGTCCGTGGTGAGTTGAACCCGACTGGCGAGGCGCGAAGCGAGATCGAACATGAAGCGCTGCGCGTAGTAGGCGGACCTACCGCCCACCAGCCAGCATGGAACAATTTTGGTATCAGCGCACAGGGCGGTCCACGTCCACACGTCGCCGTAGCCAAACTTGCCGCGCAATTCCTCGGGAACATTCTTTTCCTTCGCGTAACAGAACGACCAAATCTCATCGCACTGGATACGCTTGCAACTGAGGTTGCGAAGAGCATTGCTTTGGTAGTCCGCGCAGGCACGTCCAATATTTGCCAGCAACTTAATGACGGTATCTTTTGCGACTCCCGTCATGCGGACAGTGGAGCGAATCGAATTGCCCTCAACGAGAGCCGAGATAACTGCTGTTTGGCGTTCGATTGGAAGGTTGTTCATGAGTGAGATTATGCCCGACCGCTCAAGCATTGTCAAGAGTCATTTCTTATCCGCTCAAGCACGGGTATACTTGCCAAACCGTAAGCCTCAACCCGATTTGAGGCCACGTCCTGAACGACTTCCGGCGAGGCAAGCTATGACAATCGCGGCTGGGGTGCGATGTTCCGATGGCATCGTTATTTGTGCAGACACTGAGTTAACGGCAGGAGAGGGACGGTTCGACCGTCCTAAAATATTCGCATGTGAAGATTGGCTGGTAACTGGTGCTGGCGCGTGGGACTACATCAAGATGGCGTCCGACAAGCTAACTGAAGCGTTCCAATCGATCCTTCCTCAAACTCCCTCAGAAGCGCGAAACACGGTTGAGCAGATAGTGACTGCGATCTATGAAGAGCATATTTTCAAACTGACATCTTCCCAGTTTCCCGTCTATTCATCACCCCCTCAATTTGATTTAATTGTCGCGACACGATGCGGAGATGGTCAACTAGCACTTATAAAGACAGCCCTTACAGCTACTTTCTTGAGTTCCCACTACGAAGCGATTGGGATAGGGACGAATGTGTTTGAATATTGGGCTAAATATTTTTTAAATCGCCCACGGACAATGGATGTCGTGGCCTATTTTTGCATGTTCATTTTGCGCGAGGTCAAATCCGCAGTACCTGGGTGTGGAGGCTCTAGCGTTATTTCCAAATTGGCGCTAGATAAGAAAACAACAAAAATGTTCACCGCATTCTTTACAGATGAAGATATTCTTGCGGGTTTCCCTCAGAGCGCAATAAACGTTCTGCTCGAATGTGCGGATTCACCTAACGTAGGCTCTAACTTTGCGATGGGACAGTTCAAACAGACGACCGATCAGCTAAAGGGATGGTTTAGGAACCGACTGGAGATGAAAGAGCGCGGGGAAAATATTGCCTTCACAGCGACCATGAATTCGGCGCTATTGCCGCCTAAAAAGCAGGGAGAAGAATGATGAAATTTATTATCCTTTCTGTGGGAGTCTTCCTATCTTGCGCAGCCAGTATGTCTCAGGAAGTTAAGCATGCACCAACTTTCCAGTCGTGCGCCGCCGATCTAAATCTCTGGACATCTCAAATACCCGGCTGGCCGAATCCCAGCGTAGAGCAGTCACGGGGAGGAACAAAAAACCTCACTGTTCAAGAGATGCGCGGAAGAGTACTCGCTGTTAGCGAGTGCAGTATTTCATATCCGTTGTTGAACCGCTCTAAACCTAATGAATTGTCCGCAAGTATCTCCCTGACCATGGTTTACGACAACGAAATACAAGAAAGACTCATGAATTTCCTTGATCGCCACAATCTCATAGTCAAATTCACACTTGAAGATGAGGCGGGTAAACGTTGATGGGCGACAAAGAGTTTGTTTTTAATGCCAAAGAAATGCGAGTCATCGAAGTGACATGCGACCACTGTGGCACAGGTATCGTCTTTGATTGCGCGAACGAAGGCACCGGCGTTCCCTTGCGATGTCCTAGTTGTAACACTGAAGACCAGCAGATGTATTCGTGGCTCTTGGGATACCGCAAGTGGTATCAGGCGATCACTTCCAGTAAGAAGGCTTTCAAATTCCGAGTGGCAGAAAAATGACGGTTTACGGCTTTTTACTCCATCTCGCCCTCGCAGCGGCTTGCGCTATGGAACTGCGCTGCTCAGGACTGAGGTTTGCTGCTCTCGCCGTGCCTCCCTTAAGACCACCTTTGCGCCCTAGAGCTACCGCATGGGGGTTCTTTCGGGGTTTGCGGGTCTTGGGATGTAGCTTTTCGCCAGTGGCGGTCTCAACGACGCGAAGGGCACTCGCTAACGAGTCGGAATCATTGCTTGAGCGTTTTGGCATGATAGAACCAGATTCGCACACGCAAACTGGCAAATCAAGAGGTCTCAAATTGAAACTGGCCCACTACCGCCAGTCGTAAGAAAGTTGAAATTGCAGCAGGGATGCCCACCCCCCGGGGGGTCTTTGTGTAACACACTCATTCCACGACGGATAGATGCCATTTTTACGTAACATATTGATTCTGAGATAGTTAGATCGCGGGAAACTTTTCGCCGGAATTTGGATAAAGGCAGCACCCCCACCCCCGGTTGTTTTTGGCCAAACGTGGGAAAGCTCAACAAAATAGAAGAGATAGCGGATTTTGCGTTTGGCAAAACGTGCGCAAGCGATTGAAAACAAAAGAGCGTGGTTTGCACAATATATCGAGAACGTACGGACAAGTTAGGAGGGTGAGTAATCGTCGATGCTGCGGCCGAGATGGAGGAGCGGGCTGACACGCGACATAATAGCAAAGTTAAGTTATCATGTCAATAGTCCCCCTATACGTACCAGGACTGCAGCGTTGTGGCAGGTGCAGTATGAGCTTGCGCAGGTCGACACGGAACGTATTCAGATGAGGAGTTTGGCGCTGGCTTAGCTGGATTCGAGGGGTAGAAGAGGAGACGACACATGGCCAGAAACGTGAGCGAGATTATTAAGAAGCTCAGCCCCGCGCGACGCGGGCTCGTGAAGGCTCGCGCGGTGGCGTTGATCGCGGAAGAGATGAAGCTGAGGGGCTCTGGCAATCGCCGGCGGTCGCGGGTAACGAGTTCGTAGCGGGTTCGAGGGTGTTGCGGCACTCAGTCGGTGTCGGGCTTTGCTGAGGAGCGGAGCCAATCGCGGATTTGGGGGAAGCGGAATTCGTGGCGCTCGATGCAGTCGACGATGGATTGGTGGGCTTCTTGCGCGTCGACATCGAGGAAATAGCCGTTGGCGCGGAGCATGGCGTCGGTCATTAGGAAGCAGATGCGCTTGTTGCCGTCGATGAAGGGGTGATTGTTGCCGAGGGATTCCATGAGAGCGGCGGCTTCATCGAAGAGGTCGTTGTAGTAGCCGGTTTGGGGACGCATTACGGCGGATTCGAGGAGGCCGTGGTCACGGATTCCGTGGCTGCCGCCGAATTCCTCGATTAGCAGGCGATGGGTTTCGATGGTCTCGGCGACGGTGGGATAAATGCGCGGGGGCATTACTTGGTCACCCTGGCTTGGCCCGGCCTTACTTGGCTAGAAGATGCAGGAGCTTGCGGTTCTTCTCGATGGACTTGCGCACGTGGGCCATAATCTCCGGGCGGACGGTGCCTTGCGCGGGGGCGACGTATTGGATGTAGTGCTCGACGGCCTGTTCGAGGACGTAGGTGGTGGTTTGGCCATTGTCTTTGGCCAGTTTGGTCAAATCCTGGTAAAGGCCGGCGCGCATGTTTAGGCCTACTTTTCGAGTTGGCATGATCCCTCCTTACAGAAACTAGTTTAGCGCAGCAATTGCGGCGGTCAAGAGCAATCTAGATATGTCTAGATGCGGTTTTGTGGCGGGGACTCAACAGCGACTACGGGACACGCCAGAGTCCCTGCAGTTTGATGGACAGAACGGCGGAATAGCGGCGAAAATCGTAGTCGCTGGTAACGTTCACGAGCGCTTTTGGCGCGCTCGCGTTTGTACAAACAGCCAAAGGATGGGGCACTCGGGATGGAAGAACATAATTGACACTAATTGATGGGATATATACTCACAGCATAATTATCATCGATAATTATATGCTGGACACAATCCACAACTTTCTGACGACCAACAAAGTGTTTCATAACGTGCTCCTTCACGGGATCATCGTGTTGGGGTTCTAATTACAGGTTGGAGTAGCGGCTTGCTTAGAGTGCCCATTAAGGTTCTGACGTACGCGCTGAAGGCGTCGCTTCACCATCGAGAGGGTATTCTTTTCCCTGCGTCCCCCGAGATAAATATAGTTGAGGAGAATTGGCAACTAGTTGGTCCCGAGCTCGCTAAAATCGATTTGGACACATATTTAGGATACGACGTGATGACGTCTTTCGCGCCGAAGCTGCGACTGAACGTTCGGCGGGTAAGCCTCCTTCATCCCTATGACCTGATTATCTACACGGCGTTGGTTTTGACGCTAAAGCACTCGATCTCCAGAGTTCGTTTGCCTTCCGATAAAGTCTTCTCATATCGAACGGAAAAAGCAGGTCCTAACCAGCTCTACAGCAAATCTTCCACATGGAAGGATTTTCGTAATGCGGTACGGACGAAGATTGACGAGCAGCCTGAGCGCTTCGTAGGCGCTACAGATATTGCCGACTTTTACCCCCGAATTTACCACCATCGACTCGTGAATGCGTTGTCTGCCGCAGCTGGGAACTCCTGCAAGGATTACATCCGTGTGTTGGAAAAGATGCTTTCGAGATTCTCGGACGGAACAAGCTATGGCATCCCGGTTGGACCGCCCGCTTCGCGTTTGCTTGGTGAGGCGGTTCTGAGCGATGTTGATGATACGTTGGTCAGTTATGGAATCGATTTTGTTCGGTTTGTCGACGACTTTGTTATTTTCGCTTCTACTATTCAGGACGCAGAGTATGGGCTGCGTGTTTTGGCCGAGACATTGTTTCGTAACCACGGGCTGACGCTGGCGACGGCTAAAACGAAGGTGTCGGCCGCGGCTCAATACGCTGAGCAGACCCTTACGAGCCACAACGAGAAAGAGGTAAATCGTCGGGAACTTCTTCAACTCCTTGGCGATGATCCTTACGAAATGAATTCGTATGAAGATCTCGACGAGGATCAGAAAAAGGGTGTGGATGCGTTCAACCTGACCGAAATGCTCGAGGAGGCCTTAGGCGAAGGCGAAAAGGTTGACTATCAAGAAGTGCAGTTTATCTTGGGCAGATTAGCGTCGTTAAGGAAGCCTGAACTTATTCCAACGGTGCTCAACAACCTCGAACGGCTTTATCCTGTTGCCGAGTCAGTAGCGGCATTTTTCAAGGAGTTCGGGAGGTCATTAGAGCGTGAAAGCGGAAATATCGGTGACGCTCTTCTAAAACCCTTACTCAACCCTATAAGTGCAAAGCCGTCGGAGTATTACGCGATCTGGATACTAAGTATATTCGAGCATCATAGAAGCTGGAATCATGCCGAGGAGTTACTTAGGATCTTCCAGGAGACCAGTTCAGATGTGATGCGGAGATCGGCGGCCCTGGCCCTCGGGAAATCTGGAACGCGCTCTCAAGCTATCTCGTTGAAGCAATATTTGCAGACTGCGTCGTCTTTGTGTCGAACCGCGATTCTCCTCGCCACTGCAAAAATGGGTAGAGACGAGCGTGAGTATTACACAAGAAGCCAGAGACTGAGCGATTCTTTGGAACAACTCTGCGCAAAGTCAAAGTTATAGAACCAGCCGGTTGGTGTCGGAACTTGACCCAGATTAGGTCAGTCAATCTCAATCAACGGTGCAACGGCCTCGCTCGCGATATGTGGAATTCTGACGCGGCCTTAAGGTCATTGCAAGTCCTTCAACTCGCCATTTATCGCGAATGGGCGTTGGCGGGGAATCAGGCGGTTAAGGCGGGATCGTCGAGGGTGACGGCGGCGAGGCTTGGGACGGCTTAGCCGGCGGAGGGTTCGGTGGCGGCGAAGCGGGCGGCGTTTGGTTCGAGGAAGAGGATGGCGATTCGGAAGCCGGTGCGTTTGTTGCCGTCGAGGAAGGGGTGGTTGCAGACAATGCCGGAGATGTAGGCGGCGGCGATGGCGACTACCCGCGGGAATATTGTGGGCGGAACGTTGCCGATGCTCGATACTTTTGCGGAGCGGCGCGAGAATTAAGACGCGAATCTCAGAATCGTCCGGGCTTTCGCGATCCGTGACGGAAGTGCACTACTTCCACGAGGCGTTTATCCTCACGGATTTGATAGTAGACCAGCACGGGACTATGCAGCAGCTTACGAATCCGCGACCGTTTCCGGAGAGGACTCCCCATGCGCGGAAAACGCGTCAGCAAATCCACATGGTCGAGCAAAGCGGTGGCAAAACGCGACACCGCCTCGGCGCCATCTTCGGCAATGTGGCCGATGATTTCGGCGAGGTCGTCTAGCGCTTTTTGGGTGTAGAGGAGTCAGTAATCCACTGCGGCAGCAATTTGCGAACTTCTTCCGCCGGAACGGTGCGGCCGGCCTTGGCATCGCGAATGCCGGCGTCGATGGCGACGAGGGTAGCCTCGTCCTCGTCATCCACGACGGGAACGGGTTTCTCGAATTCGAATTCCTCGCCCTTCGACATACCCCGATGCGAGACCTTACCGGGAACGGATGCAACAGTGCAGGGACGGAAGTCCGATGAGGAAGCGATCACGGATGTCTGACGGTGAGGGCGGGATCGTCGAGGGTGACGACGGCGAGGCTTAGGATGGCTTGGACGGCGGATGCGACGGGCGGCTTGCTGCTGGAACAACAAAAGCGCACAGACTGAAGTCTATGCCACAAAGGATGGTCACCCAGCCCGCTCAGGCGGCTTGGCCAAATTGTGGCGCGCCTGCGGCGCTTGACTGCCGGGACGGGGACGGCATCGCGATTCAGGATGCCTTTCATGCTGACCGTGCGTTCTTCGCCACTGCGAACTCGCTCGATGGAGCGTAGAGAGGCACAACGGGAAAAAAAGGAGCCGCCTCTTGCGAGGCGGCTCCGATGGAGGAGTGATTATGGGCGACTAGAACAGCCTGCGCAGGCTGAGGCCCAGCATGCCCAGGAGACCCGCGCCAAGCAGCGCGAGGCTGGAAGGCTCGGGGACGCCCGGCGGAGGAGGTGGCGGACCGGCCACGGTGAAAGTGGCCTGCCCGTCAACGGTGTCCGTGAAGGTAGCGCCGCTCTTCTCGCCGACGTCAAAGGGATCGCAAGCGGTGCCGCCGGTGCAAACGGGAGTGCCGACGTCAGCGATGTTGTAGCCATTCACGAAACCAGTGCTGTTGTAGATGGGAATCACGGACGACCCGTAAATGGTGTCATCCAAGTCCAAGTTAATGGTGGCAGTAGTGGGAAGATATTCGAAATTAAAATAGCTGCTGCCGGGGGTCTCCGAGATGCCGATCAGCGGGGTGGGACCGTTGGGGAACGGATCGCCCGCACCGGTGTAGGTTGGGCCGGTACCGACATAGGTGGAAACCAAGGAATAAGTGCCGGAGGTGTAGCCGGTAGTGGTGCCGGTGTAAGTCCCCGAGAACACGCAGGTGGTGTCGCCACCCGCAACCGAGCACGTGCCCTGCTGGATGTACCACTGTGCTTGCCCGAAACCGTTGTCGCCAATGCCGGTCTCGACCAGGTTTTGCGAAGTGGTGCCAAGATTGATGGTAACGGATTCAGCTCGCGTGGTGCCAGCGATCGCCAAAATGCCAACCATCGCCAATAAACCGTGCTTAATTCTCATTCTTGTTCCTCCCAGAATTTGGCCACAAAGTCTTTTGGATAGCGATGTGGATAGACTTTCCACAGCGATCCGGATGAGGTTGGTGCACGCGCGGGCCCACTGCTTCGCATTGATAATACAGGAGTTAGTCAGACTCGGCGGACCGGAGGGTACGGGGCTTTTGCGAAGTGTTCGCAAAACACTTCCGCTAAACGAGGCCGATTCGCTTTACTTTATCGTTTAACTGAGAGTATTTAACTGGAGCTATTTAACGGGGAGCTATTTGCGCCTGGGGAGAAACAACTCATTCCAGTGGCGGACGCGGATGGAGGGCGCCCTAAAGGGCGTCGGTACGAAGGGACGACGACGGCGCGACCGCGCGACGACGGCGAGGACGGCGAGGAATAAAAATGGCGGACCGGGAGGTTCGCCATTTTTTATTGGGAGGGCATGCAGGCCGGGACTAAAGCCCGGCCGCTACATAGGCGTTGGTACAGAGGCGCTGTCACAGAAGCGCTCGCGCGTAAACGCGCGTTCGGAGCGTCCGGCAAAGCGCGGCGCTGCTTAGTGGGCTACACCGGTGGAGGCGGCGATGAAGGGCTCGGTGGAGTCCTGGATGGTGAGCATGTCGGTGCGCATTTTGTCCCACTCGCGGAGGACCAAGCCGTTGGCGGCGAAGTAGCGGCGGATTTTGGCGGAGTCCCACTTGAGTACGTCTTCGAGAACGGGGACGAGGACGCTCATGGCGTTGTCGCTGAGGATGGTGCGCTTGGCGACGCGGGTAATGAATTGGGCTTCGCTGACGGCGATGGTGCGGCCGTCGTGCTGGTTGACGTGCATCATGACGGGGAGATCGGAGCTGCCGTCGCCCATGTAGATGATGTTGTCGTGGGTGATGCCGAGGGCGGCGCGAATTTCCTCGAGGACGGTGATTTTGCCCCAGCCGGCGGTGGCGCGAATGATGGAATCTACTTCGCCGGTGGCTTCCTTATAGCGGAAGCGCGTGCCGAAAATATGGTCCGGCGGGACGATGCCTTCTAGCGCGGACTGGATGATTTCCTGCGGCGAGGCGGAGATGACGTTGAAATGGAATTTGAAGCCGTCGGTGAGATTTTCGAGCGAGCGGGCGAAGAGGGCTACGTCGTGCTTGAGACGGATTTTCTTGCCGGTCTCGATGAGGTGCTCTTTGCGGACGTGGCGGAAATCGGGGTCGTGGAGGATCAGGTAGCTGAGTTCCGCGCCTTGCTGGACAAGGTTGATGGCGGAAAGGCCCTTGACCTTATCGTGGAAACCGTTGAAACCGATGAGTTCGCTGAGGACGACGCCAGAGTCGTTGAAGCTGAGAGTTTGGTCGAAATCGCTGGCGAGTAGATATTGCTTGACCATGTTCTAGTACTCCTTCCAGTACGGTTGCCTGCTGCCCCGGCCATTCGCCTGGAGCGCCCTTACACTCCTAGAGTAGCTGGCGTTGCGGGTCAGCGCCGCACGAATAATTTAGATAGTTTTCATGCGTATATTCGTGAACGGCAGGTTATCTGTTTGTTAGATGCGGCGCGAGGGTAAACGGCTAGAAAGAAAGGGCTTGTATGCACAAACCCAGCGAAATGTGCAAGATAAAGTGTGCCGATTCGACATGCGCCCCGACGAATAACAGGCGAATGGGGTCCGGAGCGTTTTCGCTGTGGCTCAGCGGAACAGGCTGGCCAGCCAGACTTTGACGCTGGAAAGCGCGGCCGAGGTGGGAGGGTCATCGGAGACTTTGTAGGGCTGGCCGGAGGCGGGGTGGATATAGAGGCTGCGCATTTCAGCGGCGTTTAGGGGGCGGGCGCCGCGGCGGCCGAAAATGGCGAGCTGGTTGCCGGATTCGTCGACGGCGCGGTCGCGGTCGAGGCCTTTGGAGATGGCGAGGGCTGGGCCGCGGGTGCGGGCGGTGGCGATGAGTTTGGGCGTGGAGCGCGGGCTGAAGCCGGAGAAGTGCGCGGCGTCGTCCCAGGGAGAGAGAATTTGCAGGACGCGAAGGCCGTTTTTACCGTCGGCGACGAAGGCGAAGGCGCTGGCGGCGACCATGCCGATTTTGACGTCGTTGACGTCGTTGAGTTGGTGATCGGCATCGAAAATTTGATCGAGTTTGGGGGCTTCGGGATTTTCGACGTCGACGATGGCGATGCCTTGTTTGCCGGCGGAGATGTAGGCGTAGGTGCGGGCGACGTAGATGTTGCGGGCGTCGGGGAGCGGGACGTTTGCGCCGGGAAGGAGTTTGGGCTGCGCGAGATCGGTTACGTCGAGAATTTTCAGGCCGTCGGCGTCGACAACGAAGGCGTAGCGGAATTGCACGGCGATGCCGCGGGGCTGATTTAGAAACGGCGCGGCAATGGTGGCGGTGATGCGCGGCTGGAGGGGATTGTCCAGATCGACGACGACCAGCGATTTGTCAGTCAAGACGTAGGCGAAAGTTCCGGCGATGGTGATGCGTTTTGCGCCGGTCAAAGCGCCGTTGGGGTTGAAGGCCAGGGCGCGCTTGAGAAAATTGTTGGCGGGATTGCCGTCGAGCAGCGTGCCTACGCCGGGGCTCTTCGATTTCAGATTCGGATCGCCGACGACAACCAATCCTTCTTCACGATCGGCTACGTAGAGAAAGCCATACAGAAGATGAATCGGCTGCTCTTCGTTTTCCGGCAACTGGGTGCGGAGAGGATCTACAGCCAGAGTACTTGGCGAGGCTACGGCTGCGGCATTTTTCGTGGGCACGAAAAAGCGCTGGCCGATGGGAGAAACCGGCGCGGTGGTCATTTTCTCGGAGAAATTTTTGTTATCGATGTTGGCGATGTCGTAGACGCGCAGGCCGCCGGTACCATCGGCGGTGTAGGCGTATTCGCCGCGGGCCTGGATGTCCAGTACGTTGCCGGCATGTTCGGACGCGGCGTGGAGTTGGCGATTGCGGGCGACGAATTTTTTGAAGTCGTCCGGATAGGCGAGGCGGTGGAGATCGCTGCCGTAGATGGCTTCGGGTTCGTCGTGTTCGGCTACGCTGATGGCTTCGAAGCCCTTGTTGCCGGTGGCGACATAGACGTAGCGACCCATGAAATTCATGAAATTCGTGCCCTGGAGCATCAACTGGGCCATCCAGGCGTTGTTATCGTTTTGTTCGGAGACGTGGCAGTCGCTGCACTGTTTGGTTTCCCTGGCGCGGACGGTGTGGGGAACGAAAGTGCTGTAACCCTGGCCGGAAAATCCCGGCGCGGAGATGGTTTGTTGCTCGTAATAGAGCCAGTCGCGGTTCGCATTTTGCGAACTTACGAGGACCGCGCAACTGGAACGCGCGGGAGCGATGCGATGTCCGGTGACGGTGCCGTCGACGCCCAACATATAAATGTCGTCGCGCAGGACCTGGAAATTGTAGCTGGTGTAGTTGCGCGTCATGAGGCCTTCGTTGTGGAGCATGGGGCGTTTCGCGTTGGCGGTCATCTGCAGGTGGCAGCCGAAACAGGTGGGCGTCCATGAGGTGTGACAGGAGTAGCAGGTCATGCTGGAGTTGGGATGCGCGAGATGGGTGTCATCTTGCGGCATGCGCGAGGAAACGGAACCATCGGTGGCGATCATTTTTGCGCGCTGGGATTTTGCGCTGAAATGAATATTGCCCGGGGTGATGGTGTCGGCGGTTTGAACGACATCCCACTCTTTATGTTCGTCGCTCATGGAGCGTTGAATGAGCTGATCGCCGCGCCATTCGAAACGGCGCAGGCCCCATGGGGTGCGCAGGGTTTCAAGGTGGCGTCCGCGCGGTTCTCCGGGACGCAGCGGATCGGGTGCGGCGGGCCCGGAGGTAAGCAGCGTGGCTTTTTTGCGGATGCTGCCGTGGCAATCGATGCAATCGATCTCCACCGCAGCGCGAGGTTCGCCATAAATTTTTCCGTCGCCGTGATTGTCCTGGGCGAAATGGCAATCGTTGCACTGCATACCTCTTTCGAGGTGGATGTCCGCGAGATGGACGGCTTTGCCGAAACGCTCTGGATCGTCGAAGGCGATTTGCCTGCCATCTTTGTCGAGCCAGTTGCCCTTGCGGTCGTGATTGAAGACAGCGCGGAAGATCCAGCCGTGTCCGTGGAAATCGGCGAACTGGGTGGTTTTTAATTTCGCGTTGAATTCCGGGCTGCCCACCTGCTCGAGAAATTTTTCGTCGCCCCAGAGACCGCGCGCGGCGGCGGCTTCCGGATTGCGCAAATAGGATTGGAAGCGTTGTTCCTCGCTGGGATTACGTTGCTCGGGAGGATACATTTTGTCGCCATCGATTTCGTTGTCCCACCAGGTCAAGCCGAAATAGGTGGTGACCATGTTCGTGCCGGGATGGATGTGGCAGTTCATGCACTGGCTGGAGGGGATGGATTTCGTGAAGGTGTGCTTGATGGGATGTCCCGATTCGTTTTTGGGAATCGTGGGGTCAGAAGAGGCGCTGAATCCGGAGTGGCCGTATTGCGCGTAGCTCGCGGAATGGGCGGGGTCGATGTCGTTGGCATAGATCACATGACAGGCGGTGCAACCGCTGCCGCGGTAGTCGCCAGGATGATCGTTGGTGCCCGGCAGCGACATTACCGGATCCAGCAGGCGCGTTTTCTGCAAACCGAGAAATACCGGATCGGTGCGCAGTTCGGTGCCGAATCCGCGATCGCTCAATTGATCGTCGGGCCGGCCCGGATCATCTTCGCGATTGGGATTGCCGAGTTCGGATTTTTTGCGCCCGCCGCGTTCAAACACGCGGAGGACATTGCCTGGCTGAGAGATTTCCCAGCGGTACAGCGGATCCAGTTCGGCGAGGACGCCTTTGGTGCGCGTTTCTTCCGGAAGAGGCGGGGGATACGTTTTGATGGATTGCGGCTTGCCATCGCGGTCGTAACTTTCGCCGAAGCGCGTGTTCTTCGCCGGGTAACCGCCGTTGTTATAGAGGGCGGCGCCCCAGAGCATTCCGGAGTGCGTCATCATGCTGGTGGAGACGGCGCGGGTCTCGGCGGCGTGGCATCCGGCGGAGCCGCAGGTCTCCGGCGCCACGCGCAAATCTCCAGGATTCACGAATTTTACATATTCGTAGGACTCTTTCAGCCATTTCGTGTAGGTGCGTTCGGGAAGCGCGGAGCGATCCTTGAAACCGGCATCGCGGGGCTGAACGTGAGCTTTTTCTTTTGCGGATTTGTACTCGGCTGAATTCGCCGCTGTTTCCGGCGCAACCTGGACGGTGGAGTTTCCCCCGTGGCAATCGGCGCAGCCGAGAAAAACCGTTCCCGTCGGATGCATGGTGGGTTCGTCGGTGGTGAGATGGCAGCTTATGCAGCCGCTGGACTTCGCTGAGGCTTCCTCGAGCGTTTGGCCACGCAAGGGCCGGGGCGGCAATTCCTGGGCGCTTGGCTGTTGCGAAGAATGAGGAGAAGAAAGATGCAAAAAAGAAAGTTGCGGATGTAAGGATACGCCATCACGCGGCTGCTTGCCGGCACTGCGCAATTGTCCGGCAAAGGCGAGCAGCGCGAGCACCGCGCACAGTGCGAGCAGTAGCATGAACCGCGCACGACCGGATTGTTGTTTCCACCGCAACATGCCGCGAACCCTCAAAACGTAAACTTTACCAAGCCGAACAATGAAAATAGCGTGCGGCTCGAATATATATCCTTAAATCCCTGCCCCGGCTGCAGCGCGGAAGCGCCGCCCATCAGCACGATATTTTCGCTGAGCGGCGGGCGGTATTCGAGGCCGAGGCCAAAATCCTCACCGATGGGGTGGTGAATGGGGTACTGAAACAGAATATCCTCGAGTGATTCGGTGCGCATGAAGCGCAGATAATTAAAATTCACAAAGCCCTTGAGCTTGGGGGTGATGTCGAAATCGGCGCCGGCATTGGCGATAAAAATTCCCGGATTGACGAAATTCGATTGTCCTTCTTCCTTGCTGGAACGCAGGCTCGGAATCAGACTACCGTCAGTGGTCAACTGCACGCCCGAACCGGTCAAGCGGATGTCCTCGCGATTCCAGAAGCTGAAGAGGCCGCCAGCAAAATTCGGCAGATCTACTATGGAATCGAAACCGTTGGCGCGGCCATCGCGGGGGTTGGCGTCGCCGGAAGTGTAAAACGTGGAAACGCGATAACGAATCCAATCGTGGTCGTAAGAAAGCTCTGCCGCGGCCATTTGCGCGTTCACCGTTACTTTGCGGCCGGCGACCGGATTGAAGGTGTCTTCTCCGGCGGCTTCGTAGAACGCGTGCGTAAGATTCAGCCGGCCGATATGTCCATTGCCCAGCCAACCAAAATAGCCGACGCTAAGACTGTGCAAAATGGGCCCAACGCCCTGATTGATGACGTTGCCCACGGGCGCGGGGCGAACGAGAAATCCGTTATCGTCGTAATGCAAACCGCCGTCATCTTTATTCCACAAGCCGACAAATTCCGCGGTGTATCCCGGAAAGAAAAAATCCTGCACGTACACATTGCCAAGCACGACTTGCTGGTCGCGTTTGTGAAAGGTGTTTAGGCCGCTGTTGGTGTTTTTTTCGAGAAAATTAAAATACGCGGCGTTGTATTCGATGCGATCGGAATTTAAGTCGCCAAAAATGCGCAGGCCGGGTTGTTCGTCGACGAAAACGAAGCCGCGAAAATCCGCGTTGAATTGCTGGATTCCCGCGCGCACGGAAACGAAATCGTAATTCGGGCTGAGGTCCGCCAACTTCACTTCCGCAAAGGCCTCCTGCAATCCAAGGTGATAGTCAAAGCGATCCGTGCCCTGGCGGACATTCGGACCGACGATACCCAGTTCCTCGACATCGAGGTCGTTCAGACTCAGTTCCGGGGTAATGCGAATGCGCCAGTCCACGGGCTTAAAGGAGGCGTCGCCATGAAAAAGATCGAACGAAATGCGGAGGGTCTGGTCGGTGAAGGCCTGTTCGCCGCGCCCGAAGAATGATTCGCTGCCGGGCCGCGCGGCGCTGACGTCGCTGGGCGACGGCACCCTGCGGCCATCAAAGAAAGTCTCCGACGTGGCGGTGATATTCAGAAATACCTGCTGACCCAGCAGTTCGGGCCAGACGGGCTCGTCGCCCTTGAAACGGTTGCGATTGAAGGGATCGTACCAATGCGGATTGGTGTAAGTATATTCACCCTTTTGCGGATAGCGGCGGTAGTCCGGCTGATCGAGCGCCCAACGATCCGGCACCTCGTTGTACACGTCGGCTACGGGAGGGGGGGTGTCTGGGGTTAGATTTTCGATGTAACCCGGATCGGCATCCAGGCGATGGCGAAACTCCCGGTAAGAACCGAGGGAAGCGGGCAAGCCGGGAGCCAGAGCGGGGCCGAGTTCCGGCTGACGCGGCAAGCGCGAGCGGGCCTCCGCCGCAGCCACGGTGACAATGGAAATCTCGAGACTAAGCACTTCGTTAGCGCGCAAGGTAAGGTCCGGAAGCACGAACGGAGCATAGTCCTGCGCTTCGACGCGTAATTCGTAGCGGCCCGGGGGCACGGGAAAAATGCGGAACACGCCTTCGCCCGAAGTGAAGTGGTCGAAAACCAGTCCGGTCTGTAAGTCGCGCAGGATCAAATGCGCGCCGGGCACGGGAATGGTCAAATTGGAAAAGCCCGCATCGCGCACGATGCCATCCAGCGCCGAGGTGGTCAGCGCCTGTTGCCGAGGAATGCGTGCCGGCGCGATGGGCTCGCGGGACTGTTGCGATAGCGTCGCGGCCGGTGCGGGAGATTGCTGTCCGGTATCGGGATTGGCGTTCGGTCGCGATTCCGTTGGAGCGGCTTGCGGCGGAGCTTGTCCCGGACTTCGGCCCGGACTTCGCCCCGGACTCCCGGCCAACGCCGGCGTCCCTGCCAGCAGACAGCAGAGCACACCGAGGACGCGCCGAATTCGCTGCGGGGATCGAGAAGTCATGTGCGAACCAGAGATTATTGCGTTCCGAACGATTACCGAACGCCGGGAATCGCTACTACATAACAATATTCAGAGCGGCGGAGCAACAGTTTTCGCCGCGCTTCAACGGTACCGGTCAACTTGGCGCCAAAACCCGCCGCAATCGGATGCAACTCGGCGAGTGGGGGCGTGGGCTCGGCATGCGAGACGCCCCTACAAGGCTCATGGCTACAGCCAGGGCGGCGGTCACTGATCGCAATGGATGGATCTAGTTCAGACGCCCACGGGAAAGAGTCTGGTGTGAAAGGCATTGAGGCGGTACGGCGCTCTGTGGTAACACATTGCCTATCGTGACCGCGCTCAAGAGACATTCGTTGCGCCAGCCATTCGGTTCCAGCCGCGTTTACGGCGGAAGACAAAGGCTCCTCGTTCTGCATGCGGCGCTGGCGGTTGCGGGGACGGTGGCGTTTCTGATGAGCGGCTGCGGCGGCGGCACGAGCACGCAGACGTCGCCCGATCCCGCGCCAGCCGCGCAGCCTCCGCCACCCTTGCAAGCCGCCGACGTGCAAAACGTCGTACAGGCGGCGGTGAGTGCGGTCAACCTGGACATGGTGGTGGCGGTGGTGGATCGGGCGGGCATCGTGCTCGCGGTGTACCGCACGCAGAATGCGCCGAGCACAGCTGTCGGCAATTACGGCGTGATGCAAAATGCCGACGACGTGGCCGTGGCCCTGGCGCGCACGGGCGCGTTTTTTAGCAACGATCAAGCCCCGCTCTCTTCGCGCACGGTACGCTTCATCAGCGGGATTCACTTCCCGCCGGGCGTGACGGATCAGCCAAACGCCGACCTGTACGGCATCGAAAATACCAATCGCGGATGTACGCTGGTGAATACCGTCGCCTATCAAACCCTGCTGCCGCCGTCTACGGCACTCGGCGGCGGCCCCGGAGCCGGCATTTTGACGGGCAAGGCCGATGTGTACGACAGCGATCCGAATGCCGTGAATCCCGGCGGCGTGCCGATTTTCGATCAGCCTGCTGGTCAGACGTCCGTGGTCCTGGGCGGCATTGGCGTCGTGACTTCTTCGAGCAATTTGAATGTGGCCGAGTATGCGGCGCTCGTCGGTTCGACCACCCAGCGCGCCAACTCGGCAGAAGTTCTCGGGTTGAAGTCCGTACCTGCGCCAGGCGCGGTTTTTATCGGCGGCATTGCGCTGCCATTCGTGAATCAGACCACCATGCCCGCAGGTCTCAGCGCCGGTCCGGTCGCTGGGACGGCCAGTTACCTGGCGGGGTACACGCCGATCAGCAGCACCGGGCAGCCGCCGGAGGGCGATTTAATTACGCCAACCAATGGCCCGCTCGGAGGACTATCTGTGGCGGATGTGACGCAGATTCTCGACGATGCCGAAGCGACCGCGAACACCACGCGCGCGGCGATTCGTTTGCCCTTGGGCTCGCGCGCGAAAATGGTGATCGCGGTCGCGGATCTCGACGGCACGCTGATTGGCTTGCGACGCATGACCGATTCGACGGTGTTCAGCATCGATGTAGCGGCATCGAAAGCCCGCAACATGGTGTACTTCAATAGCAGCACGCGCACCGCGGGGGACCTGCCTGGCGTTCCGTTCGGAACCGCGGTCACGAACCGCACCATTAGCTTTGGGGCCATGCCGCTGTATCCGCCGGGGATTGGGGGCAATGGGCCGCCCTATACTCCCGGGCCTTTTTTCAATTCGTTTTTGTATGACACCGCTAATCCTTGCACGCAGGGGATGGAGACGGGTGCGCCGAACGTGCTGAAGAGCGGCATTGTGTTTTTTCCCGGAAGCGCGGGACTTTTTATTAATGGACAACTGGTCGGCGGACTGGGCGTCAGCGGCGACGGCGTGGATGAGGACGATTACGTGACCAATGGCGGGACGCTGGGATTTGAAGCGCCGCCGGCGATTCGCGCGGACCAGATTTTCGATGAGGGCGTACGGCTGCCGTACTTTAAGTTTCCGCGCAACCCCACCGACTAGGGGGTGCGTTGGGGAGGCGGGCTTTTTATTACTTCTTGCGAGGATGAAATTATTTGGCGCCGCCGGAAGGATCGGCGGAAGTCGCGGTGTTCAGATCGAGAAACCAGGCGTGGGCGGCGTCACCGGGAGCGTAACAATTTCCATCGCGAGCGTAGGTGGCGGCACATTTGGCGGTAAATTCCTTGCGGCGCGGCGACTGTGCGAATTGCCACACGGCAGCGTACGGCGTGCCGCTGGCGGCGGGAGCGGGCGCGGTTCGTTCGCTTACGCAACCTGGCGCCGGCGGACAGACATCGTTGTAAACCCAGTAGGAAAATTGGCGTGGGGCTTCGTTGGCGCGAATGTCATCGGCAGTGGTGATGGACACGCCGCGGCCTTCGTTCACCGCCATCGATGAACAGTACAGTCCAGGACGATACCCCGCATTGCTGAGGACATCCGCCCAGGCGCGCAGATACACGTGGAAGGCAGGGGACAGGCGGCCGCCTTCTTCGATGTCCAGAAAGACGATGGTGCCGGGAGGAAAGCCTTCGCGGCTGGCGTTGGCTGCGCCATCGCGCGCGTCGCGCTTACCTTTTTCCTCGGCGTCCGAGGCGGACTTCAGCTCTTTCGTTGCGCGGCCGCGATAAAGAACGAGGAAACCAAAACCGAGTTCGCGCAGTAATGGGCGCTTGCCAACCCAGGTGTTTGCAGTTTCTCCCGGGGGCGGGCTAATCCAGAAACCCGTGAAAGAAAAACTCTTGCGCAATACCGGGAGCGCGGCGTCGCCCGGATAAATGTTGCGATCGAAACCGAGGTAATTTTGTGCGGGCGCAGCGCCCGAATCGGCCCTTTGTGGAACCGCAGGGTGTGCGGCGGCATAAGGAAAAAGGTTCGCCATGCTTTGCACGAGAAGCAGACCCAATACGAGGCGCGGGGATCTCATAAGGTTTTTAAAATTCACAATCTACGACATCACTGGTCCATGTACTGCGCTTCGCCGTTTCCGAAGGACCAGTCTTCCCAAATGACCCGCACCAGATTGATCACCAAATCCGCGGGATTGAGGCCCGGCGATTCCTGCAAAATTTCCGCCATGCGTTTGTAGAGCTTGCGTTTCTGCATCGGCTTGCGGCCGGCGCTCAGGGTTATCTGCACGAAGACCACGCGGGCGCTGCGTTTTACGCCGAGATACTGCGCGTCATAGACCAGCGCGCCCGGCGCATATTCGGTGAGGAGCTGAAATCTATCATCGGGCGGAACGGCCAGGGCTTCCACCATCGCGCGATGGACGCCATCGCTGATCGCCTGGCGATATTCCGGCGTGGTGCCTTGCAGGAGCGAAATTCGTACCAGTGGCATATCGTTCTCCCAGAAAGCGCCCTGATTCTTCGATGCGCGCGCAACCCTACCCGGTGCCCGGAGGTATCGCGGTTTGATTTCGATTTATCCTTCGCGCAGCTTGTGTCCCGCTAAATTGCCCAGACCGTCGTAGGCCGCGTACTTGTACAGTTCGCTGAGCGTCGGATAGTTGAAAACCTGCTCGATAAACTCGTCGATGGTCAAACCGTGGTCGAGCACGGTCAAACCGATGTGAATCAGCTCGGTGGCGCTCTCGCCGATGATGCTTACGCCGAGCAGTTTTTTATCCGCGCGCGCGAAAATTAACTTCAGCAACCCCGAAGTGTCTCCGGTGATGTGCCCACGCGCATTATTTTCGTAACGGGCGCGTCCCACGACGTAATCGATCTTTTTTCCCTTGCAGGATTCTTCCGTTTCGCCGGCGGCAGAAATTTCCGGGATGGTGTAAATGCCCATGGGCAGCAGGGAGGCAACGCGCTGCTTATATTTGAAGCTGAAGCCGTGGCAGACGGCGACACGGCCTTGCTCCATGGACGTCGAGGCCAGCGCCGGAAACCCGATCACGTCGCCCGCGGCATAGATATTCGGTACGGCGGTGCGATAGTTTTCGTCCACGGCGATGTAACCGCGATCGTTGATCGCCAACCCGGCCTTTTCGAGCGCCAGCCCGTCGACGGCGGCGCGGCGGCCCGCGGCAAAGAGCACGGCATCGGTTTCGAGCACTTTGCCGCTCTTCATGGTCAGGCGCGCGCCGGACGCGGAATTTTCCACCTTCGCGGGGCGCTCGTTGAACCAAAACTTCATGCCGATCTCGGCCAACCGGTCGCGCAGGGTCTCGGAAATTTCCGGATCGAGAAAGGGCAGCAAGCGGTCGCGGCCATCCACCAACGTTACGGCGGATCCCAGCGCTTCAAAAATGGACGCATACTCGCAGCCAATTACACCACCGCCGATCACCGCCAAACTTTTGGGGATACGGTCCATTTGCAAAAACGTGTCGGAATCGAAGGTGTGCACATCGTCGAAACTGATTTCCGGCGGGCGGTTTGGCCGCGAACCGGTGGAAATCAAGATAATCTGGCCGTGCAGCGTTCGCGTGGTCGCGGCGTTCGTGACCGAAACGGTGTGCGCATCCTCGAACGCGGCTTGTCCGCGCAGCAGTTCGATATGGTGCAACTCCAGATTTTTCAAAATGCGATGGCGCTCCATGTCCACCACTTCGCGCTCGTGGTGCATGAAGTCGTGCACGGTGAGATTTTCTTTCAGCGAATAGTCGATGCCGTACAGGCCACGCTGCTTCAACCCGGAAAAATACAGGGCCGATTCACGGAGCGTCTTGCTGGGCACCGTGCCGGTGTTGATGCAGCTTCCTCCCATGTGCTCCGCGCGTTCGATGACCGCCACGCGCTTACCAAAATATGCCGCCTGCGCGCCAGCCTTCTCGCCCGCGGGACCGCAGCCAATCACAATCAGATCGAAATCATCGTTGGACCTCACGATTGCCTCCGCTAAACAAGCGCCCAAACAGCGCCCGCGCCGCACACCATTTATCGTTGAGGATTGTAGAAGAAGCCCCGCACAAACGGCGACATTTCTTTACCACCTGTGACCAGCCGTGCCGGACTCGTGGCAACCGCCTACAGCAATCTCCTCAGGCCCATAACGACTTGCCCCTATCGACCATTCCAGGCGGCCGGTTCTAAATAGGAGCGTTCCGCCAGACCCGCTGGCGAAAAGATTGTGACGGAAAATTTTCGATTCAAGGAGGAAAGCGTATGTGGGGAATTATCGGTGCAGTGCTGCTATTGATGTGGCTGCTGGGCTTTTTCGCATTTCACGTGACCGTCGGCTTCGTTCATATTCTCCTGGTCTTGGCCGTTATCTCCATCCTGTATCACTTCGTCGCTGGCCGCTCCGCAACTGCCTGACCGCGGACCGCGCCTAAAATCTATCGAGATCACCGAAAAAGCGGGGCCCCTCGGCCCTGCTTTTTTATTTGCCAGTCTCGCAATCGTGTTAAGCTGACCGTGCCGCGTGGCCGGTGCGGCTGTGGCGAAATTGGCATACGCGGCGGGCTTAAAATCCGCTGGGGTTTTCCCCGTTGCCGGTTCGAGTCCGGCCAGCCGCACCATTCCTACTACTTCCTACAATCACAGCCATCCCTATTCATTTTTGGTCGGCGTCCGCAAAGACGCTGTATTTTACGGTTGAAACTAGCAAATCGAGCTGCGCGGGACTGCTGGCCAAAATCTCAATCGTCAAGACGTGATCGTAAACCACCGTCTGAATCATCGACACCCAACTTTGCCCTTCGCGGGGATCTTCAAAATCCATGCGGTACAACTCCTGATCGCTCACGGTAAATTTTTCCGGTCCGCGGATGGTCTTCATGCCCATACTTTCCTGCGCTCCAGCGTTCCTCTTCATCACCTCCATCGTCAGCATGGCGCCAACCGACTCGAGCGAGGTAATCCGCACCGAAGGCACGGCGCGAAATGCCCCTTCATTCTTTTTTCCTGAACCGTAGGCATAAAAAATCAACTCGGAGAGGTGTGCTGCCGCGTCCAAAGTTTTTTGTCCAGGATCCTGGCCCGAGGTATCCATCTGCTTCATCGAGGAATTGGCGCTGCGAATTATCTCGGGACTCGCCACCGTCCACCCACTGGGATAAGGATAAGAAAATCCCAGCACTCCGTTGTGGTAAATGCCTCCCGGCGCAGCATCCGCGGCCTTAGCCACCGGCGCGGAACTTGCGGCTGAGGATGAGGGCGCGGATGAACCTCCGCTCATTGCCGGACTCGCGGCTGCCGTGCCGCCCGCGGCCTTTAGTGCTGGCGTCGCGCCGCTAGTCACGGCAGACACCGGTTGGGCCGCTGCCGTAGCCACCGGAGCAGTGCCAGTGCCAGCTACGAACGGCTTTTTCAGCGCCTTATTAATTACATCCTCAAGCTCACCCGCTACGGTCGGCCCGAATCCCGACTGTCGGAACCTCACGACGCCTTCCTTATCCACGACGATGTAGGTTGGATACGAATCCACACTAAAGCTATCGCCTACCGACCCCGACAAATCCAGATACTCCGTCCAGGTCATGCGGTAGGTCTCGACAAACGTCTTCAGCGTCTGCTCATCGCCATCCGCGCTGATGCCCACAATCTCAAACGCTTTGTCGGCATATTTCTTGTGCAATCCCTGAATCACCGGCACTGAATCCCGGCACGGCGGACACCACGTGGCCCAGAAATCCAGCAGCACCACTTTCCCCTGCAGCGCCACATTCGAAACTTGCGCCCCTTCCATGGATGTAAACGCAAAATCCGGCGCAAACGGCTCGCGCGCACGGATCGGATTCGCCACGGTCGCGCGCGCCTCGTCCACCAACTTCGCGCTATTTCCCGGCGCGGCGATAAACAGATTCAATTCCGCGATGCCTTCCGCGTCCCGCTCCTGCTTGATCAAAGCAATGCCCAAATTCCGATGCGCCAGCGATTGCTCCGGAGCCAGCGCGAGAGCCGCGCGAAACTCCTCCTCGGCCTCGTGCAATTTCTTGTCCCCCGGCTTGCTGGCCATGGCCGTAAACAGCGAGCCGCGCACCAGATGCGCCTGAGCCGCCAGCGTTTTATTTTCGCCAGCCGCGGCAATGGCTTTCTTCGCGGTATCCAGCGCCCCTTCGAGATCGCCAGCCTTCCGCAGAATGTTCACAATGCGCAGCAAACAGGCGGCGCAGGTGTGGTGCGAAAGCTTATCCGCATGACGATAGGCGTCCAGAGCTTTGTCATAGACCTTTTCCGCCACAAACGCGTCGCCCTGCGCCAGTGCCTGAGATACTTCCAGCGAGTTGGGCTGGTCCCACGGTTGCGCCGCGGAAGCAGGCGTCGCTCCAGAAACCGCCGGGACCGTCATCATTGCGATCATTCCTAAGACCAGTGCGGCCAAGAGTCGCGCCATGTGAGCCTTCCCAAACAAACCGGAAACGCGCGGATTGTAGGTTGCGGCGAGTACCGCGTCAACTCGGCACAACCTGCCCCCGCCGACCAATTCGGCCGCGCTTCCGAAGCGAAATCCCCAGGCGCCTTCTCCAGGCACTTCCCCAGGCAGCTTCTCCAGGCACCTCACCACACCCCCCACGCAGCTCTCCAGGCAGCTCCCCAGGTCTGCAACCTTGTCATACTCTTTTCGCCGCACCTGTGCTATATCTCCTGCTATATCTCCCAAGAATTACGACGCTGGCCGTCTAGCAACCGGCCGGCATTCGATCCCGATTGGGCGTAAAATCCCGTCATCCGCCCACCAGCGCGGAGCATCTAAATCCTGCAATTCACGCGGGCAACTATCGCCCGAAACAGGAGTGAACGTGAGCCAGCCGAAATTAGAGCCGAATCTGGACCTGCTGAGCATCAACACCATCCGTACCCTGTCCATGGATGCCGTGCAGGCCGCCAACTCCGGTCACCCGGGCACGCCGATGGCGCTCGCCCCTGTCGCCTACACCATCTGGCAAAAATTCCTGCGCTACGATCCCAACGATCCCATCTGGCCCAATCGCGACCGCTTCGTCCTTTCCAACGGCCACGCTTCCATGCTGCTCTATTCCCTCCTGCATCTCGCACAAGTCAAAGCTGTGAATCCGGAATACGAAACGCTCGGCGAAGTTTCCGTCACCCTCGAAGACATCAAAAAATTCCGCCAACTCGACAGCAAGTGTCCCGGCCATCCCGAATATCGGTGGACCTCCGGCGTCGAAACCACCACCGGCCCGCTCGGCCAAGGCGTCGCGACCAGCGTCGGCATGGCCATGGCCCGCTGGTGGCTCGGTGCGCATTTCAACAAGCCGGGGTTTGAAATCTTCGACTTCAACGTCTACGTGCTCTGCGGCGATGGCGACATGATGGAAGGCATCTCCGGCGAAGCCGCTTCGCTGGCCGCGCATCACAAACTCTCCAATCTTTGCTGGATCTACGACAACAATCACATCACCATCGAAGGCAACACGAGCCTGGCGTTTACCGAAGACGTCGCCGCCCGCTTCAAAGGCTACGGCTGGAACGTCGCGCACCTCACGGACGCGAACGACACCGGGGCGATCGCGAAAGTGCTACACCAGTTCAATCAAACTACGGACCGGCCGACCTTCGTCGTCCTCGACAGCCACATCGGCTACGGCGCGCCCAACAAGCAAGACACCAAGGAAGCCCACGGCGAAGCGCTGGGCGAGGACGAAATCCGCCTGACGAAGAAAAACTACGGCTGGCCGGAAGACGCCAAGTTCCTCGTTCCAGACGGTGTCTACGATCAATTCAAGAACGGCATCGGCAAGCACGGCGGCGAATCGCGCGCCGCGTGGATGAAGCTGATCGGCGAGTACAAAGCCAAGTACCCACAGCTTTACGATGAAATGGCGCACATGCAGAAGCGCCAACTTCCCGACGGCTGGGACAAAAACCTGCCCACTTTCCCAGCCGATCCCAAAGGCCTCGCCAGCCGTGATTCCGGCGGAAAAGTTTTAAATGCTCTGGCTAAAAATGTTCCATGGCTGATGGGCGGCTCCGCTGATCTCTACCCCTCGACAAAAACGCGTCTCACCTTCGACGGCGTGGGCGATTTCCAGGCCGACTCGCGCGGCGGCCGCAACATGCACTTTGGTATTCGCGAACACGCCATGTGCGCCATCGCCAACGGCATGGCGCTGTCGAAACTCCGCCCCTTCGCTTCCACATTTTTTATTTTTAGCGATTACTGCAAACCCGCGATTCGTCTCAGCGCCATCATGGAAGTTCCGACGATCTTCATTTTTACCCATGACTCCATCGGTGTCGGCGAAGACGGCCCCACGCACCAGCCCATCGAGCATCTCACCGCTCTGCGCGCTGTCCCCGGCCTGATCGTGCTGCGCCCCGCCGACGCCAACGAAGTCATCGAAGCCTACAAATACACCATGCAACTTCGCCACGAACCCGTCGCCCTGGTGCTCACCCGTCAAAACCTGCCCACCATCGATCGCACCAAATACGCGGGCGCCAGCGGCGTCACGAAAGGCGCGTACATCCTTGCCGACGCCAAAGACGGCAAGCCCGACGTCATTCTCATGGCCACCGGCAGCGAAGTCGACATGGCCCTCAAAGCTTATGAGAAATTAGTCGCGGAAGGCGTCAAAGCCCGCCTGGTCAGCATGCCCTCGTGGGAAATTTTCGAGCATCAACCCAAGGAATATCGCGAAAGCGTTCTGCCTCCCGCGGTAACTGCCCGAGTCTCCGTCGAACAAGCTGGCACTCTCGGCTGGGACAAATACGTCGGTCCCGGCGGCCGCATCATCGGCATGCACACCTTTGGCGCTTCCGCTCCGCTGAAAGAGCTGCAAAAGAAATTCGGGTTTGAACCGGAAGCGATCGTCGCCGCCGCCAAGGAAGTGATCGCCAAGGCGAAATCGGGCAGCGGGAAATAAGGCCGCCTATGAAAATCGTCATCGGCTCCGACCACGCCGGCTTCGCCCTGAAAGGCAAAATGGGCGACGTCGTGCGCGCGCTGGGCCATGACGTTTTGGACGTCGGCGCCTTCAACGAAAATCCCTCCGATTACCCGGATTTCGCCGAACTCGTCGGCCACGCTGTGGCCGAAGGCAAATCGGACCGCGGCGTGCTGGTATGCGGCAGCGGCGTCGGGGTCAGCGTGGCGGCGAATAAAATTCTCGGCATCCGCGCAGCCGTCTGCCACGACACCTACTCCGCGCATCAGGGTGTCGAACACGACGACATGAATATCCTCGTCCTCGGCAGCCGCATCGTCGGCGAAAAATTAGCCGAAGACCTTGTCAAATCCTTTTTGAGCGCCCAATTCACGAACGAAGCGCGCCACGTGCGCCGTCTCAATAAAGTGAAAGCGCTGGAATCCCGGATGTGTGCGGAGACGGCGAAAACATAACGGCGAATCCGCGATTACCTTCGGTGCATCTATGCTTCTTGGCGTCACACGATTGTCGCTGTTCGGCCCGCCCCGCGCCTCTCTCCGCCGGGCGTACAATTAGATAGACTTTGCAAGTAAGGAGCAACTAAGGAGACCATCATGACCACGACCACCACCGCTCCAAATCTCGGCTCCGCGCAAGGCGCGAATCCGCTGAAAGGCCTGCTCGCTTACGGCCAGTCCGCCTGGATGGACTACATCCGCAGGGATCTGCTCATCAGCGGCGAACTGCAGCGCCTCATCCACGACGACGGCCTGCGCGGCATGACCTCCAATCCAGCCATCTTTGAAAAAGCCATTGCCACCAGCCAGGACTATGCCGACATTCTCTCTTCCCCCGAAGCCAAGAAGCTCGACGCTAAAGGCATATACGAAAAGATCGCCATCCGCGACGTGCAGGACGCCACCGACATCTTCAGACCCGTCTATCTGGAATCCAAGCGCCGCGACGGCTACGTCAGCCTTGAGGTTTCTCCAGAACTCGCGCACGACGCCGCAGCGACGCTGGAGGAAGCTCGCCGCCTTTGGAAGGAAGTCGGCCGTGAAAACGTGATGATCAAGGTCCCCGCCACCAAAGAAGGGGTTCCGGTTATCCGCCAGCTTCTCGAAGACGGCATCAACATCAACATCACACTGCTCTTCGCGCAGTCCGCTTACGAACACGTCGCCGAAGCCTACATCTCCGCGCTCGAAGCCCGCGCCAAAAAAGGCGAGGACCTCAGCCACATCGCCAGCGTCGCCAGCTTCTTCGTCAGCCGCATCGATTCTTTGATCGACGGCATCATCGACGAAAAGCTCGCCGCCGAGAAAGATGAAGCCAAGCGCGCCTTGCTCTCCAGCATTCACGGTAAAATCGCCATCGCCAACGCCAAGCTCACCTACAAGAAGTACCAGGAACTCTTCTCCGGACCGCGCTGGCAGGCCCTGGCCGCCAAGGGCGCGCAAACCCAGCGCCTGCTCTGGGCCAGCACCAGCACGAAAAATCCGAAGTATCGCGACGTCATCTACGTGGAAGAATTAATCGGCGCAGACACTGTCGACACTATTCCTCCCGCCACCTTCGATGCCTTCCGCGATCACGGCAAGCTTCGCAAGAGCCTCACCGAAGATGTGCCCGCCGCAGCGGCCACTATGGCCAATCTCGAAAAAGCCGGCGTCTCCATGAAAGACGCCACCGATAAGCTTCTCGAAGACGGTGTCAAAATCTTCCACGAATCCTTCGTAAAACTGATCGCCGCCACTGACAAGTCCGCAGGAGTGCACGCGTGAGCCTCAATACCCAAACCTACAAGCTTCCGGAAAAGCTGGCGTCCGCAGTTGCCGCAGCGCTCGACGACTGGAAAAAGAACGACAAAGTAAAGCGCATGTGGAACGGCGACGCCTCCATCTGGACCGGCGCCGACGAAGGCAAGTGGCTCGGTTGGCTGACCATGACCGAAGAGCAACTCGCCCACATCGAAGCGCTGAAAAATATCGCTACCGATATCGCCAAATCCGGCTACAAACATGCCGTGCTGCTCGGCATGGGCGGCTCCAGCCTCTGCCCCGAAGTCATGCGCATGACTTTCGGCAAAATTCCCGGCCATCCGGAAATGCACGTTCTCGATTCCACCGACCCCGCGCAGATTGCGGCTCTGGAAGCCAAGCTCGATCTCTCAAGCACGCTGTGCATCGTCTCCAGCAAATCCGGCGGCACGCTCGAACCCAACATCTTCAAACAATATTTTTTTGCGCGGGTAAAAGAAAAAGTCGGCGCGGCAGAAGTTGGCAACCGTTTCATCGCCGTCACCGATCCCGGCTCGAAAATGCAGAAAGTCGCTGAAGGCGATAAATTCCGCAAAATTTTCATGGGTCTGCCCAGCATTGGCGGACGCTATTCCGCGCTTTCCAATTTCGGCATGGTTCCCGCGGCGGTCATGGGTGTCAACGTCGTAAAATTTCTCAATGCCACGGAAGAAATGGTCAAAGCCTGCGCGGCCACCGTCGCCGCCGGTGACAATCCCGGAGTCATTCTCGGTGCCATTCTCGGAGCCGCCGCCAACCAGGGTCGCGACAAAGTCACCATCGTGGCCTCCCCGGGAATTCACGATCTTGGCGCGTGGCTCGAACAGCTCCTCGCGGAATCCACAGGCAAAATCGGCAAAGGCATCATTCCCGTCGACCGCGAAGATCTCGGCAAGCCGGAAGTCTATGGGAACGATCGGGTCATCGCCTATCTGCGCCTCGATCCCGCTCCCGATGCCGCGCAGGATGCCGCCATCGACGCGCTGGAAAAATCTGGCCAGCCCGTAGTCCGCATCGGCCTTCCGGACACTTACAATCTTGGCCAGGAATTTTTCCGCTGGGAAATCGCCACTGCCGCGGCCGGCGCGATCATCGGCGTCAACGCGTTCAATCAACCCGACGTGGAAGCCAGTAAAATTGAAACGAAGAAACTCACCAGCGAATACGCAGAAAAGGGGCACCTCCCGCCGGAGACGCCGTTCTTCGAAGCCGACGGCCTCAAACTCTACGCCGACGATAAAAACACCGCCGCCCTCAAAGGCGGCAGCTTGGTCGAAATCCTGAAAAAACATCTCGACCGCATCAAAGCCGGCGACTACTTCGGCGTTCTAGGCTACGTTCCGATGAACGACGCCAACGATAAAACGATGCAGTCCCTGCGCATGGGCATCCGTGACAAAAAGAAAGTCGCCACCGTCTTAGGTTTCGGCCCTCGCTTTCTGCACTCCACCGGGCAGGCCTACAAAGGCGGCCCCAACAGCGGCGTCTTCCTGCAAATCACCCACGACCACGCCAACGACATTGCCGTGCCCGATCAGAAATACACGTTTGGCGTAGTCCAAGCCGCCCAGGCTCGCGGCGATTTCGCCGTGCTGGCTGAACGCGGCCGCCGTGCCCTGCGCGTCCACTTGGGTCCCGACGTCAACGCCGGCCTAACCAAGCTAGCCGCCGCCGTAAAACAATCCATCGCGTAAGCCTACGAAGAAGAAATGCGCCTACCAACCAATGCGGCAGACGATATCGCAAAACTGTCATCCCGAGCGCAGCGAGGGAACTGTTTTCTTTCATTCCGCGCACCAGCGCAGGTACATCGGCCGCTGCAACACCTTTGACACATGCCGTGAAACATGTGAGATAGTCTCTTAATTAATTTCGGAGGAACCACAGCCATGCAACTCGGAATGATCGGTCTCGGAAGAATGGGCGCCAACATGGTCCGCCGCCTGCAAAAAAACGGCCACGACACGGTCGTCTACGATCGCAGCGCGGACACCGTCAAGCAACTCACCACCGAAGGCTCCGCCGGCTCCAGCTCCCTCGACGAATTCGTCAAGAAACTCTCCAAGCCTCGCGCCATCTGGCTCATGGTCCCCGCCGCCGTGGTGGACGCCACGCTCCACGAACTCACCGGCAAACTCGATGTCGGCGACATCGTCATCGACGGCGGCAACTCCTACTACATCGACGACATTCGCCGGGGCAAGGAACTCTCCGCCAAAGGCGTTCATTACGTGGACGTCGGCACCAGCGGCGGCGTCTGGGGTCTCGAACGCGGCTACTGCCAGATGATCGGCGGCGAAAACGACATCGTCAAACACCTCGATCCCATCTTCAAGACGCTTGCCCCTGGACGCGGCAATGTCGACCGCACCCCCGGCCGCGAAAAAGCTGGTGGCACCTCGGAAGAAGGCTATCTCCATTGCGGCGCTTCCGGCGCAGGCCACTTCGTAAAGATGGTCCACAATGGCATCGAATACGGCCTGATGGCCGCCTACGCCGAAGGTTTAAATATCCTCAAGCACGCCAACGCCGGCAAACAGCATCAAGGTGAAGCCGACGCCGAGACCACGCCGCTCCGCTACCCCGAGCACTATCAATACGATTTCAACCTCGCCGATGTCACCGAAGTCTGGCGTCGCGGCAGCGTTGTCGCCTCCTGGCTGCTCGACCTAACCGCCATCTCCCTTCTCGACTCACCGAAACTCGATAAATTCTCCGGCAAAGTCTCCGACTCCGGTGAAGGACGCTGGACGATCCTCGCCGCCATCGAGTCCGGCGCACCCGCCCCAGTCCTCACCGAATCGCTCTACCAGCGCTTCACTTCGCGCGGTGAAGCCGACTTCGCTTCCAAAGTTTTGTCCGCCATGCGCTTTCAGTTCGGCGGCCACATAGAAAAGAAATAACGCTTCAGAACTAGCGCCGTAAACGGGCGTCGCCAAGAGCCCAAAGGCAGGAACCAGAGCCCATGAACTCGCACCACCCGGAAACCGGCGCAGCCGCTTCGCCATGCACCATGGTCATCTTCGGCGCCAGCGGCGACTTGACCAAGCGCAAACTCATTCCCGCGCTCTGCAATCTCGCGCAGGATAATGTCCTGCCCAAACAATTCGCCATCGTCGGTTTCGCCACCAACGACTACACCACCGAATCCTTCCGCCAAAAGCTCTCAGAAGAAATTCCCAAGTACGCTCCGTTGCCCGTCGATCCCGAACTGTGGGCGTGGTTCAACCAACGCATCTATTACGTCCGCGGCGATTTTGGCGACGCCGAAGCCTACCAGCGCCTCAAACAGCAAATCGAAGAGGCCGACAAAGAGCACAGCACCCAAGGCAACAAGCTCTTCTATCTCGCCGTCGCACCGCGATTCTTCTCTCCCATCACAAAAATGCTGGGCAGCGCCGACCTAGTCACCGAAGACCACACCCACTGGGCCCGCGTCATCGTCGAAAAGCCTTTCGGCCACGATTTGGCCTCGGCCCGCCAGCTCAACAACGATCTCAACCAGGTGCTCACCGAAAAGCAGATCTACCGCATCGACCACTATCTCGGCAAAGAAACCGTCCAGAACGTAATGGTCTTCCGCTTTTCCAACAACATCATCGAACCCCTCTGGAATCGCCATTACGTCGATCACGTACAGATCACCGCCGCCGAAACCGTCGGCGTAGAGCATCGCGGCGGTTTTTACGAAACCGCAGGCGCTCTCCGCGACATGGTCCCCAATCACTTATTTCAGCTCCTCACCATGACCGCCATGGAACCACCCATCTCCTTCGACGCCGACGAGGTCCGCAACAAGCAAGCTGAAGTCCTCCACGCCATCCAACCCCTCGAAGCCGAAGAAGTATTAACCTGCATGGTGCGTGGCCAATACGGTCCCGGCACGGTCGATGGCACCCGCGAAGCCGGCTATCGCAGTGAACCCGACGTCTCGCCCGACTCCAACACGGAAACTTTCGTGGCCTTGAAACTGCAAATCGACAACTGGCGCTGGGCCGGCGTCCCCTTTTATCTCCGCACCGGCAAAGCCCTGGCGCAACGCACCACCGAAATCGTCATCCAGTTCCGCCGCACGCCCTTCGTCCTCTTCCGCAACACGACCGTAAAAAATCTAGAAACCAATCGCCTCGTAATTCACATCCAGCCGGACGAAGGAATCTCTCTCAGCCTAGGCGCAAAAGTTCCCGGCGCGGTCATGAAACTCGGCCTCGTCAATATGGACTTCGACTACAAAACCTATTTCGGCGCCGAACACAACACCGGCTACGAGCGCCTTCTCCGCGATTGCATGGCTGGCGACCCCACGCTCTTCCAGCGTTCGGACATGGTGGAAGCCGGCTGGAGCGTCATCCAGCCCATCATCGACGTCTGGCACGCCCTCCCCGCCCGCGGTTTTCCCAATTACGCCGCCGGCTCCTGGGGTCCTTCCGAAGCCGAGGATTTATTGGAGCGCGACGGCCGCTCCTGGCACCGCACCGACCTCGACGAACTAGAGAAGCGCGGCCGCGCCGCCGCGATGGACAAGGTAGGCATCACGTAAATGGCCGCCCCATCCAATCGCGAGATTCACATCTTCCCGGACGCCGCCGCCATCGCGAAGCGCGCCTCCGAAATATTCCTGGACGCCGCAAAATCCGCCGTGGCCGATCACGGCACCTTCAACGTAGCTCTGGCCGGCGGCTCGACGCCCAAGGCCCTCAACATCCTGCTCGCCGCCGAACCGCTCCGCTCCGCGATCCCCTGGGATAAATTGAGAATCTTCTTCGGCGACGAACGCCACGCGGGGCCCACCGATCCGGACAGCAACTTCCGCATGGCCACGGAAACCGTGCTCGCCAAAGTTCCGCTAAAGCCCGAACAGGTCCATCGCATCATGGGCGAATACCCCGACACCGAAAAGGCCGCCAAGGAATACGAACAACTCCTCCGCACGCAATTTAATTTAGGCGCGGGCCAGCTCCCCCGCTTCGACCTAATGTTTCTCGGCATGGGGAACGAAGGCCACACCCTCTCCCTCTTCCCCGGCACCAAAGCCCTCCACGACAACGGCCGCCTGGTCATGCACAACTGGATCGGCAAGCTCTACACCGAGCGCGTCACCTGCACCGCCCCCGTGGCAAACAATTCCGCCCAGATCATTTTCATGATCGCAGGCGCCGACAAAGCCCTCGCACTAAAAGCCGTGCTCGAGGGCGCGCACGAACCGGAACAGCTACCATCGCAACTAATCAATCCCACAAACGGAAAATTGCTCTGGCTGCTCGACACCACCGCAGCGTCTATGCTTTCCAAGGAAATCACGAAATAATCAGCTAAACTGGATTTGATCAGCAATCGAGGAGAAATAAAATGGCCACCACAACGACACCAGCAAACTCCATCCAATCCCTGCTCGGAGCAAAAGCCGATTCCCTACTGGGCTTCAGCAACCCGAAAATCTCGAAAGACCATCTCCATCTACCCGGCCCCGACTTCATCGACCGGGTCTGGCTAAACTCCGACCGCAATTCCCGCGTCATCACCAATCTCCGCCGCATGTTCCACCACGGCCGCCTGGCGGGCACCGGCTATCTTTCTATCCTCCCCGTCGATCAGGGGATCGAGCATTCCGCAGGCGCCAGCTTCGCCAAAAATCCCATCTACTTCGACGGCGAAAACATCGTCAAACTAGCCATCGAAGGCAATTGCAACGCGGTTGCCTCGACATTCGGCGTCCTCGGCTCCGTCTCCCGCAAATACGCCCACAAAATTCCCTTCCTGGTAAAAATCAATCACAACGAACTCCTCACCTACCCCAACAAAGCCGACGAGATCCTCTTCGGCTCCGTAAAAATGGCATGGGACATGGGCGCCGCCGCCATTGGCGCCACCATCTACTTCGGCAGCGAGCAAAGCGATCGCCAAATCACCGAAATCAGCCTGGCCTTTGCCGCCGCCCACGACCTCGGCATGGCCACCGTCCTCTGGTGCTACCTGCGCAACAATGCCTTCAAAAAGGACAAGGATTACCACCTCTCCGCCGACCTGACCGGCCAAGCCAATCATCTGGGCGTAACGATAGAAGCCGACATCATCAAACAAAAGCTTCCCGAAAATAACGGCGGCTACGCCGCTCTCAACATGGGCGACTCCAGCTACGGCAAGTTCGATAAGCGCATTTACACCGACCTCGCCAGCGACCACCCCATCGACCTAACGCGCTATCAGGTCATCAACTGCTACGCAGGCCGCGCCGGCCTAATCAACAGCGGAGGCGCCAGCGGCGCCAACGACTTCGAAGAAGCCGTAACCACCGCCGTAATCAACAAACGCGCAGGCGGCACTGGTCTAATCTCCGGGAGAAAGGCCTTTCAGCGTCCCATGGCCGAAGGCGTAAAACTCCTAAACGCCGTCCAAGACGTCTACCTAAGCCCAGAAGTAACCATCGCCTAGCTTTTAGGCTCTTATGGCACCAGTAGCACAGGCACTCTTGCCTGTGCCCAGTGTCAGCAAAGGCGAAGCTCTAGCTGAATAACCCGATCTGGCCCGAGCATCTGGACTCTTTGGGCGGACGGCAACGCGACAATCCTTAGGGCAATTGGGAAGGCCCGACTTTTAGTCGAGCCGTTCACGGCTCGCCAAAAATGGCTTCAGCCCTGAGGAATCCTCCAACTTTTACCTGGGAATCCAAACATCCGCCAACGGAGAGCTCCTTTGGATAAAAAATTCGTCCACGCCTTCATGCTCCAAAACCGCTACGGCGTAATCTCGAGCCTATCCCCAGACAAGAGTCCCCAATCCGCCCTGGTAGGCATCGCTACAGCTCCTGACCTCGAAATCATCTTCGACACAGTAAAATCCTCCAGAAAATACCCAAACCTGATCGCTCACCCCGCGTGCTCCTTCGTCGTGGGCTGGGAAAACGAGCGAACAATTCAGCTCGAAGGAATCGCCACCCAACCACAAGGTCCGGAACTGAAACGCTATCAGGAAATCTATTTCGCAGCGTGGCCCGACGGTCCCTCCCACCTCACTTGGCCCGGAATCACTTATTTCGTAGTCCGCCCCACCTGGCTTCGCTACAGCGACTTCAACCAAAATCCTCCGCAGATCGCCGAGCTCAGCTTTTAATCGAGGCACCATCGATCCCCGCAGTTTGTGATAAAACATATTTCATGATCACAACCTGGCATCGCATCACCTGCACATCTCTACTTCTGCTCTCCGCGGCCGCCTGGACGATCACTGCCCACGCGCAAGACGCTCCCCCGCCCACCCCTTACCAACTCCCCGCAGAAAAACTAGCCGCCTATGTCGGCCAATACCAATACGACGACAATCCGTCGTATCCGCTTTCCATATCCCTCACCGGCGCAAAGCTCTTCGTCGAATCTGTGCGTTCTCCCCATCAGGAAATGCTCGCGCAATCGCTTGACACTTTCGTCCCCGCGAACAATCCCACTGCCGCTACTTTTAAATTTATTGTCGGTGTTGACGGCAAAGTCTCCAGCCTAGTCCGCATCGCCGCCGACAAATCCTCCCGCCACGCTAAAAAGATCAGCGATCAGCCGCAAATATTCGACAAACCCGAATTCTCCCGTGAAGAAGTAATGATCCCCGTCCGCGACGGCATAAAACTCCACGCCATCGTCCTGAAGCCCAAAGACGCCACCGCGCTCCCCATCGTCCTCGAACGCACTCCCTACGGCGTGGATGACTACACCTCCGACTCCATCAACAATCGCTATCCCGAACTCGTCCATGACCACTACATCTTCGTCTTCGAAGACATCCGCGGCCGTTATAAATCCGAAGGCACCTTCGTAATGTCCCGCGCCATGGTGGATCACAAAAATCCGAAACTCGTCGACGAAAGCACCGACACCTACGACACCGTCGATTGGCTCATCAAAGATATTCCCAACAACAATGGCCGTGTCGGCGTCTTCGGCATTTCCTATCCGGGCTTTCTCGCGCAAGCCGCAGGCATCGATCCCCACCCCGCCGTAAGAGCCATCTCCCCCCAAGCCCCCATGATCGACGTCTGGATGGGCGACGATTTCTTCCACAACGGCGCATTCCGCCAGACCTACGGCCACGATTACACCCTCGGCATGGAAAGCTCTAAAGAAAACGCCTTCGGCAAACTCGACGAAGACGCCTACGATTTTTTCCTGAAAGCCGGCTCCTTCGCGGCCGCCGCCAAACAAACCGGCGTGGACAAACTTCCCACCGGCATCGGCTTCCTCAAGAATCCCGAATACGATGATTTCTGGCGTTCCCGCGGCGTCGAATGGCACCTGAATAAAGTCACGGTGCCCACGCTATTAGTAGGCGGATTCTGGGATCAGGAAGACATGTACGGCCCGCAAGAGTCCTACGAAAAATTAGAACCTCACGACGATGCCAAAGAAAATTTCCTCGTAATCGGTCCGTGGAATCACGGCCAATGGGGCAGCAGCACGAACCACCTCGGCGAAATCACCTTCGGCGAACCCACCACCGACGAATTCCGTGCCCGTTACGAAGCCCCTTTCTTCGCCCACTATCTGCACGACCAAGGAAATTTCACTCTAAGAGACACCGCCGCCTTTGAATCCGGAGCCAACAAATGGAAGGAGTACACTCACTGGCCCCCGCCAGAAAGCCAGCCGCGCAATCTCTATCTCCTCGCCGGCGGTACGCTCTCCTACGAGTCCCCCACTCCCATCGTTGTGAAGAAGAACGCCATCCCGAACGCTCAAAACAATTTCACAGAATACATCTCCGATCCGGCCAATCCAATTCCCTACCGCCACCGCCCAATCGAAGCCACCTACTCCGACGGCTCTCACTGGTACAACTGGATGGTCGAAGACCAAAAAAGTCTTCTGGCAGGGCGCAACGATTACGCTTCCTGGTCCACGCCAGTTCTCGATCACGACGTAACCATAGCCGGCAACGTAATCGCCGACCTCTACGCGTCCACCTCCGGCACCGATTCCGACTGGGTAGTAAAGCTGATCGACGAATACCCAGCTACGCCGACCACCAGGCTATCGACGCTCGGCGACACCCCCACCGCCGACACCATCCCGTCCTACCAACTAATCATCAACGCAGAAATCTTCCGCGGCCGCTACCGTGAAAGTTTCGAACAACCAGCGCCCATCCCCGCGAACGCCACGGAAGAATATAAATTCAGCCTCCACGCCGCCGATCACACCTTCCTAAAAGGCCACAAGATCGTAGTCCAGGTTCAAAGCACCTGGTTCCCACTCTACGACCGCAACCCCCAGACCTTCGTCCCAAACATAATGCTAGCCACCCCGAGCGATTTTCACCCCGTCACCCAGCGCATCTACGCCAACTCCCACCTAATTTTCCCGCTCCTACCATAACAATGAGCGAGCAACTCACCCGTTGGGTTCGCCTGGTCCATCGCGACGAAGAAGAATCGCCCGAATGAGGAGCGCATCCATGCGCGGTTGTTTCAAACGTCTCCTGAACTTGCGCCACCTGCTATTCGTCGCCGCAATCACCACGGTGCTCGCTCTGCCGTTCGTCGCCAACACCGCAGCCGACGCCCCGCTCGGCATCTTCACGTCTAGCACCGACATCGGCCCCGTCCTTCATAAAGGCGCCGCCACATTTGATCCTGCCACTGCCTCCTACACGCTGGCTGGTAGCGGCGAGAACATGTGGTTCGACAAAGACGCGTTCCAGTTCGTCTGGGGGAAAACTTCCGGCGATGCCATCATCAGCGCTGAAATAGCATTCCTCGGCCAAGGCAAAAATCCCCACCGCAAAGCCGTAGTGATGATCCGCCAAACACTCGATGCGGATTCCGCTTACGTGGACATCGCCCTGCACGGCAACGGACTCACCTCGCTGCAATATCGCGACGAGAAGGGTTCCACGACGCGCGAAATTCAATCGAATCTCTCCGCGCCGCAGACGTTGCAGCTGGAAAAGCGCGGCGATTACTTCTCCATGCTGCTCGCTCCGCGTGGCGCGCCGTTGCAAATCGCGGGCGGTTCTATTCGCGTCGCAATTCGCGGTGACTACTACATCGGAATCGGCATTTCCTCTCACGAAAAGGATGTCGTAGAAAAAGCCGTATTCTCGAACGTTACCTATCGCGTGCCGGATAACACGGCGGCGCCAACTCTGCACAGCACCCTCGAAACTATCGCCATCGCATCCACTGATCGCCGCGTGGTTTATGTCGCTCCAGGCCGCTTCGAAGCACCCAATTGGTCCCGTGATGGCAGCTATCTCATCTTCAATCGCAACGGCTCGCTGGAAAAAATCTCCGTCGCTGGCGGAAGCCCCGAAAAAATCGACACCGGCTTCGCAAACCGCTGCAACAACGATCACGGCATCTCTCCGGAGGGCAAGTGGCTGGCCATCAGCGATCAATCGCAGGACGATCACCAATCATCCGTCTACGTCCTGCCCGTCACTGGCGGCGTCCCCAAGCGCCTCACCCAATTCTCGCCCTCCTACTGGCATGGCTGGTCGCCCGATGGCACCACACTGGCCTTCGTCGGCGAGCGCAACGGAAATTTCGATATCTACACAATTCCCGTGGCCGGCGGCGAGGAAACCCGCCTCACCACCGCCCAGGGCCTAGACGACGGTCCCGACTATGCCCCGGATGCTTCGTTCCTCTATTTCAATTCCGAGCGAACTGGCCAAATGCAAATCTGGAGAATGAAACCCGACGGCACCGCTCAAGAGCAAATCACTTCCGATGAATTCAACAACTGGTTTCCTCATCCTTCACCGGACGGCAAATGGCTTGTCTTCCTCTCCTACGGCAAAGAAGTCTCCGGCCATCCCGAAAACAAAGACGTAACTCTCCGCCTAATGTCCCTCCCAGATAAAAAAATCACCATCCTAGCCAAACTCTTCGGCGGCCAAGGCACCATCAACGTCCCCTCCTGGTCCCCCGACAGCAAAAAACTCGCCTTTGTCAGCTACCAACTGCTCCCGCCGCGCGATTAACATTTCGCCCTTCGCAAGAACATCAAAATGCAACCGCACGCACGCGCCGCGCGTCTCACTTGTGACCGCCGTTCCCATCCTCTAAAGTAGCTGGCCAGAAACACATCGGAGACCTCATGCTAACGCGCTTCGCGTCCTTCATCCTCGCCTCCCTCTTAATCTCTCAGCCCGCCATCATGGCCGCTCAGCAACCCGCCACCGATTCCCCCTCTCAACCACCCTCCATCCGTTCCACCACCCGCCTCGTGCAGGTCAGCGTCGTCGCTCTCGACGGCCACGGCAATCCCATCACCGGCCTCACCAAAGAGGATTTCTCCCTCTCCGATCAGGGCGCTCCGCAAACCATCTCCGTCTTCAATTCAGAAGCCCCTGCGGCGACGCCACCCTCTCGCCGGCTTCCCGCCAACTTTTTCACCAATCGCTACGACCTCAAGGGCGAGGATCCCGGCGCCGTCACCATCATTCTCTTCGACGCCCTCAACACCTCCGCGCCAGATCAGGCTTACGTCCGCAAGCAAATCCTTAAGTTCCTCCAATCCCTCAAGCCCCAGGACCACGTAGCCATCTATGCTCTAACAACCAAACTTCTCATCCTCCACGATTTCGCGCAGGACTCCACCGCGCTCGTAAATGCCGTCAACCAATTCACCCCCAAAGAAACCGCGGCCTTCGACGCCTCCAACACTCCCTTTATCGATCTCGTCGATACCTTCGGCGATGCCGGTTTCGCCCGCCTGCAGAACAACGTGAATAACGCCAACGGACAAATCTCTGACCAAAACATTGAGAACAGCGTCATCACCACCGCTAACGCCATGCAAGCCATCGCCGAGCACGTCGCTGTCGTCCCCGGCCGCAAAAGTTTGGTCTGGGTCTCTGGCGGCTTTCCCCTGCAAATTGGCAACGCCAACATCGGCATGACCGATCGCGATACCCTGTCCTTCGGAAACTCTCCCGTACCCAGCACCACCGCACAATCCTCCTCCGATCAACCCCTTGGTGGCAGCAGCAACCCCAACCAACTGACCCCACCCGACCGCGATTTGCAAGTGAACACGCCGGACTTGGGCCGTGCCACGCGCGCACTCAACAGCGCCAATGTTTCCATCTATCCCATCGACGTTCACGGCGTCGAACTCAGTGCCGGCATGAGCTCAGACAATCGCTTGCCTGCTACCACCCTCGCCTCCCAGGGATTTAACGGCCGCCAGGATCGCCGCGACACCTCCAGGTTTCTCGCCGATCGCACCGGCGGCGTGGCCTTCTACGGCAACAACGACATCCGCGAAGGCATCCGCCGCGCGTTCGACGATGGCCGCTTCGCCTACACCATCGGCTTCTATCCGGACCACAACACTTGGGACGGCAGTTTCCGCGAAATCAAAATTTCCGTAAAAACTCCGGGGACCAAGCTCCGCTATCGTCAAGGTTACTTCGCCCTCCCCGAACGCTCCGATCCGGTGGACGCCGTCAACGCCGATCTGCGAGACGCCGCCTCCAGTCCCCTGGACTCCACCAGCCTCGGCTTGATCGTGGCCGTTAAGTCCGTCGGCACCCCTCCTGACCGCAAACTGGAACTTCGCATCGCCTTGGATCCCAAACAACTTCTCCTGCAAACCTCCGACAACCACCGCAAGGGCGCCGTGGACATGATCTTCATCCAGAGTTCCGCAACCGGTGACGTCCAAGCCGCCGATAAACAACACTTCGACGTAAGTCTAGACGACAAACAGTTCACCTACATGGCCAGCGCCGGCATGATCCTCTTGCGCCACGTAACGCTGGACCCCAAATCCGTCGAAGTCCGTGTAATCCTCCGCGACGCCGCCTCCGGCTCCTTAGGCTCAGTCGCCATCCCGGTAAAGACCTTCTTCCCTCCAAACGCCCCGGCCGCCGCTCCCTCCCTAGCCAAACCTTCGTGATGTCGAATTCAATCGCGCCATTGCCTCAATTCCATGCTTCCTTATTTCGCTACTTCCCTGCGCCTTCCTCTACCACGCGCCCTCCTTCCGTCCCCACCACCAGATCAACCCCACACTCGCCGTGGTCTGCTCCTTGCTAAGCAATCCCTGCGTATCCGTCAAAAACGATGGGTGGTTCGAAAAATCCCGCCGCCACTCATAGCGCATCAAAAATCCCTCATTCAATTTATAGTCAAACGTCCCGGTCGTTTCCTTCAGGGCCTGGTTTAATCCGCTGAACATTCCGCCGCGGTCCGAGAGATACTCCGTCCGCGCCGCAACGGCAAATCTCGGCGAAAATTCATACCGCACATATGCCGCGCCGCCATCCACATGCGACGGCGCAGAAGATTCTCCCGGAGCTTGATTCCGCCACAGCCGCTGAATCACATAATCGCCTTCCAGCGCAAAACTCAGCTTCGGCGCCGCCTGCCAAGTCACGTAGCTGTCAAAAATATGCAACCGCCCATTCGGGGCCGGCACAATCGCCTCGAAACTCAACCCCGGCTGCACCGGAATCGGACTGTACGGCGCGACCTCCACGCGGTCCGGATGCTCCTGCCCCAGATAATAGTTCATCACCCAAGTCACCGATTTCGCGGGCTTCGCCGTAAACCCAAACAGCTCATCCTTAAAACCATTCGTCGCCTCCGCCTGGTTTGTCCCATTCACCACCCAATACGTCAGCGTAAATCGATCGCTCACCGGATAATTCGCCCGCACTCCCATGTGGTAAAACGGCAAAAAATTAAAGTAGAACGACCGCGAATAATTCATCTGATCCTTCGTATAATTTCCTTCAATCCCGATCGAGCTGCTCCATTTTCCAAAGTCCACCGTCAAACCCTTGCCCACCGGCGCGATATACGTCCCGTACGCCTGAAAAATATTCTGATATATCGCCGGCCGCGGCTCGATCGCCGGGTTCCCTTGCAGCGTATCCGTAGCTTGCCCGAATTGCAGGTCCACGCGCGCACCCCACCGCCGATCTTCGTCTAAATTCGGCGCATGCTCCAAAATAATGTTCGCCTGATTCAAACTAAAATTGTTGCTCAACACATCGTACGCCCGCAGCAAATTCACTCGCCCTAGCGGCGCATTAAAGTTGTACGAATAATATCCATCCAGTCCAACGTTGAGCGTCGTGTCGCGTAAAAAATCCAGCGTCTTGCGATCCGCCGCCGAAAGTCCCGCCAACGCCGCTGCACCTGTGCCCGCGTCCGCACCGTTCACTCCTGCCGGACTAATATCCCCCGTGCTCGCCATCACCGCATCCGCGCCACCCCCTTTTGCCACCACAGCCACCGAAGCATTGGCCCGCAACAGTTGCTTCAGTTCCGCAACCTCCGCCTCCAGCTTCTCCACGCGCGCCTGCAAATCCGCATCGCGACTGGCCGCGTGTGATTTCTCGGTGCGTGACTCCGCGTCCGCCAAACCTGGTTCCTGCGCCCCCAACACATTCGCGTGCCCCAGCAGCGCCGCCGCAACGCACACCCACATCGCGCCCCGCCCAATCGCATTTCGCATACCGATACTCCCTCCCAGCAATCTCGCAACCCGCACGAGTCTAGTATTTTCCCGCTTCCAAGAGCAGTACCCGCTCGCTAGCGCAATCGCGTCTAACAACCGAAAGCTCTTCCATCCCAGGCAAAGGAACCACCATGAAACCTCTCGCCCTGCTGATTCTCCTAATGCTAGCCTCGCTCACCCCCGCCGCACCGGTTCCCAATCCCAGCGACTACCCCGTTACCATCCACGTCTCCTCCTCGCAGTTCGTCAGCGGCTTCCAACAGCTGGAGGTCATCATTGACGGAAAGCCATATGAACTGAGTGGTCCGTTTGTAAACGGACTACTGGCCTTGGGCGACTACAAAGCACGGCTAATCAAAGACGAGCACAAGACTACCTACGAATCCAATCAAGAGTACGAACTTCTCTTCTCCGACAGCAAAACCGGAAAATTCTCCGTCATCGGCCAATCCGAATGATTTCCGGATTTTTCCAAATGTGTATTTGCCAAACCAACAGACTGCCGTCGTCCTTAACCCTGGCCGCATCGGGTTGTGAACTGTCGCCGTCCCCGCGCAAGTCGGTTAACGCTGCCTGCTTGTCATCTCGCGGGATCGCGTTGGTGGCACAGGCAATCTTGCCTGTGCTCTTTCAATTCAGGCCATACAGCACAAAGCCAACAGACGCCGTTAACTGAATCCAGCCCTCCCCATCCACACCCTCCAACCCGGCCCCCATCAAGCCACCGCAGCGCGCTCCACCTCAACTAAAAAACTCCATCATCGCCACGTCGTGTGGCCTGTTCCCGAGCCTCCCTCTCTCCGACCGCCAAAGTTCGCACAACAACCTACCCAAAACCGTCAAATCAACCGGCGCAACCCCAGCAGAATCAATACTTCCGCAACCCGCTGGCAAGTGTTGCAAACACGGCCCTTACAAAATGGCTAACTCCCGTGGAATCCGCACTTCCAAAAAAATAGCACTCCCCATTTCTCGTAGCCTCGCAGTCCACATTCGCCTCTACTCCCGTATATACTCTCAACGCGACGCCGCTTCTCGGTCCCACGCAAAATTTGCCAGAGCCGCCGCGCACCGCCCCTCATCTAACCACCGGAGGATTCATTAATATGACCGGACGTCTCGCAGGCAAAGTCGCCGCCATCACCGGCGGCAATCAAGGTATCGGCCTCGGCATCGCCCAGCGTTTCATCGCCGACGGCGCCACCGTTTCCATCTGCTATCTCTCCGACCAGGCCGGCACGCAGAAAGTGGTGGATGATCTCAAATCCCGGGGCGGCAACGCCGTAGCCATTCAGTGCGACGTCTCCAAAATTGCCGACGGCGAGCGCTTCATCGCCGAAACTGAAAGACAACTCGGCCGCGTCGACGTTCTCGTCAACAACGCCGGAGTGGAAAAACGCGCCGAATTCTGGGACGTCACCGAAAAAGACTACGACTTCGTCCTCAACGTGAATCTCAAAGGTCTCTTCTTCATCACGCAGGCCTTTGTAAAACACCACATCGCCGCAAAAACCGGCGGCAAAATCATCAACATCAGTAGCGTCCATGAAGAACTTCCTTTCCCCCACTTCGCCACCTACTGCGCCAGCAAAGGCGCCATTAAAATGCTCACTCGCGACCTCAGCATCGAACTTGCTCCGCTGGGCATCACCATAAATTCCATCGCCCCCGGCGCCATCGAAACTCCCATAAACAAAAATCTCCTCAACGATCCCGCGAAACTCCACGATTTGCTGGATAATATTCCGCTAAGACGCCTCGGTACCACCGCGGACGTCGCCGGCTTCGCTTCCTTTCTGGCCTCCGACGATTCAAACTACGCCACAGGCACCACGCTGTTCGTCGATGGCGGCTTACTCTGGAACTATCAGGAGCAATGACATGACACCCACAAACGCACAGCCCGTTCAATTGGTTATCGCCGATGTCGACGGTACTCTGGTCACCAAGGAAAAAATTCTCACGCCGCGTGCCGTCGCTTCCGTCAACAAAATGCGCGAGGTCGGAGTGAAATTCGCCATCACCAGCGGCCGTCCGCCGCTCGGCATGGCCATGCTGATCGATCCACTCAAAATCGACCAGCCCGTAGCTGCATTCAACGGCGGCGTTTTAATTCAGCCCGATCTCAAAACGGTGGTGCGAGAAAATTTCCTTCCGCCTGAGGTGGTGAAAAAAGCTCTGCAATTAATACTGGATCACAAGCTGGACGCCTGGATCTATACCGACAAGGAATGGTTCGTTCGCGACGTAAGCGCCCCGCACGTCGCGCGAGAGCAGTGGACCGTAAAATTCGCGCCCATAGTCACCAAGGACATCAACTCCCTCACCGAGCGCATCGCGAAAATCGTTGGCATCAGCGACGATTTAGACTTGGTCGCCCGCTGCGAAAAAGACGTGCAAGACGCCTGCGGCGATCAAGCCTCCGCCGCCCGCTCGCAACCCTACTACCTGGATGTGACTTCGCCGAAAGCCAACAAAGGCGAAGTCGTTCTCGCGTTCATGGATTTGCTGAAAATTCCCGCCTCCGCCATCGCTACTGTCGGCGACATGCCCAACGACGTCAACATGTTCAAGAAGAGCGGCGTCAGCATCGCCATGGGCCAAGCCAGCGCGGAAGTGCAAAAATCCGCGACCTACGTGACCACTTCCAGCGAGGATGAAGGTTTCGCCAACGCCATGGAAAAGTTCATCATTCCAAACGCTAAAGGGCCCAATGCTCGAGGGCCCAACGCCGCCGCAAAGGAGTGAGCTGGGTCCATGGCTGATGCCGGCAAAATTCCGTCGCGAGCGATCCACGTCGGTCTGGTCGGATTTGGTCTCGCAGGGCGCGCGTTCCACGCGCCGGTAGTCAGCCGCGTTGCGGGACTACATCTCGCCGCCATCGTCCAGCGCACCGGCGAACAAGCCGCGCAAGCCTATCCGAGAGCGCGCATTCTCCGCAGCTTCGACGAACTTTTAGCCGTTCCCGAAATTCGCCTGATCGTCATCGCCTCGCCCAACCACACGCACTACGAGTTCACCCGCCGCGCGCTGGAAGCTGGCCGCGACGTTCTCGTCGACAAGCCCTTTACCACGCAACTTTCCGAGGCCGTCGAACTGGTGCAACTCGCCATCAATACCGGTCGCCTCATCACGGTTTATCAGAATCGGCGCTACGACGGCGATTTCGCCGCCATCCGCAAAATCGTCGCCGAAGGCACGCTCGGCCGCATCGTCAATTTTGAAACGCACTACGATCGCTACCGCCCGACGCTGAAACACGGTGTGTGGCGCGAGCAAGTGGGTCCAGGCAACGGTCTATGGTTCGACATCGGCCCGCATCTCGTCGATCATGCGCTGACGCTTTTCGGCGAACCGGAAGCTATCACCGCCGATATCCGCATCGTGCGCGACCACGCCGTGGCAGATGATTCCTTCGACGTTACACTGCACTACTCGAGCGGCCTGCGCGCCGCGCTAAGCTCCGCGATCCTTGCCGCCGCCACGCGTCCGCGTTTCGTGCTGCAGGGCACGCTCGGCGCATTCGTAAAACAGTCTTTCGATCCGCAGGAACTGGGCCTGCGCGCCGGCCGCATTCCCGCGAGAGGCCCCTGGGGCCGCGAACCGAAAAAAAACTGGGGCGTGCTCACCACTCCCGATGGCGACGGTTTCAAGCGGCAAAGCATTCCGGGCGAGGCATGCGACTATCGCGATTTCTACAAAAATCTTCGCGACGCTTTGCGCGGCCGTGCGGAACTGGCGGTAAGCCCGCAGTGGGCCGTCAACGTAATGAAAATTCTTGAACTGGCCCGCGAAAGCAGCGCGAGGCGCTGCACCATTCCGTACACGCGTGTGTCTGCCGGCCTCGTTTCGCACGGGAGTGTTTCGGTGGAACAAGCACCGAAGGCAAGCGGAGCCACAAATTCGTGAGCGACGCATGGCGTACTGCGTATAATTGGCGGTGCCCCCCTGGATTGCGAAATGCGTGAGCGAAATAGCCTTGTGAAATAATTGAAGAAAGCTTTTATGACGGAGACAAAAGTCATAGCGATCACTAGAAACAGCAGCATCGAACTGGCTCCGTCGATTCTCGCCGCCAACTTTGCACAACTTGCCGCGGATGCCCGACAAGCGCTCGAAGGCGGCGGATCGCTGTTGCACCTTGACGTGATGGACGGCCACTTCGTCCCCAACATTACGCTGGGACCACCGGTGGTCGAATCACTGCGTAAAGCGCTGCCCGATGTTATTTTCGACTGCCATTTAATGATCGAAAATCCCGACGATTTAATTCCGGCGTTCGCCGATGCGGGCGCCAACTGGATTTCCGTGCACCAGGAAGCTTGCCGGCATCTCGACCGCACGCTGCACCTGATCGAACATCACGGCTGCAAACCCGCGGTGGTTATCAATCCCGCAACGCCGGTGCACACGCTCGATGAAGTACTGGACATCGTTCATCACGTTCTGGTGATGAGCGTAAATCCCGGATTCGGCGGACAAAAGTTTATTCGCAACACGTTGAAGAAAATGGAAACGCTCGCAAGTATTCGCGAACAGCGGAGACTCGATTTCCGCATTGAGGTCGATGGCGGCGTGGCCATGGACACGGTTGCCGATGTGGTCCGCGCCGGCGGAGAGATTCTGGTCGCCGGCAGCGCGGTATTCGGACACGGCGACATCGCCGGCCACGCAAAGCAATTACTTGAAGCCGCTCGCTCGGCGAAATTAACGCGCGCATGAACGATCCCAACGCCGCCACCACCCGAGTAACCGACGCAAACTCCATCGCGCCGCCAAATGAAAACTCCGTCGCAAATTTAGACACGAGCCCCGAAGCCTGCTCCGAAGCGAAAAAAACACGCAACGTCACCGCGCTGCTTTTCGCGGGCTTTATAGTAAACGGCGTAGTCACCGTAATTCTCGGGCCTATTCTTCCCGTACTCATCGCCCGCTGGGGCCTCAACGATAGCCAGGCCGGCGCCTTCTTTCCAACGCAATTCATCGGCTCCTGGCTTGGAACGATAATGTCGTCCTGGATCATTGCGCGCAAAGGGTACCGCCTGCCAATTGGCATCGGTTACGCCATGCTCGGCCTCGGCGTTGCCGGTCTGGGTTCTCGAAATATGTTTGGCGCGCTCGCGGCCTGCGCGGTCTTCGGTTTCGGTTACGGTATGCTGACTCCGGGAACAAATCTTTACATCGCGGAAACCGGCGGCGTGCGGCGCGCGGCGGCGGTCAGCCTGGTTAATTTTACCTGGGGAATTGGCGCGGTGGCGTGCCCCGCTTTGGTGCTGCTGGCACTGCGCGGCCACCATCTGTCGCTGTTTCTGTGGCTAGTGACGGCCGCGGGCGGCGCGATTTCGCTGGCGGTTTTTGTGGCGCCGTGGAATCGCAAAGGCGGCGCGGAGGACATCACAACTTCAGCAGACGAAGAGTATCGAAAGATTCCGCACGTCGGATTAATTTTGGCGGCGCTGTTTTTCATTTATGTGGGCGCGGAGCAAGGCACGGGCGGGTGGGTCGCGGCGCTGGCCAAGCGCGTGGCTAACGGAACGGGCAGGAGCTACACGATCGTACCGATGTTTTTCTGGAGCGGCCTGCTCATCGGACGGGGATTGGCGCCGCTGGTGTTGCGGCGGGTGCGGGAAAACAATCTGGCACTGATGGCACTGACGCTGGCCGCCGCCGGCATGGTTGTGGTGCAAAGGGCCAACACCATCGCGGTGATGGACGTGGGCGTGACGATGGCGGGACTGGGGCTGGCGAGTATCTATCCGATTTATATTGCCTGGCTCTCGCACTGGTACGGCGAACGCGCGAGAAAAGTGGGCGGCGTGATGTTCGCGCTCGCCGCTCTGGGTGGCGCATTTGCGCCGTGGCTGGTGGGCTTTATTTCCGAGCGGACGGGAAGTCTGCGGATGGGCTTGCTGGTTCCGCTGGCGTGGACCCTGAGCATGATCGTGCTGGTTTCTGTGCTGCGGCGCGAAATCCATCCGTGATGTACTCTCTTCACCGTGGAATCCGCGTCTTCATTGCAACGCTCGCCGACAAGAATACTTCTGCTGGGGTTGGTGATCACCCTCGCCGCTGTTCTGGCCTACGCTTTTTACATTACGGTGCAACTTGCCGGGCTGCGGCAGCTACAGAGCGAACTGGTGGAGCGCAACCGCAAGGATTCGCTGCAACTGTTGCGCGTACAAAATGATTTGAATTTGATTGGTTTGGCGATGCGCGACATGCTGGACGCGGGCGAACCGTATCCGCTGCTGGCGTGGTCCGCACAATTCGAGCGTATCCACGAAGATTTGGGCGCGGGACTGGAACTGGAAGCACAGTACGCCAGCGCCAGCCGCACTCCGGAGCAGCAGCAATATTTGAGCCAGTCCGTGGCGCAATTCTGGGATGCGGTGAACCGCATGTTTTTGCTTGCTAGCGAAGGCCGCGATGACGAAGCGCGGGAGCAGATTCGATTGTCGTTGCAGGCGCGGCAGGAGGCGCTGAGTACCGCAGTGTCGCGACTGCTGGTGCAAAATAACGAAGGCGAGCAACAGGCAGCTGGGCGCATTGCGGACATTTACGATGGAGTGCAGCGGCAGTTGTATTTTTTCCTGGCGGCCACGCTGATTGCGATTGTGCTGACGAGTTTGTATTTAATCCAGACGAATCGAAGGCTTTTTGCCCGGCTGGGAGAATTGTCCGCGCAGCGCAGCGAACTGGCGCAGAAATTAATTGCCACGCAGGAATCGACGTTGCGGCATATTTCGCGCGAACTGCACGATGAATTCGGGCAAGTGCTGACGGCCATTGGCGCGATGCTTTCGCGCGCGGGAAAATCAGCGCCGGAAGGTTCGGCGCTGCGCGAGGATTTGCAGGAAGTGCGGGAAGTGGCGCAGGCTACCTTGAATAATATTCGGAGTCTTTCGCAGGCTTTGCATCCGGTGCTGCTAGAAGAACAAGGACTGGAGAGCACACTGGACTGGTATATTCCGACGGTGGAGCGGCAAACCGGCTTAGACATTCATTATGACAAATCGGGAAGTAGCTTTGCGGTAGAGACCGGCGCCGGCGTGCATCTTTATCGCATTGTACAGGAAGCATTGAACAATGTGGTGCGGCACGCGGAAGCAAAAGAAGCGTGGGTGCGGCTGACTTTTCTGCCGGGTAAACTGGAATTGGCGGTGGAAGATCACGGCAAAGGATTTGTGCGGGAGATGGGGCAGCGTGGAATTGGTTTGGTAGCGATGCGGGAGCGCGCGGAATTGATTGGCGGGACGCTTTCGGTCACAGCGGTCACGGGCGGCGGCACGCTGGTGCGGATCGAAATTCCGCGAGAGAAAGTGGAGGCGCAGATTGGCTAAGATTTCTGTTTTGCTGGTGGACGACCATGCTTTGGTGCGACGCGGATTTCGCCGCATGCTGGAAGATGATCCGGAAATAAAGGTGGTGGGTGAAGCAAGCGATGGCGAGGAAGCGGTGCGACTGGCGGCGGAACTGCGGCCGGACGTGACGGTGATGGACTGCGCGCTGCCGGAATTCAGCGGCATCGAGGCTATGCGACGCATTCGCAGCGGGTGGCCGCAGGCGCGCATTTTGATGCTGAGCATGCACTCAGAAGAGACGCTGGTGCGGCAGGCGATGGACGCCGGGGCGCGTGGATATATTTTGAAAAATGCGCTGGACTTGGATCTGGTGAAGGCAGTACGCAGCGTTTCCGAGGGAAAAGTGGTGATCGATCCACAAGTTTCGAAACCGGCTTCGTTGAAGGGCGAACGGGCGGGCGGATTGACGCCGCGGGAGCTGGAAATTCTGCAGCACATCGTCGCGGGGGAATCGAACAAGGAGATTGCGGTGGAGTTAGGTCTTAGCGCGAACACCGTGGCCGTACATCGCGCGAATATTATGGACGCGCTGGGCATGCACAAAACGGCGGAACTGGTGGTGTACGCGATTCGGCATGGGCTGGTGAATCTACCTTGAAGCGGCGGGATTTCTTGCGCGGCGCGTGCGAGACCGGGATCGGACTGGGACTTGCGAGGACGCTGAACGCACACGAACTGTTTGCGGCTGCTACTTCGCCGCTGGGATTTCGCTTTGCCGACGTGACTGGCGCGGCCGGTCTGCGCTTTCAACATAACAGTGGAGCTTACGGCGGGAAGTTGTTGCCAGAAACCCTGGGGTCCGGCTGCGCATTTCTGGATTATGACCGTGACGGCTGGCAAGACATTTTATTGATTAATGGGATGGACTGGCCCGGTCACAAGCGCGAGCGTTCCACGATCGCGCTTTATCACAACAATCGCAACGGAACTTTTAGCGATGTGACGCACGCCGCCGGGCTGGATCTCGAAATGTACGGCATGGGCGTGGCCGTCGGCGATTACAACAACGACGGATTTCCAGATATATTTTTGAGTTGCGTGGGGCAGAGCCGGTTATTTCGCAATACCGGTAAAGGCACTTTTATAGAAGTCACCAAAGCTGGCGGACTTTTGGGGCATACGGCCTTCAGCACTTCGGCGTTGTGGTTCGATTACGACCGCGACGGATTGCTGGATTTGTTTGTCTGCAATTATGTGCGCTGGTCTCCGGAACATGATGTATTTTGCAATTTGGATGGCGTGCATAAATCGTATTGCACGCCGGAAGCGTATCGCGGGGATACATGCTGGCTGTTTCACAATCGCGGGGATGGGACGTTTGAGGATGTGACGGCGGCTAGCGGAATTTTTGACAGCAGCTCGAAATCGCTGGGCGTGGCGATGTTTGATTACGACGCGGATGGGTGGCCGGATTTGCTGGTGGCGAACGATACGCAGCCGAACAAACTGTATAAGAATTTGCGGAACGGAAAATTTAAGGATGTGGCGGTGGAGGCGGGGCTGGCATTCAGCACGGACGGCAAGGCGCGGGCGGGAATGGGCTTGGATACTGGGGATTTTGAGCGATCGGGGAAACCTGGCGTGGCGATTACGAATTTTGATAACGAGATGATCGGGCTGTATCGCAGCGTGAAATCCGGAGCTTATGACGATGTGTCAACCGCTGCGGGAGTAGGACTGGCGTCGAAGACTACTTTGGGATTTGGTTGCGCGTTTGTGGATTTGGATTTGGATGGGGCGCTGGATTTGGCGGTGGCGAATGGGCATATCGACGATACGGTGCGGAATATTCGCGGGAATACAGGGTATGCGCAGGCGCCGCAGCTTTTTTTGAATGATGGGGCCGGGAAATTTCGCGATGTGGCTTCGCAGGTTGGGGGTGGTTTTGATTCGCCTAAGGTGGGGCGGGGATTGGCGTTTGGGGATTTTGATCGCGACGGGGATTTGGATTTGTTGATTACTACGAATAATGGGCCGGCGGCTCTTTTTCGGAACGATGTTGTTGGTGTGAATCGGAGTGTGCGGTTTCGATTGATTGGGAAGAAATCGAATGCGGATGGAATTGGGGCAGTGGTGCGGATTTTCTATGGCGGGGAGATGCAGTCGCGGATAGTGCGCGGGGGGTCGAGTTATTTGTCGCAGTCGGAGTTGCCGGTCACGTTTGGGGTCGGGAGGCGAGATCGGATTGAGCGGGCGGTGATTGAGTGGCCTAGCGGGCGGAGCGAGGAGTTTAAGGATTTGGCCGCGGGGAGAGCGTACGAATGTACCGAGACTGCGGGGATAAAGGTCAGTCAGCAGTTCTAATGGATTTATATTATTGCCGCTTGGCTCATGTGCCCCTGTAATGAGAGACCTTCGCCGTCGATACGAATGGGTGTGACTCAGGCGAATGCCGTTGGCGCCGACGGGTAATAAACTACTACAATTTTTAAATCTTGCTGAAATGGGACGCAGCATGCTGCGCCCCTAAAAAGAAACGATTCTTCGGAAACTGTGAGGAGTTGGCGATGACCTGGATTAAGACGGTGCGGATGGAGGATGACGCGCGGGTGGCGGAGGCCATGCTGAAGCAGCGGGCGTTGTATCCCGCGGAATATGCCACACCAGTGCCGGTAGTGGACCGCGGACTGGAGGAGAGTATTACGGCATCGCATTCATTGATACCGGATGTGTTGTATCACGCGTTTGGTGCGTTTGGGGCACTGATGTCTCCGGAATTGCCGCTGCGACGGGATCAGCACGAGATGATTGCGACGATGGTTTCGGTGACGAACCGCTGCCATTATTGAATAGAATCACACGCAGAGTTTCTGCGTCGGGTGACGTTGGATGAGGAGATGGTGAAGGCGCTGCGCGCGGATTATCGGAAGGCGCCGATTGCGCGGCAGGACCGCGTGATGTTGGATTATGTAGTGAAGCTGACGAAGGATGCGACCTTGTGCGGGCCTGAGGACCACGTTGGGTTGCGGGCGGTGGGATTTGACGATCGCGGGATCTTGCAGATTACGTTGATTGCGTCGTGGTTTAACTATATTAATCGCGTGGCGGATGCGTTGGGTGTGGGACGGGAGTAGGGGGCGATGCGGGAAGAGATGGGCGAGGTGCGGAGAGACACCGTCGCCTTCGCTACAGAGTGCAGAGCGAAATCTGGTAATGATACCGGGATTCGATGTCGCAATTTTCAAAAAACCACGAAACCAAGGTAATCTCTTGCTTTTTCCATCGCCCTGCGTTTTACATGAAGCCGCAGCAACTTCTCAACGAGGAGGGCGAACCCCGAGTTGGCGGCCCAGATGCAGGGATTGGTGATTCCTAGCGCGAATGGTCTTTGCTGCGCAGTATTCACCTACGCCTCGATTTCCCGGCTGGTACGGGTAACCGGGTATGGCCATGGCTTAGGTGCGGGAGTACGCTTCGACAGATATGGAATTGAGCAGTCACAGCATTGTGGACGGCGCTGGGATTAACTGTTCGACACAATATCGACTGATAATAATGAGGTGAATTTATGCGTGGATTGGCATTTCTAATGGTAGCTGCTGTCGCTGGAATCTGCTTCACGGCAACCGCTCCCAAAGCGGAAGCTCAGGTCAGTGTCAGCATCGGTGTAGCGCCTGAATGTCCCTACGGTTACTACGACGTTGCTCCTTATAGTTGTGCTCCGACTGGCTACTACGGTCCGGAATGGTTTGATGGCGAAACCTTTATAGGCGCTGGCCCGTGGTTTCATGGCTCTGAAAACTTCCGTGGCAACGTGAATAACCGTCTCCATCCAGAGCACGGCTATAATGGCCCAATGCCACAACGTGGCGAGAAAGCTGAGTCGTCAAAGCGTATCGACAGCGCGCACTTCAAAGGAAACGAAGAGCGGGATGGTCGTGGGCACGCAACTGGGAGCAAGCACTAATCAATCTGGACCGTTGCCGCTGCCGCGACGACCTTTTTGCAAAACGTTTTACAAATGCCTAAACCGAAAGGCAGCTTCGGTCCGGGTCCCCCGCAAGGCCGCCCTGACGCCCGGGCGCTACTGATTTCTCTCAAAGCCTTTTGTCCATTTTTTTGTCGTTCATCGTCGGTTGGGGGACTTAAGGCTGGAGGAACGACTAATCCGCCCAGACCTCCCGCCACCAATACCACTCTAGCTGTTGAAGTCATATTTTCCATACCCTTCGTATCCCTTAAGTTTCAATATTGGTGCCGTCAAGCACTCCTCGAACGAATGAGGTTTTTTGTGTCAATGCCATGCACGAAATGGAACTCCCGTTACTCATCCCCGAGATCGGCACGACTATCGCACGGTCACACCGTGTAGTTCGGTGACGTAGCCGCCCGGAAATTCTACGATCGCGATGATCCGATCGATTGTCGCGCAGGCGCCGATAGGATCTTCACACCGGCAGGCTATCCGTCACCGGAACCTGAATGTTGCCGAACAGAGCGAAGTTATGCGTATACGGCGGTAAGGAAATCTGGTAGCGATACCGGGATTCGAACCCGGATTTCGGCCTTGAGAGGGCCGTGTGCTAACCCTTGCACCATATCGCCGCTTTGGGAAGTTTAGCATACGGGAATGGGGCGATTCACTTTCCAGGGAGTGGAAAAATGGAGAGAAAAGCGTCCGGCTCCCAACGACGGCGGGTAAACAAACGCGCGACGGCTCAAAAAGACCAGCGTCGTGACGCGTACTCGCGCGCATGCTGGGGCGCGGTCCCCCCATGAGAGGGCGCGCCTACGAAGGCTATGGCGTGCGGAAATTTGTTAGTCGACAGAGGGGACGGCAAGGTGTTCTTCGGGCAGGGGGGGACGAAAGGAGAAGAATTTGTGGCGGCAGGGGTCGCAGCGGAGAGAGGGGAGTCCCAGAAGGCGGCCGAGGAAGGCGAAGACGCCGGAGACGTGTTCGGGAGCGATTTTTTGGAGTTCGGCGTTGCCGCAGTAGCTGCAGTGGGCGTAAAGGGAAAAGCGGAAGGGCACGGGGCGCGCGTGAAAGCGCTGTTCGCAGAATTCGCAGCGCCAGGGAAAAATGTCGGCGGCGCTGAAGAGATAGTCCGCCAGCGAGCGCCTCTTGGAGCGGCGAACTTTGACGGAGTGACAGCTTGGACAGGTAATGGGCAAGGTGTAGGAATCGCGCTATCTGGCCCAGCATAGGTGAAGTCCATCGCACGGGCAAGGGGAAGTAGTGTGTTCGGTGTGGTGCCCGTCAGGGGTACTGGGGCGGTACTTGTGCGGTACTGCATCGACAGGCGGCACGGTACAATGGAAGCGGGAGAAAATTATGGCGGAATATACGGCGGAGCACGCGCGGGCGGGAGTGAAGACGAAGTTGCCGCAACTGGAAACCTGGCCGAACCAATTTCCGGGGTATGTAATTACCACGAGGTTTCCAGAGTATTCCTCGATTTGTCCGAAGACGGGACTGCCGGATTTTGGGACGATTTCGATTCGTTATATGCCGAAGAAGGATTGTATTGAGTTGAAGGCGCTGAAGATGTATTTGTTGGCATATCGCGATTTGGGGATTTTTTACGAGAATGCAGTAAATAAGATGTTGCACGACATTGTAGAGGCCGTGCGGCCGGAATGGTGCATCGTGCGGGGCGAGTTTACGCCGCGGGGCGGGCTGACGACGTCGGTGTTTGCGCGGTGGCCGAGAAGCTCCAAGGGGCGGGCCGCGACGAGCCGGAAATCGCGGCTGGGGAACAAACGATAAACGCAGCGTAGACATGTGGCCGGTTGCAAGCCATAATTTCTATTCGGGCTCGGCATCCATTTGCAGGGGGATTAACCCAGGGAACTGTCACGGCAGTTTCCGGGAATCGCTGGCGTAAGTTGCGCTGGGCCTTAATACCACAGGAGGGGGAATGAGCATTTCTCCAAACGTACCGAATCCGCAGGAGTCCTACCACTACGAGTCTGCCGGAACGCCGCGGTGGATCGCGGTGCTTTTCGGGTTGCTGTTCGCGGCGGTGGCCGTGCTGGGGTACGTGAGCCACCAGGCGGAGTCTCGGCTGGAGGGCGACTTATCGAAACAGGAAGACCAGAACAAAGTGATGGTCGCGCAGCTGGAGCAGGCGAATACGCGGCTGGCGGATTTGAAGGGACACCTGGAAGTTACGGAACAGAAGATCGGCATGACGCGCGCGGAACTGGCGCAAGCGAGCAGCCGGGCCGAGGCGATACGCAAGGATCAAATTAGTTCAGACAAGAAATTGACGGAGCAATTGGGAGCAGTGCAAAAAGAGAGCGAAGAGAAAATCGGCGCGGTGGCGACGGATGTGACCGGCGCGAAGAAGGATATCGAAGCGACCAAGACGGACCTGGAAGCGACCAAAGGCAAGCTGGATCGTGCGACGGGCGACATGGGCGTGATGAGCGGATTGATTGCGCGCAATCATGACGATCTGGAAGAGTTGAAGCGGAAGGGCGACCGAAATTATTACGAGTTCACGCTTAAAAAAGCGAAGAGCCCGCAGCGGGTCGGGCCCATTCAGCTGAATGTGAACAAAACCGATACGAAAAAGTCCAAGTACACGATGACAGTATTCGTCGACGACCGGGAAATCGAGAAGAAGGATCGTACGGCGGGCGAACCGGTGCAGTTCTACGTCGGGAATTCGCGGATGGCGCCGTATGAGATCGTGGTGTTCAAAGTGGGGAAGGATGAGTTGACGGGTTATCTTTCGACGCCGAAGGAAGGCGGAGCTGCTGCGCCTGCGGCGACACCGGCGAAACAATAGTTGTTGCGAAGCTTACGGCACGGCGGAAATTCGCCGTGCCTTTTTTTGGGCCAACGCGAAACGTTGCGACTTTCCTTCCCACATTGGCGAGTTCCCTTTCCCACGACGGAGCGAGTGAAGCGGTGAAGATCGGATTTCGCAGAGTCATGCTGTTTTCCGGCCTCGCTTTATTTTCCGCTATCGCTACGTATTCCCAGCAAACCTCCGCGTCGGCGCCGGAAGTGATTAGCGTCCGCGTGAATCGCGTGAACGTCGGAGTGATTGTGACTGGGGCGGACGGAAAATTTGTCGAGGGTTTGCGGCGCGAAGACTTTCATCTGCTGGACAATGGAGTGGAGCAGCCGGTGAGCGATTTTGCTTCCGTGGATGAGCCTGCGGATGTGCTATTGCTGATCGAGGCGGGTCCTGCAGTGTATCTTTTGGAAGGCGGGCATCTGCATGCGGCGTACGCTCTGCTGGCGGGGCTTTCCGCGGGTGACCAGGTTGCGGTGGTTAAGTATGCCGAAGGTCCGGAGGCCATCTGCGGTTTCAGCGCGGACAAACAAGTGGCTGCGGGAGCGCTTGACCATTTGAATTTTAATTTAGGCTTCGGCGCGCTGAATCTGTCCGAGAGTGTGGCGACGGTGCTCGATTGGCTGGACAAGACGCCGGGCAAGAAGACCATCGTGCTGCTATCGACCGGGGTAGATACCTCGGCGCCTGCTGCATCAGTTGAACTTTTGCAGCGGCTGCGCGTGGGCGATGCACGCGTGCTGGCGGTGTCGTTGGCGGGAGAGATGCGGACGCCCGCGGCAAGCAAGAAAAAATCAACGCCATCGAAGGCCGCGCTGCTGACGGCGCAGCAATTTGCGGAGGCGGACGAGGAGTTGCGCGGTTTGGCGGTGGCTACCGGTGGTCGGGCATACTTCCCCACGAATGAGAAGGAATTTGATGCGGTGTATGCGGAGATCGCGCAGATCGTGCGGCATGAATATAGTTTGGGGTTTTCGCCAGCGCAGTTGGATGGCAAGGTGCATGGGATTGAGGTGCGCGTGGCGGCGAATGCTGGGGATACGCGTGGCGTCGCGGCGGGATCGGACACAAATGGGATTGGCTGGCGAGTGGATCATCGGCAGGGCTACCTGGCATCGCAGGGACAAAGGCCTTAGAAGCCGAGCTGGTGCGGATGCGGAGAAAAGCAGATCCCTCGCTTCGCTCGGAACGACAAATTCTCGTAGGACTACTGAAATTCTTTCATGGTGGCGGCCATGTGGCTGAGGCGCGCGTCGATCAGGGCAAAGACGGTTTCTTTTTCGAAGGTGCCGTCGCCGTTGCGTTTGCCGGCGGTGGCGCCAGTGAGGATTTCGATGCCGTCTTCGATGCGGGCCACGGGCCAGATGTGAAATTTTCCTGCGGCTACGGCGTCCAGTATTTCTTCGCGGAGCATTAAATCCTCGACGTTGCTGTGCGGCATGATTACACCTTGCGTGCCGGTTAGTCCCTTTATTTTGCAGACGTCGAAGAAGCCTTCGATTTTTTCATTGATGCCGCCGATGGCCTGGATTTCGCCCTGCTGGTTCATGGAACCGGTCACGGCGATGTCCTGGCGAAGCGGCAGGCCGCTCAGCGCGGAGGCGAGCGCGTAGACTTCCGTGGAGCTGGCGCTGTCGCCGTCTACGCCCGAGTAGGATTGCTCGAAGCAGATGCTGGCGGCCAGAGAGAGCGGTTTGTTTTGCGCAAATTTGCTGCGCAGAAAACCGGCGATGATGTGCACACCTTTATCGTGAAAGCGGCCGCTTAGATTGGATTCGCGTTCGATGTTGATCAGGCCCCCTTTGCCGAGGGCCGCAGTGGCGGTGATGCGCACGGGCTTGCCGAAAGAGTAGCCGCCGATTTCGAGAACACTGAGGCCGTTTACCTGGCCAACGCAGGTGCCGCAAACATCAACGAGCAGCGTGCCTTCTTCAATCATTTCACGGATGCGCGTTTCAATTAAATTGTGGCGCTCCATTTTGCTGGCCAGCGCGGCGCGCACGTGGGCGGCGCGAACAATCGTTTCGTTCGCGGCGGCGGCGGCATAGTGAGCCTCGCGGGCCAGATCGGCGATGTCGACAAAACGCGCGGTGACTTTGTTGCGGCGTCCGGCCTGGCGCACACCGTATTCGAGCATGGCCGCGAAGGCGCCCCGATCAAAGGGCGAGAGACTTTCTTTTTCGGAGAGACCTCGCAGCCGGCCGGCGTATTCGGCGATTACGCCATCGCTCATGGTCATCTCTTCGTCAAATTCGACACGGACTTTGAAAATCTTGCGGAAGTCCTCTTCGTACTGATACAGCATTTCGTAAAGTTCGCGATCGCCGATGAGCAAAACTTTTACGTTGATGACGATGGGCTCGGGCTTCAACGCGCTGCCGCCAAAGGGATAAAACATTTCGAGCGGCTGAATTTCCAGGCGCCCGTGGTTCAAAGTGCGTTTTAGAGCACGCCAGACGCCGGTTTCGGAAATGGCCTCCATGGAATACATGATGAGGAAGCCGCCATCGGCGCGGAGCAGCGAACCGGCGCGGAGGTCCATGAAATCGCTGGTCCATCCGCCGCGAGCGTCGTAGGCGCGCTGAATGGTGCCAAAAAGATTGGCATAGGTAGGTGTGGTTTCGAAAATTACCGGGGAGGCGGCTTCGTCGTCATGCGCGAGAATTACGTTCACGCCATAGACGCGGAAGGGATCGCGCTCAGCTTGCATGCCGGGAGGCTTGGGCAAGCCGTCGGGAATATCCGGCGGACCATCGTGCTCGCCTTCGCCCTCGCGTTCTTTAAACGGATCAAGATTATCGAGTAGATGGTGGCGAACTTCTTCTAAATATTCCGCGACGCCTGTGCCAGGATATTTTTCTTTCAGCTCTTCGATGACGCCGTCGACCAAAACGGATGCGGCTTCCTGCTCGAGATAGCTGAGTTCGCTGGCGAGCTCGCGAGAGAGCGTGAGCGTCTTGCGATAGACAACGGTAAATTCCTGACGAAACTGTTCGTACTTGCGTTCGATTTCTTCGGCCAGCGGAGCATCAAGCTTGCCTTCGTGGACCATTTTCGAAATGTCTTCGATGGGCACCATCTGGCCTTCGAGGACAGGGAAAATTTCCGGTAGCGCGACCGCGCCGACCTGCATGTGGCCGAGAGCGAACTGTTCGCGGGCGATGCGGCGGGTGAAATCGTCCATCAATTCTTTTTCGCGGACGGTGTAACGCTCGACGATACGGCTTTTCTGCCGCTGAAAGGGTTCGCCTTCGAAGACCTGCGGAATGCGACGGCGCAGAAAGTCGATGCCCGCCTGCGTATCTTTTCTGAAAGAGTTAGCTTGTCCTCGCGGTAGAGAGAGCAGGCGAGGACGGTCCGGCAATTTAAAATTGTTGACATAGCAGCGGTCGAGGGACTTTTTGGTCTCGGGGTGCAGCTCTTCGATCATCTGCGCGATGGTGCCGCCGCGGCTGGTGCCCGCGAGGCCACAGACAAAAACGTTGTAGCCGGGAGCGGAAAGCTCAACGCCCATTTTCAGGGCGCGTAAGGCGCGTTCCTGGCCGATGAAACCTTCGCGCGGTTCGGCTTGCGCGGTGGTTTCAAACGGGATGCGCGCAAGGTCGCAGCGCCAGCGTAGCTTGCCCGCAGGCAGCTCGGCGTGCGGTGCGGCGGGTTTGGCGGCGGGCGTAGTCATCCGGCGGGGTACAGTAGCACAAGCGCGCCTGAGTGAACTTTAATTTGGCGGAGGAGGTGAACACAGAGTTACGCGTGGCGACGGTCAGGGACCATCAGGGAACGGAGGCGGCCATCTCGTCGCGGCGGTCCATGTAGACGCGAAAAACGCCCATGGCGGCGGCGAGGATGGTGGGGCCGGCGACGAGGCCCAACAGGCCGAAAACCTCGAGACCGCCGATGACACCGATGAAGACGAGCAAATCATTCAGGCGGGTGCGGTTGCTTAGCAGCAGCGGGCGCACGATGTTGTCGGCGACGGTGGAGACGCCGCCGCAAATGGCGACGATCAGGATGGCTTTGCCCCAGTGCCCCGTGAAACCGAGCCACAACGCACCGGGGATCCAGATCAGCGCGGAGCCCACCACCGGAACTACGGAAAAGAAAGCGATGACCACGCCCCAGAAAATCGGGGTGGAAATTCCCGCGATGGCGAAAGCCGCGCCGCCGAGAAAACCCTGGATTCCGGCGATTACCAGCGCGACGGCTACGCTGGCGAAGATCAGTTCACGCGATTCTTTCATCATTTCGCGCTGGATGTCCTCGTCGAAAGGCATGAGGTGACGGAGAGCGCGGACAACGCTCTTGCCATCGCGAAACATGAAAAAAAGAGTGAAGATCATAACGAAAAGATTGACAAAGAAATTAGCGAAATTTTTCAACAGCGCACCAATGCTGCCGGCCACGAACGCGCCGAATTTTTCCGCGGCCTGTTGCAGTTGACTCTCGATATCGATGGATTGCATGGAAGCGGGCAGACGATTGCGGAGCCAGGCTTCGGCGTCGGCGGCAAAGCCCTGGTCCGGACCTTGGCCGTGGACGACGAGTGCGGATTGCAAACGCGCGGAGGCCTCAAGGCCCTGACGCGCGGTGTGAAAGAGCACGAGCAAGGCCGGTACGATGAGCAAAAACGTGACTGCCAGGGTACTTACGAGGGCCGCGCGTTTGGCAGGCATGCGCTTCAAGAGTCGCTCGTAAAGCGGGTAAAAGAAGATGGCCAGCACGGCGGACCAGGCCAAGGGAACGAGGAACGGCTCGAAAATTCGGAAGACGAGATAGCCGAGCAGCAACAAGGCGCCGTAGGACAACACCGTGGCCAGACGGTCACTGGTGGTTTGTTGGGCGAGAGAAGCGTTGCGCATGCGCGGTATATAATCCGTGAATGTAGCGTGCCAGGTTGACCGGTTGGCGGTTCCAGCTAAACTGAATGCTGCGCGGCCAACGTCAATACTTCTGTCTCCAGTCTCGCACAAACAGGTCACGGGTGGCCAAGGGCCGCGAAATTTGATGACTGAAAAACCCTACTCGCTTACGGCGTACCAGATCCGGCTGCTGGTGGTTCTCGTTTTAATCAATTTTGTAAATTTTGCGGCGCGGCAGGTATTTGTTCCGCTGATTCCGCTGCTGCGCCTGCATTTGCATGTTACCGACGCGGAACTGGGCTCGCTGCAGACGTGGCTGCTGCTAGTGCTGGCGGTGGCCAGCGTGCCATTCGGATATTTTGCGGACCGCGTGAGCCGCAAGGCCATCATCTGGATCGGCATTTTGTGTTGGAGTCTGGCGACGGCTGCGGGCGGACTGGCTTCGACTTTTGTTTCGTTCCTGGTGGCGCGCGCATTTGTGGGACTTGGCGAAGCGGCGTACGCGCCCGCGGCGCAGTCCATGATTTCCGGCGCATTCCCGAAGGAACGACGGGCCATGGCGCAGTCCATTTTTGCCACCGGAATGCTACTCGGTGGGGCGTGCGGCCAGGTGCTCGGTGGCATGGTTGGTTCGCGTTATGGCTGGCAGGCGGCGTTTTTTATTGTTGCGATTGCGGGACTGATTCCCAGCCTGGCGCTTTTTTCGATCGAAGAGCCCGCGCGCGGACCACGTTGCGAAGTCGTTCCGATCTCAAACCTGTTCAGGATTCCCGCTTTTATGGCCATGATCGCGGCGGGGGCTTGCGTAACGTTCGCCAGCGTTTCGCTGCTGACCTGGGGCGTGGATTTCGTGGAGAGCTACAAGGATTTTAGTTTACGCGAGGCCTCCGTCGCACTTTCGCTGGCCGCGCTTTTCTCTGCGATTACTGGTGTGCTCGCCGGCGGCGCGGCAGCGGATTTTTTGCAGAAGCGCTTTGCGTACGGCCGCGTCGCCGCGATGGCGGGGGCGCTTTTGCTGGCCGCGCCATTTTTGCTGCTGGCCATTCAGACGGAAGAAAAGCAGATCGTGCTACTCGGATTGGTGGTTTCTGGCTTTTTTATGTCGTGGTATCTCGGGCCGGCTACGGCGGTGATTCACGATATGATGCCGCGGCGGGCGCACGCCACTTCCGTGGGAGTGTATCTGCTGGTTACCCAACTGGTCGGCGGATTGGGTCCGGGAGTGGTGGGGAAGATTTCTGATTTGCACGATTTGCAGCTGGGATTGCAGATCTCCGTGGCGGTGATGGTTTGCGGCGGGTTATTGATGCTGCTGGTGATTCACTTTATCCGGCGGGACGGATTGCGGCATCCATCACTCGAGATTTTTCACGCGGAGTCCGCCGATTAGAATGCCACCAAGCCAGGACGAATCTGTGCGCTGCGCCTAGCGGATGCCGAGCTGTTCGATTAGGCGGAGAACTTCGGGTTCGCTAACGTCATAGAGGAGGCGCTCGTCGTCTTCTTCGAGGCGCTCGCGCAGGTATTCGGCGGCGACGTAGCTGGATTCGCGGTCGGTGAGGTCGCGCCCGCGGCGTTCACGGAATTTGACGAAGGCGGTGTGTGCGAGGCCGACGACCAGGGCTTCGCCATCGACGAAAAATTTGGTGTCGATGGTGTCGGCATGGCGCGTGGCAATGCCGTTCCACATATGCGAGAAGCGGCAGTGAAATTGGCGGCCACTGAGTTTGGAAGTTACTTCAAAGGCGCCGATGAACTGGCTCATGGCGCCGGCATTGGCGAGTACGGGGCGGGTGGTCAAGCGTTCTCCTCTGTTCGATGCGGCGATTACCGCCAATAACTTGCTCTTAGCGGCCTGCTACGGCGGCGGTACCGACGTTGGTGTAATTCTGTATGGCGGCGCCGACGCCCGCGCCGGAGCCGAGACGGTAACCTTGGTCGAGCAAGACTTTTTCAAATGCGCCAAGGAAGAGCAAGACGTTGGCTCTCTGGCTGCAGTAGCCCATCAAGCCGATACGCCAGATTTTGCCCTTGAGGGGGCCCAGGCCGCCGGCGATTTCAATGTTGAATTCGTCGAGCAGTTGATTGCGCACTTTTGCGTCATCGATGCCGTTGGGAATCATTGCGGCGGTAACCGTCGGCAAGCGCTCCGCGGGATTTCGGACCAACAGTTCGAGGCCCATGGCTTCGAGTCCAGCGATTAGCGCAAGTTGATTCTGGCGGTGACGCTCCCAGCGATTTTCGAGGCCTTCCTCGAGGGTCATGCGCATGGCTTCGCGCAGGCCGAAGATTAAAGAAATTGGCGGAGTGTGATGGTAAAGGCGATCCTTACCCCAGTAGTTCATCGCGGTGGTCAAGTCGAAATACCAGCTTTGAACCTTCGTTTTGCGATTGCGGAAGACTTCTTCGGCATTGGGGCTGACGGTGATCGGCGACATGCCTGGAGGGGCGCTGATGGCTTTTTGCGTGCCGCTAAAGCAGACGTCGATGCGTTCGTTGTCGACATGTAGAGGTACGGCAGCCAGCGATGCTACCGTGTCGACGATCAGGAGCGCGCCGAGCTCGTCGGCAACCTGGCGAAAACCTGCTAGCTGGGTGAGCACTCCAGATGAAGTTTCTCCCTGCGCCAGGCCGATAATTTTAATTTTGCGGCCTTTGCCGGTTTTGCGGACTTCTTCGGGATCGACGGTGGTGCCATAGGGTGCTTCGACGCGGGTGACCTTTGCGGAGGTGCGTCCGGCAATTTCCGCCATGCGATCGGAAAACCAGCCATTGACGCAGACGATGGCTTCGTCGCCTTCTTCCAGTGTATTTACAAGGGACGCTTCGATGCCGCCGGAGCCGGAGGCCGAGAGCGGCATGGTGATGCGGTTTTCGGTTTGGAAGATTTGGCGCAACAATATTTGCGTGTCGTCCATGCAGCCGCGGAACCATGGGTCCACGTGACCGACGAGCGGCGTGGACATGGCGCGGTAGACGCGCGGGTCCATGGAAGACGGACCGGGCGTGAGCATCAGCCTTACAGGGGGATTCAGTTCGCCGACAGTTTGTGCCATGACGTTTTCGCCTTCTTTTTCTTGCCTTTAGTGCTGCAAGATGTTGCAGGTGCGTCTTGTGAGGGACATCGCGGAGTGCGCTCGAAAGGACAATTCTGCCGCAATCGCCGAAGGGGTGCAACCGGCAATTTGGACGGCTAGGTCGATTGCGGTAAAGGAATGTGGGCAAAGTTTGCTGCGGGATGACTGCGAAAGGCATACAGGCAGGATTCCGTGCGCCACTAAACCAACTTTTAGGCGGCGAGTTTTTGTGCTTCGGTGGCGAGCATGTGGACGGGCACTTTGCGAAGTTCCCAGACCAGGCCGAGCCAGGATAAAGCCTTTAGGCTGTAGTAGGTGATGTCGATTTCCCACCAGAAGAAGCCCTGGCGGGCGGCGGCCATGAAGTGGTGGTGATTGTTGTGCCAGCCCTCGCCAAGGGTTACCAAAGCCAAGAGCAGATTGTTCTTGCTGGTGTCGGTGGTTGGGTAGCGGCGCGAACCGAAGAGGTGCGAGAGTGAATTGATGGTGAAGGTGCCGTGCCAGACCAAGACGGTACTTAGGAAGAAGCCCCAGATGAGCAGTGGCCAACTGCCCATCAGCCACAGGGCCACGCCGAGTGTCACCGGTGGCACCAAGTGGTATTTATCCAGCCAGCGCAGTTCGGGAAACTTAGCGAAATCCCCGATGTAGTTCAGGCGCGTGTCGTTGTATTTATCGGAGATGATCCAGCCGATGTGGGACCAGAAGAAGCCGAACAGCGTGGGTGAATGCAGGTCTTCTTCCTGGTCGGAAAAGCGGTGATGGTGACGGTGATGGGCGGCCCACCAGAGAACTCCCTTTTGGACGGAAGTCATGGCCATGAAAGCGATTACGAACTGGAAAATGCGGCTGGTTTTATAGGAGCGATGGGAAAAATAGCGGTGATAGCCGGCGGTGACGAAGAACATGCGCAAGCCATAGAGCGCAAAGCAGGCGACCGGGAGATACCAGTGAAACGGAACGAAAAAGATCAGCAGCGCGGTGAGGTGGACCAGCACGGTCGGCAAAGCGGAAAGCAAGGAAATGCGCGAGCCGTTGGGCAACGGAATCGAAAGCGCCCGAGAGACAGAAGCCATGCGGAGAGACCTTTCGCGTCCTTAGGACGGACGCATAACCCTGTTGCGATAGATGATGAAAAAAATGAACTCCGCAACATTCGCAACAAACGACTATTCAAAACAACCTGATGTTCAGAACAATCCGATATTCACAACCGCTCGATCAGTTTACGGTTGGGGCAGAACGCGGTCAAGCGGGCCTGAAGTACAGGTGTACTTGTTTAGATGCGATTGGCACGCAATCGTTGTACTTCCGCAAGCCAGGTACGATGCAAGGAAACGATGTGATGGAAATCATCACGAACGGCAGGCAGCGAACAAGATGCAAAGCGGCTGGACCGCATGCCGCCAGCTGAAGGCGACGCGCAGGCGAATGTGTTATCTTGCTTGCTCTATGGAAAGCAACTATGTCTGAACGACCGGTACTGGTGGGACTGATTCCGCAAGCGGTGGTGCTGGAGCCCGGCGACCAAGTTTCCTGGATATCCGACGCGGGAAATTTGCGGGTGGAATTCGACGTGAATCGCTGCCCGTTTTCCTCGAATATTTTTCAGGCTCCCGCAGGAATGCGACTGCTCAGCGGACCCGCGCGCGCGGGTGTGAAGGTCGGATCGTTTAAGTATCGACTGTGGCTGAACGAGCAGATCGTTGGGCAAGGCGAAGTGATTCTGCGCGACAAATAACCGCTAGATCCCCGTTTAGCTAATTCTTTCCCGCGTTCTTTCCTGAGGAGCGGTAGCCGGCTCGAATAGCGTCGGCTTCGGTCATGTATTTGCCCTGCTTGGTCTTGCCGTAGTAGCGGGTTCCGGGCTTGTGGTAAACCCCAGAATCGGTGTTTACCCAGACCATGCCGTTGCTGTTGGCAGGAGGCGCCTGCTGGGCAGCGGCTGGAGGAGCAGGCTTGCCGGCTGAGGCCGGTGCGACAGGGGTTGCTGCAGGGGCAGCTGTGGGAGTTGCGGCGGGCGTTTTGGCAGCAGAAGTCGCAGAGGCGCTAGGCGAGGCCGAGGCGGTGTCTGGCAGGACGGAGTCCGATGCCGCCGCGGACTTCTTGGCATGGGTCTTCTCCGGGGCTGCGGCACTGTCGGCGACGGGGACCGAAGCGGCAGCACTTGAGTCGGTGGTTGACTGAGCCTGGGTCCGCACAGGCATGCTGCTGGCGGCGAGGAACACGGGAATCAGCAGCAGAAAAGATAGATTCAGCTTGGGCTTCATCGTTCCTCCATTCGCCAGACGCGTGGCGAGCGCAATGCGAACCGACGCATGATGGCGAAGAAAATCTGGCAGGTCAAGAATAGAAAGTTTAATAACTGTTATAGTTTATATTATGTCCAATTATATATCATCGTACGAATGCGATATGCGAGTCGGTGGTGCGAATGCAAATCGGGTAACCCAACGCTGAGTCGGGAAATTGTCGCACGGTCGCTCCCGCTAGTACACGCCCCTCTTGCTTTTTTCTAAGTGTTCATTTTGGCGTAGTTAAAGTCGTTTGTTTTGATACACTTTCGCAAGTGCTGACTCTAAACAAATTAGGTTTTGGGTCGAATTGCCTCACGGCGCTGGGAATTCCGGGAGCGAAAAAAATTGGGATATTTGGCTGGAGGCCGAAGTGCAAATTTCTATCAGAATAGGTGGCATAAAGCCACTTACTCCTAAAGCTAAATATGCTCCTTAAATTGCACACGACGCATACCGGCGGCCTTGCTGCTCATTCGATGTGGACAAACGATTGGAAAATCAAGACGGTACCAGAGCTCAGTACGGCCTGGGCATGCTGGGCCGCAGACCCGCGAACGCCGCACAACGCTACAAACGATGTCCAGGGATTGGCGGCTAGTCGCCGACGGCGACGGCGCGGGGAGATTCGACCGATTCCGCGAGGTTGCGGCGTACAGGGCCGAGGACGAAGGCCGGCACCTGACGTTCGGGAACCAGGGAGAGGTTGGTGGCCTTGCGGGGAAATTCACCGCGACGATCGAGCTTCAGGCCCGCCTCTCGAAGAAATTCAGCGGAAAATCCCATATCCTCGGCGCGGTCGACGCCCCAAAACCACAGTTTCTCTTCGTGGCGTTGCAGGAAGTCGAGCGACTCTTCCAGCTTTTTCATGGCGCGATCGAAGGAGGAGGCCAAAAAGAAGACATTCAAGGTCCAGGCATGACGGGGGTAGGCGGCCTGGACGCGGACGCAATACTTGCCGGATTGGTTGCGTTCCATACTGCATCGATACTCATTGCGAACTGTGGACGCGCGTGCGCGCATGTCTTTCACCGATCTGAAGCGAAGTTGCTGGTAAGGTTTTTCATTGCCGTGGCGAAATCGCAGCCTGTTTGGAATTGCGAAACTGCGAGTCCAGCCAAGCTTGTCCCGAAGACACGCGGCTTTACGCGTAAGGAGGCTCTAAGGGACTAAACAAGCCTACTTGGCCGTGAAGGGAAACGCAAGCACGGCTATTTTTACGTTTAAGTCTATCTATTTAAAAGACTTATATCAGCCAAGATCGCTGGAGAATTTGAGTTTTTCCGGGTACATTTTCAGCTTGCCTTCCTGTTTGAGGCGGGCTTCCAAGGAGGCGCGGAAGGCGTCGAAGGCCAAGTTGCGCTGGTTTTGCAGGACGGTTTGCGTCAAATCCTTGATTTGTTTGTCAAAATCGGCGGGATTTGGCTCGTCTTTCGAGATGACCTGATATACAACGCGGCTGGCACCGAGATTCATCGGGGCGGATACGTCGCCGGTCTTCATGTCGAAGGCGGCACTGAGCTGCTTGCCGCTGCCGACGCCCGGAACCGAGCCAGTACGGGCCAAGGGTTCGCTGGTTTTCGGGTCCAGCCCCAGGGACTTGGCTACTACGTCGAACTTCTCTCCAGCTTTGACGCGGCGACTGAGCTCTTCGGAGTTGAGCAACGCCAACTGCGTGGCCTTCTCTTTTTGAATGTCGCTGACGACGCGGTCGCGGACTTCCTCGAGGGTGCCCTGGTGCGAGGGCTGAATATCCTTAATGGACAGAATCACATAGCCACGATCTGTGCGGATGGGCGAGCTCACTTCGCCGAGCTTCAGGCTAAAGATGGCGTCCTTTACCTCTTTGGAATTGCCGAGTTCGAGCAGCTGGTCGGTGGCCGCGACAGGGCGGGTCTCCGCCAAGTTCAAGTGAAATTGCGCGGCCAAATCATCCAAGGAGACTTTGGTGGTGCGGTGAACTTCCGCGGAGATCTTATCAGCCGTGTCGCTGGCCTCTTTGTCGGCCTCACCCAACATGAGTGGGGCGCGCAGCGAGTCTTTTACTTCATCGAAAAGCTTGGTGTGCGCGGACTCCTTTTCCAGGACTTTTATGATGTGAAAGCCGTACTGGGTCTTAACCAGGTCGGAAATTTGCCCTTTATCGAGGCCGAAGGCGGTCTTTTCAAATTCCGGGACGGTCTGGCCCTGGACGATGAAACCCAGATCTCCGCCTTTGTCCTTGCTGCCGGGGTCTTCCGAGTATTTTTTGGCGAGATCGGCAAAATTCGCGCCTTTTTTGGCCTGCTTGAGGATGTCTTCGGCTTTTTTGCGGATTTCCTCGATTTCAGCGTCGGTCTTGCCCACGGTGGTAAGCAGGATGTGTTGGACATGGACGCGATTGGGCACCTGGTATTGCGCAATGTTTTGCTGATACTGCTCCTTCAGCTGGTCATCCGTAATGTGCACGTTCTGGCGCAACTGGTTGATGTCCACAAGGCCGTAGCGCACCACGCGACGTTCTGGCAATTGATACTTGGCGCGGTTCTTTTCGTAGGCGGCTTTAATCTCCGCATCGGTCGGAGTGATTTTGAGTTCCAGATCCTCGGGCTTGATTAGGACGTAGTCCAGCTTGACCTTTTCGTTGCGGTCGCGGAATTCCTGCTGCAGCTCTTGCGGGCTGGCACTGATGCCATCGGTGATTAGCTTGCGGAACTTTTCTTCGAGCAGGCCCTGGCGGATCAACTCTTCGAATACCGGCACCGTGAGCTGGAAGCGCGTGGAGACTTCCTGGGTGTAGCGATCCAGGCCAACGAAACTGTCTCCGTTGAATGCGGTGGGCAGAAATTGACGGATGCGGTCGGCGCGTTCCTGGTCAGAAACAGTAATATTGAGGCGTTTGGCCTCGTATTCGAGCTCTTTCTGAAAAACAAGCTGCTTGAGAATATTCTGGGCATAGATGGATTCGAATTGCTTGGGGATCTGGCCGCGCTGTTCGATCTGAGTGAGCTCCTGGCGCACGTCCGCCAAGGTGACGGTCTGATCGCCCACTTTTGCGACGGTATCTGAAGCCGCTACATCTCCTCCGCTGCCCGGGCCGCTGGGAACGAGGTAGGCGAGCATGGTGCCGCCGAGAATCGCGACAACCAAACCCAAAAGGATACGTTTCCCGGTCTTTGAATCGCTAGCCATTACAGAAATCTCCTAAGTCCGCAGACAAACTAGGCATTATAGAAGATAGAGGGCATGCGCCTCAAATGGAATCGTAGAGCGATTGGGATTTGATTGGGTGACCGTGAGCTGGGCAAAGGCCGCAGGGCTCCGCGGAATCCCCCCTCGCTACACGAACGCCGGAGTTCGTTTGCTACTAAAGCGTCGGATGGGCACTTGAAACGGATTGGCACATTTAGGTTGGCGGCGGTGCTGGGCGTGATGCTTTGCATATTGCTGCCGGGTTGGCGCGCGCAAGAGACGGCGCCAACGGCACCGCCGAACCGTGCGCCAACATTTCATCGCGAGGTGCTGCCGATTCTGCAGGGCCATTGCCAGGAGTGCCACCGAGCCGGGGGAATTGCGCCCATGGCGTTCGAAACGTACGCGCAAGTCAGGCCCTACGCCGCAGCCATGGGCGCGGCGACGCGTTCGAAGACCATGCCGCCGTGGTTTGCCGATACGCAGGTGGGTAAGTTTTCGAATGATCCTTCGCTTTCCAAGGAAGAAATAGCGACGCTGTCCGCGTGGGCCGATTCCGGGGCGCCTGCGGGTAAACCGGCGGAGGCGCCGGCGCCGAGAAAGTGGGCGGAAAACTGGACGATTCCCCAGCCGGACGTGGTGCTTAAGATGCCCCAAGCCGTTTCGCTGCCGGCGAGCGGCGACATCGAGTACACCTACGAAATCGTGCCCACGCATTTTAGCGAAGGACGCTGGATTCAGATGGCGGAAGTGCTGCCGTTGCGGAGAGCCAACGTGCATCACGCGGTGGTGTACGTGCGGCCGCCGGATTCGAAGTGGCTGCGGCACGCACCCGTCGGCGTGCCGTTCACGGCTTCCACGCTGACGGATCCCGGGGACCGGACTGGAGCGATGTGGACCGACAGCGATATTTTGCTGGTGTACGCGCCCGGGAGTTCGCCGGATATATGGCCGGCAACGATGGCCAAATACATTCCCGCCGGGAGCGATCTGGTTTTTCAGATGCACTACACGTCGAATGGCGCGGCCACGAGGGATCGGACAAGCGTGGGACTGCGGTTTTCAAAACAGCCACCGCCGCAACGCGTGTTGACGCTGCAACTGACCAACGATCACTTCGTGATTCCACCTGGCGCGCCGAATTATCGCGTGGAAGCGCGCGGCACGTTGCCGAACGACGCTACGCTGCTGAGTTTTTTTCCGCACATGCATCTGCGTGGAAAGCGGTTCGAATACAACCTGGTGCATCGCAACGAGGCGGCCGGCGGGCCGCGTGGGAGCGAACCGGCGGTGAGTTTCGAGCCGCTGCTGCGCGTGCAGTATCACTTTCACTGGCAGATGAGTTATCGCCTGGCTACGCCTTTATATCTACCCGCAGGCTCCGAACTGCAGGCCGTGGCGTGGTTCGACAACTCGCGGGACAATCCCCACAATCCCGATCCGGATGCGGCGGTGCGCTGGGGCGAACAGACCTACGACGAAATGATGGTGGGATTTTTTGATGTGGCGGTGGACGCGAAGCTGGATAAGCGCAGCTTCTTTGTGCGCCACTAGAAACGCGGGGTGACCGCGGGCAGCGAGCGGCACCGCCGTGAAGTCGCAACCCCGAGCGTTAGCGGATCGGGTTTGCCGAGATGGGACGCAGCATGCTGTGCCCCTACAAAGCCGACGCCCGCGACTGCCGGCCGCACTCTTCGGGTGGCCGGTAAAACTGGGGCAAAACGCGCACGGTGCGCATCCGCTATTTGCAGTTTGACTACGCCGCCGCGCGCGGACCGGCGCGCTACGGGCCGCTGTGTTAATTTCACGTTTGACGCTCTCACTGCGCCAATATCCGTGAGCACACAGGCACCCATCGCACCCAAACGTCCCCCGGCCTCCCAAAAGGCGCCGCGCGTGGAGATGTATTGGGAAGCGGTAACCTACAAGACCGTCCTTGTTTACCTGCTAATTCTGTTAGCCATCATCTGTGCGGTGTTATTTATCCTGAAGCCGGACTGGTATTCGGTCACCGTAAGAAAAGTTTCCAGCGCGATGAACAGTACGGACAGCGATCCCGGCACGTTCACGCAGACGCAAGCAAAATTCGTGAACCTCACGGGCAAGGTGCAGGTGAAGAAAGTCGACTCCGTGCAATGGGTGGACGCCGATTACCGCACCTCGCTGGACAAGGGCGACCTAGTGCAGACGGCGTCTGACGCCGCAGCGCGCATTACCTTCGCGGACGGCACAACGTATACGGTGAAGTCCGAGACGCTGGTGACCGTGGAGGAAAACTTGATGGGCAGCAACAAGCCCACCAGCGTGGCGGTGCGCATCAGTACCGGTTCCGTGGATCTGGCCACGCCGAATTGGGCTTCGCCGGATTCCAAGGCCGCGGTGAGCATGGAAGACACCACCGCGTCGCTGAGCCAGAACAGCCGCGCATCGGTCAAGAACGATCCGAAGAACAACGAGCACGAGATCGTGGTGGACAGCGGCGCGGCGGAAGTCCAGCGTGGAGTTGAAAAGGTGGAATTGACGCAATGGGAAAAAGTTAGTTTCCCCACCGGAGGGCCGCTGCAAAAGACGAATGTGCTGGCGCCGCCGTCGCTGGTTGAGCCGCTCAACCTTGCGCCAATTATCAGCGAAAATCCCAAGACTACGCCGGTGCGATTCGAGTGGAAGCCGGTGGAAAATGCGGTGGGCTACACCTTGCGCATCAGCGTCACGACCATGTTTACAAAGATGGTGAAAGAAGCGCACACCACGGGGACTAGCACGGAGATCGTGGGTTTGGATTCCGGCGATTATTTTTGGAACGTCACCGCGAGCGACGCGAAGAAAGAAACCAGCGAAACCAGTGAAACTTTCAAGTTCACCATCGTGGCGCAGGGCAAAGCCGAAGAGATGATGCTGCAGATCGATGGCACACAGATGCACGGGCGTGTGGCGGAAATTGTGGGACGCACGGAGCCAGGCGCGGCGCTGATCATCAATGGACAGCCGGTACCCAATATCCTGGCGGACGGAACGTTCCGGCATTTCACCGAGCCGCTCGATCCGGGACAGCACACCATTGTGGTGATCGGACAAAACCGCCGGGGAGGCACGGCGAAAAAAGAGTTTTCCATCGTGGTTCCGAAATAGTTCGAAAAGGGCGGAAAAACGCCGTTGCGGCGGGCAAACTTTGCGCTCCAGCGAAACTCCGCAGATAATGAGAACGGTAATTGGATAACGGACGATTCTTTGGCGATGGCCACGCCAGCAGTTGGCTGCGAAGAGAGATTTTCTTCGCAAGGGGACGGGGGAATGAATAAGAACGGTTACAGCATGAGGTCGGTGTTCAGTTTGTTTTCTTCCGACCTCGCCATCGATTTGGGGACGGCGAACACCCTGGTGTTCGCGCATGGCAAGGGCGTGGTGGTGAATGAGCCGTCGATCGTGGCGATTAATAAGGCGACGGGAGAAGTGGTGGCCGTGGGCCGTGAAGCGAAAGACATGCTGGGACGCACGCCCGGAAACGTGGTGGCCATCAAACCAATGAAGGATGGCGTGATCGCGGATTTCAAAGTTACCGAAAAAATGCTCACGCATTTTATTCAGAAGGCGCATAACCGGCGCGTGTTGGTGCATCCGCGCATCGTCATCGGCGTGCCCAGTGAAATTACGCCGGTGGAAAAACGCGCGGTGCAAGACTCCGCGTATCGCGCGCGCGCCAGCGAAGTCTATTTGGTGGAACAGGCCATGGCCGCGGCCATTGGCGCGGGACTGCCGATTGATGAACCCTCCGGCAACATGGTGGTGGACATCGGCGGCGGCACGACAGACATCGCGGTAATCTCCATGAGCGGCATCGTTTATTCACGGTCCGTTCGCGTGGCGGGAAACGAAATGGACGAAGCGGTGATGCAGTATTTGAAGCGCAAATACAACCTGCTGGTCGGCGAACGCACTGCGGAACAGATCAAGATGGAAATCGGCTCGGCGTATCCGCTGGAAAAACCGCTGACCATGGAAGTGAAAGGCCGCAACTTGATCGAAGGCGTACCGCGGACAGTCACTATCGATGACAGCGAAATTCGTGAATCGTTGAGTGAGTGCGTTGCGACCATTTTGAATGCCGTGCGCGTGGCGCTGGAACGCACGCCGCCCGAACTCTCCGCCGATATCAGCGACCGCGGAATCGTGTTAACCGGTGGCGGCGCACTGCTGAAGAATTTGGACAAGCGCATTCGCGAAGAGACCGGGTTGCCGGTGTCGATTGCAGACGATCCGCTGGCTTCGGTGGTTCTGGGAACCGGAAAAATGTTGAGCGATTTTAAACTGTTGCGGCAGGTTTGCATCGACTAAAGCCGGGAATTGCGGGCGTTTAGAAATTGTGCGGCCGCGACGGTGTGGCATTGGCACAAGATGTCGCGGCTTCGACAAAAATCAGAACGAGTCAAGAATAAATCATGGTTGGCGTCCCCTCTCGACACAAATCGATCTTTCTTCTCGGCGCCATGGTGTTGCTGCAGGTGTTGCTGCTCGCCGTGCAGATCAAACGGGATTCGCAGGGACGCCTGATCCGCGTATGGACGGTGGGAGCGCTCTCGCCTTTTGAACGCGCGGGCTCTTACGGCATTGGCAGCGTGCGCGGCACCTGGGGACACTACTTCGCGCTGCAAAACACTTCTCGGGAAAACGAACAACTGAGGCATGAAAACGATGTTTTGAAACTGCAGGTAACACAATTGCAGAGCCGCGTCTCGGAAGCGGAACGTCTGGAGCGGCTGCTGAATTTCCGGGAGTCACATCAGGAGGTACCCACGCTGGGCGCGCGCGTGATCGGCGCCAGCGCGGACACCGCCACGAGGACAATTTACATCGATCGCGGCGAGCGCGACGGAATTCAGCGGAATATGGGCGTCATCACGCCGGATGGCATCGTTGGGAAAGTGATCGAGACGTTTTCCAACACCTCGCAAGTTCTGCTCATTACCGACAAAGAGGGTGGCGCTGGCGCGATGCTCGCGGAATCGCGCATTCAAAGCCCCGTAGGCGGAACCGGTGAGCCGCTGCTGGAAATGAAGTATGTAGCGAACGACGACAAGGTGAACGTCGGCGAGCGCGTCGTCACCAGCGGCATGGATCGTATTTTCCCCCCTGATTTGCCCGTTGGCACGGTTGCGGAAGTTAAGCCCGGCAATCCTTTCAAGATGATTCGCTTGCGGCCGGCGGCGAACCTGGAGCGATTGGAAGAAGTGATCGTACTCACCACCCTGCGCCCGCTGGAGTTGAAGAAGGATTCATCCGCCGGCAACGCTGCAGCGGGTCAACCAGCGGTCGACAAACCGAAATCGCCGATGGCGAACCGATGAACGAAACGTACGACATCCGAACCGCCGAATCGCACATCGAGGTACATAAGTTCCATGGTGGCGCGATCATTGGCACGTTGATTATTATTTTTTTTCTGCAGGCGTTCGTGCCGCAGTATTTTCATCAGTTGGCGATTCTGGATCTGCCGCTGCTCGTCACCATCTATTTTGGACTGAGCCGGCGCAACCCTTCGACCGGACTGCTGCTGGGCATGGCTATCGGCTTGGCGCAAGACAGCCTTAGCGGGCCGACGGTTCCGCTCGGGCTCTACGGCATCGCCAAAACTATCATTGGCTATTTGGCGTCGTCTATCGGTGCGCGACTCGACACCGAACATCCGGCGGCGCGCTTTGCGCTAACCATACTGTTCTTCGGGCTACATCAGGGGATTCTAGTGCTGGAACGGCGCATTCTGCTGGCACAGCCGGAGGTGTGGTTCACCGTTCATCTGGGCATCGCCGCGCTGATCAACGCCGTTGTCGGCGTTTTGCTCTTCACCCTGCTCGACCGCCTGCGCAAACCGTCCTGAAGTCTAGCTAGCAGATAAGAATGCTTTGAGGTCGGCGTAATTGCTGGGGAATGGCCGCGAGAGCTTCTCGCGTTTGAGGCAAGCGGCGAGGCGGTCGGGCAGCGGCGGAGCAAGGCCGATGGCACGCTGCACGATGTCCGCAAATTTGGCGGGATGCGCGGTAGCCAGCACCAAACCCTGCGCAGGCTCCGGATGCTCGCGTTTGTACGCTTCCCAGCCGAGGACGCCCACGGCGGTGTGCGGGTCGGCGATGTAGTTGTAGCGCTCGTGGATCATCTTCATGGCGCCAAGGGTTTCCTCGTCGCTGGCGCCGTGGCCCCAGATTTCTTTCTGCACGTATTCCAGCCGATTGCGGCACAAATCCAGCAGACGCGGAAAATTATTGGGATTGCCCACGTCCATGGCATTCGAAAGCGTTGCAATGCCGGGCCGGGGCTGAAATTTTCCGCTCAGCAGATATTGCGGTACCGCGTCGTTGGCATTGGTGGAAGCAATGAATCTCGCCACCGGCAAGCCGATGCGCTTGGCGAAAATTCCCGCCGTCAGGTTGCCAAAATTGCCGCTGGGTACCGAAACGATAATCGGCACCGAGGCCACCGGCAACTGCCGGTACGCGGCCACGTGATAAAACATTTGCGGCAACAACCGTCCGATGTTGATCGAATTGGCGGAGGTCAAGAATGCGCGCTTGTTTAATTCTTCGTCCGAAAACGCCTGCTTCACCAGTCTTTGGCAATCATCAAAGGAACCCGCGACTTCCAGCGCGGTGATATTTTCTCCCAGCGTGGTGAACTGCTTTTCCTGCGCTTCGCTGATGCGCTTGGAAGGATAGAGAATAACCACGCGGATCCCTGGCACGCCCAGAAAACCGTGCGCCACAGCACTGCCCGTATCGCCGGAAGTGGCCACCAGCACGGTCAACTGCTTCGCTTCGCCGCGCACGAAATAACCGAGCAATCGAGCCATAAAGCGCGCGCCAAAATCCTTGAACGCCAGCGTCGGCCCATGAAAAAGTTCGAGCACGTGCAGTCCCGGCGAAAGCGACACCAGCTTCACCGGAAAGTTTATGGACTCGCTGACGATTTGCCAGAGCACTTCTTCCGGAAGCTCCGCGCCGGCAAAAGGCCGGACCACGCGAAAACATACTTCAGTAAACGGCAAACCGCGAAAATCTTCCAGCTCCTGCGGCGAGTGCCGCGCAATTTCCGCGGGCATGTACAAACCGCTGTCCGGCGCCAGCCCGCGCAGTACCGCGCCGCGAAGGGACGTCAGTGGAGCCTTTCCCGCTGTGCTGCGGTATCTCATATTGTCGCGTGCTTCTCGCCGGCGAAAACTGGAAACCGCCGATTCGAAAATTCCCTAGCGCTGCACTTGCCGCCGGATCTCTGACAAGAATGCTCCCACGTCATACGAAGCGTCGCGCAGTTCCGCCACGGGCAACGTGGCGTGCGCGAGTACCTCGTAACTCTGCCGCCGCGCCGCAATCAGGACTGGATAACAGCGCGCCACGGTATCTCTCGGCGCCTCGCCGGGCTTGGCTTGGAACGCGCCGCGCCACAACACCGGCTTCGGATCGCTTAAATATCGTTCGATCAATAACTGTTCCTCGGCCTGCGACGCGGCGAAATAAACCACCGTCATGCCGCGCCGCATGCGCAGCAGAAGATGATTGCCGGTATAAATGACGCTGCCGGTGGTGTCCAGGATCAGCGATTTCTCCGGTGTACGCTCCACTTCGGTCAGGACTTCATCCAGCGCACCGATTTCCTCCGCGAGATAGTGCGCTTCGCGTTCCGCATAGCTGGCGTTGTCCGGCCAGCCCATCCACGCGGCTAGATCGTTGATCCCGGCGCGATCTCCATTAGGCAAATGTTCCGCAAGCCGCCGCCCGATCAAATCGTCGCAGGACACGATGCGGTGACCGGCCCCGGCGAGCCGTCTGGACCAAAACGTCTTGCCGGTTCCGGACATCCCGATAAACGCCAGATGCTTCAAATGCATTGCGCTGGTTTCCATAGTTCAGAAAACGGTTTTCTACGATAGCCTGCTAACGAAGCATAGAGCAAGTTTCTGGCCTTCCAAGGTTCTATCGAAAGCCCGTGTCGTACGCACGTCGTTGCTGCCGGAGGGCTCATTGGGCAGCATCCTGAAATCCAGGATGGTGACCACTTGGAACCTGTTCTCCGGGACGCCTTGCGACGCCCGTATCGCGGTGTTACGGTTAAAAAGACGTGACTGCGTGCTGCGGCCCACGCCGGCCGGCGCATTCCGGGGCCTTTCGCGAACATGGTTCGCACGGAATTTTTCATCGGTAGTTCGCAACCACGCCGTGTTCGGAACGGTAATTATTTTTGACGCGAAGATGTTCCGGGAAACCGGGGCGGGCCAGCCCAGCCCAGCGCCTCTTGCTCGCGAGGGCACGAAATAGAAGTAAACGCGCGGAGTTTTTGTGTCCATCTGGTTTCGCAACGACAATCGGTTGCCGCAAGCGCGGCTGGCAATAGTTTCCTACGTCATCGTCGGCATGATCGGCGTGCTGCTCCTGGGCTTCTGGAAGCTGCAGGTCATCGATTCCGATCGCTACGGCGTGATGGCCGAACGCAACCGCGTTCGCTCCATTCCCATCATCGCGCCGCGAGGCCGCATGCTGGATCGCGATGGCCGCGTGCTGGTCGACAACTATCCGAGCTTCAGCGTTTTGCTGCTTCGCGACGATCCCGCGCTGGTCGAAAAGTATCTTCCCTCCATTGCCGACGGCTTGGGCATTGCCATCAGCGATTTGCGCGACCAATTGACGAATACGAGAAATCTGCCGAAATTTCAGCCCATTGTCATCAAGCCCGAAGCCACCAAGGCCGATGTCGCGTTCATCGAGTCCCACCGCGCCGACATTCCGCTGCTGGAAATGCTCATGGTACACCGCCGCCGCTATCTGCCGGACGGCTTTATGGGCCATGCCAGCGGGTACGTCGGCGAAGTCAGTGAACAGCAGATCGAAGATAGCGATGGCAAGCTGCGTCCTGGCGACTTCGCGGGAAAAACCGGCCTCGAAAAGCAGTACAACGATTCGCTGATGGGCACGGACGGCATGCGGCGCGTGATCGTCAACAGCGTGGGCAAAGAAGTCGGCCGCCTCTCCACGCAAGAGGCCATTCCCGGCAAACAGATCACGCTCACCATCGATTACGATTTGCAGCAGATCGCCGAGCAGTCGCTCGGCCAGCGCCCCGGCGCAGTGGTGGCGCTCGATCCGCGCACCGGGGAAGTTCTGGCCATGGTCAGCCGCCCCACTCCGGATCCCAACGATTTCGCGGTGCAAATTTCGAAAGACGAATGGCGCCGCCTCAACGAAGATCCTCTCCATCCGCTGCTGAATCGCGCCATCCAGGCGCAACTCGCTCCCGGCTCCATCTTCAAGATCATCACCGCCACCGCCATGCTGGAGGATAAAGTGCCGCCAGAATCTTTCACCGCCTTTTGTCCGGGTTACGGAACGTTTTACGGCCGCCAGTTCAAATGTTGGGTGTACTCCGCGAAAACCGGGCCAAGATCGCATGGCGTCGTCAACTTGCACGATGCCATTCTCAAGTCCTGCGACGTTTTTTTCTACAACGTGGGCATGAAGCTGGGTATTGACCGCCTCGCTTATTACGCCAGCAAACTCGGCATCGGCAAGAGAACCGGTATCGACCTGCCCTCCGAAGAGCCTGGGCTGATGCCATCGCCCGAATGGGTGGAGCGCGTATTTCACCGCAAGTGGTACGCCGGTGAAACCATTTCGGTCGCGGTCGGACAAGGCGCGGTGACCACCACGCCACTACAACTCGCCCGCATCATCGGCGGAATCGCCAGCGGCGGCGAGTTTAAGCAGCCGCATTTGCTGAAAGACGCGCAGAACGTCGGCGAAGATCGCTTTCAAATTTCCGATTCCACGGTAGAAAAAGTCACCGACGCCATGTACGGCGTAGTGAACGAGCCCGGCGGTACCGGCGGGCATCTGAAATTGACGGGCATCGAATTGAGTGGCAAATCCGGCACCGCGCAGGTTATCGGCTATTCCACGCGTGATCGCCTCGGCAAACAAAAAAAGTTTGAAGACAATGCCTGGTTCGTGGGCTACGCGCCAAAACGCAATCCGGAAATCGTAGTGGCCGTACTGGTCCAAGAAAGCGGTCAGCACGGCGGCGAAGCTTCCGGCCCCGTGGTGCGCGACATCATCAAGACCTACTACGACAAGAAAGCAAAGAAAAATCAGGGGCAATATACCGTCGAGTTGGAGCACCACGATCTTGATGGCGAAAAAGCGCCGCCGGTCAGCGCAGAACCCGCGGCCAGGGTCGAGGATTCCCCAAAGATGGAACCGGCACGGGTAGCTACGGTGGCGACGCCGCATTGAATTTGCCAAGATTAGCGCTGCAGCCGGGAGAAGTCAGGAATCAGAAATGAAGGACGCATCGGGAACCCGCGATTACGATTGGTGGCTGCTTGCCATCCTGGCCGCCATTTGCGCGCTCGGGGTGATCGAGATCTATTCTGCCACGCATGGCAGCGCGCTCGCCGGCATGCACATGAAGCAAATCCGCTGGCTCGCCGTCGGGATCGTCTTGATGTTTGCGCTCTCTCGCCTGGACTACCACTTAATCCTGGACCAGGCCCCGATTTTGTATCTCATCGGAATAGTGGCCCTGGTGGCGGTCCTCGCCTTTGGCCACACACGCTTTGGTGCCAAGCGCTGGCTACCCGTCTTGGGCGAATTTCTCCAGGTGTCAGAACTCGTCAAATTGATTATAATCATTGTGCTAGCCCGGTTCTTCGCCGAGGTACAGTCGGACGAGCTTTCTCTGCGCGATTTAATCAAAGCGGGTTTGCTCGTAGGGTTACCGTTAGCCTTGATTCTCAAGCAACCCGATCTGGGTACCGCGCTGGTCTTAATGCCCTTGCTGGTCATCGGTGCATTTCTCGCCGGTCTGCAATGGCAACATGCTGCGATTATTTCGCTAGTAGGTGTATTGTTGGTAGGGAGTGTTTTCTTTCCGCCCGTCAGTAAGCATATTTTGAAGCCGTACCAGCGCGAGAGAATCACCTCCTTCCTGCATCCGGAAGACGACGCGAAGGGCTCCGGCTACCAATTGTTGCAATCGAAAATTGCCGTTGGCTCCGGCGGCTTCTGGGGCAAAGGTTTTGGAAATGGCAGTCAGAATCAACTGGGCTACATCCCCGTTCGATATTCAGATTTCATCATGTCGGCGTGGGCGGAAGAACAGGGATTCAAAGGCGTGTTACTAGCCTTAGGACTGTATATGGCGCTTTTACTCCGCCTGGTGCAGAATGCACAACGTGCGAAAGATCGCGCGGGAATGTTTCTGGTCATGGGCGTGGCAGCGGCGCTAGGTTTCCATGTTTTAGTAAATGTGGCGATGGTCATCGGCGCTATGCCGGTTACCGGCATCCCGTTGCCGCTGATGAGCTACGGGGGATCAGCCACGCTGTTTGTGTTCCTGGCGATTGGTTTAGTCATGAATGTTCGGCTCCGCCGCTTCGTTAACTGAGTCGGCCGCCAGTCCGCGTGACGTGCCCTAGCTGCTTTGAAAGGGCCGCACCGGCTAAGAGTACAAGTCGACTGCAAGTCAGTCGCAGGTAAGAAAGATTTCAACAAGTAGGACAGCATCGTCCGCCGTTCGCCCGGCAGCTTCCCGGCAACGGACCAGCCTCGATAGCCAGAGGATTCAGCTTCCCTCACGCTTCGACCGCCGAGCCACCTCCCTAGGGGTGTGCCCTGCGCGTGTTTCGCTTTCCACGAAACAAAACTATCTGGTACGGACCCCTGACGGGCTAATGCTCGCGGCGATGCGTGCAGGAGCCGGCCTTGCCGGCGCCGCACAGCAAGGCGGACGCACGGCGTCCGCTCAAAAAGACGATCCCGGCAGGGCCGGGCTCGCACAGAAGGAGTTTTCATGTCTAAAGAACTGGTTATCGCCGCGGGCTCACATGAACGGCGCGTCGCAATTCTTGAAGAAGGTCAGCTAGTAGAAATTTACATCGAGCGCGAAAAAGAGTTCGCCCTCGTCGGCAGCATCTACAAAGGCAAAGTCACCCGCGTCCTCCCCGGCATGCAGTCTGCGTTCGTCGAAATTGGACTGGATGGTGACGCTTTCCTGTACGTCAGCGACGTCTTCGAAAATCTCGAAGACTACGATCACGGCCATGCCCACGACGTTCCGGCCATCGCTCCGCACGCTCTCGCTCCGGCAGCTTCCACCATCGAGCTGCTGCCCGGTGAAACGCTGCACGCCGCCCACGTCGATCACGAAGAGATTCCCCTGGCGCCGCACGAATTAGAACATTTGCGAGACATTGCGCCGATCGAACATTTATCGGGCGGCGAAGGCTCCATCTCCACGGAAGAACTTCCCGGTCACGAATCAGCGGAAGAGCCTCCATCCCTCGACGCGCTCTCCGCGGAGCATCACGTGGATGTTCACGGCGATGCAGGCGACGAACGCCAGCCGGAATCCAATGCCTCCGCTCCGCAAAATTTTTCGCCGCATTACAACCCCACGCAGAATTATCCTTCGCGCGGTGGAAGCGACCGTGGCGGCCAGAATTTCGGTCGCGGCAACGATCGCGGCCCCCGTGGCGGACAAAGCGCCGGGAGTTCCGATCGAGGTTCTGATCGAGGTGGCGACCGTGGTGGAGATCGCGGCGGTGACCGTGGGCGCGGCGGACGCTGGGGTCGTCGCGGCGGCAGACGCCGCAGTGGCACCGGCAGCGGCCCAGGAAATGGCCCGCGCAACGCACCTCCCGCTAACGCCGGACCGGGCCGCACTCTTCCACCCTCCAAGTACGCCTCGCCGCAAGGCGATGGCCCCTCCGATTCCCGAGGCTTCGAGCCGGGAAATTTTGAGCCCAAAGGCCGTGACAGCCGCGGAGATCAGTCTCGCGGCGGATCATTCCGCGGCGGCCCATCGCGCGGAATGGAACCACGTCGTGGTGAAAGTACACGCCACAGTTCGCCGTCCGCTCCGAACGATCCAGTCGACGAGCCCATCCTGCTTCCCGGTGAATCGCTCGCAAAGTATCGGGGCAAACCATCGGCTAGCGCGCCACCATCATCGATGGAACCCGCTGTACTCGATGAACGCCCTGAAGTCGACGATCTGTTGCCGAATCGCGCGCTCAACGTGGCGCCGTCGACTCCTTCGGGGCCAATCTCCATCGCAACCCCCGGCGCACCCGGTTCTGTCCCTCCGCGACGTTTCTCTGGTGGCTTGCCCCGCTGGCTCTTGGCGGAAGAGGGCGTAACCGACGCCACATCGGCGTCCTCCGAAGAACCTGAAGCGAGCAACGCTTCCACGAACTCGGAAGAAAACGAGACAGAACAGGCCGGCGCGCTCGAACTCCCGACGGCACGAGAAACCGCTGAGCCCGAGCCGCCCGTTCGCGGCGAAGTGGATCTTAACGAAGACCAGGTCGCGTCCCTGGCCTCCGAATTCGCTGAAGCCAAACACGAAGAAACTCAAGCCCATGCCAAAGGCGACGCTGAAGTTGGCGGCGCCGAGTTCGATGAAGAAGAGGATGACGACGAAGAAGAGGAATCCGAAGAGTCGCCAGAAAATGAAGAGGATTCCGAAGACGAGGACGACGAAGAGGAACTCCAGGTAGCGCCAGAAGCAGTGCAATCCAGCACCGCTTCCGAGCGTTCCGAGGCGGAAGCAGACGCCGCGCACGAAGAGGCGCACGCTGAAGCCGAAGCGGCACACGAAGAAGCCCACGCCGAATCGGAGCATGTCGCCGCGCTCGAAGCCGATTCCGCTCCCGCCGACGTCAGCGACCTTGCCGTCACGGAAGTTGCTGTCTACGTCGAAGAAGACAGCATTCTTCTTCCCGGCGAAACGCGCGCACCTCGCCCCGCTGGCGCGCCGCGCGAAGATTTTCCGCGCGACTCCGCACGCGTTGGCGGCGGCAATCCCCGCTCCCGTTTCCAGCGCCCCTTCCGCGGAGGCAGCGGGGGACGCGATCGCGGACCCCGTCGTGATGGCGGTCGCGATGGACGCCACGATTCGCGCCACGACAATCGCGGCGGCGGCGAAAACCGCAGCACCGAATCGCGCGGCAGCAGCCGTCCTCCCGACGCTCGCCCGATGGAAAATCGCGGCAGCGGCGAAGGGCGTCCGCGTTTCGACCGCAGCGGCCGCTCCGGCCCGCGCTTTGAACGCCGCCCGGGCGGTGGTGGTCAACATCGTAGCCACGGCGGCCATTCCAGTCCATCGCGCCGTCCGCAATTAATTTCCGAAATGCTCAAGGCCGGCCAGGACGTGGTGGTACAAATCGCCAAGGAACCGCTGGGCAAAAAAGGGGCGCGTATCACCAGTCACGTCGCGCTGCCCGGACGTTTTCTGGTCTACATGCCCACCATCGACCACATCGGCGTCTCACGCAAAATTGAAAGCGCGGAAAATCGTTCACGTCTCCGCCGTTTGGTAGGCCAGGCGCGCGGCTCCTATCCGGGCGGCTTCATCGTGCGCACCGCGGCAGGCGGCGCCACCGACGAAGAAATTCAAACCGATATCGACTTCCTCGGCAAAACCTGGAACGAAATCAAAACCAAGAGCGAGGACCGCAAAGCCCCCGCTCTTCTCCATCGCGATCTGAATCTCGTGGAACGCATCCTCCGCGATTACGTAAGCGACGATTTCACCGCGATCTGGATCGACAACGAAGAGGAATACGGCAAAGTCGTCGAATTCGTCAGCCGCTTCCAGCCAAAACTCGTCAGCCGCGTCAAGCTCTATACCAAGGAGACACCGATTTTCGAAGAGTTCGGCATCCAGCACGAACTCGACAAAGCCCTGCGCGCCAAAGTCTGGCTGAAATCCGGCGGCTATATCGTCATCAACCACACGGAAGCCCTCGTCGCTATCGACGTCAACACCGGCAAATTCGTCGGCAAAGGCTCCATCCGTCTCGAAGACACCATCGTCAAGACCAACCTCGAAGCGGTAAAAGAAATCGTCCGCCAAATCCGCCTCCGCGATCTGGGCGGCATCATCGTCGTCGACTTCATTGACATGGAAGAGCGCCGCAACCGCGAAAAAGTTCTCTCCGCGTTGCAAAACGCACTCGAAGAAGACAAAGCCCCGTCGAAAGCTCTGTCCTTCAACGAATTCGGCTTGGTCTGCATCACCCGCAAACGCACCAAGCAAGCCCTGGAACGCGTTCTCTGCCAGCCCTGCCCCTATTGCACTGGCAGCGGCATGGTCAAATCCATTCCGACGCTCTGCTACGAAATCCAAGCCGAAGCGCGAAAGATGGCCGCGGTCGATCGCGAAAGCCCAAATCTAACCCTCCGCGTAAATCCCGAAATCGCCAAAGCCCTAAAAACCCGCGAGTCCATGCTCATGGACGAACTCGAGCAAACCTCGCACAAACACATAATCATCCAATCCGACGCCACCCTTCACTGGGAGCAATACGACATCTACTAACATGTAACGGCCGCCTTCTGCTGCATCGCTAAACACAAAAGGCCCGGGAGCAAATCCGCTCTCGGGCCCTAGTGTCTTGCCGCTTTACTGCAGACGTTCAATCGTGATCGGGAAATATCCCGTCCTCATGGTCGGGACCCATTCGCTGCTCTGCAAATGCATCTAGACTGGGATAAAATTTGGTAATGGGAAAAGGTGGCTCTTCTTTCTTTTTTGTCCATGTGAGATGGACGACCGGCACCCGTCGATTGACCCTACCAACGCGTCATCCGCGTCTCCTTCGCCACCAATCAATCGAGCCGCCAGTCCGGACATTTCATGCTCCGGGCTAACTTCAAGCTGCAGTTCCTTTGAGGTAGCCCTCGTGAAGGCGGGCGTCGAATTCCGCGGTTGAGAACCATGGCTCAAGCCATTCCATCAGCGCGACTCCGTAACTGACGCTGCAGACTTACTCGAGATCGATCTGCAATCCGCCGACCCAGCCGGCCGCTAGATTGTAGAGTGCCGCCACAATCGTGGCGACGATGCCTCCGATCAGTCCGTACAAAATCGGAAAAATAATGATCGAGCCGAGGCCGAAACCGATCCCGAATGCGCGCGGACCGATAATCCCTCCCCCGGCCTGGCTCCACGTCGAACCCGCCACTAAGGAGAGAAGCGCGACGAATACCCCGATAAGCAATCCCAGAAATGCATACACCACCAGCCCAACCTTGAACGCCGATCCCGGCGAAATGCGCTTAATCACCGCCATAACATTCCTCCCTTATTTTACAAGCTGCCGCGGATGCTATCAGAAATGCTGCACCGCGTCATCGCCGGCATCCCCGTGTAGACGCCGGACTTTGGTCCAGACCACTCCGTCATCGCCAACTCAAACCACCACTCCCAACTCTCCGTGGACTCTGTGCCTCTGCGGCGCTCTGCGTTACGCTTTTGCCTTTCCGTCGTAAACCGCCTCACCCGCCATCGTCTTACTCCCATGCTATGATTCCCCAATGCCCGCGCGCATCCTCGACGGCCTCAAAATCCGCGACCAGGTCTTCGCCGAAATTCGTACCCAAGTGGTGGAACTCCACCTGAAACAACACATCCGCCCAGGACTCGCCGCAGTCCTCGTCGGAGAAAATCCCGCGTCCCAGCTGTACGTGAAGAGTAAAATCGAAGCCTGCCACCACCTCGGCCTCGCCAGTTGGATGCACACGCCTTCCGCCGACAGCACCACGGAGGATCTGCTTAAGCTCGTCGACGAACTCAATCGCGATTATCGCGTCGACGGCATCCTCATCCAACTCCCGCTCCCCAAACAGGTCGACGCCAAGCAAGTCCTCGAAGCTGTCGATCCCGCCAAAGACGTCGACGGTTTCCATCCCATAAATCTCGGCCGTCTCGTGAGCGGACGACCCGGCCTCGTCGCCTGCACTCCGGCTGGCTGCATGGAAATTCTCGGCCGCAACAACATCCCGCTCGAAGGTGCAAACGCCGTAGTCCTGGGCCGCAGCGACATCGTCGGCAAACCCATGGCTCTCCTTCTAATGCATGCCAACGCCACCGTCACCATCTGCCACTCGAAAACGCGTGATCTTCCGGGAGTCGTTCGCCGCGCCGATATCGTCGTCGCCGCCATGGGCAAAGCCGGCTACGTCGCCGCCGATTGGATCAAACCCGGAGCAACCGTGATCGATGTCGGCACGAACAGAGTCACTGACCCCGCGGAAGCCGCCAGCCTGCTGAAGAATTTCCCGGAGCGTCTCGAAAAATTCCGAGCCAAAGGCAGTGTCCTGATCGGCGATGTCCATCCCGACGCCGTTAACACCGCCGGCGCGCTAACGCCCGTCCCCGGCGGCGTCGGTCCCATGACCATCACCATGCTCATGAGTAACACCATCAAAGCCGCCAGAATCCGTCGTGCTAACTCGCTCACCGATACAAATCCACCCACAGAACAAATCGCTACGCCTTCCGCCGCGGGCGCGCGATAATTGCACCGTGCAAAAACTAGGCTTAACCGGTGGAATCGCCAGCGGCAAAAGTAGCGTAGCCGCCATGCTGCGCGACCTCGGCTTCACCGTCCTCGACGCCGACGCCCTCGGCCACCAACTGATGGAACCCGGCCAGCCCGCCTACGACGAAATCCTCACCGAATTCGGCGCCGATCTCGCTTCTGCGGATGGGCGCATCGACCGCCGCAAACTCGCGCGCATCGTCTTCGCCGATCCCACCAAACTAAATCGTCTCAACGCCATCCTGCACCCGCGCATCCGCGAAGCCATGCTAAGAAAATTTGCCGAATGGCAGCGCGCCAACGGCCGCGACGTCGTCTTCGTGGAAGCCGCGCTGCTCGTGGAAGCCGGCTTCGATAAGGAACTGGACGGCCTAGTCGTCACCTGGAGCAACCCGGAGCAACAACTGGAGAGGCTAACCGCGCGCGGATTGAGCGAGGCCGAAGCCAAGCGACGCATCGCCGCGCAATTGGCGCCGGAAGAAAAACAGCGCTACGCGACTTACCAGATTGACTGTTCGCGCTCGATCGAGGAAACACGCCGGCAAGTTGCGGTACTCGCTGAGATTTTCCGGGCCCCACGGTGAAACCTAACCCCTGTGGAATGAACACTTACAGAATTGGGATCGCTAACCCGTTTGGAATGAACACTTACAAAAAATAGGGGGGTCAGCCCAAGGTTCACAATCAATTCGGGAAATATTGTGCGACCCACCACACTGTCAACACCATGACCGTAATCGATGAAGTCCTCGCTGCCAACGAAATCTACTCCCGTACCCACGAACTCCGCGCCTTGACGCCGCGACCCGCGCGCAAGCTCGCCGTCTTGACCTGCATGGATACGCGCCTCTCCATTCGCACCCTCGGTCTGAAAACCGGCGACGCCCACATCATTCGCAACGCCGGTGGCATCGTCACCGACGACTCCCTGCGTTCCCTCATCGTCTCGCACCACCTGCTTGGCACCGAGGAGTTCATGGTCATCAACCACACCGATTGCGGTCTGATGCACACCACCGAACAGGACCTGCGCACCAGAATCCAGAACCGCACCGGCACCGCCGCGGTCTCCCCATCCCTCTTCTACGCCTTCCAAAACATCGAAGAAAACGTCCGCCACCAACTGGAAAAACTCCACACTCACCCGTGGATCCCCAAATCCGTCAAAATCCGGGGCTTCGTTTACGACGTCAGCAGCGGCCAGCTCCGCGAAATCAAACACTCGTAACGACGAACCCAAACACCCCGATTGCCTGCGTCCCATCCTATTGTCCTGTATTCTTCGCGTTTTCTCTGTCTTCTCCTCCACGACCATGACCTCGCCACCACTTTTCCCTATACTAAGGAGGTACAAATTAGGAAGGACCACGGCCATGCCAACGGTACACGCCCCAAATCGCGCGAGACTCATCCTCGCCGCACTCGTCATTCTCTTCGGTGCCTACTGGGTCGGCGCACGCTTTGGCCCCCACCAACCCATCGACGTCGGCGCCGTTCCCCCTGCGCCCACCGATAACGGCGGCACGCTTTCGCACCCCACCGTCAATCAGCGCGACGGCACACTCACCGACGACGAATCCATCAACGTGCGCGTCTACCGCCAAGCCTCTCCCGCGGTAGCCAACATCCTAACCAAAGCCACGCAGTACGATTTCTTCATGGACGCCGTGCCCGTGGAAGGCGCCGGTTCCGGATTCGTCATTGATCCGCGCGGCTACATACTCACCAATTTTCATGTCATCCAGGAAGCACAAAGCATTGAAGTTGTTCTCGGCGACCAGACGCGCTATCCTGCAAGGGTAATCGGCGCGGACCAGCGCAATGACGTGGCGCTGATCAAAATCGATCCGAAAGGTAAATCGCTCATCGCGCTGACACTCGGCGATTCCTCCACCCTGCAAGTGGGACAAAAGGTCTTGGCCATCGGCAATCCCTTCGGCTTTCAATCCACACTAACCACTGGCGTGGTCAGCGCGCTAGGCCGCACTGTGCAAACCAGTCAGACCACTTTCATCGACGAAGCCATCCAGACCGACGCGGCCATCAACCGCGGCAACTCCGGCGGCCCGCTCATCAATTCCCATGGCGAGGTGATCGGCATCAACTCCGCCATCTACACCCCCAGCGGCACCACTGCGGGCATAGGCTTCGCCATCCCCATCAACACCGCAAAAAGCATCGCGCACGATCTCATGACCGACGGCCGCGTGCACTCAGCTTTTCTCGGCATTGAAACTCTTCCTGTCGGTGGCTATCTCGCTGATGCGTTAGATCTCCCGGTGCAGGAAGGTCTGCTCGTCGAAACCGTAACGCCCAACGGCCCTGCAGCAAAAGCCGGCGTTCGCGGCGGCGATCGCTCCGCACAAGCAGGCATGCGTCGCATCTATATCGGCGGAGATATTCTGATTGGCATTGATGGCCAAAAGGTCGCCAACCAGTTCGATGTAAACATCCTGCTCAACCACAAACGCCCCGGGGACACCGTCACCCTCAATGTATACCGCGGCGGCAAAAAACTTGACCTCCCGGTCACGCTCTCCGAACGCCCGGGCCAGTAGCGGAAACTCAGTTCCGCAGAGCAGTTAAATCGCAAACGCCGCGCGATGTTTCTCGCGTTCCGCTTCACTCATCGAGAACCACGCCTCCGCCACATCCCTTACGCGTTCAAGTTCCCTCTGCATCTCCGCGTGCTTCGTCTCGATCATCGCCGCATTCGCATCCCGCGGCACATAAAGCGGCGGCGCAAAAAGCATCACCGTCCGCGCAAACGGTGCGGGCAGCAGAAAATGGTCCCAGGTCTTCTCAAAAGTTTTTCCCCGCTCCACCCCAATATGAAACACCAGAATCGGGCAACCGGTCTTACGCGCCAGCATCACCGGTCCCGGTTTGGCCACATAGCGCGGCCCACGCGGCCCATCAATCGTAAACGCGCAATCGAACCCTTCGCCGAGCCGTCGCGCCATAACCGCCAGTCCGCGCAATCCGCCACGCGACGAACTTCCCTGCGCCGTGCCAAATCCCAGCCACTCAATCACTTTGCGCGTCCATTGCCCGTCAAACGCCGTGGTGTTCATCACGACTACTCCGCAATTTCTCCGCCACCACGCCACCGGAATGATCACGCGATGCCAGAACGCAAAAATACACCGCTGATTCCTCGCATAAACCCGCTCCGCATGCTGCCAGCCCAGCACCTCGTAACGCAGTGTCGGGCCCAGCGCGCGAATCACGCCGTACACCGCGGCAGCGATCAACGGAATCTGCACCCGCCGCGACCACGGCAACTCCGGCAACCGCGTGTCGTAATGCGCGCTCACGTGCGTGGTGTCAACGTTCGTATTGACGCTTTCCGTCTCCGGCGCGCCACTCCCCGCTGCATCCGGCAGGCTCATCGCTTATAGTATAAGCGTTAACTTTTTCAGCGGCGTGGGCGTTCCGAGCGGCACGCCTCGTCACTTGCGCATTTGTAGCCACTGATGACCAATCACCTCCATTCCCCGCGGCGGCTGCTTCGGCAGTCTTTGCCCCGCAAGTCGCGTGCGTTATTCACGCTCTGCGCGATGCTGCTCCTGCTTTTGTGCACGGATGCATGGTTCCCATCGAATGCCTTTCCGCGACAAACTTCTCAGACCCACGCTATTTCTTCAGGCAGCGCGCCGAGCGATTTGCCCAGCACTTCGCCGGGCAGCTTCCCGGACAATCCTCCCGTCACTCCTCCAGGCGATAGCATCGGCGTCATCGATGGCGACTCCATCGCCGTCACCGGCCCCATGAGCGTCGAGGTGGTCAACGGCAAGGTAAAAACTGTGCTGCGCAGCGGCAGTGACGTGCGCGTTAAATCCGGCACCGCGCGCATCGACCTCGTCGAGGGCGGCCTGATCACCATCTGCGGCCCCGCGCACCTCTCCATCCTGAAATCCGGAGGCGCCGTAACCGTCGCTCTCGAATCGGGCACGATTCACGCGCGCATTCAGCAGACGCCCATACTCACCGTCTACACCGCGCAGATAAAGGCGCAGCCACTTTCCATCGGCGATGAAGCGCAAGACCTGCTGGTGGGCTTCGACACTGCGGGTGCCATGTGCGTCCGCGCCGCCAAAGGCGCCGTTCGCCTTGAGCAACAGCTCACCGGTCAGAGCGTAGTCATTCCGCAAACCGGTGACGTCCTCCTGATTAACGGCCAACTCGATTCTCTGCAAACAAGCTCCGGCCGTTGTCTGTGCGAATTGGCGCCCATCAACGCCTCCCCCGATACGCAAGCCGGGACGCAAACGGATCCCCCACCGCAAATCAGCCAACTCGCTACCACCGAAGACCTGCGCAAGCGATCCTTCGACGCCAAACCTAATCTGCCCGCGCCGCAGCCGGAAAAGTCCGCCTTGCAGGAAGCGCCCATCTACCAGGTGATCGTGCCGCCGCTGGTGTACATCGCCAACGCCAAGGTCCAACCCGAGTTCGATCCCGCCATGATCATCCTGGTGCGTCGCGTCCGCGTGCGCCCCACGGTCATCTTTCAAGGTCGTGTTCTGGATGAGGCCCCCGCCGCGCAGCCTACCACCTCCGCGTCCAACGTCGTGCCGTCGCAAGCGGCGCCAGCCAAGCGTCCCGCAACCTCCGCGTCCAGCCCTTCTCTGGTGGACCGCGTGCGCACCTTCATCCAGAAGCTCTGGACCCCTGGCTCCTAGAAAGGTGGTCGCCTGCGGGCATCGCTTCGCCCATCAAACCGGCAACGAGCGGCGATGGAACAACCCTCCAAGAGCCAGCCACACGCCCAGCGCGACCCATTCCGCCACGGAAAAATGTCCCGGAACCGCCGGAAGCAACTTCATGAGCACAAATAGCAGCGAAACAACGGCACCGAACACGGCGATGCAGCGGAGTCGCATGCCCTTTTCAACCGCGAAGAACGACGCACACGCCGCCAGCCATCCCAGCGCCGCCGCCATCGATCCAACTTCGGTGACCGGCACGAGCAAGGCGTCGCCGATGAACAGACCGATCAGCGTCCCTGCGGCGATGCCAATAATGGCGGCGCTGGGCGTCAGGAATCTCGCGTGGACGGCGCCGAACGCACCCGGGATCGTGCCTCGCCGGCCAAAGGCAAAAACCAGTCGCGTGGCGACCACAAAATTTCCATTGAAAACTTGCAGCAGCCCGACCAGCGAAATCGCCAGGATCAGCCGCACCAGCCAAACCGAGTGTGTACCGTGCTCAAAGGCGATCGCTGTTGCAAAGCGCCGGCCCACCAGGCTCGGCCACGGCGCGATGTACGAGACGGCTGCGACTGCGAGGACATAGAAACCGGCTCCGATCAATAACGCCATGGCAATGGCTCTAAAAAAATCGCGCGTGCGGAAACCAGGATGCGCTTCTTCCGCAACTTTCGGCACGGACTCGAACCCGGTCATGAAATACGGAACGATTTGCAACGTCAGCAAAATGGACACCAATGGTGCATGGCTGAAAAGAGGCTTCATGTTGGACACCACGCCCGTTCGCGCGCTGACCAGCACCAGCAACACAAACACCAGCAACACCGCGGAGGTCGCCCAGTTCTGAAATAGGCAGCTGCCGCGAATCCCGCGATAGTTCAGATACGCCAGAAAAATCGTGAGCACAATGCCGAGAATTAGCCTGGGCAGAAATACCGGCTGACCCGCGATGCGATAGAGCTCCAGCGAATCCAATTGCGGAAAAATGTACGCCGCAAGTTTGCCGACGGCCACAGCTTCCCAGGGGCAAACAATGAAATACGCCAGCAGCATCATCCAGCCGGTGAAGTAACTGACGAAAGGAGAAAAGACCTGCGCGGTGTAGGCCGCTTCGCCCGCCGCATCGGGCAGGCGCGCCACCCACTGCCCGTAAATATAACCGACCGGCAAGAGTAGAATGCCGCCGAGAGCAAAGCCCAGCATGGCCCCCAGCGAGCCGCCGCGTGCCAGCCAGTCGTCCATCAAAACGACCCAGCCGGTACCAATCATGGAGCCGAAGCCCAGCGCGAAATAGTTCCAGAGGTTGAGTTTGCGCGACAGTTCGGTCATTTATTTTGCAAGCTTTTTTGTGATTTGCAGGGCGACCAGAGGTTCATACACGAAATTGGCAGCGAGAGGGGAAGTAAATTTCGCAACGGTCGCACACGATCGAAAAACTACATGCCTTCGTAGTTGGGGCCGCCACCGCCCTCGGGGACAACCCAGTCGATGATTTGGTAGGGGTCGGCGATGTCGCAGGTTTTGCAATGCACGCAGTTCGCGGCATTGATTTTCAGTTTGACGCCGTCGCCGTCTTTAGCCATTTCGTAAACGGCGGCGGGGCAGAAATATTGGCAGGGATTGCCGTACTCGACCACGCACTTCGTAGCGCAAACATTCAGGTCACGCACGAGCAGGTGCGAAGGTTGATCGTCGTCGTGGCGCGTGCCGGAATGATAGACGTCGGTGAGGCGATCAAACGTCAGCACACCATCGCCTTTGAAACGTTCGGGCTGGCCGTGCGCGGCTTCCTCACGAACGGTTTGCGCATCGAGTTTCTTGTACGCCGTGTAGCCCGCGTGCGCACGCATCGGATCGATCAGGCCGCGACCGCCGGTAACGAATTGCAATCCGGCATGGAAAAAGCCGGCGAGCATACCGTGCTGGAAAGCTTGGTGGAAATTACGCACTTGCCAGAGTTCTTTTTTGATGTAGCTCTGCTCGACCTTTTTTGGAAACCCGGAGAGTGATTTCGACGAAGTATCCCGACTTTTCAGCGCGTCGAAAATCGTCTCTGCGGCGAGCATGCCGCTTTTCATGGCCAGGTGAATGCCTTTGAGGCGCTGCGAATCGAGAAAACTTCCCGAATCGCCGATGATCAGGCCGCCATCGAGATAATTTCGCGGCATGGCGTACCATCCGCCATACGGCAGCGATTTCGCTCCATAGCGCACCATCTTGCCGCGTTCGAGAATTCTCGCCACGTGCGGATGCGTCTTCCATTTCTGAAACGCGGCGTGCGGATCAAATTCCGGGTCCGCATATTCGAGAGCGATCACCAGGCCAATCGACAGCCGATTGTTCGACAAGCCATAAATCCATCCTCCGCCGTACATCTCCGTTGGCAGCGGCCAGCCCAGCGTGTGTGCCACGTAGCCGGGCGCCACTTTGCCAGGCTGAATGTCCCACAATTCCTTGATGCCGATTCCGTAGCTTTGTGGATTCACATTATCGAGCTTCTTTTTTTCGACGAGTTTTTTGGTCAGCGAGCCGCGCGTGCCTTCCGCCAGTACGGTGACTTTGGCGCGAAGTTCGTAACCGGGCGTGAAGTTATCTTTCGGCTTGCCGTGCTTATCGATGCCTTTGTCTTCGGTGATAACGCCACCGATGCCGTCGCCTTCGTAAATCAGTTCGCGTCCGCCAAACTGCGTGAAGAGATTTACACCCGCGGCTTCCACCAGTCCGCCGAGCCACTTGGTGATTTTATTCAGAGAAACAACGTAATTTCCGGTGTTCACAAACGGAGGCGGAGTGATCGGTGCGCGGAAAGCCGAACCTTTCGTGAACAGTAGCGCCGCGGAATCGGCGACAGGAACATCGAGCGGAGCAGTTTTCGCGAAATCAGGCACCAGTTCGGCGAGCGCCTTCGGATTCATAATCGCGCCGGAGAGTTGGTGCGCACCGACTTCGCGCCCTTTTTCCAGTACATAAATATTTTCCGCGGAGAGCTCCGGCTTCGCGCCGGCCGCATTGTGCGCTTTGATGAGATTAGCAAGATGCAACGCGCAAGAAAGTCCCGCCGGCCCCGCGCCGACGATCAGCACATCCGCTTCAAGTTGTTCTCTTTGTACCATCATGAAATCGTCGCGCGAATTCTCATGAGTCTTTCAACCGAGTTAAGTTCTTGCTTTTTCCAAAGCTTCAGTGAGAGCGGGCATGATTTCGAAGATGTCGGCCACTACTCCATAGTCGGCGATTTCGAAAATGGGGGCGTTTTGGTCTTTGTTGATGGCGACGATGGTGCGGGCGCCTTTCATGCCGACCACATGCTGGATGGCACCGCTGATGCCTAGCGCTAGATATAATTTTGGCGCTACCGTTTGGCCGGAGCTGCCGATTTGGCGCTCCATGGGGAGCCAGCCTTCGTCACAGATGGGGCGGGAGGCGGCGATTTCTCCGCCGATGGCTTTGGCGAGGGCTTCGGCTTGCGGAATGTTTTCCGGGGCTTTGATGCCGCGGCCTATCGAGACGATGATCGCGGCTTGCGTCAGGTCCACGGCAGACTTGGCCTCCTTGAAAAGATCGAGGGGCTTGGTGCGGATTTGTTCTGGTTTTAGTTCGATGGCAATTTTATTTACGGGAGCTTTGCCGCTGGCATGCACCTTCAGGAGGTCGGCGCGAAATGCTCCGGACTGAAAGGATGCGAACCATGGGGCGTCTCCCTGAAACGTTACGTCGGCGGCGGTTTTGCCTTGAAACATTTGACGAATGAAAATTAGTTTGCCGCCTTCGTTGCGATGGCCGATGCAATCGCCGATCATGCCTTTGCCGAGCATGGCGGCCAGCTTGGGCGCAAAATCACGCACCTGATACGTGTGCGGCAGCAGCACCAGATCCGGCTTGCTGTGTTCGATCACTTGCTTCAGCGCCACGCAGTAGCCGTCTGGCGTGTAGGCTTCGAGCAGATCGTGTTCGACCAACAGAACTTCAGCGACGTCCTTTGCCGCCAATTCATCAGCAAACGCGGCGAAGCCATTGCCGATTACCAGGGCGCTGACGGTGCTCGACGTTTCCGCCGCAATCTGTTGCGCGGCGGCCAGCGTTTCAAAGCTCGCGTTGTTCCACTTGCCTTGGCGGATTTCGGTGATTACCAGAATTTTCATTTTTTTGGTTCCTGCCTTGCGCATAACCGATTTAGCGGCATTTGCAACCGCGTACAGGCAGAGTTGCCTGGGCCACTTAAACCTAAATTACCCGCGCTTCGAATTTTAATTTTTCTACCAGTTTGGCGGCTACGTCTTTGGCCGAGCCGGTGAGGAATTCGGTTTTCTTGGTTTTTGTGGGTACATAAATTTTCTCGATTTTTTGTGTTCGTGCTGCGGCGGCTCCGAGCGATTCGCGGGTGATCACCGCGATCTCTTTTTTCTTTGCGGCCATGATGCCTTTCAGCGTGGCGTAGCGGACTTTATTTATGCCTGACTGAATCGAGAGGACTGCGGGCAACGGGCACTCGATGTGCTGAAACCAGCCGGCTTCGAGTTCGCGCTTGAGTTTCATCCGGCCATCGGTAACTTCGATCTGCATGATGATGGTCGCGTGCGGCAAATCGAGCACGCTTGCGAGCAGCACTCCGGTCTGTCCGAAACCGTGATCGTCGCTTTGCAAGCCGGTCAGGACCAGATCCACTTTTTCTTTCTTGATCGCGGAGGCCAGGGCGGTCGCCGTCGCCAGAGGATCGAGCTGCGCGAATTGATCGTCGGCGATGTGGATGGCGCGATCCGCGCCTTTGGCCAGCGCCTCCTTGATGGTTTGTTTCACGCGATCCGGGCCCATGGAGAGCGCGATTACTTCTCCGCCGTGCTTTTCTTTCAGGCGGAGGGCTTCTTCCAGGGCATAGCTATCCGGTTCGTTCATTTCGAAACCGATGTCGGATTCGCGAATCCAGTTACCGGCGATGGCCAGCGGGGCGTCCTTGGCGGGCACCTGCTTGATGCACACGATGATATTCATGGAGAGAGTTCCTCGGGTCGTTGCCAGCGGCGCAGGACTGACTATATACGCTAACAATTGTTAGTAACTAATGCAATCCGGCGGCGGCAACTGCCGGAGACTTCGCAGCGGTCCCGCAGGCGCTACGCTAAAGCCCAGTTTTCAGCTCCCAGGTTACCGCCTGATTTAAAGCCGGCTCCCCAGGACTCTTTGAGCTGCCGGAAAACGAACTATTGCCCGGCCCAGCGCTTGAAAATTAGGGCGGCGTTGGTGCCGCCGAAGCCAAAGGAGTTCGAAAGTGCATATTCCACGTGGGCTTTGCGGGCGACGTTGGGAATGTAATCGAGGTCGCACTCCGGATCCGGCGTTTCCTGGTTGATCGTGGGCGGCAAAATCTGATCGCGCAGCGCGAGCACAATGATGCCGGCTTCCAATCCGCCCGCGCCGCCGAGCAGGTGGCCGGTCATGGATTTCGTGGAACTGATGGGAACTTCTTTGGCGCGATCGCCAAAGACCCGCTTGAGAGCGCGGGTTTCGATCGTGTCCCCAAGCGGCGTGGAGGTACCATGGGCGTTCACATAGTCGATGTCTTCGGGCGTGAGCTTGGCGTCCTTCATGGCGGCCTTCATGACGCGGTAGGCGCCGTCACCGTTTTCGGCGGGTTGCGTGATGTGGTAGGCGTCACCAGACATTCCGTAGCCGACGATTTCGGCGAGAATGGTGGCGCCGCGCTTTTGCGCGTGCTCGAGCGATTCGAGCACCAGGATACCCGCGCCTTCGCCGACTACGAAGCCGTCGCGCTGGGCGTCGAACGGGCGGCTGGCGTGCGCGGGATCGTCGTTGCGCGTGGAGAGCGCTTTCATGCTCGCGAAACCGCCAACGCCCATGGGTGTGATGGTGGCTTCCGTGCCGCCGCAAATCATCATTTCCGCGGCGCCGCGCTCGATAATTTTGAAGGAGTCGCCGATGGCGTGAGCGGAGGCGGAGCAGGCGGTGGCCGTGGCGGAGTTTGGTCCCTTCGCTCCGTAGCGAATGGAAATGTGTCCGGAAGCAAGATTCACGATGGCGGAGGGAATAAAGAATGGCGAGATTCGGCCCGGGCCGCCGTTGACCAGCTTCCAGTGTTCGCGCTCGATGATATCGAATCCGCCGATGCCGGAGGAGACGTACACGCCGACTTCATCGAGATCGGACTGTTCGGGCTTCCAGTTTGCGGACTTGACGGCGAAATCGGCGCCGGCCAGGGCGATTTGGATGAAGCGCCCCATTTTCTTGAGTTCTTTTTTTTCGAACCACTGGAACGGATCGAAATTTTTCACTTCACCGGCGATTTTGCAATCAAAGCCAGTGGTATCAAACAGAGTAATGGGCCCAACGCCGCTCTGTCCGGCGAGGAGGTTTTTCCAGGTTTCCTCCGTGCCGATACCCAGTGCGCAGACCAGTCCAACGCCCGTGACGACCACCCGGCGAGTCAACGTTCCGTACTCCCCTGTTTACCGCGGAAATTTTGGTGAAAAGATTGCTTACTTCCCTTTGGAGTGCTTGTCGATATATTCGACGGCATCCTTGACTGTGGTCATTTTCTCAGCGTCTTCGTCCGGCACCTCAATGCCGAAGGCTTCTTCAAACGCCATCACCAATTCCACTTGATCGAGCGAGTCCGCCCCTAGGTCGTCGACAAACGACGCCGTGGGGGTGACTTCGGCTTCATCCACGCCGAGCTGTTCGACAATGATCTGCTTTACGCGCTCTTCCGTACTCGCCATGCCATATCCTCCACGATTCTGCGATCGCCAAATCTCTGAATTCGTACTGGTGGTGCTGCGTCACTCATGCTGCCGCTGCTAAAGAACCGCGGTCACTCGTCGGTGTACCACGTGTCACTCGGCCAATGCTTTCCCGAGTCGCTTAAACTTGGCAATCGAAAGGCCCTATGCATTCTAGACACGCCTTGCCGCAAGGTCAACTTTCCTCACAATTGGCGGGGCTGCGAAAAGCGCACAGGCAAGTTTGCCTGTGCCGCTCAATAGCTCAAGCTAAATACATGCCTCCGTTTACGTCCAGGACATGCCCGGTGATGTACGCGGCTTCTTCGCTGGCTAAGAAGACGATCGCGGCCGTTACGTCGCTAGCTGTGCCCATGCGGCCCAGCGGGATGCGCTTTCTTAGCTCGTCTTTTACCTCAGCGCTTAGGACGTCGGTCATGGGGGTTTCGATGAAACCGGGGGCTACCGCGTTCACGGTGATATTGCGGGACGCGATTTCTATGGCGATGGCTTTGGTTAAGCCGATCAGGCCGGCTTTGGAGGCTACGTAATTAGCTTGCCCAGAGTTGCCCATTTCCGCGACTACGGAGGAGATGTTGATGATGCGTCCAGAGCGGGCGCGCATCATGGTGGCCAAGGCTTGCTGGATGCAGAAGTGGGCGCCGGTTAAATTGGTGCGCAGTACGGCGTCCCAGTCTTCGGGTTTCATGCGGAGGGCCAGGCCGTCGCGGGTGATGGCGGCGTTGTTGACTAAAATATCGAGGTGGGCGAATTTATCCAAGACTTGCTTGAAAGCGGATTTTACCTGGTCCTGGTCGGCTACATCCATTTTTATGGCGAGGGCCTCGCCGCCTGCGCTGGTGATTTCCCGGACTAGCACCAGTAATTTCTCTTCGCTACGGGCGGCTACGGCTACTTTGGCGCCGGCTTTTGAGAGGGCTAGGGCCGTGTCGCGGCCGATGCCTTGGGAGGCGCCGGTGACCAGGGCTACTTTGTCTTTCAGGCTAAACATGTTGTTCGGATTCATCCATTCCTTGCATGCTTCGTCCCTACAAAGTCCCCTACGAAGTCATCGTTGCGCCGCGTGCGTTGCCCGCGCGACATGCCCGATAGAACTAGGCGGCGTCGGAGCGGGCGCCGGCTATTTTGTCCAGTGTGGCGGCTAAACTTTTTTCGTCTTCCACGTTTAGGGTGGCAACGGAGCGCTCGATCTGGCGCAGTAATCCAGACAGAACGCGCCCGGGGCCTACTTCCACGAAAGTGTTTACGCCTTCGTCGATGAGGAGGCGCACGGATTCCTCCCAGCGGACCGGCATGGAGACCTGGCGGATCAGGGCGTTGCAGGCTTCGTCGCCGCTGGTTTCGGTGTCGGCATCGACGTTGGTAACAAGCGGGACGCAGAGATCGGCGAACAGCACTTTATCCAGCTCCACGGCCAGTTTTTCCTGCGCGGGCATCATCAGCGCGGAGTGAAAGGGGGCGGAAACGGGCAACATTACGGCGCGCTTCGCGCCGAGTTGCGAAGCGATTTCCACGGCGCGCTTTACGGCGCCCGCGTGGCCGGAGATTACGGTTTGTTCGTGAGAGTTCAGGTTTGCCGGGGCGCAGATTTCGTTTTCCGCGGCGCGCTTGCAGGCATCGGCTACTACTGCGGGAGAGAGGCCCATGATGGCGGCCATGGCGCCTACGCCGGCGGGGACGGCGTCTTGCATTAGCTGCCCTCGCTTGCGAACCAACTGGACGGCGTCGGAAAATTTTAGCGAACCTGCGGCGACTAACGCGGAGTATTCGCCCAAGCTGTGGCCAACTACAAAATCGGGCGTGAGCCCACGTTCCGCAACGACGCGATAAATCGCCACGGAAGTGGTGAGAATTGCCGGCTGCGTGATGGCGGTTTGCTTCAGCTCTTCTTCGGTGCCAGCGAAACAAATTCGCGAGATGGAAAAGCCCAGCACTTCATCGGCTTCCTCGAAGACGGCGTGCGCGACGGGATATTTTTCCGCCAGCTCTTTGCCCATGCCGGGGTATTGCGAAGCTTGTCCCGGAAACACAAACGCTACTTTGCCCATATGATTTTCTTTCTTCTTTCTCGCGCGCCGTCAGGACAGGTCGCCGGCGCCGGAGAGCTCCTGTTCAATTTTCTCGTTTGAGCGTGCGCGGGCCAGACCCGCGGCCACGCGAATGGCGTTTTTCACAGCACTGGCATTGGAGCGCCCGTGCCCAATCACACAAACCCCGCGCACCCCAAGAAGTGGCGCGCCGCCGTATTCCGTGTAATCGATAGTTTTCTTCAAACCTTTGAAAGCCCCTTGCGAAAGTATTGCTCCCACCTGAGATACCAGTGAGCTTTTTAAGGATTTCTTGAGCAAATCAAAAATCGATACCGCGAGACCTTCACAAATCTTCAGCGCGATATTGCCGACGAAGCCGTCGCACACGATGACGTCAACGTCCCCGGAAAAAAGGTCCCCACCTTCGACGTTGCCCACGAAGTGCACGGCGCTCTTTTTCAGGCGCGTATAGACTTCGCGAGTGAGCTCGTTGCCTTTGATTTCTTCGGCGCCTACCGAGAGCAAGCCTACGCGGGGACGGCGATGGCCGAAGGTAGCGCGATAATACACCTCGCCCATCACTGCGAACTGCACTAAATGCTCAGGGCGGGAATCGACGTTGGCGCCGACATCGAGCAGCACCGAAACGCCGCCTTTGGCATTGGGAAACGGCGCGGCGAGTGCAACGCGATCGACCGACTCCAGCGTCCCCAACAAAAATTTCGCTACCGTCATTACCGCGCCAGTGTTGCCGGCGCTGACCAGGCCGTCGGCTTTGGCTTCGCGAACCAGGCGGGCCGCGACATGTACGGAGCTGTCTTTCTTTTTGCGAAAGGCCTGCACCGGATGATCGTCCATGGTGATCACTTCGCCCGCCGGAATGATCTCGATGGGCAGGTTTGCCGGGGCATGCTTGGCCAGTTCCGCGCGCACCGCGGCGGGCTGGCCAACGAGTAACACACGCACGCCGAGTTCGCGTGCAGCCAGCACACTGCCTTCGACCTCCGGGCGGGGCGCGTGGTCCCCGCCCATGGCGTCAACAGCGATGGTGATCATGGATTTTTTACCGGCAGGCTATCGCACAGCGTCCTTAGGCCGACTCTTTGACGGCTTTACCCTTGTAATGCCCGCAATGAGGGCAAGCGTGGTGCGGCTGCTTCATTTCGTGGCAATTGGGGCATTTGCCCAGCGCGGGCGGGGTCAGAAAATCGTGAGCGCGACGCGTGCTCGTTCGACGTTTGGAGTGTCTTCGTTTTGGGTTAGGCATGGCAGTACACCTCATTCCCGCTCTTCACGAGCGGCCTTTTTTTACGGGCGCGTGCGCCCTGATTTATTGTTTCTTCAGCCAGTCCTGCTTCAGTCGCGCGAGGGGAGCCATTCGCGGGTCTGTTGCGTGGGTCTCACAGCGGCATTCTTCGTGGTTCAGGTTTGCGCCGCAATTCGCGCATAATCCCCGGCAATCGCTCTGGCAAATGACTTTCATGGGCAGCGCCAGGAGCACCTGCTCGCGCAGGACGTCGGCCAGGAACAACCCTTCACCGGAAAAAAACGCGATCTCCGATTCGTCATCTTTCAGCCGCTCTTCTTCCGGCTTGGTCTGCTTGGGAAGCGGGGTGTACGAAAGATCAAAATCCCTGCTGACTTCTTCGACTACCGGCTCTAAGCAGCGAGCGCAAGAGAGCTCCACCTTGGTTTCGAGATGGCCATCAATGCGGATATCGCCGTCGAACAGTTCGGCCGTGGCGTTGACGTCCAGGGGCGCGACCTGCTTGATTTCCGACGAGTGATAATCGATGCTGCCCGGCGCATAGCTTTTGTGAATAGGCAGCTTGCGGACGGCCAGATCCTTGACGTCCAGAAACATCTCTTCAGCGCCTCCGGCGCGTACGCTCATGCTTTATCATTATTGAGTCGCGGGCGCTGCAAGTCAAGAAATGGGGCGGTGAACTGCGGGAATTTTGTCGGTCTTGCCTAGACCCCTTCCTAGTACGTGCTTCCCCCTCCAATTCGAATCCGTTGACCCAGCCTGCCGTCTCGCGCGTGTTCCTCGAACCCCGGGGTTTTCATTGCTGACGACGTTTTATTGGCAGCCGGCGTCCGCTAACTGCTTCAGCCGCTTGGCTGCTGCGTCACTGCCGCGCTTGGCTGCGGCTTGCAAGAGCACGCGGGCTTGATCACAATTTTTCTCGACGCCATCGCCGGAAGCGTAGTGATTGGCGAGAAGTATCTCAGCCGCGGTGTCGCCATTTTCCACCGCGATCCAGAGCGACGCGACATCTTCCGGGGGACGGCTGGGCTTGCCGGGAATGATTTCGCGTCCGGTGGCCAGTTGCGTCTGGCCGATCACCGTTTCCGGCAGGACTTGTTGCCGCGCGGAAGCTTTGGGTTGATCCATTTGTCGCGTAATGGGTTGTTGCGTAATGGGTTGGCGAGCTGCGGGTGTCGTGGAGGAATTTGCCGCGGGTTCCGCAGGGACCTCGCTTGGTTTCTTGTTAGTGGCTCGTGCCTTATCGGCGACGCTCCGGCCAGTCGGCCATCCGGGGTCCGCCGCAGGAGTGGTCGCAGTGGCGGGAGGATCGGATTCCATGTTCGCCGCCGGCCGGCGCTCACCGCTTATTTTTTCACCAAGTTTTATGAGGGACTCGCCTACGTTCTGTCGATAAGCGAGAGCGGCGAATGCCGCGGCCGCGCCGCAAATGGCGGCCAAGGCAAAGATCATGGCGAAGCGAGAGGTGGACCAGCCTTTGCTTACAGCTTCGTTTCTATCAACGGACCGGTCGTAAGGCTCGATGGCGTCGACGGTTGGAGCCTGCGCACGCACGACCGGGCTACTGGGGGAGCTCCGCAATTCGCGCAGCGGCTCTACTCGTTCGGCCAGGTCTTCAATATCTGTGGCGGCGCCATTCCCAGTTTCTACAAGCTTTATTTCGCCAGATTTTGTTTCGCCAGCTCTTGTTTCGACGGCTTTCGGTTCGAGCGCGGGACTTTCGCCGTGAGTCGTTTCGAGCAGCGCGGAGCCACGAGACGACGCGCGCACCTCTTCGTGCATCGCTTTTGCCTTCGCCGCGGCGAGAGGCCTTCGGGTTCTTTCTCCAGGCGCGATCTCTTCACGAGCCGCGCGTTGCCATAGCTCACGCGCGACCGGCTGCGAAATAAATTGCGAACCAACTTCCAGAACCGCTGCGGGCGATTCGCGCTGCGCCGCGACTTGCGGCGTGGCTGCAAAAACTGGTGGAGTTGGCAGAGTTGGCGGAGCTGATCGAGATTGTTCGGGCGCCTTCGCCGGAAGGTAGGGCACCGCGACGGTGGGTTCGATCACGCCTTCCGGCCCATCTATCTCGGCGAGCCAGGCTTGCAGTATGTCACGCGATGACGCGGAAAGTTCCGTGAAGCAAAGGCCACCGGATTTTCCACTGGCGTCCGTCCAGACCATTCGCGCCTGACCTTCCATGCGCCTGACGGCATCAATCGCCGCGGCAAAATGCACACTAAGCCCCGCGGCTACGGGATTGATCAGGTGAAACCGCATCCCGCCTTCGGAGACGTCCTTAATCATGCCACCATTTTCACGGCCAAATTCCAGATACACGAGTTGCGGAGGCTTGCGCCTGCGGCTTTGACGCCTCTCGGTGGTGAGTGTTGAAGACATAATCGTCGGCGGACAGCCGCCACAGTTATCTTACTACCACAGAATGCGTCATTGGATGGCAGGGATTGCAGGGAAAACTTGATTCCTGGGTGAGCGAAGGGTCCGCGCGGAAATTTCTTCCCTCGGATGGCCCATGCGGCGCGTCCAAAATCGGCTTGGAGCGCTTCGTAACCCGCTCAACTGATTAGCTTTGCAGTGGAAACACACATTCTCGCACCTGTGGCAGTTGGCGTGCGCATCCATTCCTTCCCAGCCGAAGTCTAATAACAGGAGGAACTGCGAGTGATGCGTTTTCGTGTAATTTTATCGCTAATGACCATGGCTCTAGCTTGCTTCACGGTCGCCGTGTGGACTTCGTCGCTGCCTGCTGACGACCGTCAGAACATCCCGAACAACGACGACTCCCCTCATCAGGAATTCGAATAATAGTACGCTGAACTCCTGATACCGCTCCGGCTTCAAGCAGCGTAAGCTTCGCGTGATTCAGTCTGTTTAACCGAACCCGAGGCCCCTGAATGCGCACCACCCTGAGACTGGTTCTGCCCCTGATCTTCAGCGTGGCCGTGGTGTCTCTGCTTTTTGCCACCTATCAGGTGCGTACGCAGCGGCGGGCGTTGCGCAATGATTTATCGCGGCGCGCGGAAATTCTTGGGGATAGCTTGCAGGAGAGCGTCGAGCAGATTCTCGACCACGGCAGCGATAAAGGTTTGCAACGCCTGGTCGATCGGTTTGGGCAGCGGGAACATTTAAAGGGTGTGGCGCTGTACGATCCTGCGGGAGTCGTGATTGCCATCACGCCTGCGCTCGATCCCACTTTCCGTTCGCGCCCGGCAGTGGCGAATAAAGCCGCGCAGCAAAATGCCGGTGTCGGCGATTTCGTTCACGACCAGCCCGTGCACATTTATGCCTTGGCCGTCCATCGCGATGGCCAAGTGGCGGGAACGCTGGCGGTGTTTCATGACACCACCTACATTGACGATCAGGTGGCGCGCACACTGCGCGATTCGCTGGTGAACGCCACGGTGCAGACCGTACTGATTGCCGGTCTCGCTTTGATTCTGGTGCGCTGGACGTTGACGGGCCCGCTGACGCGCACGGCCAACTGGCTGCGCACCTTGCGCACGGGAGAAACGCAAGCTGCGCAAGCGAATCTGCCGGAAGGCCCGCTCTTCGATCAAATTCACAAAGAAGTTACGCACTTGGCGCGCGATCTGAAGGACGCGCGAGCTACCGCGGAAGAGGAAGCGCGGCTCCGCGAATCCAACGTTTCCATTTGGACGGCCGAACGGCTGCGCGTGAGCCTCAGCAGCAAATTGCAGAACAAGCCCCTTTTTGTGGTGGCCAATCGCGAGCCGTACATGCACGTGTATAACGAAAAAGACCGCTCCATCCAGGTGCTGGTGCCGGCTAGCGGCTTGGTGACCGCCCTCGAGCCGGTGTTGCTCGCTTCGGACGGCACCTGGGTGGCGCACGGCTCGGGCAGCGCCGACCGCGAAATGGTGGATGATCACGATCATCTCCGCGTGCCACCCGATCATCCAACGTACACGCTGCGGCGCGTTTGGCTCAGCGAAGAAGAAGAAAAAGGCTACTACGAGGGATTCGCTAACGAAGGACTTTGGCCCCTTTGCCACATCGCGCACACGCGGCCGATTTTTCGTCCGCAGGATTGGCAGCACTATCAACAAGCCAACCGGCGCTTTGCCGACGCCGTGCTCGAGGAAATGCAGGGCCACGAATCGCCGATCGTGCTGGTGCAGGATTATCATTTCACCCTGCTCCCGCGAATGATCAAGGAAGCGCGCCCGGATGCGCGAGTAGCTATTTTCTGGCACATCCCTTGGCCCAATCCGGAAGTTTTTGGCATTTGTCCCTATCAGCGTGAACTCGTCGACGGCTTGCTGGGCGCGGACCTCGTTGGCTTCCATACCCAGTCGCATTGCAATAATTTTCTGGAGACGGTGGATCGCGCGGTGGAGGCCATGACCGAATGGGATCGCTTCGCCGTGAATCGCCAGGGCCACGTTACGCTGGTGCGGCCGTATCCCATCAGCGTGGCGTTTCAGGAGCCGACGCTCGCGGTGAATGAATCGCGAAATGGGGGCGCGGAGCGGGCCGCACTCTGCGCGGAATTGGGCATCGAGGCCTCGCTGCTCGGCGTGGGTGTCGATCGCGTCGATTACACCAAGGGAATTCTGGAACGCTTCCGCGGCATCGAACGCTTTCTCGAAATAAACCCGGCCTACCAGCGACGCTTTTCTTTCGTGCAGATTGGAGCGCCCAGCCGCACGGATATTGAACGCTATCGGCAATTCCTGGAAGAAGTGACCAATGAAGCGGATCGCATCAATGCGCGTTTTCAGGCCGGGCGCTGGAAACCCATCGTGTTGCTGAAAAAACATCACAGCCACGATGAAATCTCGCGTTATTACCGCGCCGCAAACGTATGCATGGTCACTTCGCTGCACGACGGCATGAATCTGGTCGCCAAGGAATTCGTGGCCTCGCGCGACGACAACCGCGGCGTGCTGATTCTGAGCACCTTCGCAGGGGCCGCACTCGAACTCACCGACGCGTTGCTGGTAAATCCCTACGACGTGCAGCAATTGGCGGACGCCATTTTGCGCGCGCTCAACATGCCAGACGACCAGCAGACCGAACGCATGCTGCGCATGCGCCACAACGTCCGCGAGCACAATATCTATCGCTGGGCCGCCAATCTGCTCTCCGACCTCACGGAAATCCGCATCGATGCGCCGGACCGTGTGGAAACATCTTCCTCCTCGGAAATATCCACCCAAGCCGCGCGCGCCTAGTCAGGCTCTCTTTCGCCGACTCTCAACTCCTAAAGTGTTCCCGATGCTGGCGCAGCAGGAACTGGTCCGTCATCCCAGCGATGTAGTCGCATACCACCACGTGGCGCGGCTCGGCCAAAGTCATCTCTTCGTATGCCGCCGGCATACTCCCCGGCGCTCTCAGATATAAACCGAACAGCTCTTCCAAACAATACACCGAACGGTCCCGCTCCTGCGTAATGGCCGGATGATCGTAGATACGTGCAAATAAGAAACGCTTTAGCTGCGCGTTTCCGCGCCCGGCGGATTCGCTGAAGCCCGCCAGCCTCTTGGGAGCTAGCCGTATGTCCTCCGTGCTGACCGCCCCGGAAAGTTGCACGCGCTCCCTAGTCGTCTCGATCAAATCCGTGGCCAGCGTATCGAGGACGCGTTTCAGTGCCTCATTGAATTTCAGTTTTTCAAATTTCGCATGGTCGAGCTTATTCCACGGAGCGTCGCCGCGCGATGGATGCTCCGCATCCACTTCCGCGTAAGCCTGTCCAAAGAGCGGAACCTCTTCCCGCAATGCCGAGGTGTCCAGTAACTCGGCTTCCCGCGCGTCGTCCAGGTCCGCGGTGTTGTACGCGATTTCGTCTACGCAATCGATCAGCTGCGCCTCGAGCGGAGGTCGCAGCTCCAGCAGATACTCAGCCAGTTGCGGAAACTGTCCGGCGGCGTAATCGCGCGAATGTTTGATGATCCCTTCGCGCACTTCAAAGGTGAGATTCAAGCCGGGGAAATCGAGATAGCGCTGTTCGAAATGTTCGACGATATGCAGCGCGTGCAAATTGTGATTGAAGCCGCCGCCGTGCTGGCGCATCAGCTCGTCAAGCTTGCTTTCGCCGGCATGCCCAAACGGCGGATGCCCGATATCATGTACCAGCGCCAAAGCCTCCGCGAGTTCGGCGTTGGCGCCCAGCGCTCCGGCCACCGTCCGCGCAATCTGCGCAACCTCGATCGTGTGCGTCAGGCGATTGCGGAAATGATCGGAGTAGCGGGTGGTAAAGACCTGCGTCTTCGCCTCCAGCCTGCGGAAAGCCCGCGAATGAATGATGCGGTCGCGGTCGCGTGCGTATTCGGTGCGATAGCGATGCGTTTTTTCCGGAAAGCGCCGCCCGCGGGAATTTTCTGCCCGCATCGACCACGAGGCCGGAGGATGTAAATTTTCGGCGGGCGTTTTCGCGGCTGGAACAAGCATAGCTCTTCTCCGCCTGCGGATTCAGGCTTGCCGGACTCCGCGCTGGCGCGGAGCTCCAGCTGAAAAAGATGTTTGGTCCGCGTGGAACACAGAGCGGCTCATTTGTGCACCGGCATCACGGGTTAGGCGCTGCGGCCTCCGCCTCAGGACTTCGGCGGAATGCTCTCGAGACCACGATCCGCTTCATCGGAAACCGAGGCTTCCGGATAATCCTTTTTCACTTGCTGGTATAAACCGACGGCCTCTTGGGGGTTGGACTTGCGCAATAATGCCGCCAAATCGAGCAGCACTACCGCCCGCGGCACCAACACCGTAGGCTTGGCAGCCAGCGCGCGCAAAATTTGGATCGCCTCATCCGGCTTGCCGCTGCGCTCGTCGATCACCGAGATCTGGTATTGCGCCATGGCTGCGAGTTCGGCGTCGCTTCCGGCGCTGATTTTTTTCAGCTCTTCGAGGGCCTGATTTTGCTTCTCGAGATTTTCGTAGCACAGCGCGGCGTAGTAACGTGCCAGCTTTCCCGGACTCGTCCCGGGATATTTATCTGCCGCGGCTAGAAATTTCGGAGCGGCGTCTTGCGCCCGCGCCGCCTCGTCCTGATACACCGGCTCATTCGGATCGGCGCCTGGCTCCGCCGTGCCGGCGATCCGCGCGCTGTAAACCTTCATCGCCGCGTCGAGGTCCAGGTTCGCTTTGGCGGTCTGCCGTTCGTGATAGAGCGTCCAGCCGCCGTACACGCACCCCACCAGAACCAGCATCATCACGACGATGGTGGCTAATTGACTGTGCGAATAGACCGCCTCAGCCCCATGCTCCAACGTTTCCTTGATCTTGTCCTGCTTCAGTTCTTTGCGCGAAATATGCTCGGTCACAAACCCTCTCCTGCTCGACAACCTGCCATCCTAGCATACCAAAACCGCCGCCCACGAATGTCCGCGGCCTCAATAGCGCAGACAACTCTTGTCTGCGTGATTTTCGCAGCCTCAGCGCTATCTCGCATCGCGAAAGGGCCAACTGGCCCTGTCAGTGGACTTTGGTAACATCGTGATTCCAGATGCCTTGTTCGTCGATATAAAATTTACAAAATTGTTCTTGACAATATAACTACCTATTTGGTATATTCCTGATTGTAGAAAAGTACGTCTCGCCAAACGTCGGCACTCCTTTCAAATTGAATTTAATAATGACTGATGTAAGTTTTGTCATCGGCCCGGGTACTGGAGCGGCGTAGTAACCAGTAACACATCATATGTCCCCGATAACTCCTGTGAAATCAATACTTACAAAAATGTATTAAAACAAACGATTTTAACCTCCTCTAGAATGAACAACTTACGCGAAACCCTAGGGGGTAGGCCGCACCTTGGCAAGGTCTCTTTGCTCTCCCGCATTGCTCCTGTGAGATACTGGCGCCGATTTACGCCATGCCATCCCACAAATGAACGCGCTCTCCGCCTGCATCATCACTTTGAATGAGGAGAAACACCTCGCGCGAGCGATTGCCTCACTCGCGTCCGTCACCGACGAAATTGTGGTGGTGGATGCCGGCAGCACGGATCGGACCGAGGAAGTTGCTCGGCAGCACGGCGCGATATTCCTCTCGAGTCCCTGGACGAATTACGCCGAACAGAAGAATTTCGCGGCACAGAAAGCTTCCGGCGATTGGATTTTTTCTCTCGATGCCGACGAGGAGTTGACCACCCAGCTGCAGGCTTCCCTTTCCGCGTGGAAGCGGCAGCAGCCGCAATTTCAGGTCTACGAAATAGCGCGGCGCGCACGGTATCTCGGTGCGTGGATTCGCCACTCCGGTTGGTATCCGGATTTCCAGCGCCGCCTGTATCGGCGCGACGCCGCACAATTCACGGGAATCGTTCACGAAGCGCTGCGATTCAGCGGCGCGACGGGACGTCTGCAAGGCGATTTGTTGCATTACACCATCGATACGTTCGCCGAACATGAAGACAAAGTGGAACGCTACACCACGCTGGCGGCGCAACAAATGTTCGCGGGCGGCAGGAAAAATTGGCGCGCGGCGCTGTGGTTTGGGACGCCCTGGAGTTGGGTGCAGAACTATTTTCTGCGCGGCGGCATGCTGGATGGCTATCGCGGCGCATTGATCGCACAAATGGCGGCCCGCTCCGTGCGCCTGAAATATCGCAAACTCGGCGAGTTGGTGCGCGCGGATGAGGACGCGAAGTGAATATTCTTTATGCCGACCTCGAACGCGAATGGCGTGGCGGGCAAAGTCAGGCGCTGCTGACGCTCCGCGGCCTGGGCGCGGCGGGGCATCACGTCGAACTCCTGGCCGCGCAGAAATCGCCTTTAGCCCAGCGTTCCTCCGCCGAAGGGATTACGGTCACTCTGGTTCCCAGATTCGCGCTCCGCGCCGCAGCCGCCGGAAAGATTCGCAGCTTGCTCGACGACGGTCGCTTTGCCTTGCTGCACATGAATGAGCCGCACGCATTGACCGCGGCTTGGCTCGCCGGCGCTCACAATCGAGTACCGCTGCTGCTCTCTCGCCGCATTGGTTTTCCGCTGCAAACCAATTGGGTGTCGCAAGCGCGCTTTCGCGCGGTCACGCGCTTTCTGCCCAATAGCCAGGCTGTCGCGGAAAGTTTGCTGCGCTGCGGTATTGTACGGAATCGCATCTCCGTGGTGAACGAAGGTGTCGAAATTCCGCCGCCCACTACCTCCAGCCAGCGCGCGGAATCGCGCCATCATTGGGGCGTCGGCGATGAGCACTTCCTATTTGGTTGCGTCAGCGTTTTCGTGAAAGAAAAAGGCCAGCGCCATTTGATCGATGCGCTTTCGCAATTGCGCGCAACACATCCGAATGCGCGGCTTCTGCTCGCCGGCGATGGCCCTTGCCGCGCGGAACTTGCGGCGCTGACGAAGAAACTCGGTCAGGAAGACGCATTGCTCACGCCAGGCTTCGTACAAGACGTCGCTTCCGTTTACGCCGCGCTCGACGCTTTTGTGTTTCCCTCGGAATTCGAGGGTCTTGGTACAGCGCTACAGTCCGCGATGGCGCTGGCGATTCCCGCGATTTCCACCGCTCGCGGCGCGCTCGGTGAGGTGGTCACGAACAACAAGACCGCCCTGGTGGTGGAACCGGATGGCGCGGAATTCGCCGCGGCCATGCAACTCCTGATGGATGATCCGGCATTGCGCCAACGGCTCGGCGAAGCGGGCCGCCGGGAGGTTGCCGCGCGATTTTCCGCCCAGCGCATGGTCGAGAATACGATTAAGGTCTATGAGGAAGTGCTGCGCGAGGCGCGGAAAGAGTAGAAAACGGAAGAAATAAAAAAGGAACGAAATAAAAGAGGAAGCGCCGCGCGGCTCTTTCTCCGCTGCGGCGCCTCCGAATACCTTTACTTCTGGCCTCTTACTTCTTACTTCTTACTTCGCGCTAGTTTTCTGACTTCTGTTCCAGACGTTCCCTCCCTTCCGCTCGTCTTCTTACAGATCAAGCTATCTTGGGGATTGAACTACCCATCGCCCTTTTGGTTCGAGGAACTCCAACCCAATGGCAAAGCCGTCGCCTTGCACTGGTTGGCAGTAAGCTACTCGAGCCGAGGAGCGAAATTCTCCGGTGCGCGAGACGAACGTCAGCTTCTCGTTCGGATCCCAGCGGCGCACACTCATCACCCGCGCGCCACGCGCACTCACATTTTCCGTAAAGGTCGATTCCGAGCCGGGAACGCGCCGATGCCCATCGAGTACCACGGGTATCTCCATCGGAATGCGCGCATCCGCACGGTGATGTTCGACCACCGCCCGGCGAGACATGCGCTGTCGCACGTTCATAAGCAAGCCGCAATTCGCGCCAGATTTTGCACCCCGCCGCCGCGATTTTTCATGCCGTAGAGCGCGCGGTCCGCGGCGCCCAGCAGCTTCTCTGGGGTATCGCCGTCTTCGGGAAAGGCCGCTACTCCGGCGCTAACGGAAAGCGCTGGCGACTCCGCTTCTGCCGCCATGCGTTCTCGAATGCGGCTAACCACGCGATTAGCAATGTCCGGACCGGCTTCCGGCAGCACCAGCGCAAATTCGTCTCCGCCGTAACGCGCTGCTGTATCGATGGCGCGCGAGTGACTGCGCAGAATTTTTCCGAGCCGTACCAGCGCCCGGCTGCCCGTCAGATGCCCGTAGCGGTCATTGATCGCTTTCAAACCGTCCATGTCCAACAGCACGATGCTAAAAGGCCGCTGCGTGCGCCGCGAGCGATCGAGTTCCGCTTCCAGCACACTGATCAGCCGGCGGTAATTTCCCAGCCCCGTCAACGAATCGCTGACCGCCATGGTGCGCACCTGATCAAACAGCCGCGCCTGATCCAGCAGCGCTCCGGACAACATCACCACGTAACCGGCCGTCTTGCTCAACTCCGCCAGGAAAAATGGTCCGTCGAACATATGCGTGGAAAACGCCGCGGAAAGGTGGCAGACGACGTTTAGCGCAGCCACCGCGAACAACGTGTAGTCATAGAGTGTCGAAGCGTTCTTATTGGAAGCGATGCGCTGGTAGAAGCTGATCGCCGCCAGCAGGAAGAGCACGCCCGGCAGTAAATCCCACGGGCGCGACAGAATATTCTGCGCGTGTGCCAAAGGAGCGGAGGGCGCAGCCAGAAACGCCGCACTGGTCACATATGCCGCGATGGCCACCACCAGCAAAGCCGCAGCCGTTTCTTTGCTCGGCTGGCGCGCCGTGGGCATATAGCGCTCCACCGCGATAGCCGCCAGCAACATCACCGCAAGCAGCGTCCGACTGACCATCCAGCCCAGCGGAATGTGCAACAGCGCGGCAGGCCCGCTCGCCAGCAAGTTGTCCAGTCCGAAATACGCCACCGCCTCGATAATCCCGGAAAGCACGAAACCAAATGCCAGGATCAGCACGGTGCGGTCGTGCGTCCCCCGAAAACGTACCAAGGCGTTCGCTGCGTAACAAAAGCTCAGCAGCGTCCCGCCCACTTCCAGATACAAATAGGTTTCCGGCGAGCAGAAGGCCCCTGACTGCCGCAAATAAAAAATCGCGCCCAAGAAGATAAGCACCAGTGCTGCCGCTGCGGCGATGAGAATCCGCGAGTGCAAGCCAGCGGCATGAGACGAGACTTTGCCCGTCGCGCGCTTGGCAGGGCCCACAACGGGCTCCGTGGGGAGATCTGCGGAGATTTGTGCAGTGGTGAACATCGCGCCCTGTACCGCGGGTGTAGCCGAGGCATAGTGGTCCACAGGGGCAGTTGCGGCTGCCTCACTGTGAAACTCGGTCATCTTGCCCCAACCACCCACGAACCCCCCCAATTGCCTACGAAAAACGGACAACTCCCAAGGATTGCAAGTTGGTGCCCTTTTCTGGCCTAATTTGAGTGTTTGTAGATGATTGATATAGAACGACTTACGTTGCAGTCCCAAAAATCCAAAAGCTGGCCGTGCTAGCCGCGAGACGGCCCAATCGGCATCCGAATCGCCGATAAGGGAATTATCATTTTTGTTTCGTTAGAGTTACCCGACCCTAGGGGCAGTATCATGGCCACCGATAGCCAGTGTCTCAGGCTGAGACAGTCTCACGTTCTGGTACACACTAGCTGTGCTCGTTTTGGAGGCTACAACTTCGGTTTCGGAGGTGGCAGCTCCCGCGCTACCACGGTGTCTCTGAATCCGCAGGCGTTGTGCGATCCGTCGCAGAACGGTTTATTCGCTGATTGCCCGCAACGGCACAATCCGATGGCGGTCCGTCCCGCCAAGCCGAAGACATTTCCCTGCGGGTCCACGACTTCAAAGTCGCCTTCGACGCGGATTGAGCCGTTATTACCGATGGTAATTTTTGTTGCAGCCATATCCATCCTTTGATTCGAGATTATTTGTGAAGTAGCAAATGACCAGTCGCGAGTGCGTTCCTGCGCCGCGTTAGTGCTGCTCGTTATTGCGCCCCTTGTTGCGGACGTTGTTACGCACGTTGTTGCCCAACTCGCTGCATCGCGATCTGACGAGACGCGGTCTCCGGCTTAATATTTCGGAACACTGGGATCCACTTCATCCGACCACGCCAAGATGCCTCCCGTAAGGTTCAGGACTTTTTTGAACCCAGCCTTGCGCAGAAAATCCACCGCTTCCGCCGAGCGCTTTCCGCTACGGCAGTGGGCCACGATCTCTCGAGAGGAATCGAGTTCGTGCACGCGCCGCGGCAATTCGCCCAGCGGAATCAGATGGCCCTTCAAATTGCAAATTTGAAATTCGTGCGGCTCGCGCACATCGAGAATGAACAAATCGTCCCCACGATCGAGCCGGGCTTTCAACTCTTTCGGTGTGATCTCTGGCACGTGTAAATTGACCTCCGGGGCTTCTTCTCCGCGTACGCCGCAGAATTCGTAATAGTCGATCAGCTTGTTGATGGTCCGGTGCTCTCCACACATCGGGCACGTGGGATTCTTGCGCAGCTTCAATTCGCGAAATTTCATTGCCAGCGCGTCGAACAGCAGCAGGCGCCCGGATAGGCTGTCGCCGGTCTTCAGCAGCAGCTTGATGGTCTCCATCGCCTGAATCGAACCAATAATCCCCGGCAGCACGCCCAACACGCCGCCTTCGGCGCAAGAGGGCACCAAGCCCGGCGGAGGTGGCTCCGGATACAAGCAGCGATAGCAAGGTCCATCGGGCATGCCGAAAACGGTGGCCTGCCCTTCAAAGCGAAAGATCGAGCCGTAAACGTTGGGCTTGCCCAATAGAATGCAAGCGTCGTTCACCAGATAGCGCGTGGGAAAATTATCCGTGCCATCCACAATCACATCGTAGTCTTTGAACAGCTCCAGGGCATTCTCGCTGGTCAATTTTGTTTCATACGCCACAATCTCAATGGCGGGATTCAAATTTGACAGCCGCTCGCGCGCCGCCTCGGATTTGAATTTGCCAACATCGCTGGTACCAAACGTCACCTGGCGTTGTAGATTGGTGAAATCGACCACATCGAAATCCACCAGTCCCAGTTTCCCCACGCCGGCCGCGGCCAAATACAGCCCCAGCGGCGCGCCCAGCCCGCCCGTGCCAATCAGCAGCACCTTGGCATTTTTCAGGCGCAATTGCCCGTCCATCCCGACTTCCGGCATGATCAAATGTCGGCTGTAGCGCAGAATTTCCTCTTTAGACAGCGACGTAGCCGGCTGCGCTCCTGCTGCCGGCGCTACCGGAATTTCTGTTTTCGTAGCCATGGTCAGCGGACTCTCCCACCGGCAATCGAAGGCACGATGCTCACGGTGTCTCCATCTTTCGTAACCGTCTTCTCTTTCGCCAAATAACGAATGTCCTCGTCATTCACATAAACGTTCACGAAGCTGCGCAACTGTCCATCTTCCGTAAACAAATGTTTCTTGAGATCGGCAAATTGCGTGGTCAACTGCGCCAGCGCTTCCCCCACCGAACCCGCCTGCACTTCCGTGGAGTCGCGCTTGCCGGCGTAGGCTCGCAGCGGCGTCGGAATCATCACTTTTACAGCCATACTCGCACTCCCTTTTGTAATCCTTTGAAATCAGATGTTCGAGGCGATGCTATCGATGCACTCGCACGTCGGCGCGTCCGACCCCAATGTATACGCCTAGGCGGTAGCGCTGTTGCGTTCGTTTTTACCACCGGAATTGCCCGCCCCATCTCGCACTTCAATGCTCTCAGAGCAAAACTCTTGCCGATCGTCGTTCAAGCGCCAAGAGGTCATCTCCTCCGGCGTACCGTTCGCCACGCTGACGATGATGTAGCTGTACCACGGCCACGCATGCTCGCGATCGTATTGGCTGGGACAAGCCGGATGGTCCGGATGCGAATGATACCAGCCCACGACTTCCAACGCCTTCTCTCGCGCAGCTTTCTCGGCCTCGCGCACATCTTCCGAGGTTACCGAAAATCGGTTTTGCGGGCTATCCTCCCGCCGGTTTATCAGCGGATATAAACCCACAATCTCCCGGACGATTTTTTGCCCGTCGAGCAACTCTTCGCGCCCGAGCAGCGCGCCGCAACACTCATGCGGATAGGTCTGTACTCCATGCTTGCGAATTTTCTCCGCCAAATCCGAGGTAATGGTAACCGGTGCCGTAATTTCCATGAAGTCTCCTACTGCGGTGCGATAAATCTTATGTCTTGGAATGCGGTTAGAAGGCTCGCGCGCGGCGGCGACCGCTCGGCAAGCTATTCCTCCCAGAACCGCTCATTCAGATATTTTGCCGCGGAGTCCGCGAAAACCGTAACGATTACGGCCTGCTCATTTTGCGGAATGCGCGCAGCCACTTGCAAGCTCCCGAGCAACGCAGCGCCCGCGCTAGGACTCAGCAGCAAGCCCTCTTCTCTCGCGGCCCGCTTGACGATCTTGTATGCGCCTTCCGTACTAATCCGCAAGTTCTCATCGGCCAGCGCTTCATCATAAATCGCCGGACGCATCGCCGTGGCCATATCCTTCCAGCCTTCGAGGCCGTGAAAGGGCCCGTCGGGCTGCAGACTGATGCAGCGAATTCCGGGCTGCAATTCCCGCAAGCGCCGCGTCGTGCCCATGAAAGTGCCGCTGGTGCCCAGCCCCGCCACAAAATGCGTAATACGCCCGCCCGTCTGCTCCCAAATCTCGGTCGCTGTCGTGCGGTAATGCGCCTGCCAATTCGCGTTGTTGCTGTATTGATCGGGATAAAAATATTTTTCCGCATCGTCCGACACAATTTCGTGCACGCGCCGAATGGCCCCGTCCGTACTTTCATCCCCCGGCGTTAACACCAGTTCCGCCCCATACGCATGCAACATCTTCTTCCGCTCCGGCGACGCGCTGTCCGGCAGGCACAACTTCACCGGAAAACCCAGCGCCGCGCCGATCATCGCGTAAGCAATCCCGGTATTTCCGCTGGTCGCGTCAATAATCGTCTTGCCCGCACACAGCGCGCCGCTCGCCAACCCCGCCTCAAGCATGCTCAGCGCCGGCCGATCCTTCACCGAGCCGCCAGGATTAAACCACTCGGCCTTGGCGCAAATCTCCACGTGCGCCAACTCGCTCGCAATCCGCTCCATGCGTAACAGCGGCGTATTTCCGATCCGCGCCAGCACGGATTCCCCGACGTGAACACGTTCCTTTGTTTCGCGATGCAGTTGCGGTGAGCTCACCAATCAATCCTTTGAAAGGGCCTCGCAAGGGCGTCCCCGCTCGGCAACCAATTAAATTACTGGAGCCAGTATCTCCCTCGAGTTCGATGCGGACGAGCGAACAGCAAATTTGCCCGATGCCTAGCCATTCGATGCGAACCCATGATTCTTAGTTAGACGCTGAGTTTATCGCAACTTACGGAAATCAGCGCCATTCGATAGGCGAATAGTAGGGTGAATCCTGCGGAGAAAAATACCAGTGCGCGCGGACGGGGTACGCGTCTAGAGAAGTGAAGTCGCCGGCGCTCGTCCGTCCCGCCGATTAAAAGCGGTCGACTTAGAAACTCCTCAGGATAATCTCAGGATTTCTTAGTGCCGCGTATCATTCACGATCGCAGGGACTTATCCCGCCACGAGCGCAGCAGCTTTACAGAGACTGCGGGATTCATTACTCTAAGGCTCCTATGTGGAATGTCGAGGATCGCTTTGCGCCAAAGGCCATTGAAGGGCTGGCGGCCCTGGGTTTTGCGGTGGGCAGCACGCGGGGCGTGGTACGCGTGGAGAAATTCGGCTCTGGCGCGGAATTCCGGCAAGGCACCGACGGGCAGTACCAGATGACCATTCTTCCCACGGTGATGCTGAAGGGCCAGTTCACCCGTTTGTGGGACGCGGGGTACCAAAAATTTCTGCTCACCGACGAGGGGGTAAAACTGCCCGCGCTGGCCACGCACCTGGCGGGACTGCGCAAATTTAACGAAGAACTGCGCACCGCCCTGGGTGTTCCTACGTTTTACAACGAAGCGCTGGGCTCCGTAAGTCAGGTGAGCGTGTACGACCGCGTGAAAGGCCGCAATGGCGACGTGCCGGACAAGACCGTCGGCGCGCACAGCCCAGGCGGCAGTCATTAACCTGCGTGCCGCGCGGCAAATTGCCTGAATCCCTTCGTTCCACGCGTACAACTCCCGCCGGGAAAGGACCTTCTGATGGGTAGAGTCGTGGCGTTCATGGACGATCTTTTTTTTCAAATGAAACTGGCGGAAACCGCCAAGCACCTAGGGATTGAAGTGAAGGTGGCCACGAATGGCGAGGCGCTGCGCACGTTGCTTGAGCCGTTGCCCAAACTCGTTGTCGTGGATTTGAACGCGCGGGGCAATCCCGTCGCCGCAATTCAACAACTGCGCCAAACACATCCGAAGTTGCGGGTGGTGGCGTTTCTCTCGCACGTTCAACGCGAGCTCGCGGCACAGGCGCAGGCGGCGGGGTGCAGCGAAGTTCTGCCGCGCTCCGCGTTCACGCAAAATCTCGCGTCCATTTTGGAAGCGGCGAGAGACTAAATGATTACGGTCGGGCGAGATGGCGCGCGGCATGCTGCGCCTCTGCAAAAATTGCCGTAACTCACGCATTGCAGGGAAGAGATCGGGGTTCGATGAAAAACCTGGGTCATACATGAAGCGACAATTTTGCTGCTGCGTTATTTTTATGGCGTTTTTCGCGGCGTGCAGTTTTGCCCAGGAGTCTAGTTCGGCGTCGACGCCGGCAAGTGCCGCTGTGGCGGCTGGCCCTTATGGCGCTTTGAGCCAGGCGCTCTCTGCCGCCTGCGCGGAGTCGCAGACCGATTTCGCGCAGTTTCTCACCGCCCGCAACAAGCAATCCTTCGCCCGCATGACTCCGGCGGCACGCATCGCGCTGATGAAGCGCTTCGTGCTGCTCAGCCAGCCGGGTAAGGCGAGTACGACGCTGAATCCTTCCGGCCGTCCCACGGTGCGCTGCGAAACGCCCGACGGGGCTGCGGAAATTCAAATCGGCGGCGCGGACCAGCAAGACAATCTGGCCTTCCTGCCGGTGGAACTGCGCGACGCCACGGACACGGCGGGCACGGACGTGGTGCGCGTGAACATGGGGCTGGTGCGCGAAGAGAATCAGTGGAGGCTGCTGTCTCTGGGATTGGTGTTGCTCGATCTTCCGTCGCTCGAAGTGGAGTGGAACTCCGCCGAAATGAGCGCCAACGAAACGGCCGCGCTGGAGACGCTGAAAACCGTGGTCCAAGCCATCGAAACCTATCGCCACACGTACACGCATCTGCCGGAGTCGCTGGCCAAGTTAGGTCCGCCGCCGGCCCCGACCGCCGGCAAAACGAAAGCTAAACCCACGCCCGACGCCGCCGACCTGCTCGATCTGGACTTAGCCGCCGGGATGAAGGATGGCTACGCCTACCGCTATGTGATCGTTGGGGGTAACGCGCTGGGAGCGGTGGCGCAGTTTGAGATGGCGGCTTCTCCCGCGCCTTATGGCAACGCGGGCCAGCGATCCTTTTTTCGCGACGCCAGCGGCGCGATCCACGCGGCCGACCGCAAAGGCGCGGTGGGCAGCGCGACAGACCCCAAAATCGAGTAGCGCAAGTTGGCGTGTACGCTCGCGGATTGGCGCCGCCTGTATTCGTACTCTTGCTGAACGGATCGTTACACTTAAGGGTGTCTGCTTTAGCGACTTCCTTGATTTGCGGCGGAGTTGCTCGCACAATTTGAAGAGGGTCATCTGTTTCTTCCCGCGCGAGCTTAATGCCGGACCGCGTCCCGTAGGTCTCTCGAGGCTGAGGAGACTTGCATGCCGGATCAACCGGCGGAGCGTCGCGGAGCGCCTCGTTACCCGGTAATGATGGACGCGCAAACTACTGACCTAATCACGCGTTCGGTCATTAAGCTGCGGTGTTCGGACATTAGCCGCAGCGGCTGTTATCTGGATACGCTAAATCCCGTGGATCCCGGCATCGCGCTGTGGGTTCAGATGGAACACGGCGGCCGCGTTTTCGAAGCGCAGGCCCGGGTCGCGTACATGGTTTCCCGGCTCGGCATGGGCCTGGAGTTTGCCCTACCTATTCCCGAGGAACAATTCGTGATACTTAACGAGTGGATTGAGGAGGCTGTTGCTTCATCCAAGCCGCTGCCTTCGTCGTTTGGAGTGAGCGCCCCAAGATAGGTTCGCTCCTTTGTGGTGATCTTTAGGGACCGCGGATCCCGCGGCTGGCACTATCTCGTAATTCGCGTTTGTAACCAAAACGATCTGACGCTACTATCGTGCGATTCCTAAATGCGCTCCTCTACGTCTCATTTTCGTGCGGCACTGCTACTCCTGGCGCTCAGCCCGCTTCTGGCGGCTAACGCCCGTGCTCGTCCGCAGAGCGATTCCATGTTTGGGCCGCTGCCTGTGTTCGAGTTTCACAGCGGCTTCTGGCTGAATCTGCATCACACGCTCTATCAGGAAGCCAAGCGACGCATTACTCCCGTGGAACATCAGCCGGGCAAATATGCTCACCCTGTGGACGAAGCAGTGCCCCTGCCGCGGCCGGAGCTCACGCAGACGGAGCAGCGCGCGTGGAACGATGCCGTCAACTATTACGCGGCCAATTACGCGACGCGCGACCTGCTCTTCAGCAACGACCTAATCCTATTGAAAAACCAATTGGGCGATTTTGAAGACTGCGACGAGCTTTCTGGGACGAAGAAGAAGTCCTGCGATGCGGGACTTCCCGCCGACATCACCCGGCTGCTGGAAGCCGCCGGCGCGGTGTACCGCGCGCACATCTGGCCGGAGCACGATCGCGCGAACCGGCGCTGGATCGCGAGCGTCGCGCCGCTGGTGCGGGAACAGGGTGTCGGTCTCTCCGAGCGGCTGGCGTCGATCTACCAAACGCGGTGGCCGAAGAACAAAATTCGCGTGGACGTTTCGGGATTCGCCAACTGGTCCGGCGCGTACACCACGCTCGATCCGCTGCGCGTCACGATCTCCAGCCTGGATCCGCGCAATCAAGGTTCTTCCGCGCTGGAGGTGCTGTTTCATGAAGCCTCGCACGGCATTGCGGAGCCGGTGGAGCAAGCCATTGCCCGCGAATGCAAGCAGCGCGACAAGGCCATTCCGCGCGACCTCTGGCATGCGCTGATCTTTTACACCACCGGCGAGGTGATCCGCCCGGTGATGACCGCGGCAAACGAACGGCCGCCGGAGGCCACGCTGACAGCCGACGGCGGAGACGGCAATATTCCCGGCGGCGGGTACACGCCGTACGCGGTGAAAGAAGGACTTTATCTGCGCGGGTGGGACGATTACCTGAAGGTGCTTACGCACTTTTGGCAGCCGTACCTGGACGGCAACGCGACGTTCGACGACGCGATTGCCCACATGGTCTCGTCGTTGTAGTTGAGGCGGTGGGCGATTTTTGCCTGCACCCATTTGACGCGTTCTCCTCTCTAACACCAAGGAGAACCACATGCCTGCAAAAAAATCTTCAGCGACAAGAAAAAAATCTGGCGCGCGCAAATACGGCCCGGCCGCCGCAAAAAGCGTCAAGTCCGCTGTCCATCGTGAAAAGCGCGGCACGCTCAAGTCCGGCCGGGGCGGAAAAGGCGGCACGGTCACTTCACGCAAGCAGGCCATCGCCATCGGCCTCTCGGAGGCCCGTAAAAAAGGCGCTAAGGTTCCTGCGAAAAAATCTTAAGTAATCGCGGTTCGCCATCCCGGTCGTACCGGGCCGGGCGCGGCAGCAACTTCTCAACGCCCAGTTGGTTTTTGCGGCGGGGGTGGAGGAGGCGGAGGCGGCACGAACTTGGCGTCGTCGACGCTCACGTTTTGCTGCATCTGCTCGACCTGAATGGTAAAGCGATTTCCGGGACGCGCGAGTGTCCACTGGAAGGGTAACTTGATTCCGTCGGACTCGCGATAGTCCGCGTAATCGATCTGCGTCGGGTTGCGCCCTAGCGGCGTCTCGGCGTAGCGCACGAGTCTCACTAGCAGGCCACTCTGCGTATCGAAATACAAGCGCAATGGCGGCACGCCTTCTTTGCGGCCGGTAACCAGGAATGTTTCGTGACCACCGATCTTTTCGCCCTGCTCGACATAGAATTTTTCGTAGCGGGACTTGATATCGATCGGAAAATAAAAGTCCGCGTCGATGCCGGCAGCGGCGTTTTCCGCGGCGGACATGATGTGCGTGCGGCTGGAAACGCTGAGCCAGCCCTGGTGGCCGTCAAACGCGGTGAGGCTGTCGCCATCTTTCAAATGCATCACCGAGAGGCGCTTGTCTGGAGCTTTGGAGTAAACATCCACGGCTACTTTCTGGCCGGCAAAACTGGCGGTTCCTTTGGCAACGCGGCTGGTGATTTTCTGCAGCGCGGCCGCGCCGCCCACAGCGGCAAGATACTTATCGAGCAGTTGATCCGCGGGAGGCAACGCAGCTTTGGCGCTTTCGTCCGGTTGTTCCGTCGGAGCAGTTTCTTCGGCGCTGATGACCGGCGTGGCGATGGGCTCCGCAGCGCCGCGATGGCACGAGTAGCAGGTCACTTCACGATGGCCTTCGAAGTTGTTTTTGTTGATGGCCATCATCATGGTGATCATCTTGCGCGCCATGAGTTTGGGTTTTTTGTCGTCCTTCTCGAATGCGCTTCGAACGTGGCAATATTCGCATTCAACGCCGAGCGAAGCGGTGATGAACTGCATCGAAGGGATTAACTGGTCCGCGGGAATATCCTTGAGCACTTCAATATTCTTGAACTGTTGCGCGGCGGTTTTTGGCACGACGTCTGAGGGCGGCGCTTGCGCGCGCGTGGCGTGCGAGGCGAGAAGTGCCGCAAAAGCGGTTGCGGCGAATACAAGTGCAAGTGTGAATCGGTATTTCAAGAAAAATCGGCGCGCGCGCCAGTGGCTCATCAGTTGGTCTGCTCCTATGCCCGAGACAGTGTAGCAAGAGAAGTTTATCCGCGCGGAAAATTGGGGAAGAAATACAGGTACTTCAGGCCGCGGAGATCTCGCCTTTTTTGGCGAGCGCGGTAATGCGGTCGGCGGCGCGAAACGCCAGAGCTTCGATGGTCATAGTCGGTTGACCGCGACCGGAGGTCACCAGGCTGCTGCCGTCACACAGAAAAAGATTTTTTACGTCGTGGGTGCGGTGATCGGAGTTGATGACCGAGGTTTTCGGGTCGTTGCCCATGCGGCAGGTGCCCAGGAGGTGCACCGCAAATTCCTGCTCGGAAACCGGGAAGGTCCATTTTTTCTTGGCGCCGGCGGCTTCCAGCAACTCCACCGAGCGGTCGCTGAGAAATTTGGACAATTTGAGATCGTCGGGATGATCCTTGTACGTCATGCGCAGCGCCGGCAAACCCCAGGCGTCTTTCAATTCCGGATCGAGTGAAAAACTGTTGCTCGCCACGGGCAGCGAGGTGCCGTGGCCCATGACTTCCATGGTGCGACTGAAATTGTTCTGCAGCACCGATTTGAATTCCTTGCCCCAGCGCGGCGTGCCCGGGGGGAGCAAACCCATGGCGAAATTGATCGGGGTCACGTCAAAGCGGGCGTCGAGACCGCCGCCGCCGTAGAATCCCAGTTTTTGCGTGTCCAATTCATAGAAGTCATGCAGGATGCGACTTACGGCAAAACCCTTGTAGTCGTTTAGCGGTTCATCGAAGACGCCGATGGCGATCGAGCCGCTGTTGAGCATCAGGTGCTTGCCAACGATGCCGCTGGAATTGGCAAGGCCATTGGGAAATTGTTTGTTGGCAGAAAGCAGGAGCAGGCGCGGAGTTTCCGCGCCGTTGGCGCAGACGATCACCGCTTTGGCTTTTTGTAAATGCGTATTGCGCTGGGCGTCGAAATAAAGGGCGCCCGTGGCGCGGCCGCGCTCGTCCAGTTCGATGCGATGAACGTAAGAGTTCGGCCGGATTTCACACTTGCCGGTGCGTTCCGCCATGTGAACGGCGGTGGCCAGCGAGCTGGATTTGGCGCCGACCTCGCAGCCAAATGCCAGACAGAAACCACAATTCACGCAGGCGCTACGTCCCGGCCGCGGCTCGGAAAGAATGGCCATGGGCGCGGGAAAAGGATGCCAGCCTAATTGCCGGGCGGCGCGCTCGAAAATAACTCCCGAGGATTTCACCGGCAGCGGCGGCATGGGATACGGCTTCGAGCGCGGAGGATCAAACGGGCTGGCGCCAGCGAGTCCCGAGACGCCGATCTCCCATTCGACTTTCGTGTAGTACGGCTCGAGGTCGTTGTAAGTGATCGGCCAATCGACAAAGTCTGCGCCGGGAATTGCGCCGAGCTTGCTGCGTTCGATGAAATCAACTTCGTGCAGGCGCCAGAAATTGGCGGTGAAGTGCACGCTGGTGCCGCCAACCAGACGGCCGTAGACCAACGCGCGCTGCTGTTTGGCTTTATCCTCGGGTGTCTTGCGAAAAGTGTTGGGTTGCAGCTTGGGATGATTGGTGAGCAGATCTTCCTGAAGAACTTTTATTTCGTCGTGAACGAAATCAGATTCCGTGAGGTACGGGCCCTGTTCGAGGACCACCACCCGGAAACCGTGGCCAGACAGTTCTTTCGCAAGAATACCGCCCGCCGCGCCAGAGCCGATAATCACGAAGTCGACTTCGTCGAAGGTTTGGTACTTGGGCGTATCGAGCTTCATTTTGCTTTCTCGGCGGCGGTCGAGGGGCTCCAGCCAGGATAGTCTTTGTCGTAGAAACCGAATGGCGATTCAAACGAGTGGCTGGCTTCGCGGCCGATCAGTTGCCATCCCACGCCGCTGCGGTTGCCGGCGTACTCAGACTCGGGATCGATCAGGAAAGCGGCGATGGTGTGGGTCCTCACGGTATCGAAGAAAGACGGTTGGCCGGAGGCGGGCCGGTTGCGCCGGCGAGGTGGCGGGGTATCACCGCCGACGGAACGAAGAAACTGGTCCTGCTGTTCGATCGAAGCGGTGGAAAATTTCTCAGTTCCGGGGAACATCGCATGGAAGTCTCGCTGCAATTGCGGCAACCCGTCACGGTAGATCGGCTGCGTGTCGGCGGCGACGGTCATCAGCACGCGATCGATGAAATAGACCGCGCCGGCCTCCGTCGCACCGGGAGAATCATCGGAAGGGATGATGCGCGATGAAATCGCGGTGACTTCCACGGCTTGCTCGGTGGAAAAAAAATCAAATTTCGGCGGAGTGCTGGAAATCGCAGCGGAGCGGGCGTGCGCGCTGGCGGCCATAGCTCCCGGCCAATTTGCCGAAAGCCACGCGGCGCCCAATCCCGAGCCCGCACTGACGAGAAAACTGCGACGGTCAAGCTGCATCATTTCCCCTGTTGTTCATTAGGACTGTCACCATGCGAGTGTCTGGGACTGTAGGCTGGGAAGCGCATGTCGTCAAGACCAAATCGCGAATAGCCGGAATCGATAATGTAGTTGCAGGCGGCGCACGGTTTGCCGAGAGCTTTACGAATGTTATAGGATTCGCCAGAAAATCCCGGAATTCCGTGGGCGCGGCTTGCAGAGACTTCGCAAAAGCCGCTGCGTTTGAGACACTGAACCAACACTTATGGCGACATTTACAGGGGGCATCGGAACCGGCGGCAAATGGCTGCTGGACAAAATCGTCGGCGTGATCGCGGCGACAGGCATCAATCCCAACGTCCTCACCTTTTTTGGCTTGCTGGTGAATTTTGCGGCGGCCGCAAGCTTTGCGGTTGGAAATTTCCGTACCGGCGCGCTGATTATTTTTTTCGCCGGCTTCCTGGACATGCTGGATGGGCAAGTGGCACGGCGGCAGAAGCGCGTGACGGCGTTCGGCGCGTTTTACGATTCCACGCTGGATCGCTATGCGGATATGGCGCTATACATGGGGCTGCTGGTGTATTACTCGGTGAGCGGGCGTACGCCTTACGTAGTGTTGTCCGCGGTGGCCACCGCTGGGTCGGTGATGGTCAGCTATGCGCGAGCTCGAGCGGAGTCGCTCATTCCGCTATGCAAAGTTGGATTCATGGAGCGGCCGGAACGGCTGGTGCTGCTGATCATCGGCGGATTGTTCGGCAGCATGGGTCCGGTGTTGTGGGTGATCGCCGTTATCTCCACCATCACGGTGATTCACCGTATCTACTATACGTGGCAGGAAACGCGCGCAGGACGGACGCTACCGGGAATTAAACTCGCGCAGTAGGTTTTACCGCGTCAGGAATTTTTCAGCGGACCAGCGATAATTTCGCGGACTTTGTCCCGCAGCGCGGGGACGTCTTCCTTATTCAATCCTGAGGTCTCGATGGTGTCGTGAAGCACGATGGTTACCACGTGTGGCCGAAGCATCCAGTGGCCCGTGCGAAAGTGCTCGAAAGATCCGATTAAGGTCACTGGAACGATGGGTACACCGAGTTGCTGCGCCAGCCGGAAGCCGCCATCTTCAAATTCGTCCACGCGGCCATCGCGCGTGCGCTTGCCCTCGGGAAAAATGATCAAACTGGTGCCGCCGTCGAGGGCCTCGCGCGTCATGCGCCACAAGCGTTTCAAGTCCGCAGGGCGGCGTACGTCCGGGACCGGGACGTTGCCAAACCGGTGCATCAGCCAGCCGTAAACCGGAATTTTGAAATGCGATTCCAGTTCCCAGCCCCGCACGTGCTGCGGGATGGCGCAGTACAGCAGGAACGGATCGAAGAGATTGACGTGGTTGACCATGAAAAATGAGGTGCGCTGGGGATCAAAGCCCGGCGCACGCTGCGCCACCACCCGAGCGCCGGAAAAATAAGCAATGCGACGGCACAGCGCGCGCTGTAGCCAGTCGTGCTTTCGCGGATCGAGAAAAATGGTCAGAAAAATAAGCAGGGGCACGGCCGTCCAGAAATGGATCAGCGTCACGGCCCAGAGCAGTCCGCTGCGTACCGTCTCCCATAAAGACTTCATATGTAAACGTCCACCGCGGCGGGCAGAATTTCGAGCACGCGCATTTCGATGGTGAAGACTTCGCCGTCGATGGTGACGTCGACCGGCTCGCCGACGTTGAATTCCACTTTGCGAACGGACTTGTGCGACGCGAGGGGATGTTGTGTGATCGTTCCGTCGTAGAGCCGCGGCAGCAGCCAGAGCAGTTTTAGCCTGCCGATCGGCCCCCAGCGCACAAATTCGATCAAGCCATCCGCGGGATCGGCATCCGGAGCCACCAGCATGGTGCCGCCAGTATATTTGCTGTTATTGAGGCTGAGGAATAGGCAACGCCGGTCGTCCCAATTAACTTCGTCGTCGCTGCGCAGGGGGAAAGCGCGGCGCTGTAGCTGCGCCAGCCGCACAAAAATTCCCACCAGATAGCCGAGATGCCCCAAAGATTTAAACCTGCGATTTGCAATGGCCGCGACATCCGCGGCGAATCCCACGCTGACCAGGTTGAAGGAATATATTTCGCCCTTGGTGTGCCTCAACCGCAGCAGATCGATGGGACGCGAACGACCTCCGAGTAAAGCCGCCACGGAAGCAGCAGCGCCATCTTTTGAAAAGTCGCGCAGGAAAGAGTTGCCCGTACCAAAGGGAAGAAAGCCCAGAGACACGCGCCTTTGCGGTGGGCCATCGGCGAAAACGCCGTTAAGAATTTCATGTGCGGTGCCGTCGCCGCCCACGGCCAGAAAGTGGCGATAGCCTTGTGCGTACGCTTCGCGAGCGAGTTGCGCGGCGTGTCCGGGGGCGCTGGAAGCGATCACGTCAATCGACAGCCCTTGCGCGCGCAACTCCGCCAGCTTGCGGCCGGCGAGTTTGCCCGCACGGCCGCTGCCCGCGGCGGGATTGACGATGGCGATGAAGCGTTCCATGCGGTGCAACTGCTTTCCGGTGCGCAAACGTAAAGCTGGAGCTTACAACGGTTGGACCACGGTCGCACGATCGAGGACCGCCAGACGTTCTTTCAAGCTGTCTCTGAGAATTTTTTGCGAGGCATTACGCGGAAAATCCTCCGCGAAAACGACGAGACCGTGAACGCGTTTGAAGTTCAGGAGTCGATTATTGCGTTCAACAATTTCCTGGCACAACTCTGCGGTGAAATTCTGACTCGGTTCGAGATGAATCACCAGAATCAATCGCTCGCCGACCATCGAGCGTCGTGGCCAGATGTAATCCGCGGCGAATACGCATACTTCCTTGACTGGCAAGCTGTCAAACGCACCCTCGATATCTTCCGGAGAAATGTTTTTGCCTTCTTCCGTGACGATCATATTTTTTTTTCGTCCGACGAGGTGCAAATGCCCCCGCGCGTCGAAATGGCCGAGATCGCCGGTCATCAGCCAGCCGTCCACGATCGCGCGCGCCGTCAGCTCCGGTTCGTTCAAGTAGCCGGACATGACCGTCTTGCTGCGCACCGTAACTTCGCCAATGCCCGCGCTGTCGGGATTCGCGATGCGCACTTCCATGCCCGGAAGCGGTTTGCCCACGGTATCGGCGCGGAACGGGCGCAGATCGTTGACGGTGATGGCCGTGCCCGCTTCGGTCAAGCCGTAACCGTTAGCCACCGGAATGCCCAAATCGTAAAAAAACTGCAGCGTCTGCGACTCTGTAAACGCTCCGCCAACAATGATGGCGCGCAGTTCTCCGCCGAAGGCGCTCTGTACCTGCGGCAAAAGGCGGCGGCTCAGCCACAGACGCGGATGACTCTTGGTGAGCGCCTTGTTGACGCCTATCAGCAGGTCCAGCATTTTGCGCTTGCCCGGCGGCAACTCCGCGAAGCGCGCCATTAAACCTTTCTGCAAATTCTTCAACACCAGCGGCACCAGGCTGACGTAAGTGATTTTGTATTTCGCAAACGCCTCGCGAACAAACTCCGGGCGCAGCGTCCGCAAATGCACCACCGCCGCGCCGCAAGTAAATGGCCCGAAGAATCCCACCATGAAATCGATGGCGTGGTTAGTAGGCAAGATGCTGAGATAGCGCACGCCGGGCCAAAACGGATAGAGCGAAGTCAGCGCGACGCACTGCTCCAAATAATTTTCGTGGGTCATCATGCAGCCCTTGGGCTGGCCGCCGGTTCCCGAGGAGTACACGATGCTGGCGATGTCGTGGCGCTCGCGCGGCACCAGGGCCGGCTCGCCCGCGGCGCGAAACTCTTCCCAGCGTTGCGCGCCGGCGAGGTCGGCATTCGCGGGCGCTTCCGTCACCAATATCAAACGCAGGTTGCTGCACAATGCGCGCCGGTCCGCGACGGCGCCCAGTTGCCGCCAGATCGGATACTCCGTAATCAGCACCGACGCGCCGGAATGGCGCAGCAAATCCCATTGCTGCGCGGCCGTGAGCTTGTAGTCCAGCGGAACCAGGACCCCGGCGCAATGGAAGATGGCATACGCGGAGATCAGCCACTTGGACTGATTGGTCATGATGATCGACGCGCGATCGCCCGCCGCAAAGCCGCCGTCTTGCAGCGCTTTGGCCAGCGGCTTGGCGCGTTCATCAAACTCGCGATAAATCAGGCGGTGATTTTCTCGCTCGCGGTCTGCTTCGATCAGGCAGACTTCGCCGGAAAATTTCCGCACCGCGTCGTGCAGTGCGCCGCCGATGGATGAATATTTGGAAAGATCCAGCATTACAGGCGGGATTGGATCCGCTCGGCGAGAGTCTGGAAATCGCTCACGCCCTGCATTTCGTAGTCGGGCAGTTCGATGGAAAAGTGATTCTCCAGGCGCGAGAGCAGTTCAAGGGCCTGCAAGCTGTTGATTCCCAGCTTGCGAAAAAAATCATCGGAAGGCGCCAGCGAACCAGGCGCCACTTGAAAATGACGCGTGGCCAGCTCAAGAACTTCCTGCGTAGTTTGGTCCAGTGTGCGCGGCATGCGGTCCGTCCAGATCGAGTGTGAATCGGCAATTCTGCCCAATTACGGCGTTCCTGATTGCTGAATATTCATTCTAGCAAGAGGACGGCGATTCGTCGAAACTCGCGAACCATGAATAGTGGTGGTTTCCCGTAAGCGAGTTAGTCAGGACTCGGGTGACTCGCTTTGCGTGAGAGATGGTGTTCCAATCAAAGAAGAGGCGGTCCATGTCGAGGAGGTTGGCGATATGTACGCAATTACCGTGGTCCTCTTTTCGATTCCAATGTGGATTTCAATTGTCGCGTGGCGACATGAACATGGGCTTGCTTATGAACCGGCCCAGCGACGCTGGCGGTCATACTGTCTGCGCCTTGCGCTATTTTTGGGCCTCATCGCAACATTGACAGGCATGGGCTTCTGGCTAGTGGAGGTGCGTGCTATCCATTTTCAGGGAACTTTCCATACTCGAGTGCCTGCCGTTATGGCTTTGTACGTTCCTCTCCAAGAGGTCGCGAAGTGGACCGTCCTTGCAACTCTGGGAGTCGGGATTCTCGCAAAGGGCAAGGGAAGGTTGCTCGTTCTCGGCGCAGCTCTTTCGATATTCCTTGTGAATATCCTATTGGGGTGCTGGAAGTCATAAACAACAATTCTTTGCACAATAAGTACTGACTTTTCGTCCAGCGGGCTGACTCGCCTTCACCTACTCGGAAAGTCGCCTTACCGAAAACTGACCAGCTACCAGCTAGGGCAGATAGGGCATGGCGTCGGTGGCTTCGACAAATTTCTTGAGGGCAACCATCACGGCGGGTCGGGCGAAGAGTTCGCAGAAAAAGTCGATTTCTTTTTTCAGTTCGTCATAGGGAATGGGCTTTATGAATTTTTTGGCGGCGGCGCGCGTGCCGGGGTCGAACTTGGCGATCTGCGCAGCCATCAGCCGCGCAACCTTCAGCGCTTCGCCCTCGGCCGAGAGTTGCGCAACCAAGCCCGCGGCGTGCGCACGCGTGGCGTTCACCGTGCGGCCGGTCAGCAGCAGTTCGCGGATAAAGGCGTTGCCCACATCGCGCTTCAGGCGCGGGATGCCGCCGAAGCCGGGAATCAAGCCCAGGCGCAATTCCGGAAACGCAAAGCGCGCCATTTTATCGGCGACGATGATGTCGCAGAGCAATGCCAGTTCCAGGCCGCCGCCGAAGCAAACACCGTGCACCGCGCCGATGGTGACGAAAGGCGCGGCGTCGATGGCGTTGGCCACAGCATGAATGCGCTCGAGAAAATTTCGCACGCCCACAATTCGTTCTTTCTCCGCCAGCGCTTCCGCGCCGCGATACAGTTCGCGCAAATCGGCGCCCGCGCAAAACCCCTCTTTACGCTCGCTGTGCACGATGCACGCGGACGTTTCCGGCGCGAGCGCTGGAATGGCGGCGGCAAACTGCTCGAGGTCGGCGAGCATGACGGTTCCGATTTCGTTGATGGGCGCGTGATCCAGCGCCAGCTCCACCACGCCGTCGCGCCATTCCCAACGCAGCGCTTTACCGTGAAATTGCTTCATCGCTGACCTGCCGCGGAGACCGCCGGAGTCTGCGTCTGTTCGTACATCGCGGCGATTTCCTTCTGGTAGCGCGCATTGATGGCGTCGCGCCGCACCTTGCCCATGGCGGTCAGCGAACCGTTCTCGGCGCTAAACGCGTCCGTCAAAATCGTGAAATGGCGAATCTGCCGGTAATGCGGAAGCTCGGAATTTATACCATCGAGCACCGCTTGTATCGCATCGCGTTCCACCACGCCGGTAATCAGCGCACAGAGATATCCCCGCCCGTTGCCAACCAAAACGATTTGCTGCGCCTGCTGCAATCGCGCTGCGATTTTTTCTTCGATGGGTTCCGGCGCAACATTGTGTCCGGAATTCAGGATGATCAGATTTTTCAGGCGCCCCGTGATGCGCCAGTTGCCGCGCTCGTTGACCGCGCCTTGATCGCCAGTATGAAACCAGCCGCCTCGCATGGCTCGCGCGGTTTCCTCCGGGCGATTCCAGTAGCCGGCGAACACATTCGGGCCGCGCACCAAAACCTCTTCGCTTTCGCCCACCCGCATCTCCAATCCGGAAACCGCCGGACCCACGAATCCGCGCTCGACCGCGGCGCGTGGATCGTCCATGGTGCAGATGCCGGTCGTTTCGGTCAATCCATAGACCTGCAAAACAGGAATTTGCAGCATCGCAAAAAATTCCTGCGTCTCGGCAGTGAGCGGCGCGGAACCGCAAATCAGAGCGCGCAAATATCCGCCAAAGCGCTCCTTAATCTCGCTAAAAATCAGCCGCCGGCCGATGGCCAGCCACGCCGCGTCGAAACTCCTGCTGTCTTTCGTTCGCTGGCGCTGCCACGCGAGTCGCGCCCTGCCAAACAACCATCGAATCGCCGCGGGCTTTTGCGCAAATGCGGCATCGACGCCGCGCTTTACGCGCTCGAGCAACGTCGGCACGTTGAGAAAATAATGCGGCGACGCCAGCGCAATTTCATCGACCAGGCGATTTAGATCCGTCGACAGCGTCACGGTGCTGTCGCGGGACAAGAAGGACAGCAACGCGATCCAGGAAGCGCAAAAATTGAATGGCAAATAGTGAAAGATGCGATCGGGTTGCTGTTCGGACGCTCGCTCCGGAGCTGCTCCCATCAACTGATTCAACCGCTCGGCCGTGCGAGACAGCATGTACGTGACGTTGCCAACATTCAGGCACACCCCCTTGGGCTCGCCTGAGGTTCCCGAGGTATAAATTATGGTCACGATATCCGAGTCCGCGCGACGAATCGGCGCGAGAGTTGCCTCCGGTTGTGCCAAGGCCGGCTGCGTGTTCAAAACATCATCCAGCAATACTCGTGGCGGCTCGTCCGTGGCCCGACCTGTGTTGCGCCATTCGGCGGCCACGGCTTCGCCAAGAGTTGCATCGCCGGTAAGCAGCAACCGAGGCTGACAATCGTTCATCATGGCAACCAGTTCGGCGGGAGCCTGACGCACATACAGCGGCACGACGATTACGCCCTCGGCCATCAACGCCAAATCGCACGCCGCCCAGCGAATAGAATTGGCCGCCAGCAGCGCGCAGCGATCTCCCGGCCGCAGTCCGATGTTTCGCACGTACGCGCGCACCCGCCGCACCTGCTCGAGCAATTCCTTGCCCGTCACACTGACGAATTCCGTGCCATGCACCTCGCGCAAAACCACGCGACTGTCGGCGCGGGATAGCTGAGCGAAAATGCTGTCGAGAAAGTTGGCCATGAACTTACGCAATACGTTGCAAACATTGCGGGGCACACGTCATCTTGCCGCAATTCCCGCCGCGGTATGCTGCAGCAGCGGTGCGCTGGCATCGTAACGCTTGATGAGTTGCACCAGGTTTTCACTGAGCGGTGGCAAATAGTCTTCCCACGAAAGCACGCCTTGCCGCAGCGGAAACTCCGGATAGGTGCGGCGCACGACATCCTCCAGATACGTACCCATGCGCGCCATGGCTTTAAGATTGCGAACCACCGTACGACCAATGCCATCGCGCACGGCGTCCGCCTCGGCGACGAGTGTTTCCATCACCTGCAGCAACTTGGGTTCGAGACCAACATCGTCGACGGTCAGGAATAGATGCTCATGGCCGCGCTCGCGCATGAGGTTACGAATCCGCTCGTCCATGGTTACGCCCGCGGAGGCTACCAGACTCGGCATGCACGTCACGATGCCGTGATAGCGCGACGAAACCATATAGGTGCCCGTGCGCAAAATGGCCACGAGTTCAAACATATCGTATTCGTCCGACGTGAAGATCGGCGTGCCGGTCAGGCTTGCGGCGATGTCCCGGCAGGCAACGGCATCAAGCCGTTCCATGGCCACCAAAATCGGAAACACGCGATGGCGCTGGCAGAAAGCTTTCGTGGCATTCGTAAAGGCGGAGATGTAATGGCGATATTTGCGATTGACGTCCGCCCCGGACTCATGGAAATAGACGGTGCGGTATTGGCTGTCCTTGTATGCGCCGGTGGTGACCCTCGCCAAATATTTGCCGATAGACGCTTTCACTGGCCATACGAACGGATGAATTGGACATAACACGAGGATCGGAGTTTTGCCATCCCAGCCCGCCTGGCGCAAAGTGTTTACCGCAAATTCCGGAGCGCGCGGCTCGAAAGTCCAGGCAGTATCCGTACCTAGCTCCGTCGGAATACCAAGCTTGCTCAATAATTTTTGCGATTCCACGTTGCGCGTAATCACCAGGGAATCGCGTACATAACGCGCGCACATATCTTCGATCAAGCGATCCATGTGGCCGGCTTCGCCGCCGTACCCCAGGGAAAGTTTATTTTCCGCGGACGCCAGGCCCAGTGAGCCGATCATCATGGTGGTCAGCGCATTGGCGAATTTGCTTTTGAACATCGAGCCTTCACAGGCGATGACCCCGTGATTCGCGCGCACCTCGCGATACAGGAACGGGGGAAACACGTCCGGCAGATGAACTTGCCGCGTGCCCTCGAAGTATCCGCGCGTAAACGCAAAATTCTGCGACATTACGCTGAAGTCGACGTTCTCCGCGCCGAGCACGTGGCGCACTTGCCGCAACATTTCCTGCACGCGCACATCGCTGCCGGTGTTGCGCGTCCCGTTGTAGCCGGCAAAGAGCAACCGCAGCTTTTCGCCCCGACTCCAGCGCTCGCCGAGGCCAAACGTCCAGCCTAGACGCGCAATTTCAATCAGCGCGCTGACCCAGGCAACCAGCAACAAATCGGTCATGCGCGCACGCTTCCCGCTGCGGCCAGCCGCTGCTCGCCGGCGTTCGCGGGCCAGGGATTCGCGGGATATTTGAAATGATTTTCGCGGCTGAATTTCAAGAGGGCATGTCCATAGGTAGAAAACTTCTCGGGAGTTTCCTTCATTTCGGTCACCACGCGCGAATTATCGAAGACCGTATTCCAGTTCAAATACGGCCAGAACACTTTCAAGAGCGACGCCGGGTATGCCACACCGCCGCGTCGGCGCGCCAACCAGTCTACGGTACCCGAAAACATTCCGCCGAGCGCCGGAACATAAAGCGGCCGACGACTGCCCCCGGCCTCCGCCAGCGCATCGGTAAGTTCGCGATAGGTCTGCGAACCGCTGCCCGACGAAAGGTGATAAATACCGTGAGCCGGCGCGGATTTTTGATGAATGTCCACGATAGCGCCGCCCACGTAGTTCGCCGGCACGATGTCGATTTTATCCTGCGGGCGCAGCGGAAGCACGGGAAAGCGCGAGAGAATATCAAACGCCTGCACCATGTCGAATTGCGTGGTCTCCGCGCGGCGACTGTCGCCGAGCACAATCGCTGGGCGAAAAATCGTGCGCGACACATCGGGCAGCAACTGGGCGGCCATGTGTTCGCAGAATTTTTTAGTGCGCGCGTACGGGTCGTAGTCCGAGCGCGCCCAATCGATGGCTGCGTCTTCCGTCACCACTTCATCCTGCCGCTGCCCGGCCACGGCCACGGTCGAAACGTGCGAATAGCGGCGCAGCCCATGATGATTCTGCGCACGCCGCGCCAGCTGTAAAACTTCCAGCGTCCCGCGCAAATTCACGTTCAGGCACTGCTTTTCCGATTTGCGATTCAAGGAGGCTGCACAGTGAATTACCGATTCGGTGGTGTCGACCAGCGCGTGATATTCATCGTCCGGCAAACCGAAATGCTCGGAGGTTAAATCGCCGAGAAAAATCCGCGTGCGCGTATTGATAAATTCGTAGAACTCCGGGAAATCGAAATGCAGTTGCAGCGAAGTCCACAACCGCTCGCGCGCTTCCTGTTGTGACTTCGCGCGCACCAGCAAATTCAACCGCTCGCGATGGCCGGTGAAAAGACCCGCAACCAGGTAGCTGCCGAGATAGCCGGTCGAGCCGGTTAGAAAGATGGCCATAGGGAATTAATTGCTCAACCCTGTTGCGGAACCAGCGAAGCTACGCCGCACTTGGCGGTTCGGCGGACCACTCGAGTTCGCGCGGGGCACGCGCTTCCAGAGGCCGCCCTTCCATCAACGGGTAGCACCAGCGGCGCAGCGCTGGAATATGGATATTAATCCAGTAATCCCACCAGTCAATGGCTTCCGGCGCAAATTCAAAGATCGCGCGTTCGTCGGGCGGCAGCGCCGCCGATAGCAGCCGAGCGTTCTCCGATTCAAAGACGTGCTCGTTGTGCAGAATAAACGGCTCATACAGCTCGATCAATTTTTCGGCGCGAGAGAGTTCGCGCTCCGCTTTGGCCAGCGGCGCTTTTTTCATGTGCAGCGAAATCGCCGCGCGATTGATGCCGGAAACCACCGCTTTCTGCATTGGAATCGAAAGCCGCTCGTAACGCTGCTTGGACACCGGAATGGTTTCAAATTTTACTTTCAGCCAGTTATCCACGCTGGATTGCTGGCGATAATGTTTGCGATGCGCGAGGCCGGTCAGTTCAATGCTCCGGCCCATATTTACGGGATTGATCGCGGAAGTCGCCAGCTGGTACATCCGCGCATGGCAGCGCGCGATAATCGCCGCGGCGATCAGCGACATGCCGCGGCACACCATGTCCACGGGAATTACGTCCAGGCATTTCCGCTCGTTGGTCGGTAATTGCCGAAAATTCGTGCCCAGCAGGTACGACAGCGGCCCTGAAGTATTGATCCCCTCATTCCATCCGATAAATGGCGAGCGTTCCGAGCTCTCCACAATCGACGGCCGCACGATAGCAATCGGCAGATCGCGGCCATGGCGAGCCAAAATCGATTCGCCCAGGCTCTTCGTAAACGTGTAAATATTCGGCCAGCCAAGATGCTGCGCCCTCCGCAAGCCCACGCGCACCAGCCGGTTGCGCGCCCACCGCGCACGATTGCGCTTCAGCACGCCCTGCAACTCCTCGGCGGGAGCAGCCGCGGCATCCACGCCGCGCCCCAGCGCCTGGCGCCGCAGAGCCTTGGTCAGTTCCGGACTCTCCGCGCGCGCTTCAATGCGCTCAATCGTTTCGCGCAACGACGCAATTTCGCGTTCGGCATCGAACTCCGCATCGCCCGCGGGATTGTAGTTTTCCTGCTGCTGTTCCGTAACGCGCCCGTCGCGCATTCCCACCACGTAACAGGTGGAAAGATGCATCAATCCCGCATGTGCGCAGCGCCGCAAAAACTCCAGCAAATAGCGCGCGGAATCCACATTGGAAGAAAGCGCGTCGCGCAAATCCGGATTGAAATCCGTCAATCCCGCGCTATTCACAATCAGGTCCAGCGAACGCGCCAGCCGCTCCTGCACCGCGGCGTCCAGTCCCAGCCCCGACTGGCTGACGTCGCCTTCCACCACTTCGATTTTGTCCTGCAAAAGCGCGCCCAGGCCGCGGCCGTGGCGCTGCTGCAGTGTGTCGAACGTGGGCGACTCTTCCACGATTTTCTCGAAGCGCCGTTGCGCGGAGGTGGTGCGATTGCGGCGAATTAGCAGCGTGACTTTCCCGATATTCGCAATATTTTCGAGCAGATCCACCAGCCACACTTTGCCGATAAATCCCGTCACTCCGATTAGCAGGATGTGGCGATTCGCAAGAGTTTCGCGCACCGACAGATGTTGCACGCGCGGCTCGTTGCCGAACATCGCCACCGCCTTGCCTGCCGGCATTTTTGGCCGCGCCGTGGTGCATAGCGCGCTGTGCAATTTTTGCGGATCGTCCGTCCAGCCCAATCGCCGCAGCAACTGTTCCCGCGCGATGCGGCCATTCGTGGAGCCTCCGGAGAGCCACGCCAACGGCCCGCGCGGGCGCACAATCGGATCCACAAGCCGCCCGGTCGCCTGGCCATCGCGAAACTCCAAACGGTTGGCGATGAAATGTTTCACTCCGAAATGCGCCGCCAACGGGCGTAACACACTCTCGAGCAACTGCCCCACCAGCACGATGTTTTCGCCGCTGCGCACCGCCGCCACCAATTGCTCCGCAGCCTCACGGCGCAGTTGTGGTTTCAAAACATAGTGAAAATATTCCTCGCCCAGCAGATCCAGCCTGTCCCGCGTAACGCCGCGCAGCAGCGTATGCAAAAATCGCGTGGCAAACGTGCGGCTGGCGGCATAGGCCAATGGCCGCACCAGCGCCATCCCCGCCATGCCCGCGCGCCTGGCCCAGCGTTCGGAAAAACTTCGCCCGTTCCAGGTAAAAAATCCCACGGGACGCAGCGCGCCCAGTTCCAGTAGCGAACCTTCGACGCGCCAATACGTTACCGCCTCGCCCACCGCGCGAGCCGCGGAATTCTCCGAATTGGACTGAGTTTCGAGCATGCTTTCTGAACGCTACCGCATCGCTTCGCGCTGACTCTCGCCGCGACATTTGACGCACACGACTTCACGCATCCTAAAGACCTTGTCGACCATCCTCAAGAATGGATTGGCCTGCACGGAGAGGCCACAAGCCCAGGCTGCTAATGTTTGAAATCCCGATGCTTACTCGGCCGTAAGCAGTTCGGAGAAGCACAAAAATATCATCCCTGCGAGCTTCCCGCAATACTTCCGCTTGCTGGTGTGGGAGCCTTCTCGAACCGGACGCGCGGCACGCCGCGCGCAGAACTACTGGTTAGACTCCCCATCCATAGCGTTCGGCATGTTCGAGCGTGCGCTGCATCTCTTCGCGCAAAATTTCCATGAACGCCGTTCCGCCGATGGCGCGCGCTCCCGGCTCGATAATATCCGGTGTGCGATAGCCGCCGCCCAGCACGCGCGTCAGCGATTGTTCCACCCACTCCGCCTCGAGCGACAATCCGAAACCATCGCGCAACATCATCGTAGCGCTGAGAATCGACGCCACCGGATTCGCGGAATCCGTGCCCACCAGCGACGGCGCGGAGCCATGAATGGGCTCAAACAGCGGCGCCGCGCTGCCAAAGCTGGCCGAAGGAATCAGCCCAATCGACCCCACCAGGGCTGCCGCCGCATCGCTCAGAATGTCACCGAACATATTGGTGCTGAGCATCACGTCGAATTGCGCGGGGCGCAGCGTCAACTGCATGGCTGCGTTGTCGACGTACATGTGCTCCAATTTCACCGTGGGATAGGTCGCGTTCATGGCCACCACGGTACGCCGCCAAAGCTGCGAACTGGTCAGCACGTTCGCCTTGTCCACCGAACACAACCGGCGCGAGCGCTCTTCCGCGCGCGTGTACGCGAAGGCCGCCACCCTTTCGATCTCCGGCGTGGAATAGGATTCCGTGTCCCAAGCCCGCTCGACGCCCTGCTCGGTTACATTGCCGCGCTCGCCAAAATATATCCCTCCGGCCAGCTCGCGCACGATTTCCAAATCCAAATCGCCCAGGCGCTCGCTCTTCAGCGGCGAAATTCCGCGCAGTGGATCCCAAACTTTCACCGGCCGCACATTCACATACAACCCCATCCCTTTGCGCAGATCGAGCAGCCCGCTTTCCGGACGTTTGCCCACGGGCAGGCTGTCCCACTTGGGCCCGCCCACCGCGCCGAGAAACACTGCGTCGGCTTTCCTGCAAGCGTCCAGGGTCGAGGCCGGCAATGGCGTGCCTGCGTCGTCGATGGCCGACCCGCCGACCGGCAACTCTTCAAAATCAAATTGATGATCGAATTCCTTCGCGCACTCGCGCAACACCGAGGCAGCCGCCCGCGTCACTTCCGGACCGATGCCGTCACCCGGCAGCAGGACAATGGTCTTCTTCATAAAAAAACTCCGCTGGAGAAAAAGCTTAAGCGAAATCGTAGCAAGTGGTCAGCGCCGCAGGCCGGGCATTTCTCGCAACTTTCCCGAGGTAGCATGCCATCACGGAGGTTGCAGACTTGGGCCGCTACGTTTCTGACCGTCGCGCGGAGGGTGTCCGGCAAAAAACTATGCCGCCGAAGTCGCTTCCGCGGTCAGCGTCGAGCGCCGCCGCAGCACTTCGTGGGCAATGGCCACAAGGTCCCTCGAGCGAACCTGCTTCGCTTCATCCGCCAACGCCGTAACGCGCTTATACACTTCGCCGAGTTCCACATCCGTCGGCTCGTAACCTAAATCGCGCAGTGACTCGCGCAGCGCATTGCGCCCGGAGTGCTTGCCAAGCACCAACGAACGCTTCGGCACGCCCACCATCTGCGGCGACATAATCTCGTACGTCAGCGGATTCTTGATGATGCCGTCCTGGTGAATTCCCGCCTCGTGAGCGAAAGCATTCGCGCCCACCACGGCTTTGTTCGGGGCCACGAGCGCGCCGGTAATTTCCGAAAGTAAACGGCTCGCGGGAAAAAGCTGCTCGAGGTTGATGCCGGTGGTAACGCCGAAGCTTTCCTTGCGCACCGCGAGCGCCACCACCACTTCTTCAAGCGCGGCGTTGCCTGCGCGCTCGCCGATGCCGTTAATCGTACATTCGATCTGCCGCACGCCCGCGCGAATCGCCGCCAGCGAATTTGCCACCGCCATTCCCAAATCGTCGTGGCAGTGCGCGCTTAATGTAATTCCCTGCGTGTCTCCCAGGGACTCGCGCACTATCCGGAACATCTCCGCATACTCCTCGGGTACCGCGTAACCCACCGTGTCCGGCAAATTCAAAACCGTGGCGCCGGCCTCGACGGCCACGCCGCAAACTTTACACAGAAAATCGATGTCCGTCCGTCCCGCATCCTCGGCGGAAAATTCCACTTCGCCGATGTGCTGGCGGCCCAGCCGTATCATGGCGCCGATGGAGTCCAGCGCCTGCTCGCGCGTCATGTTCAGCTTTACTTTGAGGTGCAAATCAGAAGTCGCGAGAAAAATATGCAAACGGGGCGACACCGCCGGCTCCAGCGCTTCCACCGCGGCCATCACATCGTCTTTTCTCGCCCGTGCCAGCGCCGCGATCGGAACACTGCGAATCTCCTGCGCCACCCGCCGCACCGCTTCCAAATCGCCGCGCGAAGAGATCGGAAATCCCGCTTCGATCACATCGACATTCAGCGCCGCCAGTTGATGCGCCACGCGGATTTTCTCCGCGGTATTCATGGAAAATCCCGGCGATTGTTCGCCGTCGCGGAGCGTGGTATCGAAGATGCGCACTACGTCCATGGACTCTCCCGCTTCTAGTTACGCAGACCCGGCCCCCCGAGTCAAATTTATCTTTATTCTGCTTTTGATAACTCTGCCTTATACTGTTTTGGCGCGCATTCCCGGGCTTCGGGCGGGCATGCGCGGGGACGGGAGCTCATGGATCTTGGCGAATTACAGGTTTTTTTGATGGTGGCCAAAGAGGGCAGCTTTTCCCGCGCGGCCGAGCGCTTGTACCGCACCCAGCCGGCCATCAGCCTCACCATCCGCAAACTGGAAGACGACCTGGGCCAGCCGCTATTCGTGCGCGGCGCGCGTCCAGTGCGCCTCACCGATGCCGGAACTCTGCTGCGCGAATACGCCGAGCGCCTCATCAATCTGCGCGACGAAGTAAAAAAAGGTCTCGACGAACTCCAAGGTCTAAAGCGCGGAGAGTTATCCCTGGGCGTAAACGAAAGCTCCATTCACGCGCTCCTTCCCGCTCTCGCCGTCTTTCGCGAAAAGCATCCCGGCGTCCAGGTCCGCGTCAATCGCATGTCCTCGCGCGATATTCCCCATGAAGTCCTAAATTACCGCCTCGATCTCGGCGCGATCTCCTTCGTTCCCCGCGACCCACAATTGCAAGCCACGGAAATTCTGAAAGACGAGCTGACCCTCGTGGTCCCCCCAAAACATCCGCTAGCCAAAAAACGCGAGGTCGATATCCCTGAACTGGCCAAAGAGATTTTCATCGCGCACAGCGTGGAAAGCCCCTTCCGCCGCCGCGTGATTGAACTTTTCGCCCGCCATCGCACCGAATTGAATATGCCTATCGAGATGCCCACCATCGAGAGCATCAAACGCTTCGTGCAAATGGGTATGGGCGTGGCTATCGTCCCGCGCATGTGCGTGCGGTGGGAAATCGAGCACGGATGGATGAAAGAAGTAAAGATTCTGCAGCTCAGCATGCCACGCCACGTCTATATGGTCTCTCGCCGTGGCGCTCGTCTCCCGCATACGGCCACCGAACTACTGCGTATTTTGAAGGAAGCATAAATAACTAGCGGTCCCAGTTCTCCCCCTGAATTACCGAAGTGTTGGTATGGAAGCTCGGGCAAAATAGGGTAAGCTCCCGGTGCATACTCATGGGCAGCGGATTCGCCATTCTCGCGTTGGGCTTTTTTCTCGGCATGCGGCATGCCACCGATCCCGACCACGTCATCGCCGTTTCCACCATCGTCAGCCGTGAACGTTCCATCCTCAAAGCCGGGCTCGTCGGCGTACTTTGGGGACTGGGCCACACCATCACCATCGCGGCAGTAGGCGCCGCGATCATTTTGTTTGGGCTGGTAATCCCGCCGCGCGTCGGCCTGACCATGGAATTTTCCGTCGGCCTGATGCTCATCCTGCTCGGTGTCCTCAATCTCACCGGCGCGATGAAGTGGTTCACCGGCAAACTCTCTCCCGCTCACTCCGAAATAATCGGCGAACATAGCCACGTCCATGCCCACGGCTCGGCATTGCACCTCCATCGGCATTCGCATGCCCCGAACAGCGCCCATCACGCCGCGGCGGTCCCGCCGCCAGCCTGGCTGCGTGGCCCATTCGCCAAGCTCGGTGTATTCCACACGCTGCGGCCCCTCTTCGTCGGCTTGGTCCACGGCCTCGCAGGCTCCGCCGCCGTAGCGCTGCTGGTGCTCAGCACCATTCGCGATCCCAAATGGGCCGTGGGTTATCTGCTAATTTTCGGCGTGGGAACCATTGCCGGAATGATGCTCATCACCACCGCGCTGGCCCTGCCTTTCAGCTTCGCGGGATACCGATTCGCATGGCTAAACCGCGGCCTGATCACCGGCTCGGGAATCCTCAGCCTTGGCTTCGGATTGTTCGTGGCCTACCACATCGGCTTCGTCGACGGCCTCTTCACCAGCCATCCTGTGTGGACGCCCCAATAAGGGAATCCGAGGCCTCTACTTCCAGCAATTGCTCACGCGGCCGCCAGCGCCTCGGCTGCGCTCGGATAAATAGGCAGCAGCTTCACCAAACCGGAGACCTGCATCACCGCGACGCCCTGCGGCGTCAGTCCCGCCAGCGCGAACTTCTGTCCCGCGCTCTTGCGGTGCACGAACAGTTGCACCAGCGCGCCTACTCCCGCTGAATCCAGAAACGTCACCCCGCTCATATCCAGGACCAGCACGGCCGTCGGCTCCGGCCGCAGTTGCGATACAAAACTATGCACCGTCTCCAGGCTCAATTTCCCATTAAGCCTTAGAACTAGCTGGGTTTCCGTCGAAATGGCTTGCTTATCGAACTCCAGGTTGGCAAGTGGCATAAGTCCCGCAGAGTAGCGCAAAGCTCCGTTCAAGAACATGAATATTTTGTGAACGCCCAGTCGCCAAAAACGGGCGCGGCCCGCTCCGACCTCGTTCCGTCAAGTCTCTCTGCTTGTTCAAATTCTAAGTAAACTCTTAGCTTGTGCACTTTTAAGTAAATTCTCTTGACGTGCACTCCCCCCGGCGTACTATGTTTCGCGGCCCTCTCAGATTCCAGCTTTGCCAAACTTTACGGCCAAAGGAAAATGCACGCATGGCCACGCCCCTGAGTCCCCGCCGCGCCATTTCTGTCTTTCCGCCGCTACGCAAAAACGGCTCACCAGCCGCGGTCACCACTACTCTTCCCGCCGCGCGAATCTTTTTTTTCGTTCTCGCGCTATCCCTGGCGGCCGGCGCAACCCGCGCGCAGTTCCAGCAGCCGCTGGTCTTTTCCTCCGGCGGCGCAGTAGTCGTCCGCGACGACACCACGGGCGCATTGACTCCGGTCACGGGCTCGCCCTTTCTAGCCACCGGCCAAACCCTAACCATTGATGTGCAAGGCCGCTATCTCTTCGGCATCGGCGTCAACAGTATCCACATGTACGCGATCACCGATTCCAGCACCGGCGCCTACCAGGAAGTCGCCAATTCCCCGTTCGCCTCCGGAAATACCAAATCGCCGACGTTCATCGCTGTCGAACCCACGGGAAACTACATCGCCGTCGTCAATTCCGTGAGTCCACTGCCCGGGTAGGGCGGCGCCGAGACGTTCCAAATCTCTCCCAACGCTCCCGGCAGTCCGCAGTCCGTGCAACTCAGCGGCACAGGTGTCGCTCCGCCGCCGCCCGCTCCCGCGGTCACCATCGCACCGAATCCCGTCACCTTCAGCGCCATCACGCAAGGAACTACCGGCAACGCCATAAACGTTGCCATCACCAATTCCGGCAACGCCACCCTGCATATTTCTTCGCTGGTTATCGGCGGCAACAACGTCACCGACTTCGTGAATCCTGCTAGCAATTGCTCTGGCGACGCGCTCGCCACGAACGCCTCTTGCGCAATTTCCGTAACCTTCGCGCCGTTAGCCGCCGGCCAACGCAGCGAAACCATTACCCTCACCGATGACGCCGCCAACTCCCCGCAAATTATCAACATCCAGGGAAACGCCAATCCCGCGATTTCCGTAGCCCCAACTTCCACTAGCTCTACAACCGCCTCAGTCGCGGCCGGCGCCACGGCGCAGTACCAGCTCCAAATCACTCCCGGTGCAAACTACTCCGGCACCATAAACTTGGTCTGCTCCGGCGCACCAGTAGGCGCATCCTGCCAGGTCCCCGCTAGCGTGCAGGTGACCAACGGCGCAGCCGCGATGTTCAACGTAACGGTCACCACCAGCGGCGCCGCGGCCACGGCGCCACCCACATTCGTCAAACGGTGGAACCCGCCACGGTTCCCTCCAAATCAAAATCATTTTGTTTGCTGGGATTTTCCTGCTGGTCCTTCTCATCGCGCGCGAACTGTCGGAGAATGCGACTATCACCGGCACCTTTGCGTTTCGCGGCCCCGCATTAACGGTCGCTCTCGCGGTAGCGCTAGTCTTCACCGTATCTGCCGGATGCGGCGGAGGCGGCACTGCTGCTGTGCAGGCGGTGCAAATCGTCACGCCTCCAGGCACGTCCACGATCACCGTGACGCCATCCGCCAAAAGCACGTCCGGACAGCCGCTGCAACTTCCGGCCATCCAACTGACGCTGACGGTAGACTAAATTCCCGCCGCAGCGCCGGCGAACCGCCGAAAGCTATTTACCCGCTGAAATGCGATACACCACGTTGGCGCCATCATCAGAAACCAGCAGCGACCCATCCGCCGCCACCGTCACGCCCACCGGCCGTCCATAAACTCCCGCCTTGCTGGGATCCGGCACAAATCCGGTCAGAAAATCCTCCGGCCCTGCGACAGGCTTGCCGTTCTGAAACGCCACAAACGCCACTTCATATCCCGCACGTTTCGAGCGATTCCACGACCCATGCTCCGCGATGAACGCCCCGTTGCGATATTTCTCAGGAAACTGCGTCCCGGAATAAAACGCAAACTCCAGCGGAGCATGATGCGCCCCCAGCAGCACATCCGGCACAATCGCCTTGCTCACCAACTCCGGCTTCTGCGGCTTCACGCGCGGATCCACGTGGTCGCCAATGTAGCTGTACGGCCAGCCGTAAAATCCGCCAACCTGCACGGACGTAAAATAATCCGGCGGCACATCATCTCCGAGTCCGTCCCGCTCGTTCACCGTCACCCACGCCGTTCCGCTCTGCGGATCGACGGCCACCGTCACGGGATTGCGCAGCCCGGTCGCATAGAACCGCGCATTTTTTCCGTCCGGATCGCAAACCGTGATCGCCGCCCGTCGCGGGTCATCGCCCACGCTGGCATTGGACTCCGAACCAACCGTCACCAGCAGGTACTTCCCATCCGCTGTAAAGGTCACATCCCGCGTCCAGTGTCCGCCATGCGGCAAGTCCATCAATTTTTCCGCTTCGCCGGTCCGCTTTGAGGTTTTCGCGTCGTAAGTGAACCGCAGCACTGCATCCGTATCGCCCACATAAACGTATCCCTCATGAAACACAATCCCAAATGGTCGGTTCAGCCCCGCGGCAAACTCTTCCCGCTGTTGCGCGCCCCCAGTGTGCTGTGGGTCCCGCAGGATATAAATCTTCCCCACCCCCGAATCCGCCAGAAAAATATCCCCGTTCGGCGCGGTAGCCAGAAAACGTGGCTCCTTAAATCCGGACGCGAAAACATTCACACGGAATCCCGCCGGCACCGTGGGCAAAAAGCCTTCCGGCGGCTTCGTCTGTTCCGGCGGTTTCCCCGCCGAACGCGTCGCAAACGGCGCAGGCAATTCCGGCGATTTCCCATTGGTAATTTGTGCCACTGCAGTCGAGCTGAGGAGACCCGACGTAACCATGAGTACTGCCGCCATGTTCGTGAGTTTCATGCGACCCCCTGTCCCTGCGTGTATAGGATGTCGGAGAGCCCAGAATCGTTCCATCCGTACTCGCTTTTCGGGCATCAAATAGATCTGCAACACGGTACCGCCGTATACTTGCTCACACGAGGCAAAAAAACATGCCCACCCCGCACATTGGCCGTGGAATCGCCCTGGGTCTAATCGTCTTGCTCATCGGCTGGACCGCATTTCGCTCACTGGGGGCCCGCCCTCCTGCCGCTGCAAATGCCGCGATGCCCAAGCCCACCATCGACGCTCCTTTAGCAGCGTCTAAATCTAAACAAACCGCCGTCTTTGCGGGCGGCTGTTTCTGGGGCGTGCAAGCCGTCTTTGAACACACCAAAGACGTAATTTCCGTCACCTCCGGCTACTCCGGCGGCTTCGTTAAATCACCCAGCTATGAAACTGTAAGTATGGGCGTCACCGGACACGCCGAATCCGTCAGCGTGGTCTTTGACTCTTCAAAAATTTCCTACGGCCAGTTGCTGATGATCTACTTTTCCGTAGCTCACGATCCCACACAGCTGAATCGCCAGGGTCCCGACTCCGGCTCGCAATATCGTTCTTCCATTTTCTACACCTCTGACGAACAAAAGCGCATCGCCGACGGCTACGTGGCCCAACTCACCGCCGCAAATATCTACGCTCGCCCCATCGTTACCAAAATAGTTCCCTTCGCCGCCTTCTACCCCGCCGAGGAATATCACCAGGACTATCTGAAAAACCACCCAGACAATCCCTATATCGTAATGAACGACCTCCCCAAACTAGACCAGCTAAAGCAACAATTCCCCGATCTCTACCGCACATATTAACGACGCACCGGCTTTGTTAATGTGGACGTCCGTCTTCTCTGTCCTATCCACCAACGCATGCCGCTCGCAGGCACAGTCCTTGCTGACGGTTTAGCAACATCATGACAACCTTATCCTGCGCTTGCGCTAGAGTTAGCGCTGGATCATCCGGATTCATCTATCCTGCTTCGCTAGAGGTGCAATATCGTGAGATCGATCGTTTGCGTTACCATTCTGTTTGCCTGCTTGAGCGCTCCTGCATTTCCCCAAGATAATCCCGCTCATGGCAAGCCCGTGACCGTCAACATCAAGAACGCCCAGGGCGAAAGCGTGGGCACCGCCACTCTAACCGGTTCTCCGGAAGGCGTGCGCATCAAGCTCGACATCAAAAATCTTCCGCCCGGAGAGCACTCCATGCACATCCATCAATTCGCCAAGTGCGACCCGCCCGATTTCAAGAGCGCTGGTCCGCACTTCAACGCCGCCGGCCATAATCACCAAGGCCTTACCTCCGGCGACATCCCGAATTTCTTGCTGATCGTTGCCGACGATCACACCGCGCACGTCAGCGTGGTCGCGCCCAACGTCACCATGGGAGCCGACGACCATTCCGTCTTTAGCAACGGGGGCACCGCCTTGGTAATCCACGCCGCGGAAGGTGGTCCCGCAGGCAGTCCCGCGCGCATCGCCTGCGGCACCATCACCAAACCCGAGTAACGCACCGTCAGAGACCTTGTTCCGATGCGGATGTTTTTGTCTTTGTAGGGGGCGCAGCATGCTGCGCCCCATCTCGCCCAGGCGTCAAACCTCTATTCCAGGCTCCTACCCCGTTGCCGTCACCGTCGGTCTGCCGATTGACTTACTCCCAATTTCGCGGTAATACTTCCCTGCGCATAGATACTCCCCTCCTCTGCCGCAGTCACAAGTGCGCACACTCTCAAACCTACAGGAGCTAACTATGTCTACGAACGTCCGCGCCATCCCCGAAGGATATCGCTCTGTTTCTCCAGCCATCACTTGCAAAAACGCCGTCAGCGCCATCGACTTTTACAAAAAAGTCTTCGGCGCCACGGAATTCGGGCGCATGGACGGTCCCGACGGCAAGGTCATGCATGCCGAGCTGCAGATCGGCGACTCTCGCATATTTATCGGCGACGAATACCCCGGTATGTCCCAGGCCCCCGATTCGCAAACGCCCGCCGGCGCCAAGGGATTCGGGATTTTCGTTTACACCGAGGACGTCGATTCGGTCGTACAGCGTGCTATCGACGCCGGAGCCCGCATGGACATGCCGGTACAAATCATGTTCTGGGGCGATCGCTACGGTAAATTCACCGACCCCTTTGGTCACAGCTGGGCGGTTGCCACGCACGTCGAGGACGTCGCTCCAGAGGAGATGCACCGCCGTTCGCAATCCTTCTCCAAGCAGATGGCGCAATCCGCGGGTCAAAGCTGATCGGTATCTCAACGGGCACCGGCGAAAGCGGCAAATCGTTTGTAGGGGCGCAGCATGCTGCGCCCCGGCTTGCCCGGGCGTAAAAATCATCGGAGCCTGATTTTTTCACCGCGCTTCAGTGAACCTCAGGTCCAGCTTTTTTGTTTTCCAGCAAACAGACTCCCGACCACGGCTGCTTCCCCTGTTTCCCTTTCGATTCCGGCAAGCGCGCAATCAGCCGCAGGAAAAATGGCGGCCTGCCAAACTGCGCCGCGGCCTTCAACAATCCCCGCACTTCGCCCACTCTCCATCCGTGCGCCGCAAAAAAGTCCGGCCCCTCCGGCGGACCAAAACGAAATGGAGCTCCAACTTCACTGAGGTGCTGTCCTGACGTGCGCTGCATCATCTTCAACAAGCCCGGGGAATGCAGGTCCACGATCCATCGTGCAAAACTGCTCCCCGCCGCTAAATCTTCTGCTAGCGCGGCAACCTCCTCCCGCGCCAAATAAATAACTAAACCCTCCGTAAGCACCACGATTCGGCGCGCACGGCCCTGCATTTCCGCGAACAACTTTCCGCGTGCCTCGCGGTCGGACAAATCCACACGCACGCGTTCCAGCACGCACGAAGGCTTCTCCCCGGCAAGAATCTCTTCTTTGTAAGCCAAGATTCCGGGTAGATCTGCTTCCACCCACAACAGTGACGGCGGCAGCGCCATCCGGTACGGGCGCGCATCCAGGCCCGCTGCCAGATTCAACACCATGTCCGCGCCGCGGGCGACTTCCTGCGTGAGGAAATGATCGAAAACATAAGTCCGCGCCATCCACGCCCACGCGTGCTTGTTGCCGTCGCGCAAATTCTCGGTCATTTCAAATCCGCGCGTCCCGGCGAGCCTCCTGGCAAATGGATCGCGAAACAGCGCGTCCGGGCGTTCCGTTTCGCGCGCGCGAAACACCGCGGCCCATCGCGCGGTGTCGGAAATATTTTGCATCGTTGCTGGAGCGCCGCTCACCCGTCTCTCCTTTCGCCTTCTCGCGCGAAAACGATCTCGTCCAGCCGCTGCACAAATTCATACTCCGCGGGATGCATCTTCTCCGCCGCCGCATCCACGGTAAAAAATTTCGCCTGGTCAATCTCCGGAAATTCCTGAAACTTGCCGGACTTTGGCGGCCACTCCAGGCGAAACGTGTTGCTCCGCAGCGCGGCGGGATCCCCGTCGCCGCGAAACGCCCATGCCACCACGCGCTTTCCGCTCTTGTGAAAAACACTGCCAAGCTCGAAAAATGGCCCCTGCGGCTCCAATCCCGTCTCTTCCTGAAACTCTCTTAACGCCGCGGCGAATTCGTCTTCATCTTTTTCCATTCCACCCTTCGGCACAAACCACGCGCCCGCATCTTTGCGCGACCAATACGGGCCGCCCAGATGCACCAGCAGCACCTCCAGTTTCTCCTCGCGCATCCGGTACATCAGCAATCCTGCGCTGACCTTGTTGGCTTTTTTATCAGACCTGTCCGATGTCATGAAATACGATCCGTCGACCTGCTTGCCGTTAGTGAGCTCTCCCGACGCCACCGTCTTTCGTCAACAACCTAATACGGTGGGGAGTTCTCAAGAATTTCTTCGGTCTTTATTGTTCCGCCACGGACAGCGGGTTTGCATTCAGCACGCGCGTCAAATCCGTGGAAATTGTTTCCGCCGTCTTCTTCACTTGCTCTGGCGAAGGATCGAATTCCAGTTCGTACCGGGACACCGGAGCGTATGCGCTGACGGAAATCACTGGGCCAAGATTGCCCGCCGGTGGCGGCGCCGCCACCTGGTACAAATTCTGGTCCGGCCGCGCCAGATTGCCGATGCCGATAAACAGCAGCATTTTCGGATCCGTTGCGATCCCGCCGATCACCACGCGCCGCAATCCGGCGTTGGGGTCCGCCTGCGCGAATACGCCGTGAATCACCACTCCGGATTCTGGGCGCGCGGCCGAACTGCGCAAACGCCGCACAGTATAACCTGCCTGCTCCAATACTTGCACGAGCACCGTCGAGGTTAGATCGATCAACCGGGCGGCTTGCGCGCGCGGCGAATCGTCGAGCGGCACGTCGGATTTCGGCGTTTCCTGCTTCGATTGTGCGGCGGCTTGCGTCTCCGTGCGGGACGCTGTGGTCCTCGCGCCATCGGAAGCTTGCACGTCCGAGCTACTCGCTGTCGTTGCGGAGGAATTAGCGGACAACGCCGCGGGCGCCGCGGAACTTTGCGCCGCTGCGCCAGAGGGCGCGGGCGCCCCAGCTGTTGAACTCACCGTGCGGCTCGGCAACACTCCGGCAGTCGCTGGCGCGTTGGTGGCCCCGATATCAAAGTCCGCCACGTAAATCGTGATGGATTTATTCGGGAACGCATCGCTCGGCGGAGTTTGCGGAACAGCCGGCGCGGGTTTCGCCAGCGACACGAGTAGAACCATGATGGTAAGAAGCCAAGGGAGCTTCATTGCTGGCCTCATCTGCAGAAAGATTACGCGGGGGGGAGCGCAGTTACAGCATCTCACACATTTGCCCGGACGCCGCCCCGTTGGAACCGTATTCGTTCCGGTAATGCACTGTACTCGCGGACGGTTGCGGACGCACACCGCATCGCAGTTTTCCGTCGGATTATGTCCGCTGTGCGGAGCGTGTAGGCATCAGCCGCCAGACTTTTTCTTCTTCCCGATTCGCTGTTTGTGTACCGATTTTTTCGCCGGCCGCTTCTTGCCTGCGGCGCTTTTCGCTGGCGACTGTTTCTGCGTCGGCACACGAACGGCGACGCCGCGCGAAACAGCCTCGCGCGTTTTCTTCGGCAGCTTGGCGACCACCAGTTCGTAGGATTCGCGAAGCAGCGCTGCAAGTTCTTCCGCCGCCAGCGCGTCTCTGCTTTGCAGCGCAATATATTGCGCGCGAGCCATGTATGGTGCGGGAATGATGTTTGGCTGTTCCGTCAATTCGTAGAATTTTTCTGGCGTTGTTTTGAAGGACAGCCACACCGGCGCGGGATCGAGCACCAGATGCGCAAAAATCTTCCCCGCCACTTTGAAGGTAAGGTCCGTGCCCCAGATCACGTGTTCGGTGGCCCCGGGAAATGCCAGGCACCGTTCGCGAACCCATTCGGGATTCATGCGCGCAGTGTAAATGCACCCTTCTTCCCAAGCAAGAAAAAGAGCTGCCTGCTCAGGCGAACAATTCCGCCGCGTGGCCCTCCAGCACGCCCAATTGCCGCGCCAGTCCTATCTGATCCCAGCTATTCCAACCCTCGACGATCTCGCCGTCGCGCACGCGCAGAGCCGACATGCCCCAAATCTTCAGTTTTCGGTTCGTCGGCGCCATTCCCAAACCATCGCCCGTGTGCGTCATGCTGGCGGTCCACCGCGCAAACGCCGTGTCGCCTTCATGAACCACCTTCTCGAGCGTCACGTGAACGTCCGGGAATGCCGACCGTAGAGCGTGATAGAACTTTTTGAACTCTGCGGTCCCCTGCGACGGAGTTTCCGGACGCCCAACTCCCCACATCACCGCATGGTCCGGAAAAAGTTCGTCGATACTCTCGGCGCGCCCTTTGTTCCACACCTCGTCAAACCATTTCCGAATGAGTGCCGCTGGGTCCGCGTGTGCCGCGGCGCTCGCCGCCGTGCCTGCCATATCCATAAAACCTCCCTACTTCGGCGACACTCTACCACATTGTTACGAATGGGAGTCGCTGCGAAGCGGCAGGGATGGCCCGACGATCGAGGACAATGAAACGAACGGAGCGAAAGGCGTTAGCTCTTTCCGCGACACGGGCGTACTATTTGAAATGTCGCCAGGGAGTCATTAAAGATGCCATACAATTCGCACCAAAGAGCTGCAGAACTGCACGAGCAAGCCGCACACGCGCACCGCGCCGCGGCCGTAAGTCACGGAAAAGAAGATCATCAGACCGGGCACGAACACTCCAAGCAAGCGCTGGAATACGCGAACCAGGCGCACCAGGCGTCCCAAGGCGCGTTTGAAAAGTCGCTGGCGAAGTCGGGGCAACGTTAGTCGACAACTTTACGCTTGGCAAAAAAAAACGAAAGCTGCTCGCCCTCAGCGACCGGCGCGGTACGCCGGGCGGCTCTGCTCGGGTTTCTTCTGACTTAGTCTCGCGTTCCGCCATCTATCCTTAAGAATTCCACCACCCTTTCCGTGCCTAAAGCTCCTTACTGTTCCATTAGTTTTGGCGGCGCTGAATCCATGCCCGGAATCCTCGAATGGCGATTTATCTCCGGCGCAGAAAACGACGCTCCAATTCCCCTATTCCGTGACCAGAAACAGACAGGCATTTTACAAAAGCATGACAACTCCGCTGGATGACTTCTGAAACACTGACGACCGAAGGTGGGGACCGTAGGGAGTGGCCCTCGGACGAAACCGCGAAGTAGCCGAACAGACCCCGCAGTTTAATTATTCCTGGAAGCAAAGTCCGAGACGAACTTCCCTGCACTCCAGTCTTTGAAGCAGGCGGCTGCCTAGCGGGGCCGGGCACGAATGCCACCTACTTGCCGGCTCCGAGAGCAGAGGGCCAGCCGAAAAATTTGTTCGAGGAGGATCGTGATGAGTACGCGTAAGGCAGTTGGTAGAGGGCTATCGCTGTGCGTAGCGCTATCGTTTGTTCTGTTGCCGGCGAGGCCGGTTCTGGCGGACGACGAAGGTTCGGTGCTGAATAAGTTTCATACCATCAGCACCGTGGCATCGACGGTGCCGTCCAATGGCGACATAAATCCGTACGGCATCGTGCGCGTACAGCACACGATTGGAAACCTGCAACAGGGACACGTGCTGATCAGCAATTTCAACAACAGTATGAACCTGCAAGGAACGGGGACGACCATCGTGGATGTCGCGCCCAATGGGGCGGTGACGCAATTCGCAGCCATCAACGCCAGCACGCTGCCGGGACCATGTCCGGGAGGAGTGGGGTTGACGACGGCGCTGGCGGTGCTGCGCACCGGTTGGGTGATCGTCGGAAGCCTGCCCACGACGGACGGAACGTCCGCGACGGCGCAAGCCGGGTGCTTGATCGTGCTGGATAGCAAGGGCAATGCGGTGGAGACATTTTACGGTTCGCTGGTGAACGGACCTTGGGATATGACGGCGACGGACGACGAGCATGAAGCAAAGTTGTACGTCACGAACGTTCTGAACGGCACGGTGGCGGGCGCCGGCGCGCTGGTGAATCAGGGCACGGTGGTGCGCATCGATCTGGGCGTTTCCGAAAAAGCCATGCCGTGGATCGAGTCGATGACGGTGATCGGTTCGGGTTTCGCGCAGCGCACCGATCCGGGAGCGCTGGTGATCGGGCCGACCGGCGTGGGATTGAGCCCGCTGTGCGATGCCGACGATCAGGATGATTGCACGGTGCGGAGTCAAGATGACGCGCGAGTGCTGTACGTGGCGGATAGCCTGAACAACCGGATTGCGGCAATTCCGGATGCGGCGCATCGCCACGATTCCGCGGGAACGGGAATTACGGTGGCCAAAGGCGGAAGCCTGAACGATCCGTTGGGGCTGATCGTCGTGCCCAATGGCCACATCCTGGTGGTGAACGGAAATGACGGGTTCGCGATCGAGTTTTCGCCGCGCGGCGAGCAGATCGCAAAGAAACTGCTGGACAATACGGGAGGGCCACCGCCAGGCGCGGGCGCGCTGTTCGGGTTAGTGTTCGACCCGGAGCGCGGGATCCTCTTTGTGGATGACGCCAGCAACGCTTTGGACGAGCTACACTGACCGGCTCGTTCGGGCGGACGCCCCATCCCCGTGGCACGACGTGGATGGGGCGTTTTGCTTTTTGAGGCTGCGAGCGTTGGCCGGAGGCGGTTTGGTACTGGCAACGCTGTAAGTCGTTTTCGTGGTTCTGGTTAAGGGCCTTTGGAAACGTGATGTCCTCATTGCTTCGTGATATTTTTATAACCTGTACATTTTTTCGACACCTGGGACGACCCACCCCCCGGGTGGTTTTTGTGAAACGTGCGCAAATGATTGATGCAATTAGGCTTATGCGATAATGCAAATGGCAAAACGTGTGTAAGTAATTGAAAACACACGATGGGTCGCGGCGCACGCGTACATCTGAGCGCGAGGGCTGCTTACAGAGAAGCATTGGATTTAATAGGGAGGTACGGGCGTGGTTCTCTACACGGAGAACATAGCCGAGTGCCGTTACCATGTCAATAGTACCCTTTGGTGACAATCGAAGTAGCGTTTGGCATGGACCGACGAGTTGATTTACCGCACCGCGATGCTTGCTTGTGCGACCAGCGGCGAATAAACCTCCCGGAACAAAGGCGAGCACCCGAAACGGCGCCGCGGTTGTGAATCTTTTTTTGTAATGGCACATAGCTATGGCACACTGGATAGGCCCATGCGAGCGAACCGGACAAAACGTACCCATATTTTGCTGCCTGTAGATTTGGCGAGAGAGATTGACGCCATTGCCGGGCGTCGGGGGCGGAGCGCGTTTCTGGTGGAGACGGCGCGGGAAGCGGTGCGAAGGAAGAAGCTGCTCGGGTTTCTGGAGGGTGACGTTGGCTGGAAAGACGCGGAACATCCGGAACTCGCCGGAGGCGCGGGAAGCTGGGTGCGGCAGATCCGGCAACAGAGCGAAAAACGCGTTAGCGAGAATCGCGGTAAGGCCCGCGGCGCCCGGAAACGCGTGAAAGAGTGAAGATCCTGCTGGATACCTCGGTGCTGATTGACGTGCTGCGACGGAGAAATCAGCGACGCGAAGCTCTCGTCGAGTTGGTGCGCGCGCACCAGTCGCTGGCGACTACCAACCTGAATATCGCTGAACTTTATGCGGGAATGCGGCCGGGCGAGGAAGCGGTCACGGAAGCGTTGCTGACCAACCTGGAATGCTTTGCGCTGACGGGAACCTCCGCCCGATTGGCCGGCAAACTGAAAAGCCACTGGGCCAAACGTGGCCGCACGCTGACGCTGGCAGATACGGTGATCGCGGCGATTGCGATCGAAGAGCGCTGCGCGTTGCTGACGGATAATCGCAAAGACTTTCCGATGCCGGAGTTACAGCTGTATTCGTTGCCTTGATTCCCCGAGGAATGGCCCGCCCTTCGCAAACCCCGCAAAGGGACGGCCACCCAAGACGTCGTTCCCGACCTAAGAGTTCGCCCCCTGCCGGCCTTCCAACAAGGTTACTGGCGAACGTCGTGAAGTTTTATCGGCAACATTTTCGCGTAGCGGGAGAAATCCGGGTCGGTGGAGAAAAGCGCCCAGTCGCGGGATTGGGCGACGGCGCAGAGGAGCATGTCTGAGACGGACACGGCAACGCCTTTGCTGCGGCACTGATTGCTGGCTAGGGCGGCGGCTTCGTAATCGGCGGTGTTTACGAGCTCGTCGGGGAAGGCGCGCACGATGTCTCGCAGCTTTTCAAATTGGGGCTGAGCTTTTATGCCGGAGAGCAGTTCCTGGCGGATGATGCCAATGATGCGTGCGCGGCCTTCTTTGATGAGTTCGGCGAACTCGGCGGCGGTAGCGGCTTCGCGAGGGCTGAGTTGGCGCGGCGAGCGGCGCAGCGCGAGGGACCAGACGCTGGTGTCAATCAGGACGTTCACGAGCGCTTTTTGGTGCGTTCACGTTTGTAGTTGTAAGCCGGGTCGTAATCAATGGTGCCGAAAAGCGGGATGAGCGCGGCCTGCTTGCGGCGGCGGATGTACTCGTCCAAGGCGGCGTTGACGGTGTCTTTTTTGGATTTGTGGCGGCCCAGCTTTTGCGCTTGAGCGATCAGGCGGTCGTCGATGGCTAGGTTGGTGGGCATGGCGATTTCTCCACATCATTCTACACATTGCTCTGTGTAAAAGATAGTGTCGAATAGTATTTTGTGCCTGGCCCACGCACCGTACATCGGACAAAGAATCAGCCACCTGGGTCGGAGCCGGGCGAAGCCCGACAGTTGATCGAACGAATTGAAACCTCGCTCGGATTTGCGATCGATAGCAGAATGAAAATTGAGAAACAGTGGTTGGACACTTGTGGCTCAAAGCCAGGATCTCCATTCAGATCGCGCTGACGCCCGATAGGTAATGCGGCAGAAAAAGAAAAAGGCCGGGACTAAAGTCCGGCCGCTACAAAAACGTCAAAATAAAAAAAGGGTGAGCCGGTGGCTCACCCTTTTTGAATCTTGCGCTTTGACAAGCGATACGATGAGAGAGAATCCGCCCGAATCCTGGATTAAACCAGGTCGTAAACCGAACGGGTCAACTGGTTCGTCCGTGAGGACGAGCAGGAGACCTATTGCGTGGCATAGTCCGCACACCATAGCGGATTGAGCCACGACTACTTTAGAAAGGAGGTGATCCAGCCGCAGGTTCTCCTACGGCTACCTTGTTACGACTTCACCCCAATCGTGGGTCATACCTTGGGCGCCTGCCTCCTTGCGGTCAGCTTGGCGACTTCTAGTACAACTCACTTTCGTGATGTGACGGGCGGTGTGTACAAGGCCCGGGAACGTATTCACGGCGTCGATCTGATAC